>Ga0308164_10000377_pt1 | contig 83350 bp, 62 predicted proteins | sample PhyTR2_FD_201031 | JGI IMG/M metagenome (GOLD analysis project Ga0308164, IMG submission 201031) | Phyllosphere microbial communities from UC Gill Tract Community Farm, Albany, California, United States - DLSLT.R2 | ecosystem: Host-associated > Plants > Phyllosphere > Unclassified | place: USA... | reverse complement strand
AACTAAAAGGCCTGAGTCCGGTGCAGTACCGGACTCAGGCCCTGGGCGCCTAGCGCAAACTGTCCAACTTTGTGGGGTCAGTTCATTGTGCGGGATTTTTTTTGCCCGGGCGCAGCCCAAGGCTGCGGCGTATCGCTGCCGGGTGCCGTGGGCAAAAAAATGCGACAATAGCCCCCTTTCGAAAAACCGATTCGCGCTGGCCCTGCGCCGCGTGTTGGCCGTAAGCTGCGCCTGCCGCACTGGCCCCGCTGCTGCCCCTGGAGGCAACGTTCCATGAAAATCCTTGTGGTGGAAGACAACCGCGACATCCTCGCCAATTTGGCCGACTACCTCGGGCTCAAAGGCTATACGGTCGACTGCGCCCAGGACGGGTTGTCGGGCCTGCATCTGGCGGCCACCGAGCACTATGACCTGATCGTGCTCGACATCATGCTGCCCGGCATCGATGGCTACACCCTGTGCAAGCGCCTGCGCGAAGACGCCCGCCGCGACACCCCGGTGATCATGCTCACCGCCCGCGACCAGCTCGACGACCGCCTGCAGGGCTTCCGCTCGGGCGCCGACGACTACCTGCTCAAGCCCTTCGCGCTGTCGGAGCTGGCCGCGCGCATCGAAGCGGTGATGCGCCGGGCCCAGGGCGGCGGGCGTCGCAACCTGCAGGTCGGCGACCTGATCTACGACCTCGATACCCTTGAGGTGACCCGCGAGGGCAAGCTGCTCAAGCTCAACCCGGTGGGCCTCAAGCTGCTGGCGGTGCTGATGCAGAAAAGCCCCCACGTGCTGCGCCGCGAGGTGCTGGAAGAGGCCCTGTGGGGCGACGACTGCCCCGACAGCGACAGCTTGCGCAGCCACGTGCACCAACTGCGCCAGGTGATCGACAAGCCTTTCGAGAAACCGCTGCTGCACACGGTACACGGCGTAGGCTATCGCCTGACCGAGGGCAGGGATGGAGTTTAAGCAAAGCCTGGCGCAACGCATCGTCATTGCCTTCGGCCTGATGAGTGCGTTGGTTGCAGGAGCCTTCGCCGGCTGCATCGTACTCACGGTGCATCTGGTGGAGGAACGCTTGATCTCTGCCGAGCTGGGTGGCGACCTGCAGCGCCTGCTCCTGGCTGACAGCCCCGATGCTTGGAGCCACACGCCCGAACCTACCCAGCTGTTCTACTTCGGCGGTGGCGAAGGCGAATTCGCGCTGCCACATGATCTGCGGCGCCTGAGCCCCGGGTTCCACGAAGTGTTTCGCGGCCCGCTGTCCTACCACGCCATGGTGCAACTGGTGGATGGCCGTCGTTACGTGCTGTTGCAGGACCAGAGCGATTTCGAGGACCGCGAGCGGTTGTTGTTCGCCGTGGTCAAGGTCGGTTTCGTCTTGAGCATGTGCTTGGCGGCCTTGCTGGGCTGGTTCCTGGCGCGGCGGGTAATGGCGCCGGTGATTCGCCTGTCGCGCCAGGTACGCCATCGCGACCAGTTGGTGGGCCTGGCCCCGCCGTTGGCGCCGGACTATGCCGCCGACGAGGTGGGGCAACTGGCGGTGGCTTTCGACGCCACTCTCGGCCGCCTGCGCCAGGCGCTGACCCGCGAGCGGCTGTTCACCAGCGACGTCAGCCATGAACTGCGCACGCCATTGATGGTGCTGGCCGGCTCTTGCGAGCTGCTGCTGGAGTACCCGAACCTGGATGAAGCCTCGCGCAACCAGGTATTGCGCATCCGCCATGTCAGTGAAGAGATGCGCGAGCTGGTGCAGACCTTCCTGATGCTCGCGCGGGCCCAGAGCAACGAGGGCGTGAGCACCAAGACCACCCTGGAGCGCGTGGCGGACGAACAGGCCCGGCTGTGGCGTATGCCCATAGAGCGCAAGGGCGTGACCCTCGAATATAGCAAAGGCGACCTCGACGAGCGGCCATACAGCTCGACCTTCGTCAGTGCGGTAATGGGTAACCTGTTGCGCAACGCCCTGCACCATACCGACAGCGGTGTCATCCGCCTGCACGTGCAGGGTGGTCGCTTCGTGATCGAGGACATTGGCGCGTCCACCGTCGAGTCGCGCCTGGGGCTGCTGGCCTTGCCGATGCACGAGGCCGACGCCAGCCTGGGCCTGGGGCTTGGCCTATCGCTGGTGCAGCGCATCTGTGACGACCAGGGCTGGCACATCGAGGCAAGCCCCTTGCGCCCGGCGGGCTGCCGTTTCAGCGTAGAGCTGGCGGCTGGAAAATAGTTCAGCGCAGGCGACCATCAGCACTTCTCGCGACGAAAATTTAACACTAGGATCACTTGGTAGTCACGATCCTGTCCCTATAGTCCCGGCGTCCCTTGGATGGGGCGCGGAACCCGGTGTGCCATTCGTCGCCCTGGGCTGCGCTCCGATGATAATTACTCTACTTTTACCAGACGGCGTTTGGCAGCGTTGTCAAAGGGTTGCATCATGAAGTTAGAAATCGCACGAGGTTTGTTCTTGCTGGGCGCATTGGCGGTGACGTCATTGGCGATGGCGGCATGGCAGGAGCCCCGGTCCGAAGTCTTGAGCGCGGTGCATGGCCAGGGAGCCTGCCCGTTACCCAAGGGGCCGCGAGTCGAAGCAGCGAAGCGTCCCGATCAGGATTTGTTGCTGTTGATGTTTGGCCTGGCCCAAGGGAAGAAGTCCGCCGGCTGAACCGCACTTATGCAACACCTACGCAAAGGCCCCAGTCATGGGGCCTTTTTGCATTCTTGAGAACGCTCGCTGGTTTCAGGGAATGTTGGCGGGCATCAGTTGCAAGGTAGCGTCCGAGGCGATGCTGATCACACTGCCGTTGCTCAGGTCCAGTTGGCCCGCGGTGACGATACGGTCGCCCGGCGCCAGGCCCTGGCTGACCACCACCATGCCTTCACGCTGTTCGCCCAGGTCGATGAAGCGGCGTTCGGCGACCAGCATGGGCTGGTCGTTGCTGTCGTTCTTGTGCACGACCACGTACACCGAATTGCCGTACAGCGTGTAGGAAATCGCGCTTTCCGGGATCATCGTCTGCCCACGCACCGGCGCACGCTGCTCCAGCGCCAGCCGCGGCACTCCCTGCTCGGCGAGCGGGCCTTGCCAGGCGCGCTGCTGCACGGTGACCACGCCGACGCTGATGGGCGCGCGGGGCGTGCTGAACAGCTGGATCTGGCGGTAGACCGACCAGCCCATGTAGCCGGCCACTGCCAGGAGCACTAATAACATCGTGGCCAGCATGACCAGCATGCGACGACGGACCATACCGTTTCCTTGGAAAAACCCGAACATATCCGTCCACATTAAGCGGGTTGGCCAGTGGATACCAGCAGTCTGTGTTGCCGGATATGAGTGCCGCCCGCAAATGTGTCACTGGATATGAAGGTGATTGTCCCAACCGCCAGCAGGCAACGGCAATGGTGTGGCGACCGTAGCTTGGCCGTCGGCACAATCGAAAAAGCGGCAACGCCCCTGGCCTGAGGTGACCACGAAACCCTTTTTCACCGCCGCCACGCCGGCGCAGTCGGGCAGGGCGGTATCAACGCGCATGGCGGCGGTGTCCAGGTCCCAGACGAAGAAGCGGTTGGCCCGCGGCGCGGTCAGTGCCACCAGGCGCAGTTCATCGTGCACGGCCACGCTGGCGGTGTAATGGCCCATGGTCTGCCATTGTGAATCGGCCGCGGCAAACGGGATGAAAGCCTGCCCCGGCCGCTTGATCGCCAGCAGCGGCACCACCTCTTGCGCATCGCCCATGAACTGCTGGCAGGCCAGCACCGTGCCGTCCCTGGCGATGGCCAGGTGGCGCACGCTGTTCATGCTGTGTGCCAGGGTTTCGTGGCTGAGGAGGGCGCCGTCGCGTTGCATCAGCACCAGGCTTGGCTGCATGGTATCGAGGTTCATGTCGACGCGGCTTTCGGCTTCGGTGCGAATGCCGCCGTTGGCAACCACCAGCGTTTCGCCGTCGGGCATCCACGCCAGTTCATGGGGGCCGATGCCGTGGCTGGAAATCTCCCCACGGCGCTCCAGCCGTAGCCCGTCGAAGCGGTACAGGCCGAGCACGCCGCGGCCGGGATCGCTGGTATCGTTCTCGGTGGCGTACAGCCATTCACCGTCTTTGTGCACCACGGCGTGCCCGTAGAAGTGCCGGTTGGCGGGCGAGTGCAGGGTTTGCAGCAGTGCGCCGGTGCGCAAGTCGAGCAGGTAGCTTTCGGTGCCCGGGCGCCGGGCCACGAACAGCGCGATGGGCTGGCGCGGGTGGGTGACGATGGCGTGGCAGCGCTGGCCGACCGCGGTGGCGAAGGCTTGGCTGCCGTCCAGCCGGTAACCCACGGCATAGTGGCGGCCGTCGGCGTCGTCACGGGCGGACAGTAGCAAGGGTTGCCCGCGGCGGCCCTTGAACAGTTGCCAGCCACCGAGGTTGTTGAGGGTGCTCAGCAGCCGGCTGCCGAGGGAAAGCGCTTGGCGTTCGTGCATCTCAGTCACCGTCGTTGGCGTTGAAGCCCAGCTGGATGTTCAGTGCCTTGGCCAGTTCGTTCTGGTGCAGGCGGTGCACGGCGTCGAGGCGCGCGTAGATGTCGTCGAGCACCGGCTTGCCGGCCGGGTCGTCGAGCAGGGTAGTCAGCGGCTGCTGATTGGCGCTCAAGGCTTGCAGGGCGGCGGCGTAGGCGGCATCGATCTTTTCCGCCAAGGGTTTCTGCTCGGCAGGCAGCAGCCCGCGCAGGCCTTTGCCGTCTACGCCCAGCCACAGGCCTTGGGCGGCAGCCAGGGACGCCTGCAGGCTCTTGAGCGAGGATTGGCTGCGCCAGGCGTCGGCCTGATAGGGCTGGGGAATGCCCTTGCTGAGGCGGCCCATGGGCGTGCCGAGCTTCTTCTTCAGGGTGTCGAGGGCAGTGACCTGCACGCGCAGCAATTCGGCGATCGCTTCGTGGGAATCGGCATAGCGCGGATTGGGAAATTTCGACATCTGTGCCAGCACGCCATCGGTGCCGGTCCAGCCCGCGAGGATTTCCTCGGCGAGCGCCTTCTGCCGTTCGCCGATGGCGATCAGCAGCGGGCAGTAGCGGGCCTTATTGGTGGCATCGGCGAGCTCGGGCTTGCTGTCGAAGAGGATGTACTCATACGCCGAAAGCCCCTGCACCACTACGCTGGCCTTGGTCAGGGATTGCGCGTCGATCGGCTCGCCAGCGGCCAGCAGGGCTTCGACCTGGCGGCCGACGAGGTTCTTCTTGTCGGGCCAGAACTGCACCGACCAGGCGCGGTTGCCCTCGGCCAGCGGCCCGATCAGCAGCGGCTGCAACTCGGCCCAGGCTTTCTGCGCGTGAAGGAAGTCGGCGCGGGCGGTGTCCAGCCCGGCCTTGCCTTCGCAGTAGGCCAGGGCACTGATCGCCAGTTGGCGGTCGGCGTCGACCCAGCGGGTGTAGCTCGGCAGTATGACCTTGTCGGCGATGGCGGCGCTGGTGTCGGCTTGCGGGTCTTTCGGCTCGGGCGGCGTGCAGGCCCCGAGGGCGAGGGCGGCAAGGCTGGTGAACAGCAATTTGGGACGGAACATGAAGGAATCTCGCAAGCGTCACAGTGAATTGAGAAATGCCAGCAGCGCGGCCCGCTGCTCGGCGTTGAAGGTCAGTACCCGGCGCTTGGCGGCCTCGGCCTCGCCGCCGTGCCAGAGCACCGCTTCCAGCAGGTTGCGGGCACGCCCGTCGTGCAGCAGCTGGCTGTGGCCGCTGACGGTTTCAGTCAGGCCGATGCCCCACAGCGGCGGCGTGCGCCAGTCGCTGCCACTGGCCAGGAATTCCGGGCGCCCGTCGGCCAGGCCCGGGCCCATGTCGTGCAGCAGCAGGTCGCTGTAGGGGCGAATGAGCTGGTTGGCCAGCGCTGGATCGGCCGCGTCGGCGGCGGTGGTGAACCGCGGGACGTGGCAGGTCTGGCAGCCGGCCTGGTGAAACAGGTTCTTGCCGGCCAGCACATGGGGCGAGTCGATATCGGCGCGCTGCGGCACAGCCAGGTGGCGACTGTAGAACAGCACCAGGCGCAGGATGTTGTCGCTGACCTCTGGTTGCTCCGGCCCGTCGCTGCCGTTGACGGCGCTCAGGCAAGCACCCTGGCGCGCGGTGCAATCGTCCTTGGGCGTGAGGCGGGTGGTCAGCCCCAGGTCGTTGCTGAAGGCGTGGGCGTTCTGCTGGTTCAGGGTCGGCTGCCCGGCCTTCCAGCCAAAACGGCCGAGCACGGTTGCGCCCTGGGCATCGTCCCACACCCGGTTGGGCCGCCCGTGGATGCCTTGCCCGGCCTTGGCCTGGGCGTCGGCGACGGCCAGGATCGCCGCCTCGGGAATGGCTTCCAGCAGCCCCAGGCCGATCATCGGCGGCGCGATGCGGGTGGACAGTTGCACCTGCGGATGCAGCGGCCCATAGCCCAGTTGGTCGATGCGCAAGGCTGGCTTGCGCAGTTCGACGCTGTAGCCGTCGTCGAAGCGTACCGTCAACGGCGTGTAATCCACCCGCACCCGTGCCTCCGGGGGAACGCCAGGAATCGCCATGTCTTGCAGTTGAACGCCGTAAGTCGGCTCGGGCACCACGCCGAGTTTTTCCACCCGCGCCGCGTCGCCTGGGCCGGCGGGAATCGACAGGCGCACCAGCATCGACACCGCATTGCGCGCATCGGCCGCCGGCGGCTGGCCGCGGCCATCGCGAACATGGCAGTTCTGGCAGGCGTTGCTGTTGAACAGCGGCCCCAGCCCGTCCCGCGCGGTGGTGCTGGAAGGGGCGATCACCCAGGGGCTGCGGAAGAAACTGTTGCCCACGCTGAAATCGACCCGCTGCTCCGGGGTCAGGTTGCCTGAAGGCAGAGAGAACGCCACCCGGTCGCGCCGTTGCACGCTGGCCGCGCCGCCCGCGCGCGCCTCATCGGGCTCCGGCGCGGTGAAGCGCGGCGTGGCATCGCAGGCGCCAAGGCCGAGGAACAGCGGCAAGGCGAACAGCCGAAAGGGTGATGCGTGCATCGGGCGACCCGGGTTGGAGGCGGGTGCGCCGCTTCAGGAAGGGCACACCCGGGGAGGATCAGAACTCGTGATCCGCGGTTTCCGGGTTCAGGTCGGTGATCCCCAGCTTGGTGGCCGCCTGTTCGATGGCGCCGGTCTGCTTCACCAGCGCGGCGATGGCGTCGCGAATGACCTGGTTGCCGGCGTCGTTGCCCGGGGCGATCAGCTGGTCGAAATGCTCGCCCTTGGCTGCGTGGTCGCGGATCACCTGCATGCGCGCCTCGGTGTCGCCAAGGTCGGCCTGCAGGTTGCTGTCGGTGGTGGCATCGGCCTTGGCGACCAACGCCGAAAGGCTGGCGCCGGTCAGGCGGGTGCCGTCCACGCGGGTGTACTCGCCCAGGTAGATATTGCGGATACCCTTGGCGTTGTAGAACGCCGAGTTGTGGGTGTTGTCGCTGAAGCAGTCGTGCTCGTCTTCCGGTGAGTTGGCTTCCAGCGCAACCTTCATGCGCTCGCCCGCCAGTTCGCCGAGGGACAGGCTGCCCATGCCGAAGAACATCTTGCGCAGGCCGGCGTCGGCGGGGTCGTTTTCCAGGCTGGCGCGGTAGTTGTCGGCCACGTTGGGCTTCCAGTTGCCGACCATCTCTTCGAGGTCGCTGACCAGCAGGTCGGTGACCGCTTTCAGGTAGGCGCGGCGGCGGTCGTTGTGGCCGCCGGTGGCGCCGGCCCCTTCCAGGTAGTCGGAGGCTGGACGGTTGCCAGCGCCAGGGCCGGTCCCATTGAGGTCCTGGCCCCAGAGCAGGAATTCGATGGCGTGGTAGCCGGTGGCGACGTTGGCTTCCGAACCGCCGATTTCATTGAGGCTGGCGAGCTTCTCGGGAGTGATGTCCTTGACGTCGACCTTGTCTTCGCCGATCTGGATCTCGGTATTGGCGATGATATTGGCGGTGCCGCCTGGGTTGCCGAGGGCGTGTTCGTAGGATTTGTCGGTGTAGTCGATCAAGCCTTCGTCCAGGGGCCAGGCGTTCACCTGGCCTTCCCAGTCGTCGATCAAGGTGTTGCCGAAGCGGAAGGCTTCCGTCTGCAGGTAAGGCACGCGGGAGGCGACCCAGGCTTCGCGGGCGGTCTTCAGGGTGGCGTCGCTGGGCGCGGCAAGGAATGCGTTGACGGCGCTCTGCAGGTTTTGCGCAGTGCTCAGGGAGTCGGCGAAGGCGGCATAGGCCAGCTCGGCGTAATGGGAAACCACGGCCTTGCTCGCGGCCTGGTCGACGTTGCCGGTGGCGGCGGTCGGCGCGGCGGCCGTGGCGGTGCTGGCAGGGGCAGGTGCCGCGGCGCTCTTTTCCTTGTCGCTGCTGTCACCGCAACCGGCGAGGGAAATGGCAATGGCCAGTAGACTGGCGCTGGCCAGGGGCATACGAATCATGGCGAAATCCTGCGTCAAAAATGGGCTGGGCCGCGTGCTCGGCAACGCGAAACGGCGCCATGATGCGAAGGATTTGCATTTGGTGTAAAGCAGGAATATTAATTATTTTTCATGTAACTAGATGTTACTAGGGATGTAACTAGATGTTGCATAAAACGGTACAAAAAAGTCTTTTTTATCAGCATGTTACGAAGTTAAGGCCTTGAGTTTGTCAGCCTGTTTCAAAAACGCCAGCAACTCCCGGGCCGGCAGCGGTTTGCTGTAAAGATACCCCTGGCCCTCGTGGCAACCCTCGGAAATCACATAGGCTTCCTGCTCGCTGGTCTCCACGCCTTCGGCGATCACCTGCATGCCCAGGCTCTTGCCCAACTGGATGATGGCGCGAACGATGGTGGTGTCGTCGTCGTCATCGATCAGGTCCTGCACGAAGCTTTTGTCGATCTTGATCTTGTCCAGCGGCAGGGATTTCAGATAGCTCAGCGAAGAGTAGCCGGTGCCGAAGTCGTCGATGGCGATCAACGCACCGGAGCGGCGCAGGCTCAGCAGGTGCTGGGCGGCGGTGCTGATGTCTTCCATCAGGCCGGTTTCGGTGACTTCCAGTTCCAGGCTGCGCGGCGGCAGGCGGTACACCTGCAGCAGGTTGTTGACCACCCGCGGCAGCTCGTTGTGGTGCAACTGCACGGTCGACAGGTTGACCGCCATGCGCAGGTTGCCGAAGCCCAGGTCGTGCCATTCACGCAGCTGCCGGCAGGCCTGGTCCAGCACCCATTCGCCGATGCTTATGATGGTGCCGTTCTGCTCCGCCAGCGGAATGAACTGGTCGGGCGGGACGAAGCCGTGCTCCGGGTGCTGCCAGCGAATCAACGCTTCGACGCCCACCACGCTGTGGTCGCGGTAGCTGATCTGCGGTTGGTACACCAAGTGGAATTGGCCCTTGGCCATGGCTTCGCGCAGGTCCTTTTCCAGCTCGCGGCGGCGGCGCATCTCGCTGTCGACGCTGGCGATGTAGAACTGGTAACGGTTGCGCGAGCGGCTCTTGGCCAGGGTCATGGTCTGTTCGGATTTCTGCAGCAGCTTCTCGGTGCTGTCACCGTCTTCGGGGAACAGGGTGATGCCGATGGTGGCGCGCAGGCGAATTTCTTCGTGGTCGAGGGCGAAGGGCGCTTCCAGGTCGTCGAGAATCGCCTGGGCCAGCTCGGCCGCTTCGTAGGGCTGCTCGATATCGGCCTGCACCAGGGCGAACTGGTCGCCACCCAAGCGGGCGAGGGCGCCGAGGCGGCCGCTGTGGCCGCGCAGGCGGTCGGCCAGGGCCAGCAGCAACTGGTCGCCGGCCTGGTAGCTGAATTGTTCGTTGATGCCCTTGAAGTCGTCCAGGCCCACGCACAGCACCGCCACGCGGCGTTGCAGGCGGCCGCCGTCGATGAGGATCTTGTCCAGCTGCTGCTGGAACTGCTGGCGGTTCGGCAGCCCGGTGAGGAAGTCGTACTGGGCCATGCGCAGCAGGCTATTCTCCGCTTCGTGGCGCAGATGAGTGTTGCGCTCGATGGACGCCAGCAACTGGTTGGCGGTTTTGACCCACACGCCGAGCTCGTTGTGCTCGTGGCCCTTGAGCAGCGGAATCTGATGCTGGCTCGGGCGGTCGGGGTTGATGTGGGTCAGGTGCTCGATGATCTTCGACAGCGGCTTGGTCAGCAGCCAGTGGTAGATCAGGTACAGTACCAGGGCCAGTGCCAAGGCGCGCAGCACCCCGGAAATGAAGATGATCACCGAGCTGGCGATGAAGTCTTCGCCGTAGGTGGCGGTGTCGAGGGTGATGCTCAGGTCGCCGTAGTATTCGCTGTAGGGGCCCTTGCCCACCAGTTGGGTAGTGAAGGTGCGTTCCTGGCCGAGGATCATGTCGGTCAGCCAGCGCAGGGCGAACTGCTGCGGCGGCCGGGATTTTTCCGCCAACATGGTTTCACCGGGGTGGCCGATGGAGGCCATGCGCACGGCATCGTCCTGGAACAGGCCTTCGATGACCTGCATGCCCATTTCCCGATCAAGGCTGTACACCGCCTGGGTGGAGGGGTCGCGGAACATGTCGAGGATGCGCGTGGCATCGTTGGCCACGGCTTGGCGCGTCTTGTGGATATCGAAGACGATCTGCGCGCAACTGAGCACCACGCCCACGATCAATGCCGAGAGCAGCACCACCCTGAGCAGCTTGATCGACAAGCTGTTTTTGAGCTCCAGCTTCACTGTGGGATTCCTTGTCTCATGCGCATAGCATCACTTTGCCATCATCTTTCGCAATCCCGTGCACGGCGTCAAGGGATCGATCGGTGAAACCAGGGTTTTCGATCTGATGTACTACGAGGCGCAGCACTGCCTGTGTCACCTATGTCGGTCGTCAAGGGCAGAAACTTGAGGAATCCCGGACAATATTGCCACGGGATGATCTTAGCGTGCTATTGCGCCGGGGCAAGCGATAATTGCACGCCAGCCAGGCATAAAAAAACCCGGCCAGGCCGGGTTTTTTCGAGTCGCTACGCTTATGCGGTGAAGGTCTTGCCTTCGAACTGCTCGGCGACGAATTTCCAGTTGACCAGGTTCCAGAACGCCTCGACATACTTCGGACGCACGTTGCGGTAGTCGATGTAGTAGGCGTGTTCCCAGACGTCGCAGGTCAGCAGCGGGGTGTCGCCGCTGGTCAGCGGGTTGCCGGCGCCGATGGTGCTGGCCAGGGCCAGGGAACCGTCAGCTTTCTTGACCAGCCAGCCCCAGCCGGAGCCGAAGGTGCCAACGGAAGTCTTGGTGAACTCTTCCTTGAACTTGTCGAACGAACCGAACGCGGCGTTGATGGCGTCGGCCAGGGCACCGGTAGGTGCGCCGCCAGCGTTAGGCGCCAGGCAGTTCCAGTAGAAGGTGTGGTTCCAGACCTGCGCGGCGTTGTTGAAGATGCCGCCCGACGAGGACTTGACGATTTCTTCGAGGGACTTGCCTTCGAATTCGGTGCCAGGCACCAGGTTGTTCAGGTTCACGACGTAGGTGTTGTGGTGCTTGTCGTGGTGAAATTCCAGAGTTTCCTTGGAGATGTGCGGCTGCAGGGCATCATGAGCGTACGGCAGCGGAGGCAATTCGAAAGCCATGGTAGTTCTCCTAATCAGGTCTGTTTGCGGAATACGCGAGGCCGATCACGGGCGGCCGGAGTGCGCCGGGGAGTTTGTACTCTTTGCGACGCAAGCCACGGATCATAGCACCGGCGCTGGGCCAGAACCACGCAACAACTGTGTGGAATAGAGGTTCCAGAGCGGCAGCCTTCGCGGATAAACGGCACTCAGGCGAAGATCAGCTGCGCCGCCACGCCGAACATCATCACGGCTACCAGCAGGTCCAGCAGCCGCCAGGTGGCCGGGCGCGCCAGCCAGGGCGCAAGCCAGGCGGCGCCCAGCGCGAGGGTGAAAAACCACAGCAGCGAGGCGCTGGCGGCACCGGCCACGTAAGCGCTGGGGGCGCTTTGCTGCGCGCCCAGGGAGCCGATCAGCAAGACCGTGTCGAGGTACACGTGGGGGTTGAGCAGGGTCACCGCCAAGGCGCTGAGCAGCACCGCCTTGAGCGAGCGCACGCCGCTGTTGCCGCCTTGCTCCAGGCTCTGCCGGCTGCAGGCCCGGCGCAACGCCTTGCTGCCGTACCACAGCAGGAACGCCGCACCCCCCCAGCGGGCGATACCCAGCAGCACCGGGCTGTGGGCCAGCACCGTGGCCAGGCCGAACACCCCGGCCGCCACCAGCAAGGCATCGCAGGCCACGCACAGCGCCGCCACCGGCAGGTGGTGCTCGCGGCGCAGGCTCTGGGCAAGGACAAAGGCATTCTGCGTGCCGATGGCCATGATCAGGCCAGCGGCGATCAGCAGCCCGTTGATGTAGCTTTGCAGCATGGTGAATTCTCCCGTGAATGGCTGGCAGTGTGAGGCGTTGGCGGTAATAAGAAAAACCAATGTTGCTGATATCCCATTAGCAATTCTGATGCTGAGCGGCATGGCGCTGGGCATTGGCGGCGCCTTCAAGCATCATTCCCGGCCGCAAGCGCCTGCCGTGCCGCCACCTGAGCACGGCATGGGCGCTTGGCAACGACTTTGGCAATGACGAAACACGCGGAGCGCTTCATGAAAATTCTGGTCACCGGCGCGAGCGGCTTCATCGGCGGGCGCTTTGCGCGCCACGCCCTGGAGCAGGGCTTCGAGGTGCGGGTCAATGGCCGCCGCAGCGCGGGCGTGGCCCACCTGGTGCGCCGCGGCGCGCAGTTCGTCGAGGGCGACCTGGCCGACCCGCACCTGGCGCAGCGCCTGTGCATCGGCGTGGACGCGGTGGTGCATTGCGCCGGCATGGGCAGCCACTGGGGGCGTGCCCAGGACTTGCAGCGTAATATCGTCGAGGCCACCGAAAACCTGGTCGAGGGCTGCCTCAAGGAGCATGTGCGGCGCCTGGTGCATCTGTCTTGTGCCTCGCTGTACCGCAACGGCCACTCGCGCCTGGCGCTCAAGGAGGACGCGCTGCCGCGGCGCTTCTATGACCCGGCCACCCGCTGTCGCTACCTGGCCGAGCAGAAGGTGTTCGGCGCCGCCGAATTCGGCCTCGAAGTGCTGGCCCTGCGCCCGGCGGCGGTGCTGGGCGCTGGCGACGCCAACTGGCTGCCGCGGCTGGTGAACCTGCAAGGCAAGAATCGCTTGTCGATCATCGGCAACGGCCTCAACAAGGTCGATTTCACCAGCGTGCACAACCTCAGCGAGGCATTGCTCAGCAGCCTGCTGGCCGATCCCGCCGCGCTGGGCAAGGCCTACAACATCAGCAACGGCACGCCGCTGCCGCTGTGGGACGTGGTCAACTATGCCCTGCGCCGCCTGCAGTTGCCCCAGGTAACCCGTTACCGCGGCTATCGCGGGGCCTGGCTCAAGGGCACGCTCAACGAAGGCGCCTGCCAGCTCTGGCCGGGGCGCCCGCAGCCACGCTGGTCGCGCTACGGCGCCCACAGTGTTAACGCCGATTTCACCCTCGACATCGGCCGCGCGCGGCATCATCTCGACTACCAGCCCCAGGTCACCCTGTGGGCCGCGCTGGACGAGTTCTGCGCCTGGTGGCAGGCCGCCCACTGAAGATCAGGTAAGATAGGCGCGGCCGCGGGCGTTTTGACTCGCCGCGGCGCAAGGTTTCGAAGGGTTACCACCGAGTTTGCAAAGGGTTTTTTCATGCGTAACGATGCTCGCGACGATTTCGACGACATGCCCAGCCTCAGCGCCGCGGAACGTGACGACGATGACCTGGTGCCCGCCGCGCCCGTGGAGCGCCGGCGCAATACCGTGGCCGCGCGGTCGGCACCTGTGGTCAAGGTCAAGGCACCCACCAGCGGGCCACTGTGGGCGCTGGTGCTGGCGCTGTTCATTGCTCTGGGTGGCCTGGGCTGGTGGAGCTTCCAGCAGATTTCGCTGATGGAGCAGCAACTGGTGGCCACTCAGGAAAGCTTCGCGCGCATCAGCGAAGATGCCGCCGGCCGCCTCCAGGCCATCACCGGCAAGGTGGCGGCCACGGAGAACCTGTCGAGCACCGACAGCGAAGCCATGAAGCTGCAGCTGAAAACCTTGCAATCGCGTCTCGACGAACAAGGCAAGCAGCAGGTAGGCACGGCGGGGCAGCAGACCGGCCTCGACAAACGCCTCGACCAGGTGCTGGCGCAGGCCACCGCCCAAGCCACGGCCCAGCAGGCCGCTACCGATCAGGTGCAGGTGCAGCTCAAGTCGCTGGCCGCCGACATGGCCTCGCTGAAGGCCGCCCAGGGTGACGAAGCGCGCATGAGCGCCGACCTCAAGTCACTGTCCAACGATGTCGCGGCGCTGAAGAAACAGGGCAACAACAACGATCGCCTGAGCGGCATCGAGCAAGACCTGATCGTGCTCAAAAGCGAGCAAGACAACCGCGCCAGCGCCGCGGCAACGGCCGGCAACGGCCCGAGCAACGCCGAGTTCGACGCGTTCCGCGGCCAGGCCACGCGCAACATCACCACCCTGCAGAGCCAGATCCAGAACCTGCAACAGCAGATCAACCAAGTTCGCCATTAACCGGCCGCCATGCAAAAGGCCCCGCCTGAGCGATCAGTGCGGGGCCTTTGTCATTGGTCAAATGCCAATGCGATTACAGCGCCGGGTAGTCGGTGTAGCCGGCCGGGCCAGCAGCGTAGAACAGCTCTGGGCGCGGCTCGTTGAGGGCTGCGCCGGCCTTCAGGCGGGCTGGCAGGTCGGGGTTGGCGATGAAGGGTACACCGAAGGCCACGGCATCGGCGGTGCCGTTGGCCAGGGCGGCATTGGCGGTCTCGGCGGTGAAGCGTTCGTTGACGATGTACGGGCCCTGGAAGGCATCGCGCAGTTGCGCAGCCAGGCTGTCGTCGGCTTCCTTTTCACGGGCGCAGATGAAGGCGATGCGGCGCTTGCCGAGCTCGCGGGCGACGTAGGTGAAGGTGGCGCCGCGGTCGCTGTCGCCCATGTCGTGCAGGTCGGCGCGCGGCGACAGGTGCATGCCCACGCGCTGGGCGCCCCATACGCCGATCACCGCGTCGGTCACTTCCAGTAGCAGGCGCGCACGGTTTTCGATGGAGCCGCCATAGCGGTCGGTGCGCTGGTTGGTGCTGCTTTGCAGGAACTGGTCGAGCAGATAGCCGTTCGCGCCGTGCACTTCGACGCCGTCGAAACCGGCGGCCTTGGCGTTCTCGGCGGCGCTGCGGTAGGCCTCGACCACATCGGCGATTTCCTCGGTGTCCAGGGCGCGGGGCGTCGGGAAGTCCGCCAGTGGGCGCACCAGGCTCACATGGCCGGCTGGCTGGATGGCGCTGGGTGCCACCGGCAATTCACCGTTCAGGTAGCTCGAGTGGGAGATGCGGCCCACGTGCCACAGCTGCAGGAAGATGCGCCCGCCGGCGGCGTGTACGGCGTTGGTGACCTGGGTCCAGCCGCGCACGTGTTCGTCGTTCCAGATGCCCGGGGTGTTGGGGTAGCCGACGCCCATCGGGGTCACCGAGGTGGCTTCGGAGAGGATCAGCCCAGCGCTGGCACGCTGCACGTAGTAGTCGGCCATCATCGTGTTCGGCACGCGGCCTTCGTCGGCGCGGCAGCGGGTCAGCGGCGCCATGATGATGCGGTTGGGCAGTTGCAGGTCGCCGAGGGTGATGGGATCGAAGATCGTGGTCATGAGTCGCTTTCCTGAAGGGTTGCAGTTCAATGTGTGATGCTCCCAAGTGCCAGCCGGCCCCTGGGCGGAAATTCAGAGCGCCTGGCTCAGTTGATCGAGGAATTGGCGGATGGCGGCCTCGTCACGCTTGAAAAAATGCCACTGGCCGACCTTCTGGCTGGTGATCAGGCCGGCCCGTTGCAGGGTCGCCAAGTGCGCCGACACGGTCGACTGCGACAGGCCGCAGCGCTGGTCGATCTGCCCGGCGCATACGCCGTGCTCGTGGTTGTGGTACTGCTCGGGAAACTGTTGTTGCGGATCCTTGAGCCAGTGCAGGATGTCGCGCCGCACGGGGTGGGCGATGGCTTTGATCAGGTCGTCGAAGGGCATGGTGGCAGTGCTCTTGGTATAACGTTGTATCGCGATGGGGCGAAATATATATCGGTAATAGACGATATACAAAGACCCTTCGCTTCTAAGCACAGTGCATTTCGCGCTATGCGACGATTACGGCGGCTGCCGGCGGAGTGCTAAGCTCGGCGCCATGAACTATCTCGCGCACTTGCACCTGGGCGGCCAGAGCCCCGAGCATTGGCTTGGCAGCCTCTACGGTGATTTCGTCAAAGGTCGCCTCGAAGGGCGCTTCAGCCCGGCCGTGGAGGCGGGTATTCGCCTGCACCGGCAGATCGACGCGTTCACCGACAGCCACCCGTTGGTGCTGGAGGCGCTCGGGCGTTTCCCGCCGGAGCGGCGGCGCTATGCCGGGATCATCCTCGACGTGTTCTTCGACCACTGCCTGGCGCGGCACTGGGGTGACTATGCCAAGCAGCCGCTGGATGACTTTACCCGCGAGGTCTATCAGGTGCTGGGTGCCCAGGAGGAACTGCCGGGACGCCTGGCCGGCGTTGCGCCGTATCTGATCGCCGGCGACTGGCTTGGCTCGTACCGGGACTTTGCGGTCTTGGATCAGGTGTTCAAGGGCATCTCACGGCGGCTCAGCAAGCCGGAAGGGCTGGCGACCGCATTCGCCGACGTCAGCGCCTTATATGAACCCTTGAGCGGGGATTTTCGCCGCTTCTATCCCGTCCTGCAGGCCTTTGCCAGGACGGGACAGGCGTAGCTCAGGCGGCGATCGCGGCGGCTTCGGCGTGGGTGCCCGGTGCCGCGCCGAACAGTGCGGCGCGTACCGCTTCCTGGGCCTGGTAGGCGACGGCGGCGCGCTCGATGCCCTGGGTGGGAATCGGCGCCAGCAGGTACACATCCACTTCGCTGCGGGCGGCGCGCAGCAGGCGCATCAGGTGCGAGAGCATGTCGTCGTCGCCCACGAATGGCGCCAGGGGGTCCAACTCGCCGTTGCGCCGATAGCGGATGGCGACGGGCTGCACCGGCACCCCGGCGTCAGCGGCGCAGGCCAGCAGCCGGCCGTGGAAGGTGCGCAGGCTGCGGCCGTTGGTGGTGGTGCCTTCGGGGAAGATCACCACCGCACAGTCATCGCTCAGGCGCAGGGCCATGTCGCGGCGCAGGCGCTGGCTGTCGTTGGCGCCGCGGCGGATGAACAGGGTGCCGGCATGCCGTGCCAGCCAGCCCGCCACCGGCCATTGCGCGACTTCAGCCTTGGACAGGAACGACACCGGCGCCAGTTGCCCGACCACGGCGATATCGGTCCAGGACACGTGGTTGCTGACCCACAGCATTGGCGTGTCGGGCAGGCGCCCATGCACGTTGACTTTCAATGGCAGGGCGTTGCTCAACTGGCACATGAACAACTGCGTCCAGCGCTGGCGCCGGGCGTTGGAGCGAACCAGGCCGAGGCGCCGGCACAGGGCGAAGGTCGCCGCCATGCACAGGCCGTAGAGCACCACCAACAAGAGGCGGGCAATACGCGCCGCGAGGCGCAGGGCGGCCATCACACGGCCGCTCGGAAGTGGCGGGCGTAGCGCGGGCAGAGGTTGTCGCGCTTGAGCAGGATGAACACGTCGGCCACCTGGAAATCCTCGTCCCAGCAGGGCTCGCCGCACACCTTGGCGCCCAGCCGCATGTAGGCCTTGAGCAGCGGCGGCATTTGCGCGCTGACGTTGCTCGGAATCTGCGTGGGTGGCAGCGGCTTGAGCGGCTCGGCGCGCAGGCTCTCGGTGCACAGGTGATGTTCGCGCAGGCGCTGCATGATGGCCTCGGCCTGCACGCCGCCGTCCTGCATGGGGATGCTGGCGCAGCCCATCAGGTAGCTGTAGTTGCCCTCGTTCAGCACCTCGGCCAGTTCGCCCCAGAGCACGGCAATGGTGCCACCGTTGCGGTAGGCCGGGTCGACGCAGGTGCGGCCGATTTCCAGCACGCGGCCGGGCAGGCGGTCGAGGCCGTGCAGGGCGAATTCTTCTTCACTGTAGAAGCGGCCCAGGGAGCGCGCGGCGCGGTGGTCGAGCAGGCGGGTGGTGGCCACCAGGCGGCCGCTATTGAGGTCGCGCACGCCGATGTGCCAGCAGTGGCGGTCGTACTCGTCCCTGTCCAGGCCTTCTTCGGCGCCTTGCAGGCGGGCATTGAACTCGCGGCTGAACACGGCGAAGCGCAGCGCCTGCGCTTCCTGCAGGGCGCGGCTGCCGAGCAGGCGCTCGGCCACCAGGCGGCGTTCGGTGCGGGTGTCGCCTGAACTAGCGATGTGCGTCATAGCGAGTCTCCAAATGCGGACCTGAGGGCGAGTACCTTCGTGTGACTTCAAGCTAAGGTGCGGCAGTTTCGTCACTATGACGTTTGGGTGATACTTGTATGACAGGGCTCGAGAGAATCCAGAGCGCAAACCTATCTGCTCTGTGAGTAGGCGGAGTGGGCTTGAGCGCCTAGGCTGTATCGATTGCTTATCGATGAGGGCAGCGCTTATGGCACTGGAATTTCAACCGGCACTGCACCGCCATACCCCCAGCTTGGCAAGCCATGATCCAAGGGGTGCGCAGGTACGCGTTATCCGTTACTGGCGGGTCGCCCCTGATGCGCCTGCCGTGCCGCGCTGCTCCTTGCAGCGCTTCAACGCCTCCGGGCGCTTGCGTGAATGCCTCGATCCGCGCCTGGCTTTGCACGCCGGGAGCTCAGCCAATCTGGTTCTGGTGCATTCGTTGAGTGGATCGCTTGTGCTGGAGCAGAGTGCCGACGCGGGTTGGTCGTTGCAGTTGCTGGCCGAAGCGGGGCCGGCGCTGAACAGCTGGGATGAGCGAGGTGTCGAACGCAAACTCACGTTCGATGGGCAGATGCGCCCCCTGACCATCGGCGAGGCACTACCCAGTGAACGGTTGCGGCATGTCGAGCGCTTCACCTATGGCGGGATGCAAGAGGTAGCGGCTGAGCGCAATGCCAGTGGCCGGCTGATTCGGCATGATGATCCTGCTGGCACCGTAACGGCGCTTGAATATGCCCTTCAGGGTACCTTGCTCGCCGAAAGTCGCCAGTTTCTGGAAGCTGCCCAAGGCGTTGACTGGCCTGAGGCCCATGAAGGCCGCGACGCCTTGCTGGAAGGAGCGCCGCCTTACCTTACATCTCGCCAACTGGATGCCACTGCAGGGGTCATTCGTACGCGCAACGCGGCGGGGGCCAGTTGTGTGCTGCGCATAACGGTAGATGGCAAGGTGCGTGGTGCCCGGCTGACTTTCGACACTTCTGGGAAACCCGAACAGCCGTTGGTGGGCAGCGTCGATTACGACGCCATGGGCCAGATCGTGCGACAGCGATTAGCCAATGGCGTTGTGCTCGAATCTCATTACGATGCCGCATCCGGGCAGCTGTCGTCATTGACCACTCACGGCCATCAACACCTGCAGTATGGCCGCGACCCGGTAGGCAACGTGCTTTGGTGCCGGTCCCAAAGGCAGGCAACCCGGTGGTTTCGCAACCAGCGCATCGACCCCGTCGACCGCTTTCGCTACGACACGCTTTACCAGTTGGCCGAGGCCAGCGGACGCGAGGTTGCCGGGGCGATGGCAGGCAGCTTTACCGCCGCGCCCTTGGACCCTCAACTGCTTGGCAACTATACCGAAACGTACCAATACGACGAAGCGGGCAACCTGTTGTCGCGGCGACACGTCGGCAGCTCCAGTTTTACCCGCCACATGCAGGTCGCTACGGCCAGCAATCGCAGCATCCCCTTGCCAGCCACTGGGGGCAGTGACGAACAGATCGCCGCCGCCCACGACATGGCAGGCAACCTGGTCTGGCTGCAGGGCGGCCAGCGGCTGCACTGGAACGAGCGGAACCAGTTGGCCAGTTTTACCACCGTGAGCCGTGTCGAGGCCGCCAACGACGATGAACTGTACCTCTATGACGGCAGCGGTCAGCGGGTCAGGAAGGTCGCCCGGGCAATAGTCGCCGAACGCCGAGTTTGTCGCACGGCTCTGTATCTGCCGGGGGTGGAGCTGAGGGCCGATGAATGCACCGGTGAGCGCCAGTGGGTGGTTCGGTTCGATTTGGGCCGGTGCAGCTTCAGCGTTCGGCACTGGCTGGAAGGGCAGCCGAAGGACATTGCTGACAATTTGATAAGTTTTTCGGTGGGCGATGCGACGGGCTCCATAGGGTTGGAACTGGATGGGCAGGGGCAGCTTTTGAGCGAGGAGGGCTACCATCCCTTCGGAACCACTGCCTGGTGGACGGTTACAGCGGGTAGCCAGGGTGGCTACAGGACGGTGCGCTATGGTGGCAAGGAGCGTGATGCGAGCGGCCTGTATTACTACGGGGCACGCTATTACGTGCCGTCGCGCTGCCGTTGGTTGTCACCTGACCCAGCGAAGGATGCCGATGGGCTGAACCGATATCGAATGGTGGGGAACAATCCGACCAGCCGTTATGACCCCGGTGGGCGTTCAGCTTTCCCGGTCGACATTTTCATTGCCGACATCGTCAATCCCTTGAACGCCAGCCTGGGTACCGGTTGGTATGAAGAGTTGGTCTGGCAAGCGGATAAAAAAACCTTTGCTCATACCGGAGTGGCCTATGGCAGGGGCATGGATGTCATCTCGCAGGGGCAGGCGTGGCCCCCTGATGCGCAGGTGGCATACGCTTTGTTCCGAGATTCGAGCGCCAGACTACGCTTGTTCATCAGTAACCATGAGGAGGCTGTGCAACAGCATCTGGCGATTCAGCCGCAGATGGGTATGCCGTTATTGGCCGGAACGCTGGAACACGGGCCCAGGCAGAGCGTTTTCGACAATGCTTCCGGGCACTACAAGCCCGACGTCAGTGAAGCGATAGGGCGTGGTTACATTGCTGAGCTGGCAGAAAATAGCGATCACGTGAGGTACGTGCACAAGCAGATGCCGAGGGTCGATCAGAGCCTGCGAATGGACGGGCTGAACTCACCTGAGGCCTACGCTGACACAGTCAATAGCCTTAAAGGTCGGCCTGGGCAAACGATTGCTTATCTCAAGGCGCAGGGGCTCTGGGACGCGGTATCTACCCGGCTGGGCAACATGGAGAGCGTGAAGCGCTTGATCCATGTTGACCGGACGGGGGGCTCGCTCGACAGTTATTCCGCATTGGCTGAACCGCAAGTGCCTAGCGGACACACCGCTGCGGTTCGGAACCTGTCCTCGCACCGCCGCTCGCCAGGGCCCCTCCCGCCCAACCTGTACGCCAGCCGCACGGCATCGCGTCCGAGCCTTTGGAAGCGCATCAAGCAAGCCGTGGCTCGGCATTGATGGGGGGAGTATTGCTGGCTCGGCGAAATTGCACTTGCCGCCAGTGAACTTTGGCATGCAATCTCGGGCTAAGTATCAGCCCCCACGGAGCGCTTGCCATGTCCTGGCTCACCTTGCTGAACCTGCGTGAACGCCTGCCCCCAGGCACCGATATCGCTGAAACCTATGCCGCCGTATTGCAGCGCTGGGGCAGCCGTAGCCCCTTCGAACTGGCCGTGCTGGGCGGTTGCGCGGTGGCCACCCCGGGTATGGCCTTCCTGCTCGGCTACCAGGCCGCCTTGCGGGCGCTGTGGCCCAGTGCGCCGCCGAGCCTGGGGGCGATTTGCGCCACCGAGCAGCGCAGCCTGCGCCCCGCCGATATGGCGACGCGCCTCCAGGGTTTGCGCCTGACCGGCCACAAGGATTTCGTCACCGCCGGCGACGCCGCCGACTGGCTGCTGGTGGCGGCCCGCAGCGAAGCCGACGGCGAAGCGCCGCGCCTGGTGCTGGCCGTGGTCTACCCAGGTGAGGCCGGGGTACGCCTCGAAGCCTTGCCGGCGTTGCCGCTGATTCCGGACATCAGCCACTCGCGCCTGCATCTTGAAAACGCCGCCTGCGACCTGCTGGCCGGCGATGGCTGGGATGCCTACGTCAAACCTTTTCGCAGCCTCGAAGACTTGTACGTGCTCAGTGCGCTCTGCGCCTGGCTGTACGGGACAGGGCAAGAGCAGGGATGGCCGCAGGCGCTCAAGCTGCGCTTGCTGGCGATGCTGTCGGCCTGCGCCGAGGGCACCCGGCAATGCGCCGACGCGGTCACCAGCCACCTGCTGCTGGGCGGCCTGTTCGAGCAGTTTGCCGCCTTGGAAGACGACATCAGCCGCGCGCTGGCGGCGGGCGACCCACGCTGGGCAGAAATGTGGCAACGCGACCGCGGCGTGCTGACCCTGGCCGCCAGCGCTCGGCAGTTACGCCTGGACAAAGCCATTCAGGCGCTGGGGTGGTAATGGCGGGTCCGATCTTTCCCTGGCGTAGCGGCAATACCTTCGAGCTGTTGATCGACGGCCCGCAGTTCTTTCCACGCATGCTCGAAGCCATCGCCGCCGCGCAGTCGCAGGTCGACCTGGAACTGTATCTGGTTGAGACGGGCACCTGCGCCGACGCCGTGGTCGAGGCGCTGGTGCGGGCCGCCGAGCGCGGCGTCAACGTGCGCTGCCTGTTCGACGGCTACGGCAGCCTGGCGTTCGGCCACGGCCTGCGCCAGCGCTTGATCATGGCCGGCGTGGAAGTACGCCTGTACAACGCCGTAAGCCTGCGCCGTGGTTTGCGCAACCTCTATCGCGACCATCGCAAGCTGCTGCTGGTCGACCAGCGACTGGGCGTGGTCGGCGGCACCGGCGTGACCGACCAATTCTGGCTGCCCGGCGAAACGACCAGCGAATGGCATGAAGTGATGGTACTGATGCAAGGCCCGCTGGTGGCCGACTGGCAGATGCTGTTCGACCGCCAATGGCGCGCCAACCTGCGCCGCACCGCCTGGCGGCCGGCTACCCATTTCGGCCTGCCGCATTTGCCGCGTATCCCGGTGACGGGGCACGGCCTGGGCCGGGTGGCCTATGCCGACTCGCGCCAGCACCGCGACATTTTGCAATCGCTGGTGCGCGCGTTGCACAGCGGCAAGCAGCGTATCTGGCTGGCCACTCCGTACTTCCTGCCGACCTGGTCGGTGCGCCGTTCCCTGCGGCGCGCGGCGGCGCGCGGGGTGGACGTGCGCCTCCTGCTGACCGGCCCGCGCACCGACCATCCCTCGGTACGTTACGCCGGGCACCGCTACTACCCGCGACTACTGCGCGCCGGGGTAAAGATCTTCGAGTACCAGCCGTGCTTCCTGCACCTGAAGATGGTGCTGGTGGACGATTGGGTCAGCGTCGGTTCGTGCAACTTCGACCACTGGAATCTGCGCTTCAACCTGGAGGCCAACCTCGAAGGCGTCGACGCCGGCCTCACCCGGCAGGTGCAAGCCAGCTTCGAACACGACTTCGCCGCCAGCCACCTGATCAGCCTCGACGCCTGGCACGCGCGGCCGTTGTGGCGGCGCGTGCAGCAGCGGATCTGGGGCTGGGTGGATCGGTTTGTGGTTAACCTGCTGGATCGGCGCGGGTGAGTTTGCGCCGGTTCTGCACTTCCTCTGCCGTATCGTTCTCATCTTCGCTGATGGTGTACCAGGTCAGGTAACGTACCCGCCGCAGCCAGCCGGCGGCGGTCCAGGTTTCGGTGGGGCGGCCCAGGGGGTCGTAGTATTGCTGGTCGTGGTAGGCCGACTTGCGCAGGTCCTTGTCGTTGGCGTAGCGGAAGTCGGTGAGAAAGTAGGGGCGGTACACGCGGGTCGCCAGGCCTTTGTTGTTGTATTCGACCCGTTCGCTGACGCGCCAGCGCGGGTCGGCGTGGCGCTCGGCCCAGACTAGCGCTCCGGTCATGTCCACGATGTACGCAAGCCCTGGTTCGACACGTTGCTTGCTTTGCAGGGTGCGGCCAAAGCCATCGAAGCATTGCAGGCTCATGCGGTATTGCAATTCGGGATCGCCAGGGTAACGGTCGGCCTGAAGCATCAGCCAGCGCACCGGCTGGCGATAGAAATAACTTTGTGGGGTGTAGTCGGCATCGAGCGCTCCACGCGCCTGCAAGCGCTCGCGTGCCGAGGCGCGCAGGAAGCCATCAGCGGTGAGGTTACCTTGCTTGACCTGCTCGGCCAGCCAGCTTGGATCCGCCGCGGCGCGCGGAGCCTCGCCCATCCAGAGGTTGTATTCGGCAATATGGACCGTTGCGAAACTACCCAGCGTGGCACGTGGGTTGCCGATTGCGCCCTCGATATTCTGCCCAGGGGTTTGCGCAGTCAACGGCGCAAACCCGACGGCCTCGCCACGCTCGGTGCCGAAGAAACTGGTGTACGCCACCTGCCCGAACGCATCGTAGGTGGCCTGCTGGCTGTTTTCGTTGGGGTCGACGATGGTATGGGGTTGCAACGCACGGTAATCATAAGTGACCCGGGTGGCGCAGCCGTCGGGGGCGGTCAGGGTGCTGACGAAGCAATGGCAGGCGTCGTACTCAAGGGTCGTCCAGCCATGGCTGCGGGTTTCGCGCAGTTGCAGCGGGCGATGGAACTGCGCCAGCGAGCCGAACACGGCGAAGCCTTTTTTCACCGACCACAGCTCCATGTCGCTGTCGTGCGGGAAAAACGCAGGCATGCGGGCATAGCCGATTTCCAGCAATTTTTCGCGCAGTTCGTCGCGGGTCATCACGCGGTCGTAGGCTTGCAGGGCGGTTTCGTCCAGCTCCGCCATTTCACTGTAATCGGGCAGGGCTTCGAAGCTGGCCTCGCCGTCGGCACAGCCCTGATAGCGCTGCACGCTCAGCCCGCCCAAGGTCCTTTCGACCTCGGCCGCCAGCGGGCCTTCGTCGCTGCTCAGGCGTTCCCAGTTCATGTCGGCCGGGCGCCACTGCGCCTTGGGCACGATCCAGGCGTTGCCGCGCTGGCGGTATGGCAGGCCCAGGCGCCAGCTCTGCTCCGCCTGCAGGTGAATGGCTTCGCTTAGAGCTTCGCTGAAGTACCAGGCGTGCTGGGCATCGTCGAAGGCGTCGCGCCACCAGGTCTGTTCGTATTCGTCGTCGAAAGGTGGCGCATCGCTGCTGTGCTTGCGGCGTGGGTAGCAGATGTCGACGCTGTGTTGCGACTGGCCGAAGCTGTCGCTACGCAGGTTGATGCTGTGGCGCACCAAGGGGTCGTCGGCGATGCGTTCGTAGGTATAGCTGATGCTTTCCAGTGTGTGCGGCAAGAGCACCGCGTAGCGGTGGTGAGCATCCGCTGGGCGCACCTCGCGTACGCCGTAGCGGGTTTGCTGCACTGAATAGGGCACCGCGTTGCGCGGGTCGCCATCCAGTCCGAAGACTTCCGTACGCAGTGGGCTGCCAGCCAGCGTGCGGGCCATCTCGCGGGCCTGGGCATCGGTGGGAGAGGCCACCACATCGTCGGGAAGACCGTCCCCCGCGTAACGGGTGAACAGATCCGCGCCAAGCGGCACGGCATCGCCGTCATGGGTATCGAAACCGGTTGGTCGATAGTCCTGTGGCCTGCCCGTATGAAACCAGCTTTTGCTCAGCACCGGGGCGGTGTATTCGGGCTGGGTACTGGTGCCCGGCAGGTCCGCGTCGGTCTGCAACAGCAGGCCAAAGCCGCGAAATTCCCGTTCGTGGCCGTCGTAGTAGCCTTGCCGATAGGCGAACGTCTGGGTCAGGCGGTTATCAGTGATCTCGTCGTGCTGCACCTGCGCGCTGACCATGTGGACCGGGAAGGGCAGCTCGCAGACCGGCGCCACGCCTGCGGCCAGCAGCTCCTGTTTCTCGTCCAGCCAGAACTGCGCCGAGCTGCGATATTCGACGCTGCTGGCCGCGCCCATGTTGTTGTTGCTGCCGCTGAGCAGGTACGGCTTGCGCCCACGGACGAAGTCCAGGCGCCAGTGACGCGGCTGCATGTGCGGCGCCGTGATCACCAGGCTGGAGCAGCCCAAACCCTGCAGGTCGGCGACGCTGACCTGGCAGAAACGGTCGTACTTCAGGCCGTCCGGCCAGGGCAGCTGGTAGGGCTCGGCGAAGCCGTTGCCGCCGCGGTTCATGAACACCAGCACATGCTCGGGCGTCAGGTACAACAGGTCCGCGGCACCGGAGCCATCGAGATCGGCCAGGCGCACGTTGGCGGCATCGAATTCGCTGTAATTGAACGGCAGGTCGGCGAAGTGCAGGGCGGCGCCAAAGTTGCCACGGCCCAGGTTGGGCCAGCAGGTAAGGCGATCATGGCGGATGCGGATCAGGTGCTGCTGGCCGCTGCCCAGCGGGTCGCTGAAGGCCACCAGTTCCGCCGGGCTGTCGCTGAGCAGCGGTAACGCGCCGCCGTCATGGGGCACTTGGCTGGCAGGCGCAAAGCCTTGTTCGCGGCGGTTGGCGTACAGGCGCACGCTGCGTGGGCCGATCAGCGCCAGGTCGCTGAGGCCATCGCCCATGAGGTCGGCCATCTGCCCTTGGGGGTGGAAGAACTCCTGAGGGAACGCAGGGAAGCTGGCAAAGCCTGACCAGCGTCGGTCACCGCCCAAGGTAAAGAAACCGCTGACCCCAGGTTGAGCGACGATCCAGTCCAGGCGACCGTCGCCGGTCAGGTCGGAGAGAAACTGCCGGGCGGCCGCGCTGCTGTCAGCATTGGGGTGCGTGGGCAGTGGCTGCCAGGGGGCGTAGTTCACGGCGTCGGGAGCGTCGGCTTGAGTGTCACGCTGCGGCTCGCGGTACCACCAGTGTTGGTCGTGCTGGAACAGAACGCCGGGCATGCCCTCGCCGTAAAGGTCTACCAACTGATAGGCCTGGCCATCGTTCAGGCCGGGCATCGGGTCGAAACGTGCGCTGCGATGCTGTTCCAGGTCAAAGGCATCGTAGCTGAACTCCAGTGGGGGGTGCGACTTGGCAGCTGCCGTTCGCGAGGTATAGCCCTGGTGAACGAAGGCCGTCAGCAATGAATAGCCCAGTGGTGCCGTGCCATATTCGAGCCACAGGCGGCGGACCAGCAGCGGCGCGTCGCCCAGCTCGGAAAAGTCGTGAAACATCAGCACTTGGTGGCAGCGGCGCAGGGTGCGGATTTCGAACCCGTATTCGTAGCGCGAACAGGGGTCTGGGCGCACGGGCCACGGTTGCGTGGCGACATAGTCAGGTCTACTGGTCTGCTCGGTGGCGCGCTCGCCATAGTCGAACAGCAGGTCGAAATGCCAGCGTTCGGGCAAGCGCGCTTCGTCCCACAAGTAGAGCTGCGAGTCGGCCGCCAGGTTGCCGTAACGCACGCGGTGCAGATAGCGCTGCGCCTGGTGATCGCGGCGGTCGTCGGCGTCCAGACCACGATTGTCTTCGGCCAGGTATTCGTAGAGCACGTGCTCGCCGATGGGGTTGAGCGACTCTTCCAGCAGCCATTCGGCGACTTGCTCGGGCGCGGCGGGGTTGGCGATGCGTGCGACGGTGCGCTTGCCGTAAAGGTGCAGGCTGCCGTCGGCGCCGTGCACCAGCCAGAACCCGGGGTCGGTCTCGTTCACGCGCCAGCGTTCGATGCGCTCGAAGGCACCTTCCACCCGTGGCCAGTGGCGGCATACCTGATAGGTCTGGCCCAAGGCCAGGCCGCGGTAAGTGTCCACGCTTTGCAAGCGCAGTGCCCCTGTCGCAAGGTCTCTCTCGGGCATCCACACATCGCCACTGGGGCCGACCATCTCGTCGTTTTCGTCATAGGCCGGTACGCCCTTGTTGCTGCGCCGCGCCACCGCCAGGCGGGTCAGGCCCCAGCCCATGCCGCAACTGCCGTTGCCGGCGGCGCTGCTGTAGCCCATGGACAGGCTGGGGGCAAAGCCACGGCCTGGGGAGAGCGGCAGGGGGATATCGAACGAGGCCGCGCCGGTGGGGCCGACGGCGCCCCAGCCTTTGCCGATGCTCTGGATGGCGCCGCCGCCTTTGGGGAGCGTGGGGGGGGTGATGCTGAGTGAAGGGGAGGCTTGGTCGTTCATGGCAGGTTCCTTATGCCTTCGACTTGCGTGGTGTTTTGTGCTTGCGAGCATCCTCGGCATAGGACGCGCGCACTTGGTCGGCGAACTGCGTCCCGCCGAAACGTGCGGTGTACTGCACATGGAGAATGACGTCGGTGAGCGAAGCCAGGAGTTCGGCGCGTCGCTCTGCTTCCCAAGAATCCGCGCCTTGGGCTGGCAATGGAAACTCAAGGTTCCAGCGTGACACGGCGCCGGTGCCTTCGAACGGCAGGTAGCGCTCGTCATCGAAACGAAAGAAAAACAGCCCGTCGTCATCGACTCCCTTGGAGAGCGCGATCTGCTGGCTGGCGCGAAGGTTTTCCTTCACCTGTCCGGCAGAGGCCGAAACGCCATCTCGCAGTGCGACTACTGCTTCGACGCTTGGGGCCATGGCCAGCGCATTGCGAGTTTGCGAGAGCGTCGCGTTGACATCTTGGTAGGGTCCGACCAGAACAGGCAGCGATACGCCGATACGCTTGATACGACGCAGGTATTGGCCTGGATGGTTGGCGTCGAACACGGCTTGGCCTAACACGATCTCGCTCGCTGCGGCATCGCCGTCCATAAGCCCCTCAAGGAAACGCAGCCAATCGGTTTCGTCCAGGCTGCCATCATTACTGCGCTGTGTGAGCAGTTGCCTCACCGATACGGTCCGGTTCACTTCCAGCAGACGCTCGTTGCGCGCTAAATAGGCCGCTTCCATCTTCAGCAGGTTGAGTTTGAGCGGCTCGCCTGCGGTCAGGCCACGGTAGCTGTCGTTCCAGCTGTTGGTCGGAATGAACCGAGTGGAGAAATCGGCCAGTTCGTACTGCCAAGCAGCTTCAGCGGTTAGGCACAGGGATACGGCTGCGTCATACATTTGATAATAGAAGGTCGAATATTGGCCGCTGAGCCATTGGTAGAGCTGAGATCTGGTGAAGCGTTTTGCCAATAATTCGTGGGTGACTTTGGCGTTATCAAGCGCAGCCTGAGCCTGCTGCAGTTGCAGCTGAGTCATCAGGATTTGTTCGTCATGCACCTTGAGTTGGGCGTCGACTTGGGCGGATTCCAGAACCGCTTGGTCTCGGGCCAATTGCCATTCCTGATGACGGCGGCGGTATTGTTCTACGCGATCAATGGCTTCGCCTGATCCATGCAGCGTCGAGGCTACGGCGAAAGCGCCGTCACGGACGGCCTGGGGGATACCATCCAGTCGTTGTCCGCCGCCCATTGCCGAGCCGCCCCCGCCCGTTGCGGTGCCGGTAATGGTGACCGCTCCTGCGCCCGCAGTGTTAGGGGGGACCATTAACCCCCCCGCAAGAACCGCGGCCACCCCAGCAACGACCTCCGATACCCGGCCGGCAAGATGCAGTGCACCGGCAGCGACTTCGCCAGCGCTGACGACCTCATCGGCGAGCTTGGAAAAATGCGATATCCGATTGCCGATCACTTGCTGGGTCGCCAACAAAGCGAGACGCGCTTCGGCTTCCACATTCTGAGCCTGCGACTGCAAATCGATTGCGAACTGGGCGAAGCTCCATGCCTGCTGGTGTTCAAGCTCCAGCAGTTCTGCCTGTTCACGACGCTCTATGAGCGATAACAGCGTATTGCCAAATTGCATGAGGGTTTCCACAGCGTTCAAGGCGCGGCTGTGAAGCACATTGAATCGATAGTGCGGGGCTTCCTGCGCAAGTAGGCGCCCGGCTGCGCCGCTGCTCGCGCCCTGGCCGAACGCGGCCAACAGGTCGCGTGGGTTCAGGGGGGCGGCAAAAAGGGCCAGCGACAATGGCTTGCCATCCAAAGTGAAGTTATGTCGAAGGTTGTAGAGCCGTGACTCCAGGGTATTCCAGTGCGCAACGAGGTTGGCGTTGAGCGGCGGCCTCAGGTAGTCCGAGTCCAGCTCCGGCAGCGTAGGGTCCTGCGCAAAGGGCCGTAGGCTCAAGCTGTGCTGGTCGAAGCGGATGGTTGCTTCGCCAGCATTTTCCGCCAAGTTCGACGCAAGTTCCTGCCGTTGCTCGGCCATCTGCATTTCAAGGCCGCGTAGCCGCGTATTCGTGGAATCTGCTAGGGTTTGCAGTGAAAGAGGGGTCCAGCGATTGACCAGTTTTTGGTCTGGGCGCGGCCCCAGCAGGTCCAGGCACCGGACATACCAGAGCTTGGCTTCGCCAAGGCTGTCAGGGGTTAACTGGCGGTACGCCATGTCGCCTCGGGCGATCAGTATCTTGATGTAAAAGTCATAGACCGCCTTCTGGTAACGCACCGGGTGACTCGCCGCGATACCATCGGGATCAAGCGGGGCGCGGGTGGCATGGTCGGCGTCGCTTTGGCTGGCATCGGCCACCAAGGGGCGTACGTTCCAGTAGTCGGGGCGGCCGCTTGGGTTGCTCTTGCGGCTTGGGTCGAAAATGAAGGCTAGCCAGGTTTCCGCGCTGTCGAACTGTTGCTCGAGTAACAGGCGATGGGCCACCATGAACGGCAGGTGGAGGAACAATTCCCAGAAATACACGCCGTTGGCGCCGTTGAAGTCCATTGCTGTGCCAGGTTGCCCAGCCAGCATGAGGGGTTCGGGCAACCATTGGGTTTCCCACGAGAGGAGGTTCTCCAAGGAGACGTTCGCGCGGTTGATGAGCTCGCGTGCAAAAAGTGTATTCATGCGCACAGGAGTTCGGCTAAGCGATGTGCTACCGTCCGATTTGGCGATCGCCGAACCAGTGAAATCGATGAATTCCGCAGTGCCATCAGTGCTGACCAAATGGCTCAGCCGCGGCGCTGTAAGCTGTGCCTCGGTTTGGTCCGTGGTGGTTTCAAGTTCTATCTCGGTGCGTTTTAGCGCGTGACCGACGACTTGCCAGCCATTATTAATGCGCCGCTCCAACCTTAGCCCGTGAACGATGTTGAATATTCGATGGTCACTTGGCCAATCAACTGCCCAAATAGGTAGCCGGTTCTCTTTGTTTATGGCTATCACGGTATCGAGACGAGCGGGGGCGGTGAGTAACTCTGCGGGCGTACCGGTGGTGATGACTGTTAGTTGGCCGTCTGTCGGTGCAAGTGGGTTTCGTGGGTAGGCGATGTAAGTGCTGATGCGGAATTCGCCGGCAGGAACAAACCCGATACGAGGGTGTTCTTCAGGCGGGTACCATCTTGACGCAGTACTTTGTTGGCCGGGAAAGTAAAATTTTGACCCGTAGTCGTCTGCTGATGTAGAGTTTACAAGTGCCAAGTAAGTCGTCGATGGGAGAAAGCCGCCAACTTCTGCTCTCCCCGAAGTATCGGGCGCTGGAATTCCCTTACCTAAGAAGTCTGAGTTGTAAAGCTTAAGGTCGGCAAACATATAGAATTCGCTAGTGCCCATGCAGCGTAGGCGGAAATATGAATAGTTGCGTGCAATGTCGTCGAGCGTTGCTCCGTTCTTAAAGATGTCTCCACTAGTTTGGACGTAGGATCCTTGAACGACTGTGTGCCACCCAAGGTGCGTTCCCCTTCCAAAAACATAGTTGAAGGTGACGTCGCTTTGCTGCGCGCTGTGCGATACGTTCAGGTTTGTTAAGGGGATTGTAATTGATGCGCCTTCCCAGTGAGAAACATTGTCCGAAATGGTTGACTGAAAAATCAGTTTCGCACTTTCCTGGTTGTAAGTGACGTCGGTGTTTTTTTCTCGATCTAACACGAGGTCATGGAAGTTCTCATACCGCCATATCCCGGTAGGCGGATTATGTGTCGTGACCGTTTTGATAACGGTATTGATAGAAGGTATCTTGAATTGCATTCGACCGCGATTTAGCCTGGAGAATATGCGAACAATCTTGAGCGTTTCATATTCATTTGGCGAGGGCCTGGTGACGCCGGTGGGCACTTTTTCCTGAACCGGAAAGCCTGGCATTATGTTGAAGTTCTGATCCACGCGGACGGTCTTGAGAAACCTGTATGTATCGTTGATCCCCGAAGTGTCAGCCGCATCTTGGTAACCGGAATATAGCGCTATGAACAGGTCCGACGTGCTGGACGAAGTGTCCCAGGTCAGCACCAATTCGATTTCATCTTTATCTACCAAGGCGGTAGTGGACATGTAGCAGATAGGAGCGCTCCACTGGTCATCATATTTTTTGTAAATCAGGTTTACTCTAAAGAGAGGCTTTGATTTTACAGTGTTGAAGTCCAGTGTGGTGTTGTCGGAGTTGCGCTCGCTTCTACTTGCTAGTGTATCCAGGCCCTCGAAATCAGACTCGTTGGTGAGGTAGTCTACCCAACCTATCATTAAGCGATTATTGAAAAATACGGGCCGGATGGTACGCTCTATGGTGCACTCGGTAATGGGTAGTACCATATTTTTCCAATCGGACCATGCTCCCGGCGAAGGATGATCGACTTTGGGGCCCTCACTGGAGCCCACGGATTTGTATGCTCGCTCGGACATGTTGACGGAACGCCAATAAAACGTTTTTTCAGTATTGGATTTTCCGATGAAGTAATAGGTCCCTTCTGCGAACAGGTGGCTGTCTACGTAGCCATTGATGAGCGTCAGGTTGGCCACTTCTTCAAAGTTCGCTAGGTAGTTTTTTACCGCTTCCTGTGTAGTGTCGAATTCAATTCTATTCTGGTTTATGTCGTTTTCCAGTTGTTCAAAATAACTGGTTTTTTTCATTCTCAACGACGGGTCTATATACATTTCCGGATACCAGGCGATCATTTGGTTGGCCGCCCATATCGGATACTGGCTTTGCTGGTCACGCCAGTCGGTTACGTAGCTACTGGGGATGTCCGCGTTTTCGTAACCCGGCTCCATGCTCATCAGGATACCGTTGATGTATTGCTGGAGGCTGCTGATTGCGGAGGCCACGGGGCTGGTTTCAACCGCCTGGGTGACCTGGACATCCAACAGCAGAAACTCGTACAGATCGTTTGCCGTCTTTAGCTTATTGCTTAGCTGCAAATCGAGCAGGGTTTCGGAGTTGGGAACGACGAATTCCAGGTAGAAGTCCACCAGGATGTCGCGCAGTCCTTCGTTGAGTTGCGCGGCTACGGAAGTACTCATGTTGAATCCTCAATCTGTACGGTTCTGGGCGCTCAACGTTGGTTCGCCATGGCGGCTTCGCCGACCACGCGCCACTGGGCAGGGGTGCTATCGGCATGCAGGCTGCCGGCGGCCAGTAACGAAGTGGCGGCTAGACCAGTTGCCCGGCTGGCGCCACGGCAGCGCATCAGCCAGTCGATGTCGGCCAGACTGCGTGCTATTCCGTCGGTCAAACTCGCGTCGCTCAGAATCTTCACTTCGCTGGCGGTCCAGCCCAGCAGTGGCGCGAGTACCGTCGCACATCGAATTGACAGTTCTGCCGTGCTGGTTTTGTTGTCGCGGCCCGCCGTGGGGGGGGTGGCCAGTTCGAGGTAAGTCAGCAACTTTTCTTCCTGGGCGTCAGCGGTTTCCACAAAGCGACAGTAGCGTTCGAGCAGGTACAGGTTGTGTAAGGACAAGCCGGAAGCGGCGGGCGGTGACCCTGCCAAGCGTTGCGGAAACACTGCAAAGGTGCGCACCGCCAATTCGCTCATACCTAGTTGAACTATGACGCGGGCATGGCGTTGCGCGCTGTTCACCAGCACGGGAATTTCGGTGAAGGGGCCTTCAACGGCGCGCACTACGCGGTAGAGTTCAGACGCGCTCGTATTTGCCCACCGAAGCGTGGCAGCGGTATGGTCCATGGGCAGAGCTGCGATTTCGAGCATAAAACCCTCAATGAGGCGTAATTGGCGTTGCGCCACGCTCAAGAAGAATGGAACCAGTATTGCTTTGCAGCTGACCTTGTTCAGTGCGTTCAGTTGGAGCCCGGACAAGAGCTCTTCAAACAGGTAATCCGCTTGTTCAGCTGCCGAGTCTGGCACTGTCAATACAGGGCTTTCTGGTTGCCCTTCGGGCATTGCCTGGCTGTACAGGATGCCGGCCCAATCGAGCAGCGACGGAGCCACCCCATCGTCCCTGTCCTCATGGGTGGGCAATCCAAGAGCGCTGATCTCCGCTGGCGCCGCCAATGCGCCACGGGCGTCTCGCGCCAGCTTTGCCAAGCGATCAAGCATTTGTACCGCAGGAGGGCCGCTGTCGGTATCCAATGCAACCCATTGACGTACCTCCTCTATTCCCAACTCACTCTCTGCCAGCCAGTCCACCGCCCATTCGAGTTGCATGAGAATGTCGAGGATATCCGGCGCAGCGGCAGCGGCGCTCTCCACTGGTTTCAGCTGCCCGCTGGCGAGCGCTTGGCGGTAGTTTTCGCCGCCCAGGAGGTCAAGCAATTGCCAGTACTGTTGCACGCTCAACTCGAAGAGTTGGGCGATGCGCGCTTGCCGGTACAGCGAGGAAACTGTCCACAGGTTTCGGTTGAGGCTGCCCGTACCTCGATCATCGCCAGTGATCAGCATCAAGGTTTCGTTCGCCAGTAAGTAGAACGAGCTTTGGGAGGGGTGCAGGTTCAGCCCAGCGCAAAGCTGCGCAATGGTTTTCTGGGACCCCGCATCGGCGATATCCAGGCTGAAGTCGGTATTGTCCAGAATCATGGGAGTTTCAAAGAGCGCGGGTTGGTTGAATACTTTGTCGAACAGTGGCGTTTTATCCGCGCTGGCATAGGGGCAGAGATAATGGAGGAACGCAGCAAATTCTTCGGGCTTGATACCGTAGCGGCCGTTTAGATGGTTGAATACTCCGAGTGTGCGCAGGGTGTTGATATTCAGTTGTTTGTCGAGGTTGTGTTCGCGCTCGCTGCGAATTGCCGACATGATCAAGGTGTCAATTTCGTTGAAGGGTATTGCCAGCCAGCGTTGTAGGCGAATCATGCGTTGCAGGCGGTCGAAGCGGTCATGGGAGGTATTGGTTAATAGCCATAGATTGCCATCAATACGGGAGTGTTCTTGCAGATTCATGGCGTTATCGAATAGCTCGGGCGAATAGGCCGTCTTTGGGTAGGTTTGGGCGCCGACACCGTTGACATAGCCCGCGCCATAGTGAGCCGGGTGGGGAAATGGCCTGTGCACGGCGTCTGGCCCGCCCGCGCTTAGTTCGTTCAGCGAAATGACGTTGGCCGACACCGTAGGGGCGTAGGAAAGGCGTGCCAGAACCTGTTCCACACTGTCAGCATCCAGCCCCGTGCGCGACATGAACTCCGAGAGCTCCTCCAATGGGGGGGTCAACAATGGATTGCGCTCGCCGTAGCCAGAATTCTGCTGTCGCTGCTCATCAACGTTCAACGTATGAATAGGCGCCAGGTTCACACTCAGGGTTCGCCGCAGGAATTGCTTGGCACCAAAATGATTGCCGTCCAGCTGATTTTCCGAGGTGGCGATGAGGGTGAAACGCCCTTGGTATTGGTGCGCGTCCGCATCGGTGTTGGGTGCGATTAGCGAGGTGGTCTTACCAAATAGGCCTTTTGTGCTAAGAGAGTTGGGCGCGATAATAGTCCCGTCGCCGTCCTCTACAGCGCACATCTGCAGAGGGATTTGGCCGGTTGCCTCGTCTTCCGGGTCGATGCCGGTCAGCTCCGTTGACCACTTGGCTCCGGCGGTTGTGATAACCGCAGACAAGGCATCTTTTAGTGCCTCCTGTACCGGAATCAGATAGGCGATGACATAAGTTGACCAGGGATTAAAGGTACTGGCGGTGGGCATCCGCTGGTGCCCCATCGTCTCAGCGAGCTCAGTGGCTGTAAGGTAGATCGTGGCGAAGGGAGATGGCTCGATCAGGATTTTTTGCTGCTCGGGGCTCAAACCGCTTAGCAGCCGTTGCGCTTCTTCGGGCCCGTGGGTCAGATGGCCGTAGGTTAGCCCACCGGTTGTGGTTGTCGGCAATGTCAGGCTGACCCGATAGCTCAATTCCCCCAAGGCTATGGATTTTTTTCCGGACAAACCCAGCATCGCCTGCCGGTGCGCGAAGTCATAGGGGAAGTTGAACGGGTAGCGCTTGGTCGCCAGCAACTGCAGCAGCGGCGTCTCTGCATCATCGGTAGTCGCTCTATATGCCTCGATACCTCGTGTGAGGACGTTATTGACGATGTCCAGCATCGGCATCGGTTTAAACGTACTTTGCGGATCGATGATGAGATCCTTCAGGTCCGGACGCCTTATCGCCAAAGGGATTTTCGGCACGTTACCAAGTGGCAGTTCTTCATAGCGGTTGACGGCAAGGCGGTACAGCGCCCGAAGGTAGGCCACCGGTGAGTCCACCGCTTCGATCGCACCGACCTTGCAGAACTCGTCCCAGTTTTCCTTGAAAAGATTGGGGTAGCTGGGACCGATATCCACTAACGCGCGAATGCCCGTTCGCGCCAGGCTTTTCGGCTGCCTCCCGGAGGAAATCGTATTTTCTCGATAGGCCCGGCCGATCTGCACGGCGTAGCACATGGCATTCTCATAGGCGCGGTCGCCGTCGTCGTCGTTGATCAGAGCCAGTCGCTTCATAAATAAGGCTTTGGGCATACGGATAATGTCGAAAACCGAGGTCAAATCCAGCGCCGACATGGCCTCGCTGAAATTCATACGGCCTTTGCGCAATTGTTTTTTTTTGGCTTCGGCGTTATCGACCAGATCTAGGAAAAGCGGATTGGTGCTATCGCTCATGGCAAACCTCATACGATGGAGACATGCAGGCTTGCCAGCACCATCATCGGCGGCGGACTAGCATTACCATGCTTTCTTGGCTCATATGTTGAGGTGCGCAAGTGCGCAGTTCTAGCTAGCAGAACTGATAGGTAACCAGAAGAGGGAGGCGTTGCGAGGGTACTGCGAGTTGAAGGGCAGCGAGGGTAATCCCTCGCTGCACAGGCCTTACTTAATCTCCACCGCCAAACTCTCAGCAATCTTCGCCTGCCAGATAGCCGGCCCGGTGATATGCACCGACTCACCTTTGCTGTCCACGGCCACCGTCACAGGCATGTCCTTCACGTCGAACTCGTAGATGGCTTCCATCCCCAGTTCTTCGAAGGCCACCACGCGCGATTTCTTGATCGCCTGGGCGACCAGATAGGCGGCGCCGCCTACGGCCATCAGGTACACGGCCTTGTAGTCCTTGATCGCCTCGATGGCGGTCGGGCCGCGCTCGGATTTGCCGATCATGCCCAGCAGGCCGGTTTGATCGAGGATCTGGCGGGTGAACTTGTCCATCCGCGTCGCGGTGGTCGGGCCGGCCGGGCCAACCACTTCTTCACGCACCGGGTCGACCGGGCCGACGTAGTAGATGAAGCGGCCCTTGAGGTCCACCGGCAGGGTTTCGCCACGGTTGAGCATCTCGACCATGCGTTTGTGCGCGGCGTCGCGGCCGGTGAGCATCTTGCCGTTGAGCAGGATGGTCTCGCCGGGCTGCCAGCTTTGCACTTCTTCTGGGGTCAAGGTATCGAGGTTCACGCGGCGTGCCGACGGGCCGGCTTCCCAGACGATTTCCGGGTAGGCGTCCAGGTCCGGCGCTTCCAGTTCGGCCGGGCCGCTGCCGTCGAGCACGAAATGAGCGTGGCGGGTGGCGGCGCAGTTGGGGATCATGCACACCGGCAGCGAAGCGGCGTGGGTGGGGTAGTCCATGATCTTGACGTCGAGCACGGTGGTCAGGCCACCCAGGCCCTGGGCGCCAATACCCAGCTGGTTGACCTTCTCGAACAGCTCCAGGCGCATTTCTTCAAGACGGTTCGACGGGCCACGGGCCTTGAGCTCGTGGATGTCGATGGCGTCCATCAACACTTCCTTGGCCATCACCGCGGCTTTCTCGGCGGTGCCGCCGATGCCGATGCCGAGCATGCCCGGTGGGCACCAGCCGGCGCCCATGGTAGGGACGGTTTTCAGCACCCAGTCGACGATCGAGTCGGACGGGTTGAGCATGGCCATTTTCGATTTGTTCTCGGAGCCGCCGCCCTTGGCCGCCACGTCCACTTCCACGGTGTTGCCCGGGACGATGGAGTAGTGGATGACCGCTGGGGTGTTGTCCTTGGTGTTCTTCCGTGCACCGGCCGGGTCGGCCAGGATGGAAGCGCGCAGGACGTTCTCGGGCAGGTTGTAGGCGCGGCGCACGCCTTCGTTGATCATGTCGTCGACGCTCATGGTGGCGCCGGTCCAGCTCACGTCCATGCCCACGCGCACGAACACGGTAACGATACCGGTGTCCTGGCAGATCGGCCGGTGGCCGGTGGCACACATGCGCGAGTTGATCAGAATTTGTGCGATGGAATCGCGGGCGGCCGGGGACTCTTCACGCTGGTAGGCCTCGTGCATGGCCTGGATGAAGTCCACGGGGTGATAAAAGGAAATGAACTGCAGGGCATCGGCGACGCTCTGTATCAGGTCGTCTTGTTTGATCACGGTCATTGGGGCGCGCTCCTCTTTAAGGCGGGAACATTCATTAAGGCGGCCGAGCCCGGGCTAGGCCACCTTTCTGGGTGCGCCAACCCATGACGGTCAACGCAAAAAGGCGCGGCAGTATACCGCGCATCCATTCGTCGCACACGCGCCGAAGGTCTTGTTGCGGGCGTTTATCGACCCTGGTGCGGTGTGCGGTTGCCAGGCGGCAGGAAGCGAAAAGTTGTACAGAAGGTTAAAAATTGGATAGTTATTTTCGGGCCACGGCACTAAAGTGGCATCTGGCCATAAGCCCCTCGGCTGCCAATTTGGGATGGAGTCCCTTATCGTACGGTGAGTCAACGAGTGACCGAAAAAGCCACACAAAGATTACTTCTGAAACGCTTCATCCTTGCCGCAGGCACCTATTGCATGGTGCTGGCATTGATGTGGGTGGCAGTGCTTGGCGATGATTTCCAAGGCACCCTGTTCACTGCGATTGCCGGCAGCGGCGTTGTGCTGCTCGGCCAGGGGGCGCTGCTGCTGGTGTTCGTGCGCGGCGAGAACCAGCGTTTTGCCGACCCCAGCCTGACCGAATTCCAGGTCCTGCTGGCGATCGTCTGCCACACCTGGCTGCTCTCGCAACTGCACGCCTGCCGCGGTCTGTTTCTGCTGTTCTTCCTGTTGATCCTGCTATTCGGCCTGTTCCACCTGCGCCAGCGCGTGTTCATGCGCTGCGCGGCGCTGGTGTTCTTCGCCTTCGCCGCCCTCAACCTGTGGGAAGGCTACCGCGGCCAGCTGGCCGACCCGCAGATGGCCGCCATCCAGACCTGCGTGCTGTTCGTCGCCTTGTTGTGGCTGTGCCTCTATGCCAGTTATGTACAGGCTTCACGGCACCGCATGCGCCAGCGCCGGTTCGCTTTGCAGGCGCACCAGGATACCCTGCGCGGAATGATGCGCCAGCTCGAGGACCTGGTGGCCACCGACGAATTGACCGGCTTGTTCAACCGCCGCCACTTCCTGCGCCTGGCATCGCGGGAACTGCTGCTGATGAGCAACGGCGGGCGCCACGGCCTGGCCTTGATCGACCTCGACCATTTCAAGCGCATCAACGACATGCACGGCCATGCCGCTGGCGACCAGGTGCTGCAGGCCTTCGCCGAGGTGGCCGCGGCCTGCCTGCGCGAGGGCGATATCCTCGCGCGCTATGGCGGCGAGGAGTTCGTGCTGTTGATCCCCAACTGCGACAGCGTGCACCTGGTGGCCTGCTGCGAGCGCCTGCGCCTGGCCTTCGCTGCGGCCACGCCGCTGCCCGGCCAGGAGACCAGCCTGAGCCTTTCGGCCGGCATGACGCTGCTGGCGCCGGGCGATGATCTCGACGAGGCCTTGCAACGGGCCGACCAAGCGCTTTACCGTGCCAAGCGTGGGGGGCGCAACCGCTGCGCCGCCGCTTGGGAAACCACTGATGCCTGAGTTGAGCGTCGGCCCGCAGCGTTGGGCTGTGGCCGCTGGAAGCAACCTGCTGGACGCCTTGAACGGCGCTGGCCTGAACGTCCCCTACAGTTGCCGGGCGGGCAGTTGCCATGCCTGCATGGTGCGCTGCGTGGCCGGTGAGCCGCTGGACGGCAACCCTACGGCACTGGCCGAGAGCCAGCGCCAGCAGGGTTGGCGCCTGGCCTGCCAGTGCCGGGTGGCCGGCGACCTCGAAATCTCATTGTTTGACCCGCTGAATGATGGACTGGACGCTGAGCTCCTCGCCTGCGATTGGCTCAGCGCTGGGGTGGTGCGTATTCAGCTGCGCCCAGAGCGCCCGCTACGCTATCAAGCGGGCCAGCACCTGCTGCTGTACAGCGAAGCCATTGCTCGGCCCTATTCCATTGCCAGCCTGCCGCAGCAGGATGATTTTCTCGAATTCCACATCGATTGCCGACGCCCGGGGGCCTTCGCCGAGCGTGCGCGCGCATTCAAGGCAGGCGACCACCTACGCCTGGGCGAATTGCGCGGCGGTGCGCTGCATTATGACCGCGACTGGCAGACGCGGCCTTTGCTGCTGCTCGCGGCTGGCACCGGGCTGGCACCGTTGTGGGGCATCCTGCGCGAAGCGTTGCGCCAGGAGCATCAGGGCGCGATTCGCCTGGTGCATTTCGTGGCCGAGGAGGGCGAGCATTATCTGGCCGGGCCGTTGCTCGAACTGGCCGAGCAGTATCCTCAGCTGCAGGTGGAACTGCCGCCACCGGCCCAGGGTGACTCGCTGTTGAACAGCTTGCGCCTGGCGTCTCGGCAGACTCAGGCCCTGGTGTGCGGCTCGCCCGCCAGCGTCGAGAAATTTTCCCGGCGCCTGTTTCTGGCGGGCTTGCCGCGCAATCAGCTGCTGGCCGACGTGTTCACCGGGCGCGGCTGAACTTCGCGCCCCCATCGCGGGGGTGAACCGTCCAAGCCATCGAGGCTGACCAGGGTTACCCTGTCGAAGGCCGTAGTGCGGTCAGGCTCCGCGGTAGCGCTGCACGGCGCTGACGTTGGTCTGATGGCCGCCTATGACGATATTGCTGTCCGCTTGCACCGCCATGTTGTCGACCGTCAGGCCAAGGCGCTCGACATGGCCTTCGTCACCGAACGTACTATCGGCGCTACCATTCGCTGCGCGGCGGTAGATGCAGCCGTCGGGAAGCGTGGAACTGCCGATATTGCCAGCTAGTACAAAGCGCTCATCGGCCAGCAGGTGCACATGTTTGAGCGCCAATGGCCCGAATCGATTTTCGATCAGAATGAGGTTGCCGCCGTTGAATTGCAGGTCGGGTGTCGCATCGGCGGTCAGGCGGGTCAGGTAGCAGACGCCCTCCCGGTAGCCGACGCACAGCACGCGATGGTCTTCGTACACTGCGACCGCGTGCAATTGCATATCCCGACCAGGTAGTAGCAAACTGCCGCCATTGAAGCGTGCATGCCATTCGCCACGTGCAGTAATGGCAGCCACCACAGCGCCATGGGAGCAATAACCTGCGAGCATCATCACCCCGTCATTGCGCACTTGTAGGTGCGTGAAGGTGGTGTTCCACAGGTCATGCAGTTTGAAGGCGAGGTAGCCGCGAGTAGCGTAGCGCACATCGAGTGCGCCTTGAGGTGTGAGGCAGATCACTACGGCGTGATCAAGCAAGGCGCCCATTCCCCGGTAGCTGAATACGAAATCGCTGGATGGCGAGTCGCCAGGCGTTAGCGGCGTGGGCTGCGGGGTTGGGTTGATGTCCAGCACCACCGCGCCTTGCTCGCCGAAGCTGGATACGATGCTGCCGTCGCTGTTGAACAGCGCGGCGGCAGGTTTTGGCTCTTCCAGTTTTCGGGCAATGTTGCCGGCAAGGAAAATTTTTCCGTCGGCCAGTACGCGGATCAGAGTCGGAGTTTGCGCTTCGCTGACAGCCGCGAAGCGGGCTTCAACTGTTCCGTTGGTGCCGAACGAGGTGTCCAGGCTGCCATCCAGATTGAGGCGAAATAGCGTGAAACTTTGCGTTCCAGTGACGGTGCCCAGGGTCTTGCCGCTATGCGGCTCGATAGTGGTAGCGCTTACGGTTCTTCCACCACCAGGCAGAACGGTGCCGTTCTCGCCAAATTGAGTATCGAGGTCGCCGGGGCGGCGTTGAAGGGATATTGGAGAGCTGTCCATAACGAATCCTTGCTTGGTTATTGTGGCCGGTGGCTAGTGGCGACCGGTGACTTATCAAACCAAGCATCGCTGCCATCGGTAACTATCATGAAGATGGGTACCGCCAGCATTACATTCCTGCTAGCTATCGCCGCCACACCGCTGCAGGGCTAGCCTCTCCGTCTTCCTTCCCCATACTTCTGATAGTTATCCCACCCTCGAGAAATCTTTTGAATGGCCGTGCAATTTCTTGCACAACCCTAGAAGGATTTTCCCATGCGCTCCCCTGTTTCCCGCTCTACCTTGACCCGCGAAAGTGGCCTGCTGCCCATCGACGGCGATATCGTTTCGGTGTTGCAACTGCCCGATTCGGACAAAAAGGTCTTGGGCATCAACCTCGGCTTCGAATACTGCTTGGCCCGTGTCGATGGCCAACTGAACCTGGACCCCTCGTTCGGGCCTGACGGTACCGGCTACCTGGAAGACACGTTTTCCGATGAGCGTTTTGGCTTCCCGGCCGTCGCCACGGTGTCGCTGCAGGACGACAAGCTGCTGGTCATTGGTGCCTACTTCGACCTGATGGAGTCCCTCGATTGCCTGGCGCTGGCGCGCTATGACGTGGATGGGCAGGTTGACGCCAGCTTTGGCGAGAATGGCAAGGTCATCGTCGACCTGCCTCATTCCGCTCAACGTCGCCGCCGTGCCGGCGTGCAGCGTGCTCCAGGCGTGCAGATCTGCCGTGACCCGGTGGTTCAAGCCGATGGCAAGATCCTGTTCTTCTTCCTCGAAGTCAGCGATGAATACCGTGACGGCCGGGCGTTCCTGATCCGCCTGACCGCTGACGGCGAGCTCGACGCCAGCTTCAACGCCCAGGGCTTCGTACACGTGCCCTTTGACGATGCCGAGATCAACCCCAAGGGCGTATGGGTGCAGGACGACCAGAAACTGCTGATCTATGGCGGCACCCAGCCCGACGCCAGTGGTACCAGCACTGCCCTGATCGGTCGTTTCAACAGCGACGGCAGCCTGGACGACAGTTTCAACGGCACCGGCTTCGTGGCTGTGGGTACCGACGGTGTGGTGTCGCGTTTCACCGCGCTGGTGATCGATGGCGAAGATCGAATCGTCGCCATCGGCAATGACGACGACCAATTGCTGATGAGCCGTCGCCTGGCTGATGGCCAGCCAGATACCGGCTTCAACAGCGGCTCTCCATTGCTGGTCGAGCTGCCGGTGGCGGTCGAGCAGTTGCCAGGCTTGCAGCTGCAAGGTGAAGCGCTCCTGGTCGCAGGCAGCTGCCATGACGCCAGTGGCGACGCCCGTGGCCTGCTGCTGCGCCTGTGGCCGGATGGCACGCTCGACCCGACCTTCGCCGAAGGTGCCGGCTTGCGTATCGCCGAGCGCGAGTCGCAGTGGCTGGACCTGGCCATTGAGCCCGACGGCCAGATCATCACCGCCGGTTACGCCTACGACCGCGGCTATATCGCCTGGATCCAGCGCGTAGGCGTGGATGGCTGACAGCAGCCGCTAACGAAAAAGCCCTGACGCTCGCGCGGCAGGGCTTTTTTTCAGTACTGCGAATGGCTTAGACCAGCTGGTCGCCCACGTGCAGGATCTTCATGCCATTGGTGCCACCGATGGTGTGGTAGCTGTCGCCCTTGGTGAGGATGACCCAATCGCCCGGCTCGACTACGCCGCGCTTGAGCAGCTCGTCCACCGCGGCCTGGCTGACCTGGCTCGGCGACATCGACGACGGGTCGAAGTCGACCGGGTACACGCCGCGGAACATCGCCGCGCGGGCCTGGGTGGCACGGTGCGGGGAGAACGCGAAGATCGGCACCGAGGAACGCAGGCGCGACATGATCAGCGGGGTATAGCCGCTTTCAGTCAGGGCGATGATCGCCTTCACGCCTTTGAGGTGGTTGGCCGTGTACATGGCCGCCAGGGCGATGCTTTCGTCGCAACGCTCGAACTGGGTATACAGGCGGTGGCTGGACTTCTTGCCGGTAGGGTGCTTTTCAGCGCCCAGGCACACACGGGCCATGGCCTGTACCGCTTCGATCGGGTATGAGCCCGCAGCACTTTCGGCCGACAACATGACGGCGTCGGTGTGGTCCAGTACGGCGTTGGCGACGTCCGACACTTCGGCACGGGTCGGCATCGGGTTCTGGATCATCGACTCCATCATCTGGGTCGCGACGATCACTGCCTTGTTGTGGCGGCGGGCGTGCTGGATGATCTTCTTCTGGATGCCGATCAGCTCGGCGTCGCCGATTTCCACACCCAGGTCGCCACGGGCAACCATCACCGCGTCGCTGGCCATGATCAAGCCATCAAGGGCTTCGTCGTCGGCAACGGCTTCGGCGCGTTCGACCTTGGCCACCAGCCAGGCGGTACCGCCAGACTCGTCGCGCAGGCGGCGGGCGTATTCCATGTCGGCGGCGTCACGGGGGAAGGATACCGCGAGGTAGTCGACTTCCATTTCCGCAGCCAGCTTGATGTCGGCCTTGTCTTTTTCAGTCAAGGCCGGGGCGGTCAGGCCGCCACCGCGGCGGTTGATGCCCTTGTGGTCGGACAGCGGGCCGCCGACCAGCACCGAGCAATGCAGGGCATCGGCGGTGGCAGTTTCGACGCGCATGACCACACGGCCGTCGTCGAGCAGCAGCTCGTCGCCGACGCCGCAATCCTTGACCAGGTCTGGGTAGTCGATGCCGACCACTTCCTGGGTGCCTTCGGTCAGCGGATGGCTGGTGGAGAAGGTGAACTGGTCACCGACCTTGAGCTCGATGCGCTTGTTGGCGAATTTGGCGATGCGGATCTTCGGGCCTTGCAGGTCGCCGAGGATTGCCACATGCCGGCCATGCTTGGCGGCGATTTGGCGGATCAGCCGCGCGCGAGCCTTGTGCTCGTCGGGCGTGCCGTGGGAGAAATTCAGGCGGGCGACATCCAGGCCTGCCAGAATCAGTTGTTCGATCACTTCCGGCGAGTTGCTCGCTGGGCCAAGGGTGGCAACGATTTTTGTACGGCGAACGGTCATGCACTGACTCCTTTATTGAAGCGCAGCGCAAGGCTACTCCTCAAAAAGGCTGTAGTCATTGCCGGGCTGCACTACTTTGAAACGAATGTTGTGGGCGCGGACAGTGGAACCTATCCACAAGACGGCGTGATGAACGGCAGGAAACCATTATGGCTGAAGTTTTTCCGCACCGGGCCGATACCCTGGCATCAAAGGAGAACCCCCCATGCGAATCTTGTTTGTCATGGCCCTCGCGCTGAGCGTCACGGGCTGCACCCGCTGGTCGATGAACAGCCACCTGGACAATGCCTATCGTGCCTACGATGCGGGCGATTGCGCCAAGGTGACCCTGGAACTGTCCCAGGTCGACCGCACCAGCCGCGCGCGGCCGTACGTCTGGCCGGAAGTATCGATGTTGCGCGGCCAGTGCCTGGAGCGCCAGAATCTGTTCGTGGATGCCGCGCAAACCTACGAGTACATCATTACCCAGTACCCGCAGAGCGAATACGCCTACCGGGCGCACGCACGGCTGTTGACGCTGGAGCAATTGGGGCATTATCACCCCGAGCGCGGTGATATCGTCCGACCAGCGGTGTACTAGAGCGGCGCGTTGATGGATGGCATTAGGCTAGCTTTGCGCTAACCTTCCGTTAGGAAGCTATTATTCAGGGATGGCACTTCGCGTGGATCATCGGGTCCACTCTTTACTTCGACTTCAATACAAGTGACGCGAACATGTTTATCGAACGCCGAATCGAACGACATCAGTTGCCGTACTTTCTGAAGGTCTTCAACCGCACCAACGACAAATTCATGGGCAACCTGGGCAACGTCTCGGAAACGGGCCTGATGCTCATCAGCGAGTTGCCGCTGCTGGTAGGGCCAGTGTTCTATCTGCAGCTCAAGGTGCCGGCAGAGGATGGCACCTACCAGTTGATCGACATCGACGCCAACTGCCTGTGGAGCCATGAAGACGCGACGCCGGGTATTTACGATTCCGGTTTCCGCCTCAAAAGCGTGCCGCCCGAGTACGAGCAGTTGGTGAACGCGCTGCGTGGGTATTTCAGCTTTCGTCCCATGAGTGCTTCCGCCTAAGATCAAAAGCTCGCAGCCAAGGCCGCTCCTACCCCGACCGCCTGCGTCCCTGCACGCTGCCTGAAGTTGCTCGTGCAGAATGAATGCGGCCCTACACGCTGCCTGAAGCAACTGTTCGCGCAGAATGAATGCGGCCCTGCACGCTGGCTGAAGCAACAGTTCGTGCAGAATGAATGCGGCCGGGGTAGGAGCGGCCTTGGCTGCGAGCTCTTAGAGGGCGCCCGCCTTCTTCCAGCTCAGATACCGGCTGATCAGCCCCGCGCCCAATTCCCCTGGCAGCACGTCGAGCAGTGGCACGCCCTGTGCCCTTAGCCGTTCGTGCAGGCCGTCGCGGGCATTGAGGTAATCGATGGCACCACAGTAGTCCACCGCTTCCTGCCAGCCCTGCACCGGGGTTTTCCTCAGCTCGTCGAGGGTGCCTTCGCGCAAGCTCGCCACCAGCACCCGGTGGTGGCGGCTGATCTGCCGTACGGCCACCAGCAGTTCCTGTTCGTCACCGTCCCGCAGGTTGCTGACCAGAATCACCAGCGCCCGGCGCCTCTGCCGTTTGAGCAACAGTTGCGCGGCTTCGCTGAAGTCGGCCTGGTGCTGGCTGGTGTCGAGGTCGTAGACGCCGTCGAGCAGCGCATTCAGCTGCCCTTGGCCCTTGCGTGGCGGCAGGTAGCGTGGGTGTTCAGCGGCGAAAGTGAGCAGGCCGATGGCATCGCCCTGGCGCAGTGCCACGTGGCTGAGCAGCAGGCAGGCGTTGAGGGCGTGGTCGAAGTGGCTGAGGGCATCGTCCTGGCTGCGCATGCGCTGGCCGCAGTCGAGCAGCAGGAGGATCTGCTGGTCGCGTTCTTCCTGATACTCCCGCACGATCGGCGCGCTGTGCCGGGCGCTGGCTTTCCAGTCGACCTGGCGCAGGCTGTCGCCCTCGCGCAATTCTCGCAACTGGTTGAATTCCAGGCCATGGCCGCGGCGTGGCTGCTGGCGCACGCCCAGTTGGCTAAGCCAGCTGTCAACGGCCAGTAGGCGGCTACCGTGCAGGCCGACGAAATCGGGATACACCCGGGCGTTGTCTTCCAGCGCCAGCCAGCGCCGCTGCCACCATAAACCGAGGGGGCTGGCCAGTTGCACCTCGCAGCGCTGGAAGTGCAGCGGGCCGCGCCGTTGCGGGCGCAGGCGGTAGTCGATGGCCATGGCGCCGCCGGCCGGCAGCGTGAGGGCCTGGGGCAGGCCTTCGAATTCCAGGCCGGCGGGCAGGTGATCGAAGGCGCGCAGGTGTAGCGCCCGCCGAGCGCGGCTGTGCAGGCTGAGGCTAGCTTCGCTCCAGCGCCCCAGCGCGAGGTTGTCGGGCAGGCGCCGGCTGGCTGTGGGTGAGGGTTGGCGCGCCAGCCAGGCGGCGTCGCCGAGGCCCAGAACCAGCGCGGCCAGCAGCGCACCCCAGGCGATGGTGTCGAGGCTGTGCAAGGCCAGCAGGCCGAGCGCCTTGCACAGGCCCAGCGCGATCAGGCCGGCGACCAGCATGGCCAGCCAGGCAAGGGCCTGGCGCGACGGACGAATCATCAAGGCAGGCGCCTCATGTGCGTGGCGCCGGAACCTGGTCGAGCAACTGGCGCAGCACCTGGTCGACCTCGGTGCCGTCGATGTCCAGTTCCGTCGACAGCCGCACCCGGTGGCGCAGCACCGCCAGCGCGCAGCCTTTGACGTCGTCGGGAACCACGAAATCGCCGCCGCGCAGCAAGGCCCGGGCGCGAGCACCGCGCACCAGCGCGATCGAGGCCCGCGGCCCGGCGCCGAGGATCAGCCCTGGCCAACTGCGGGTCGCGCGGGCCAGGCGCACGGCGTAGTCGAGCACCTGCTCGTCCATGGGCAGCTCGCTGGCGATCCGCTGCAGGATGGGCACGTCCTTGGCCCGCAGCACCTGGCGTACCGGCTGTACGTCAAGCATGTCGGCGCGAGTGGAGTGGGTGACCTGGCGGACCATGGCCAGTTCTTCCTCGGCGCCGGGGTAACCCAGGCGCAGCTTGAGCATGAAGCGGTCGAGTTCGGCCTCGGGCAGGGGGTAGGTGCCTTCCTGCTCGATAGGGTTCTGGGTGGCCAGCACCATGAACGGCTGAGCGATGGGCAAGGCGCTGCCCTCCAGGGTGACCTGGCGTTCCTGCATGGCTTCCAGCAGCGCAGCCTGGGTCTTGGCCGGGGCGCGGTTGATTTCGTCGGCCAGCAATAGGTGGGTGAACACCGGGCCCTTGCGCAGGTTGAACTGCTCGGTCTGGCGGTCGTACACGGCGTGGCCGGTGATGTCGCTGGGCATCAGGTCGGGAGTGAACTGGATACGCGCGAAGTCGCCAGCGAAGCAGCGGGCCAGGGCCCGGACCAGCAAGGTCTTGCCGAGGCCGGGTACGCCTTCGATCAACACATGGCCGCCGGCCAGGAGGGCGGTGAGCACGTCGTCGATCACCGCTTGCTGGCCGATCAGCACTTTCTGCAGTTCATGGCGCACGGCCTGTATGCGCTGGGAGGCGCGCTGGCGTTGCTCGGCGGCATGCTCTTCGGGGCTCTGGACGGGCTCGGGCGGTGCTTCGGCTGCAGGCTCCTGGGCGCCCTGCGCGTCGGCGCTGGCCTGCGCCTCTGCGGCTGCCACAGCTTCTTCGGCTTCCCCGGCGGCAGGCTCGCTGCCCGCGTGCGCATCCAGGTGCTCATGAGGCTCTGGCTGCGCGCCATCGGTACTGGCGTCGTGCTGGGGCTCTTCGCGATGTTCGTCGAGCAGGTGCTTGTCGTCTTCGTTCATAAGCGGTTCCTGAGGCGTTGCAATTGGGCGACCTGGCGGCTGAATTCGCTATGGGCCATGCGCTGCTTGGGGCGCGGGCGCAGCGCCTGGCCGATGGTGCCGGTGGTTTCGCCGGTGAGGCGCGCCAGGGCGTGCCACTGTTCGGCGACCGGCAGGCTGTCGAAGCCGGGGTGGCGGCGCCGGGCGCGGCGCAGGATGTCGTGTTGCAGGTTGCGCAGCAGGCGTTGCTGGCCGAGGTGGCGCAAGCTGAATTCAGCGCTGGCGCGCAGGTATTCGCGCAGTTGCCGGCGGTCCTTCGGCGCTGGGGCCTGGAGTGGGCCCTCGCGGCCGGCACCGTGCCAGGCGGCCAACAGCAACAGCGCCAGCAGGGCCACCAGCGCTTGGGGGAAGTAGCGCCACAACAGGGTGGCGAGGGTGTCGTGTTCGCTCTGGAAAATCAGCGCCACGTCGCGGTGCTGGTTGAGGTACCACAGCAGCCAGGCGTTGTCGTAACGGGCAAGGGCGTGGTTGGTCCAGAGCTCGGCGTCGGTGACCACGGTGATCAGGCCGGCGCCGTAGTCGAGCTGCATCAGGTGGGTAGCGTCGCTGCTGTTGGCCCAGGAACGGGCGGCGTTGTCCGGGTCTTCGAGGTGGAAGGCCGGGTCGAAGCTGAAATAGGCCGGAGCGTTTTCGTTGTCCAGGTAAAGCTTGGTCAGCCGCGGGTAGGGGTCTTCGGTCGGCTCGCCAGGGGGCAGGTCGCTGGTCAGCAATTGGTGCAGGTGCAGACGGTCGAGCAGGAGGTCGTCGCTGCGGCCTTTGCGTGGGTCCCACAGGGCTTCGGCGACGAACAGCAGGCGGCCGCCCTGGCGCACCCAGTTCAGTACCCGTTCCACTTCGTGCGGGGTCATCTGCGTGCGGTCGCCGAGCAGCATCAGGCTGGTGCCGGCAGGGGGCAGGCGGGGCAGGATGTCCAGGCGCTGCGCCTGGTCGACCCGCAGGCCGCGTTGGCGCAAATAGCTTTCCGCCGCCAGGTAGGGGTTGGCCTTGACCTCCGGCGCTGGGCCGCGGTCGACGTTTTCGCTGTAGCGTTCCAGATGGCGGCTGAAGTAAATGCCCAGAGCGATCAGCGCCACGGCCAGGAGGATAACGAGCAGGTGGCGGCGCGGGCGCGCTCTGCGGGTCACAGGCGTGGAAGCGTTCATCGGGCGGCCCGCGCACTGAAGAGTTGGCGCCACTCGGCCAGCAATTGTTGCCGGGCTTCGTCGCTGGGCAGCTGGTGGCCGTAGGCAAGGGCCTGCCAGTGGCGGGTCAGGCGGCGACTGAAGGCTTCGAGCGACGGCTGGTTCAATGCCGCGACTCGTTCAAGCACCTGGCCCTCGGTATCGGCGCTGTGCAGCAGCAGTTGCTGATCATGCTGCAGATGCCACAGTAGCCCGCGATACAGCAGCCCCAGCGCTTCCCGTGGCTGGTGGGGCCAGAGTTGTTCGGCGTGGCTGGCGATATCATCCGGCAAGGCCTCGCTGGCGATGCTTGCCATTGGGCGAGGCGCCTTGCCGGCCCGGCGCCGCTTGCGCAGTATGGGCAGGCGGCCGACCAGGCTGCCCAGCCATTCCCGATAACGCCACAGCAGCAGCCCGCCGCCGGCAATCACCAGGGCCCAAAGCAGCAATTCGATACCGCGGGCCAGCGCCCCCAGCAGTTCCGAAGGGGGCGCCGGCAGGCTTGGCTTGGGAGTGGTCGCGGCGCCGGTGAAGCGCCAGCGGGTGACTTGCTGCACATTCTTGAACGGCGGCTGCTGCACGATCATCTGCGCGGCATTGCGCGACGCCTGGCTGGTGAGGGCCTGGTTGAGCAGGCGCGGGCTTTGCGGGTTGATGCTGTTGGCGGCGGGCGCCAGCGGCGAGGGTGCCACGGTAGCTGGGGCCTGTAGCAGTTCGCTGGTGGACGGCGGTTGGGCGTAGGCGGGATGGCTCGGCAGGGCGGTGCCGAGTACCACCACCAGGACCAACACGGCGGCAGGGGCGAGGCGCTGGGCCAGCCGGCGGAACTGCAGCTCGATGTCCCAGGCTTCCAGCACGGTGCGGCGGTTGAGGTAGAGGGTGAAGCCACAGGCCACATACAGGGGCTCCCAGACCAGCAGCACCAGCACGTAGAACAGGTTGTTCAGGTGCTCCAGCCACAGCCAGTCGGCTTGTGCCGCGGCCATCAGGCGTTGCCAGTCCCACTGGTCTTCGAGGGCGCTGGGGGTGAGCATGTACAGCAGGGTCGAGAAGCCGAGGACCAGCAACATTTCCAGATGCACGCCAACCGTCGTCAGCCAGCGCGCCGCGCCCTGGTTGCCCCGGCGCAGAACCACCATTCGTTGCAGGCGCGCCTGGCCGTCGAGGCCTTCGAGCTGCTGCACCGGCAGGGTGAAACTGCGGCTCAGGCTGAAACGCCGCCAGGTCAGGCTGGCCAGCAACTGCGGCCGTAGCAGCCGCAACCACTGGCGCACGGCCGCGGTGATACTGGGCGGCTGCTCGAACAGCGCCTTGGACAGGATGTACAGCGGCAGGCGGTCGAAGGCGGGCTTGAGCCACCAGATCACCACGAACACGGCGGTCGGGTGCTTCCACAGCAACAGGGTCAGCACGGCATACAGCGGCAAGGTCACCAGCGCCCAACTGCCCAGTAACAGCCGGCGATGGCGGCCGGCCAGGAGCAGGCCGAGGTCGATGGCTTCCCAGGGGCTGCGTGGCCGGATCGCTACCGAGGCTTCATTCAGGCGCATGCCGACCTCGTCCCGCCAGGGTCAGATAGCTCAGCACCAGTGCCCATAGCCCGATGCCGACGCCAAACTTGAGCCAGGGCGCCAGTGAGCTCTTGGCCGACCAGTAGGCTTCGACGAAGGCGGCCAGCAACAGCAACACCACCACCCCGTACACCAGTTGCACGCTGGCCTTGGCGGCCCGGCGCAGCGCTTCGCCACGGCTGAGCCTGCCCGGGGCCACCAGCGCCAGGCCCAACCCCAGCCCGGCGGCCCCGGCCAGGGCGATGGCGGTCAGTTCGAAGGCGCCGTGGCCGATCACGAACGACCAGAAGGTCGGGCCGCTGCCGATACCGCTCAAGTGCCCGGCCACCGCGCCGATGGTCACGCCGTTGTAGACCAGGTAGAACGCACTGCCGAGCCCCAGCAGCAGGCCGCTGGCGAAGGTCTGGAAGGCGATGCCGATGTTGTTCATCACGTAGTAGCCGAACATGCGCCAGTCTTCGCTGGCCAGCCGCTCGACGCCGCGGCCCAGGCGGCTGCCCTGTGGGTCGTACATGCTTTGCATGGCCGCCACCTGCGCGGGGTCGAGAATGCTGTAGACCTGCTCCGGGTACAGATAGACCCACAGCGCGGTGAGCAGCAGGGACATGAAGAACAGCAGGCTGGCGGCCACCACCAGCGGCCATTGGGCGCGCACCTGGCGGGGAAACCCCGCCGCCAGGAACGCCATGATGCTCGGCCCCAGCTGGCTGCGGCGCCGGTAGAGCTGCTGATGGCCGCGCCGCACCAGGTGCTCGAGTTGGTCGATCAAGTGGCTGCTGTAGTTGCGGCTGCGGGCCAGCGCCAGATGCTGGCACAGGCGCCGGTAATCCTGGCTGAAACCTTCCGCGTGGGCACTGCGGGCCTTGCCGCGCTCGAGCGCGCTGAGGCGCAGGCTGAAGGCTTGCCACAAGGCTTGATGGCGGGCTTCGAAAGGTTGCTGTTTCATGTCGGCCCCAGCAAGCCTTGCGCCAGGCTGTCGAGCCGCGCCTTGGCCTGGGCGGCCGAGGCCACGCCCAGCGGCGCGGCCAGCAGGTTTGCCAGTTCATCGGCGCGGGCATCGGACAGCGTTCCGCGGCGTTCGGCGAAGCCGAGAATGGCGCGCTGGTCGGCCTGCTCGAGCGGGAAAGGCGCCGCGAGGGGCGTGCTGGCCAGCCGCGGAGGTTGCGCCCGAGGGCGGTCCTGGTAGACCACCAGCGTGCCGGCAGCCAGGTCGCCGAGGCGCCGGAACCAGGGTTCGTGCAAGCACCACAAGGCGCCCAGGCAATAGCCTACGGGCAGCATGTCGACAAAGCGCAACAGGTTGCGAATCAGGGAGGCGGACCAGCCGATGGCCGTGCCGTCGTCCATCACTACCCTCAGCTTGAGCAGATGCTTGCCGGGGGAGCGGCCCTGGTTGAGCACTTCGAACAGCACCATGTACCACCAGTTCACCAGGAACAGCAGCAGCGCGCCGGCGCCCAGGCCGATCTCGCCCAAGGCGTCGAGCAACAGCAACAGGCCCACCAGCAGCGCGCCGCGCACCAGCAGGTCGATGGCGAACGCCAGGCTGCGAATCACCAGCCCGGCAGGGCGCAGGCTGAGGTCGATGCCTTCCGGCGTTTCCACGCGCTGGCGAGTATCCAGCGGCGTGGGCAGCGTTGCGATCCTTGGCGTGGCTGAGGTGTGGGGCATCGGTGGCTTTGACGTCAGTGGGCGAGCGTGAGAAAACGGCGCCTGTGGAACGAACAGGTCAGTGGCCGACAATACCTGTCTGCGCGCCCGCTGCCCAGCCCGCTGGCCCTCGAAAAGCGCAAGCCCTAGAATCTACCGACATTTCCTACAAGGCCCTGCCCGTGAGCGCGAGCATCTTCTGGTACGACTACGAGACCACTGGCATCAACCCGCGCAGCGATCGGCCGCTGCAGGTGGCCGGTATTCGCACCGACCACGACCTCAACGAAATCGCCGCGCCGGTGAACCTCTACTGCCGGCCCAGCGACGACATCCTGCCGCACCCCATGGCCTGCATGATCACCGGCATCACCCCGCAACGCTTGGCGCAAGCGGGCCTGGGCGAGGGCGAATTCATGACCCGGGTGCACGCCGAGCTGGCCGCGCCCGGCACCTGCGGCGCGGGTTACAACACCTTGCGTTTCGACGACGAGATGACCCGCTACAGCCTGTATCGCAACTTTTTCGACCCCTATGCCCGCGAGTGGCAGGGCGGCAACAGCCGCTGGGACCTGATCGATATCATGCGCACCGCCTATGCCCTGCGCCCCGAGGGCATCGAGTGGCCGGAGCGTGAAGGCAAGGTCAGCCTCAAGCTGGAATTGCTGACCGCCGCCAACGGCCTCGAACATGGCCAGGCCCACGATGCCTTGTCCGATGTGCGTGCGACCATCGCCCTGGCGCGGCTGGTGCGCGAACGGCAGCCACGTTTATATCAATGGCTGTTCGAACTGCGCAGTAAGCACAAGGTGATGGACCAGATTCGATTGTTGCAACCGCTGATACATATTTCCGGGCGTTTCTCCGCGGCGCGGCATTATTTGGGTGTGGTTTTACCCTTGGCCTGGCACCCGCGTAATCGCAATGCATTGATCGTCTGCGATCTGCAACAGGCGCCCGAAGCATTATGGAGCGAGACCGCCGAGGCGTTGCGTTCACGTTTGTACAGCCGCCACGAAGATCTGGCCCCGGGACAATTACCGGTACCGCTCAAGTTGATTCAAGTTAATCGCTGCCCGGTGTTGGCGCCGCTGAATGTGCTGCGCCCGGAAAATATCCAGCGGTTGCAGCTGGACCTGCCGTTGTATCAGGCCAGGGCCCAAGCACTGCGTGACCATCTGCCGCAGTGGCAAGCAAGTCTGGAAGGCATTTATCGCGAGGAAAACTTCGCCGCCAGTGCGGATCCCGAACAACAACTGTATGACGGTTTTATCGGCGACCGCGATCGCCGAATGTGTGAACAAGTGCGGCTGGCCGAGCCCCAGGCATTGGCCGGTTCCAATTGGATGTTCGATGATGCGCGCCTGCCCGAGTTGTTGTGGCGTTATCGCGCGCGTAATTTTCCCGACACCCTGGCGCCCGCCGAACAACAGGCATGGCTGGAGTTCTGCCGTTTGCGCCTGAGCGATCCGGCAGCAGGCGCGCCCCTTACGCTGGCGGCTTTCGACCAGGCCATGGCCGAGGCTGGCGCGCAGGCTGGCAGCGAGCAGCTGGGGGTATTGCAGCAATGGCAGCACTATGCCGAGCAGTTACGCCAGCGCCTGCAGTTGGCGGTTTGAGCCCCAATAAAAAACGCCAGCAAGCTGGCGTTTTTTTATAAAACTGGTAATCAGCCCAGCAGGCTTGCCCAGCTCTCAACCACATCGCCACCCCACTTGGCTTTCCATTCTTTCAGGATTTTGTGGTTGCCACCTTTGGTTTCGATGACTTCACCGTTGTGCGGGTTCTTGTATTGCTTGACCTTGCGCGCACGCTTGGTGCCGGTAACTTTCACGGCACCGCCACGTGGGGCTTTGTTCAGTTTGGCTTCTGGGTCCAGCAGGGCGATGATGTCGCGCAGCGACTTTTGATATTCGCCCATCAGTGCGCGCAGCTTGCCTTCGAATTCCAGCTCGGTTTGCAGTTTGTCGTCTTGCGACAGGTTTTTCAGACGCGCTTGCAGTTCCTTGATGGCTTCTTCTGTGGCGCGGTATTCGTTGATCAGGGACATGTAGGAACCTTTTGAATTCGGGGGCTTGATGAAGCAATAATAGACACAGTTATTAATGAAGTAAACATCCGACGATCTGCGACCCTGAAACAGTTACCGGCCGAACTAGTTCGGCAGAACATTCTTCATGAAATGACGTAAAAAATAATGACAAGAAATGTCATGAGCAAGGTCGCTTATCGCTGGCCCTCTTGGCGCTTAGTTCAATCCGCCGGCAATTGCGCCCGCGGGCTGCCCGACTATTTGTGGGGCGCGTCGTCGGCATCGCTGGAGTTTTGCCCCGCAGCCGCTAGAATGGCGGCCTTTGCGAAGTTCTGGAGTTTTCCCATGCGCACTTATCGGCTGGTGATCGCCTGCCCCGATCGCGTTGGCATCGTTGCCAAAGTCAGTCATTTCCTGGCGTCCCATAACGGTTGGATCACCGAAGCGAGCCACCACTCCGACGATCAGAGTGGCTGGTTCTTCATGCGCCATGAAATTCGCGCCGACAGCCTGCCATTTGGTATCGAGGCATTTCGCGAGGCCTTCGCGCCTATCGCCGAAGAGTTCTCGATGACCTGGCGCGTCACCGACACCCAGCAAAAGAAGCGTGTGGTGTTGATGGCCAGCCGTGAATCCCACTGCCTGGCCGACCTGCTGCACCGCTGGCACAGCGACGAGCTGGATTGCGACATCAGCTGCGTGATCTCCAACCACGACGACCTGCGCAGCATGGTCGAGTGGCATGGCATTCCGTACTACCATATTCCGGTCGACCCGAAGGACAAGCAGCCCGCCTTCGCCGAGGTGTCCCGCCGCGTGGCCGAGCACCAGGCCGATGTCGTGGTACTGGCGCGCTACATGCAGATCCTGCCACCCCAGCTGTGCCAGGAATACGCGCAGAAAGTCATCAACATCCACCACAGCTTCCTGCCGTCGTTCGTGGGCGCCAAGCCATACCACCAGGCGTCGATGCGCGGTGTGAAGCTGATCGGCGCGACTTGCCATTACGTGACCGAAGAGCTGGACGCCGGCCCGATCATCGAGCAGGACGTAGTACGCGTAAGCCACAGCGACAGTATCGAAGACATGGTGCGCTTTGGTCGTGACGTCGAGAAGATGGTGCTGGCCCGCGGCCTGCGTTATCACCTGGAAGATCGCGTGCTGGTGCACGGCAACAAGACAGTGGTGTTCTAAGATAGGTGGGTGGGCTTTTAGCTATTGCTATGGCCCGGCACAATTGCAGCGCGCATACCGACGCCAAGCTCGCAGGCTGGCGCCAGCTCCTACACAGGCCGTATTTCAATCTGGAACGCGGCCGGGGTACACGGGCCGTATTTCAATCTGGAACGCGGCCGGGGTACACAGGCCGTATTTCAATCTGGAACGCGGTCGGGGTAGGAGCTGGCGCTAGCCTGCGAGCTCTTCGAGGGCACCGCCAATGACCGACCCACGCGACAAGGCCACTTCCACACCTCCCCCCACCTTGGGCGAGGGTTGCCTGAGCCGTTACGACCCCGACGCCCTGTCGGACGAAGACGGTACCGACTTCCCCGGCGCGGTCGAGTTGTGGCAGCAGACCCAGGTACCCGCCGAAAAGCCTGAAATCTAGGCGCGCTTGGCGCCCATCAGTTTGCTCAGCAACGGCCGCCCCAGCATCAGCACGAAGATCGGCCCGCCGACCACCAGATAGAAGTAGTACGTCATGCTGCGCCAGATCAGGATGGCCGCGGCCGCCGTCGACTTGCCGACCATGGGCGCCAGCAGGGCGGCGGAAGTCAGTTCCGCGGTGCCGGCCCCGCCGGGCAGCAGGCTGAATTGCCCGGCGCTCAGGGAGAGGATCTGGATCAGGAAGCTCCACGCCCACTGGAAATCCACACCCAGGCCCTGCAAGGCCAGGTACAGGATGCTGTAACGCAGGCCCCAGTGCACGCAGGTCAGGGTGAAAACCTTGATCAGCGTGCTGCGTGGCAACTTCAGGGCGTTGGTGAAGGCGGCGATGAAGCTCAGCCATTTGCGCGTCCAGCGCCAGCGCGTCGAGGATTTCAACTTGACCCGGTGCAGCAGCTTGCCGATCAGCAGCATCACCTGGCGGTGCCACAGGCCCAAGGCGATGCTGCCGATCAGGCTGCCCGCCACCAGCACGATGCTGAGTATCAGCATCATCTGCTGGCTCTGGTTGATGCTGTGGGCCAGGGCATAGATCAACACTCCCACCAAGGCACACAGGAAGAACAGCAGGTCGCTGAGCTGGTCCATGGCGAACACCGCGCTGGCCTGGGCCGGGCGCACGCCGTAGCGGTTGAGCAGGGCCATGATGGTCAACGGGCCGCCGCTGCCGGCGGGCGTCGCGCACCAGGCGAACTCGGCCGACATCACCACCCCCAGGCTTTGCAGGCGCGTGACCTGGCCGCGCTGGTCGCCCAGCAGCAGGCGCAGGCGCAAGGTGTTGAGCACCCAGCAGCCGAGAATGATCGCCAGCAGGCCACCGAGCCAGCTCAAGGGGAAATTGCGCAGGCGCGTGAAGATCTCGCTGCCGCCCAGCAGCAGCGGAATCAAGACAGCGGCGGCGATGGCCACCAGCAGCCAAGGCAAGCGCCTCATACTGCGCGCCCCTTCAGGGAATCGACAGAGTGGGGCAAGGCATGGTGCGAAGCAGCGGCGCAGTCATTCATCGGCACAGTTCAAAAGGCTCGTGGCACGGGGGCGTTCAACAGATGGACCATGGGCGGGCATACACGTTCGCCATCATACAACGGCTGCCGGCTCGGTAAACCTTGTGCTGTGCCTATAATCGGGTACGCGTCGCCGCGCAGGCGGCCACTTTTCCTGCACGCAAGAGGACCGCAAGCATGGCTGACTCCGTACAACTGCTGTTCGGCGCCGATACCGCAGGCGTGCCCGTGGGCCAGGCGCTGCGCCTGGGCAACCGCCATGGCCTGATCGCCGGCGCCACCGGTACCGGCAAGACAGTCACCCTGCAACGCCTGGCCGAAGCGTTCAGCGATGCCGGCGTAGCGGTGTTCGCCGCCGACATCAAGGGCGACCTGTGCGGCCTCGGCGCGGCGGGGCAGCCCGAAGGCAAGCTCGCCGAACGCATCCAGAGCATGCCCTGGCTCGGCTACCGCGCCCAGGCCTACCCGGTGACCCTGTGGGATGTGCACGGCGAAAGCGGCCATCCCTTGCGCACCACCTTGAGCGAAATGGGCCCGCTGCTGATCGGCAGCCTGCTGGAACTCACCGACAGCCAGCAGGCGGCGCTGTACGCGGCGTTCAAGGTGGCGGACCGCGAAGGCCTTTTGCTGCTCGACCTCAAGGACCTCAAGGCGCTGCTCAACCACCTCAAGGACAACCCGCAAGTGCTGGGCGACGATGCCGCGCTGATGACCACCGGCTCCAGCCAGGCGCTGTTGCGCCGCCTCGCAACCCTCGAACAGCAAGGCGCCGAAGCGTTGTTCGGCGAGCCGGCGCTGCAACTCGAAGACATCCTGCGCCCGGACGCCAACGGCCGTGGCCGCATCCACCTGCTCGACGCCAGCCGCCTGGTGCACGAATCGCCGAAGGTCTACGCGACCTTCCTGCTGTGGCTGCTGGCCGAGCTGTTCGAGCAGTTGCCGGAGCGCGGCGACGCCGATAAACCTCTGCTAGCGCTGTTTTTCGACGAAGCCCACTTGCTGTTTGCCGATACACCCAAGGCGCTGCAAGACCGCCTTGAACAAGTGGTGCGGCTGATTCGCTCGAAAGGCGTGGGCGTATATTTCGTCACCCAGTCGCCCAGCGACCTGCCCGACGGCGTGCTGGCGCAACTGGGACTGCGCTTGCAGCATGGCCTGCGGGCCTTTACCGCCAAGGAGCAGAAATCCCTGAAGGCCGTGGCCGACGGCTTCCGCCCGAACCCGGCCTTTGACACCCTGGCAGTGCTCACCGAGCTGGGCATCGGCGAGGCGCTGGTCGGCACCCTGCAGGATAAAGGCACACCGGCGATGGTGCAGCGGGTGCTGATCGCCCCGCCGCAGTCGCGCATCGGCCCACTCACGGCCGCCGAGCGCGCGGCCTTGATCGGCGGTTCGCCGCTGCAGGGGCGGTATGACAAGCCCATCGACCGCGAGTCGGCGTATGAAATACTCACCGCGCGCAAGGTCGAGGCTCCAGCCGAAGCGGCCCCGGCCCCCGCGGGCGAAAGCCTGGCCGACAAGGCGACCGAGTTTCTCGGCACGGCGGCGGGGCAGGCGATCAAATCGGCCGTGCGCCAGGCGGCCAACCAGTTTGGTCGGCAGCTGGTGCGCGGGTTGATGGGCTCCTTGCTGGGCGGCAGCAAGAAACGCTGAGCATGAAAAAAGCGCCCGAAGGCGCTTTTGTTATCCACAAGCCCGGGCTCAGCTGCCCAGCACCTTCGACGCCAGCCAGAAAAGGCCCGCCGCCATGGCCATCGACGCCGGCAGGGTCAGTACCCAGGCCAGCAGGATGGTCTTGATGGTGCCGCCTTGCAGGCCGCTCTTGTTGGCGACCATGGTGCCGGCCACGGCCGATGACAACACATGGGTGGTGGACACCGGCAGGGCGAACACGTTGGCCAGGCCGATCGCCGACATGGTGGTGATCTGCGCAGACATGCCCTGGGAGTAGGTCATGCCCTGCTTGCCGATTTTCTCGCCAATGGTCAATACCACGCGCTTCCAGCCGACCATGGTACCGATGCCGAGCGCCAGGGCGACGGCGACCACGACCCAGAAGGGCGCGTATTCGGTGGTGGCGGTAAGGTCCTTGCGCAGTTTGTCGAGGTCGGCTTTCTCGCGGGCGTCGAGCACCGGCAGCTTGCTGACCTTTTTCGCGGTGTCATCCAGGCACAGCAGGTAGCGGCGCACTTCGATGCGCTTTTCCGGCGCCAGGGTATGGTAGTCGGCCACGCCATCGAGGTTGCTCAGCAGCGCATGGATGGTCGGCTCGGTCTGCTGCGGGTTGCAGCTCGACTGCGCCGGCAGGTCGCTGTCGGCGGCCTTGCCCAGGGCCAGGAACTCGCCCAGGGTGGCGGCGTTGCGCTGGTAGAACTGGTTCAGGTGCGCCGTGGCGTCGCGGGTACGCTCGATCTGGTAGGTGGTGCTGTTCAAGTCCAGCACGAACTGGCTCGGCACGATGCCGATCAGCACCAGCATGATCAGGCCAATGCCTTTCTGGCCGTCGTTGGAGCCGTGCACGAAGCTCACGCCCATGGCCGAAATCACCAGTACCAGGCGGTTCCAGAAGGGCGGGTGCTTCTTGTCGTCCAGGCGTTTACGCTGCTCGGGCGTCTTGTGCATCTTCGACAGCGGGCGCCACTTTTTCAGGAGCATCAGCAGCACGCCGGCGACCAGGAAACCGACGATCGGCGATACCACCAGGGACGCGCCGATATCGATCGCCTTCTGCCAGTTCACCCCATCCCCCAGCGGAATATTGTTGAGCATGGCATTGGCCAGGCCCACCCCCAGGATCGAACCGATCAGCGTGTGGGAGCTGGACGCCGGTATACCGAAGTACCAGGTGCCCAGGTTCCAGGCGATGGCCGCGGCCAGCAACGAGAACACCATGGCCAGGCCGTGGCCGGTGTTGACGTTGATCAGCAACTCCACCGGCAGCAGGTGGACGATGGCGTAGGCCACGCCCACGCCGCCCAGCAGCACCCCGAGGAAGTTGAAGATCCCGGACAGCAGAACTGCCAGTTGCGGGGGCATGGCCTTGGTATAAATGACTGTGGCCACCGCGTTGGCAGTGTCATGAAAGCCATTGATGAACTCGAAGGCGAGGACGAACGTCAGGGCGAGAATGAGGCTAATCACTACCCAGGCGTCGAGGCCGCTGAATAATTCGATCATGAAGGTTTTGTGACCATTTCAAAGGGGGCGCGATTATGCCAGAAAACCTGGCGTGTCGATGCCCCGCACGCCGACCGGTTGGTCGATGAATTGCGCGCACAGTCGAACCTCAGCTGCCAGCGGGGGCACCGTTAACCCGCCAATAGCCGGGAAATAGTCAGCAATATCGGGAAAAGCTTCCCTTTACGATGCTTTCAAACGATCGTATGAAAAAAATCAGCGAGGTACGGAACCCCAGGCAAATTCATTATCGGATGTTTCAAACATCGGGTCGGCGTGGAACGGCACACCGACACTGGGCATGAACAGTCAGGCTTCTTCGTGTTCCTGCTTGAGATCCTTTTCGATTCTCTGCAGTTCCTGTTTGAAGGCTTGATCCTGAACCGTGGCTTTTTTGCGCCATGGTTTGCGTTCTGGATCGGGTTGGGCTGCGTAAGTAGTGATTTCGCCGCCGTAGACTTCCTTGTAGCGTTGCTCCTGGCGCTCGAGTTGCGCGCGCAGTTCGTCTTTGGTCACGTTAATACCTGATAAGTTGGATTGCATCTCGGACGTAATCGCCTTGCACCGGAGCCGGGCTGGGCGCGGCTGCCATCTTGGGCAGTGGCCGGCATTCGGCGGGTGCGAGGGCGCTGCGGCGTCCGAAAGTAACGCTGTCGCAGCAACAGTTTGATTGTTTTTCTACTCTTCTGCGGAGCATGAACGCCGGGCAGGCTTACTGAAAAGCGCGAACCCGTGTTTGCCGTTCATAATCCGAGTATAGCAAGGTCAAGCAACAAGACTATCCTTTCATACAGCGAACCGACAGTTGAATCACTGCTTTTTGTTTCAGCGCGGGTGACAACAGATAACAGTCTGTTCAGCCATTGTAAATTTCGATGTCAAAACGGATCAAAAAGTTTCCGTCATTTAATAATAATGCCTGGGCGATATCGCAACGGCGCGGAGCCAGGGGTGTTGCGATTATCGGCCAGCGGTTCGATAATCGCCCTTTCCGCCCGTCCCGTCTGGCAGTCAAGGATCAGGAATGAACGACAAACTGCGCACTTCATTCACCTCGCTGGCACCGCCCATCGTCGCCTCGCCGGCCAAGCGTATCCAGGCCTTCACCGGCGACCCGGACTTCATGACCTCCCTGGCCCGCGGGCTGGCCGTGGTCCAGGCGTTCCAGGAACGCAAGCGCCACCTGACCATCGCGCAGATCAGCCACCGCACCGAAATTCCCCGGGCGGCCGTGCGCCGCTGCCTGCATACGCTGATCAAGCTCGGCTACGCTACCACCGACGGGCGCACCTATTCGCTGCTGCCCAAGGTGCTGACCCTCGGCCACGCCTACCTGTCGTCCACGCCCCTGGCAGTCTCGGCACAGCCCTACCTCGACCGCACCAGCGAACAGCTGCACGAGGCCTGTAACATGGCCACCCTGGAAGGCGACGACATTCTGTATATCGCCCGCTCGGCCACCACCCAGCGGCTGATTTCGGTCGACCTCTCGGTGGGCGGCCGGCTGCCAGCCTATTGCACGTCCATGGGCCGCATCCTGCTGTCGGCGCTGGACGACGCCTCCCTGCAGGATTACCTCGCCAACGCTGACCTGCAGGCCAAGACCAGCCGCACCCTGACCAGCCCCGAAGCGCTGTTCAACTGCCTGCAGCAGGTGCGCGAGCAGGGCTGGTGCATCGTTGACCAAGAGTTGGAGCAGGGCCTGCGTTCCATCGCCGTGCCAGTGTACGATGCCTCGGGCCAGGTGCTGGCGGCGCTGAATATCAGCACTCACGCCGGGCGAGTCAGCCGCGCCGACCTGGAGCAGCATTTTTTACCGATACTATTGGGCGCCAGCCGCGAATTGAGTGCGCAGTTGTTCCGTTAGTCAGCTGGCTAACGAATGATGTCCGATAAACGCACCAATATGCATTTGTCGAATTGACGCCCCCAAGGGCTGCTCATTACTGTCGCTGCCACGCCCTGCGCGTGACTAACAAGACGGATAAAAATAATGAACAGCCCCGATAACAAAGTCGGACAGTGCCTCGACGTACAGTCCTTAATCAATGCCATGCCCATCTCCCGTTACCAGTGGCGCGTGGTCATCCTGTGTTTCCTCATCGTCTTCCTCGATGGCCTCGACACCGCGGCCATGGGCTTTATTGCCCCGGCACTGTCCCATGACTGGGGCATCGACCGCGCCAGCCTCGGCCCGGTGATGAGCGCCGCGCTGATCGGTATGGTCTTCGGTGCCTTGGGATCCGGGCCGCTGGCCGACCGCTTCGGCCGCAAAGTGGTGCTGGTAGGGGCGGTGCTGCTGTTCGGCGCGTTCAGCCTGGCCTCGGCCTACAGCAACAACGTCGAACAGCTGCTGGTGCTGCGTTTCCTTACCGGCCTGGGCCTCGGCGCCGGCATGCCCAACGCCACCACGCTGCTGTCCGAATACACCCCCGAGCGCAAGAAATCCCTGCTGGTGACCAGCATGTTCTGCGGTTTCAACCTTGGCATGGCGGGTGGCGGCTTCATCTCGGCGAAGTTGATTCCCGCCTACGGCTGGCACTCCCTGCTGCTGATCGGCGGCATCCTGCCGCTGGTGCTGGGCGTGGTGCTGTGGCTGTGGCTGCCGGAGTCGGCGCGGTTCCTGGTGGTGCGCAACCGCGGTGCCGACAAGGTGCGCAAGGTGCTGGCGCCGATCGCCCCGGCCCAGGTTGCCCAGGCGGGCAGCTTCAGCGTGCCGGAACTGCAGACGGTGAAGTCGCGCAACGTGCTGGCGGTGATCTTCTCCGGCACCTACAGCGCCGGCACCTTGCTGCTGTGGCTGACCTACTTCATGGGCCTGGTGATCGTCTACCTGCTGACCAGCTGGCTACCGACGCTGATGCGCGACAGCGGCGCGAGCATGGAGCAGTCGGCCTTCATCGGCGCGCTGTTCCAGTTCGGCGGCGTGCTGAGCGCGGTGGGCGTGGGTTGGGCCATGGACCGTTTCAACCCGCACAAGGTGATCGGTACTTTCTACCTGCTGGCGGGCGTGTTTGCCTACGCCGTGGGCCAGAGCCTGGGCAACATCACCCTGCTGGCGACCCTGGTGCTGGTGGCTGGCATGTGCGTGAACGGCGCGCAATCGGCGATGCCGTCACTGGCCGCGCGTTTCTACCCGACCCAGGGCCGTGCCACGGGCGTGTCGTGGATGCTCGGCATCGGCCGTTTCGGCGCCATCCTCGGTGCCTGGATCGGCGCCACGCTGCTGGGCCTGGGCTGGAACTTCGAGCAGGTGCTCACCGCCTTGGTCATCCCGGCAGCGCTGGCCGCCACCGCGGTTGTGATCAAAGGCATGGTCAGCCACGCCGACGCGACGTAACCCGTTACGGCTTCTAGACTGAACATCCGGCCTGGGGATCGGATGCGTTCGGTAATCGAACCAATAGTCGATTATCGGATTGTTTTGCAGGGCGGCAGCCGCTTACTCTGCTGCCCATTGCGGCGCATGCCTCGCGCCTTTTTTATTCTGCCCATGGCCGGCAACGGCCAAGCACCAGGAGAAGCATGATGCGTGATGTCTTTATCTGTGATGCCATTCGTACCCCGATCGGTCGCTTCGGCGGCGGTTTGTCCGGCGTGCGCGCCGACGATCTGGCGGCGGCACCGATCAAGGCGCTGATCGAGCGTAACCCTTCCGTGCAGTGGGACCAGGTGGATGAAGTCTTCCTCGGTTGCGCCAACCAGGCCGGCGAAGACAACCGCAACGTCGCGCGCATGGCCGCGCTGCTGGCCGGCCTGCCGGAAAGCATTCCCGGCGTGACCCTAAACCGCCTCTGCGCTTCGGGCATGGACGCCGTGGGCACCGCCTTCCGCGCCATCGCCAGCGGCGAGATGGAGCTGGCCATCGCCGGCGGCGTCGAGTCGATGTCCCGTGCGCCCTTCGTGATGGGCAAGGCCGATGCCGCCTTCTCGCGCAACATGAAGCTGGAAGACACCACCATCGGCTGGCGCTTCATCAACCCGCTGATGAAAGCCCAGTACGGCGTGGATGCGATGCCGCAGACCGCCGACAACGTCGCCGACGACCATAACGTCTCCCGCGCCGACCAGGACGCCTTCGCCCTGCGCAGCCAGCAGCGTACCGCCGCCGCCCAGGCCGCCGGTTTCTTCGCTGAAGAGATCGTGCCGGTGCGCATCGCCCACAAGAAAGGCGAGACCATCGTCGACCAGGACGAGCATCCGCGTGCCGACACCACCCTGGAAATCCTGACCAAACTGAAGCCGGTCAACGGCCCGGACAAGACCGTCACCGCCGGCAATGCCTCGGGCGTCAACGACGGTGCCGCAGCGATGATCCTGGCTTCGGCCGAAGCCGTGAAAAAACACGGCCTCACCCCTCGCGCCCGCGTGCTCGGCATGGCCAGCGCCGGTGTCGCGCCACGGGTGATGGGCATCGGCCCGGTGCCAGCAGTGCTCAAGCTCACCGAGCGCCTGGGCCTGGCGGTCAGCGATTTCGACGTGATCGAACTCAATGAAGCCTTCGCCAGCCAGGGCCTGGCGGTATTGCGCGGCCTCGGCCTGGCCGACGACGCCCCGCAAGTGAACCCCAACGGCGGCGCCATCGCCCTCGGCCACCCGCTGGGCATGAGCGGCGCGCGCCTGGTGCTGACGGCCTTGCACCACCTGGAAAAAACCGGTGGCAAGAAAGGTTTGGCGACCATGTGCGTCGGCGTTGGCCAAGGCGTGGCGCTGGCCATCGAGACCGTCTGAACCGCGGTTGAAAAAGAGCAGTAACACCGCACGCATCGCGGTTGGGTGCGTGCAGGTTCGACCGGGCTTGCTCGGGAGAACGGGTCGATCACTCGGGTGTTTTTTTACCTCCACGCAAGGTGGAAAAGCACCCGAGTAATTGCCTTGTGCCATGAGGATGTTACGGTATGTGTCTAACAACCTTAACCCTCAACGAGTGAGCAAAAAATGACAACAACTCATTACACGGGAGAAGAGCGCAAGAAGCGCATCTTCGCTATCGTCGGTGCCTCTTCGGGCAACCTGGTGGAATGGTTCGACTTCTACGTCTACGCCTTCTGCGCCATCTATTTCGCCCCCGCGTTCTTCCCGTCCGACAACCCCACTGTGCAGCTGGTGAACACTGCCGGTGTGTTCGCCGCCGGCTTCCTGATGCGGCCGATCGGTGGGTGGTTGTTCGGCCGTGTCGCCGACAAGCACGGACGCAAGAACTCGATGATGATCTCCGTGCTGATGATGTGCTTCGGCTCGCTGGTGATCGCCTTCCTGCCGACCTACGGCACCATTGGCGTGTGGGCACCGATCATCCTGCTGCTGGCGCGCCTGTTCCAGGGCCTGTCGGTAGGGGGTGAATACGGCACCACGGCGACCTATATGAGTGAAGTGGCGCTGCGTGGCCAGCGCGGCTTCTTTGCCTCGTTCCAGTACGTGACCCTGATCGGCGGCCAGTTGCTGGCTGTGCTGACCGTGGTCATTCTCCAGCAATTCCTCGATGAGGCCGAGCTGAAGGCCTGGGGCTGGCGCATTCCCTTCGTGGTCGGGGCCATTGCCGCGGTGATCTCTCTGCTGCTGCGCCGCACCCTGAAAGAAACCAGCACCGCCGAGACCCGTGCCAACAAGGACGCCGGCAGCATCGCCAGCCTGTTCAAGCACCACACCGGCGCCTTCATCACGGTACTGGGCTACACCGCTGGTGGCTCGCTGATTTTCTACACTTTCACCACCTACATGCAGAAGTACCTGGTGAACACCGCCGGCATGCACGCCAAGACCGCCAGCTACATCATGACCGGCGCGCTGTTCCTGTACATGTGCATGCAGCCACTGTTCGGCATGCTCGCCGACAAGATCGGCCGGCGCAACTCGATGCTGTGGTTTGGTGCCTTGGGCGCGATCTGCGTGTTGCCGATCCTGATGGCGCTGAAAACCATCACCAGCCCGTTCCTGGCCTTCGTGCTGATTACCCTGGCCCTGGCGATCGTCAGCTTCTATACCTCGATCAGCGGCCTGGTCAAAGCCGAAATGTTCCCGCCTGAAGTACGCGCTCTGGGTGTAGGCCTGGCCTATGCGGTGGCGAACGCGATCTTCGGTGGCTCGGCGGAATTCGTGGCCCTGAACCTCAAGGCGATGGGCAGCGAGAACACCTTCTACTGGTACGTCACGGTGATGATGGTCATTGCCTTTCTGTTCAGCCTGCGCTTGCCGAAAGAGCCCAAGTACCTGCATCACGATCATTGATCCATCCGCGCGCCCTGTGTGGGCGCGCTTCGAGAGGTTGAGTTATGAGCGCCAGACCGAGCAACCAGTTGTTCGATGCCTATTTCACCCGCCGCGACATGCGCGAGATCTTTTCCGACCGCGGCCGGGTCCAGGGCATGCTCGATTTCGAGGCCGGGCTGGCGCGCGCCGAGGCTGCGGTGGGGGTGATCCCCACCGCAGCCGTGGCGCCGATCGAGGCGGCGTGCGACGCCGGCCTCTACGATTTTCAGGCGCTGGGCGAAGCCATCGTCAGTGCCGGCAACTCCGCGATCCCGCTGGTGAAGATGCTGGGCAAGCGCATCGCCACCCAGGACCCCAGCGCCGAACGCTACGTACACATGGGCGCCACCAGCCAGGACGTGATGGACACCGGCCTGGTGCTGCAATTGCGCGCCGCGCTGCAGTTGCTCAATGCCGACCTCGCCGAGCTGGGCGACCTGCTGGCCAGCCAGGCCCAGCGCTACGCCGCCACGCCGATGGCCGGGCGCACCTGGCTGCAGCACGCCACCCCGGTGACCCTCGGCATGAAGATCGCCGGTTGGCTGGGCGCCGTCACGCGCCACCGCCAGCGCCTGGCCGAGCTCGAGCCGCGCCTGCTGGTGCTGCAGTTCGGCGGCGCTTCCGGCAGCCTGGCGGCGCTTGGCGAAAACGCCTTGCCGATCGCCGAGGCGTTGGCCAGTACCCTGCAATTGACCTTGCCCGAGCAGCCCTGGCACACCCAGCGCGACCGCCTGGTCGAGTTCGCTTCGGTGCTGGGCCTGATCGCCGGCAGCCTGGGCAAGCTCGGGCGCGATGTCAGCCTGCTGATGCAGACCGAAGCCGCCGAGGTGTTCGAGCCCTCGGCGCCGGGCAAGGGCGGTTCCTCGACCATGCCGCACAAGCGCAACCCGGTCGGCGCCGCCGTGCTGATCGGCGCCGCCAGCCGCGTGCCGGGCCTGGTCTCGACCATGTTCGCGGCCATGCCCCAGGAGCACGAGCGCAGCCTCGGCCTGTGGCATGCCGAGTGGGACACCCTGCCGGAAATCTGCTGCCTGGTCTCGGGCGCGCTGCAGCAAGCGCTGCTGTTCGCCAAGGGCCTGGAAGTGGACGCCGAACGCATGGGCCGCAACCTCGACCTGACCCAAGGCCTGGTGCTGGCCGAAGCGGTGAGCATCGTCCTGGCCCAGCGCCTGGGCCGCGACACCGCCCACCACCTGCTGGAGCAATGCTGCAAGCGCGCGGTGGCCGAAGGCCGGCACCTGCGCGCGGTGCTGGGCGACGATGCCCAGGTCACGGCCGAACTCTCGGCCAGCGAGCTCGACCGCCTGCTCGACCCCGCGCATTACCTGGGCCAGGCCCAAGTGTGGGTCGAACGCGCCGTAGCCGAACATACCCGTTTCATTGCCTGAAGGAGACTGCCCGTGGGAAGCGTACAACTCGCCGATGGCGAACTGCACTATCAACTCGACGGCCCCGAGGATGCACCGGTACTGGTGCTGTCCAATTCGCTGGGGACCAACCTGCACATGTGGGACACCCAGATCGCGGCCTGGACCCAGCACTTTCGCGTACTGCGCTACGACACCCGTGGCCATGGCGAGTCGCTGGTCACCCCTGGCCCCTACAGCATCGAGCAACTGGGCAAGGACGTGCTTGCCCTGCTCGACGCCCTGAACATCGACCGCGCGCATTTCTGCGGCTTGTCCATGGGCGGCCTGATCGGCCAATGGCTAGGCATCAACGCCGGCAACCGCCTGCGCCGCCTGGTGGTGTGCAACACCGCAGCCAAGATCGGCACCCCGGACACCTGGAACCCGCGCATCGAGCTGGTGCTCAAGGAGCGTAAAGAGGCCATGATCGGCCTGCGTGACGCCTCCATCGCCCGCTGGTTCACCGCCGACTACGCCGCAGCCAACCCGGCCCAGGCCAAACGCATCACCGACATGCTGGCCTCGACCAACCCCGAAGGCTATGCCGCCAACTGCGGCGCCGTGCGCGACGCCGACTTCCGCGAGCAACTGGGCAGCATCAAGGTGCCGACCCTGGTGATCTCCGGCAGCGACGACGCCGTTACCCCGCCGGCTGGCGGCCTGTTCATCCAGGACCACGTGAAGGGCGCCGAGTACGCCGAGTTCTACGCCGCGCACCTGTCCAACGTGCAGGTGGGCGACGCCTTCAGCCAGCGCGTGAGTGACTTCCTGTTGGCCAAGGCCATCTGAACCCGATTCCCGGAGAATACTGTGGACGAGAAACAACGCTACGAAGAAGGCATGAAGGTACGCCGCGCCGTGCTGGGCGAAGCCCACGTGGACCGCAGCCTGAAGAACCTTACCGAGTTCAACTCGGAGTTCCAGGAAATGATCACCCGCCACGCCTGGGGCGACATCTGGACCCGCCCAGGCCTGCCGCGCCATACCCGCAGCCTGATCACCATCGCCATGCTGATCGGCATGAACCGCGCCGAGGAGCTGAAACTGCACCTGCGCGCCGCCGCCAGCAACGGCGTGACCCGCGAGGAGATCAAGGAAGTGCTGATGCAGAGCGCCATCTACTGCGGCATTCCGGCGGCCAACGCCACCTTCCACCTGGCGGAGTCGGTGTGGGATGAGCTGGGGGTCGAGTCGCGTAGCTGATTCACGCCTGGGGTTTTCGCTGCCCGTTTTACCGCCAAGCTCGCAGGCTTCGCCAGCTCCTACCCCGATCGCATTCCAATTCGGGTATGGGGGTGGAATGCGATCGGGGTAGGAGCTGGCGAAGCCTGCGAGCTTTTAGCGGTTTGAGCAGCAATAAAAAAATGGCGATGAGTGATCATCGCCATTTTTTATGCCCGCCGAAACCTTAGAAAATATTGATCGGGTACTGCACGATCAAACGGTTTTCGTCGAAGCTGTTGGTGTTGCCGTAGTTACGACGCAACATCGAGTTACGCCACCGCAGCGACATGTTCTTGAACGTACCGCTCTGGAACACGTAGGCGACTTCAGTTTCGCGGCCGCGGTCCTTACCGTCGGTCACATCGCCAGAGTGCACGTTGCTACCTTCGATGAAGCGGTTCATCAGGGTCAGGCCGGGAATACCGAGGCCGGCGAAATTGTAGTCGTGGCGGATCTGCCAAGACTTCTCGTCCTTCAGTTCATAGCTCCAGCCGTAGCTGTCGTTCGCCAGGGTGCCGCCGCTGGAACCAGCGATGCGCTGCCAGCCGGCTTCGCCGGTGACCTTCTGCAGGCCGACGTAGAAGGTGTTGAAGCCGACCTTCAGCGAGAACAACCCAGACATGGTGCGGTTCTGCTGGTCGCCCGCCAGGCCGTCGCCGTCGGTGCCGCCGATGAAGTAACCGAGGTTGGCGCCCGCGGTGATGGTGTCGGTCAGCGGTTGCGAGTGCAGCAGTTGGTAGTATTGCTGATGGTAGACATCTTCCATCTGCGAGTACCAGCCGCCGACCAACGTGCGCTTGTTGTTGAAGGTGTACTCGGCGCCGGCGAAGTTGAAGGCGTCGCTGGTGATGCTCGGCGCGAAGTTGGCCTTGGTACCGCTGTTGTTGAGCGACATCTTCTCCATGCTGGCGTCGTTACGCTGACTGTTGCCGGTGAACTGGCCGGCGTACAGGGTGACATCGGAGATCTCCTTGGAGGTGATCTGCGCGCCGCGCATGGTTTGCGGCAGCGAGCGGCCATCGTCGGAACGGGCAATCGGCAGGACCGGCATCCACTCACCGACCTTCAGCTCGGTCTTGGAAACCTTGACCTTGCCCGCTACGGCCAGGCGGCCAAAGTTATCGGCCGGTTCGTTGCCGCTATGCACGGGCAGCAGTTGGGTGCCATAGGTGCCGCCACCGCCATCCAGTTTTTGCGCGAACAGGCCCAACACGTCGATACCGAAGCCCACGGTGCCTTGGGTGAAACCAGACTTCGCGTCGAGAATGAAGGCTTGGGTCCACTCAGCCGCCTCACCGCGGTTATGCGACCCCGGCACCACTACCGACTTGCCGTTATCGACGAAGTTACGGTTCATATAGAAGTTGCGCAGGTTGAGGCTGACTTTGGAATCTTCCAGAAAGCCATGGGCATCGTCGGCGAACGCGGAGCCACCGGCACCCAGGGTGGCCAGGGTCAGCAGACTGAGGGTCAAGCGTTGTGGGCGTTGGCTTTTCATTCTTATTGTGGTCTCTTTTGGTGATTTTTGGTCGCAGGTCATAGCCGCAACGTCTAAGTCGCAATGGTTTTTTGCAGCCGTACGGATAACGCCAACGCTACGCGCCGGGGTATCGGAAAGGGGTCAGTCGGGTAGGGGGATGCGCTTGGACATGGAGACTCAACCTGTTGTTATTTATTGTTGGTTATCGTGTGAATCCACACGATCTTGAGCGCCTACCATCGGGAGCAGGCTACTTCTGTAAGCGGATGTTGCAAGTTAGACCCGATCCGGGTCAATTCGCCGCACCTGCTTCTGGGCGATAAGCGAACACTAACTGTTTGGTTAATTTTCTGTCAAGTTGTCGTACAGGTGCCCAGGATTGGTTTTAGCAGGTGAAGGCGCTGCCGTCCAATCGCTTCGCTTTATAACCTGTTCCATATGGTTTATGCCAGTGTATGCCGCACAAATCTCTTATCGTACAAGCATAAAAAAACCCACCGTTTGGTGGGTTTTTGTACCGTGAAACTGCGCGAATCAGCCCTTCGGAGCCTGCTTGTTCGCAGCTTGCGCATCGCCAGTCTTCTCGTACCAGCCACCGCCCAGTGCCTTGTACAGGGTGATTTCGGCATTGAGTTGGGACAGGCGATCGGTGATCAGCGTTTGTTGCGCGCTGAACAACGAACGCTGGGCATCGAGGAACGTCAGGTTGCTGTCGACGCCGATGCGATAGCGGCGTTCGGCCAGGCGGTAGTAGTCCTGGTTGGCCTGCACGAAGTCACGCTGGGCCTGCAACTGGTCGTCGTAGGTCTTGCGTGCGGTCAGGCCGTCGGACACTTCCTGGAAGGCGGTTTGAATCGCCTTCTCGTAGTTGGCGACGTTGATGTCCTTCTGCAGCTTGGCGTAATCGAGGTTCGCTTCCAGCTGGCCAGCGTAGAAGATCGGCAGGGTGATGGTCGGGGTGAACGACCAGCTGCCCTGGCCACCCTTGAACAGGTTGCCCAGTTCGGCGCTCGACGAACCGGCACCGGCGGTCAGGCTGATGCTCGGGAAGAAGGCTGCACGTGCCGCACCGATGTTGGCGTTGGACGCCTTCAGGGTGTACTCGGCCTGGAGGATGTCCGGGCGACGGGTCAGCAGGTCGGACGGCAAGCCGGCCGGTACTTCGGCCAGCAGGTCGGCGTCCAGCGCTTGCGGTGCCGGCAGGTTGGCCGGCATGGCGCTACCCAACAGCAGCACCAGGGCGTTTTCGTCCTGGGCGACCTGGCGCTGGTAGCGCGCCAGTGCCGCGCGGGCGCTTTCGACCGAGGTCCGCGCCTGGGCGAGGTCCAGGGCCGACGACACACCCACTTCGCTGCTGCGCGACGTCAGGCGCAGGCTTTCCTCGTAGGTCTTGAGGGTGTCCTGGGTCAGCTTCAGCAGCTCGCGGTCGGCCTGCCAAGTGGTGTAGGCGTTGGCAACGCTGGCCACCAGGCTGATCTGCGTGGAGCGGCGTGCTTCTTCAGTGGCGAAGTAGGTTTGCAGGGCTTGCTCGGTCAGGCTGCGAACGCGGCCGAACAGGTCCAGCTCGTAAGACGAGATACCGACTTGTGCCGAGTAGCTGCCACTCACTGTGGCTTGGCCGCTGGTGCTCAAGTCGGCAGGGGTGCGTTGCCGCGTACCCGTGGCTTGGGCGCCGATCGCCGGGAACAGGTCGGCGCGCTGGATGCGGTACTGCGCCTGGTAGGCCTGGACGTTCAGGGCCGCGACCTTGAGGTCGCGGTTGTTGGTCAGGGCCACCTGGATCAGCTGTTGCAACGCCGGGTCGTGGAACACCTGCCGCCAGCCTTGCTCGGCGGCGGCGACGTTGGCCGCCTGAGCCGGCGAATACGCTGGACCTTGCGGGTACTGGTTGACCACCGGCGAGGCCGGGGTCTTGTAATCGGGGATCAACGAGCATCCGCTGAGGATGACGGCGGTCACCGCGATGGAGATCAGGGACTTGCTCATTGGCCAGCCTCATCGTGTTTGATTTCGGTGTTCTTTTCTTTGCCCTTGAACAGCGTGGACACAGTAACGAAGAACATGGGGACCCAGAAGATCGCCAGGATGGTCGCGGTGATCATACCGCCGATCACGCCGGTGCCGATGGCGTGCTGGCTGCCCGAACCGGCGCCCGTGGAGATCGCCAACGGTACCACGCCGAGGATGAAGGCCATGGAGGTCATCACGATCGGGCGCAAGCGCATGCGGCAGGCCTCGATGGCCGCGTCGATAATGCCCTTGCCCTGTTCATGCAGCTCCTTGGCGAACTCGACGATCAGAATGGCGTTCTTCGCCGCCAGGCCCACCGTCACCAGCAAGCCCACCTGGAAGAACACGTCGTTGGACAAGCCACGCAGGCTGGTGGCGATCAGCGCACCGACCACACCCAATGGCACTACCAGGATGACCGCGATCGGGATCGACCAGCTTTCATACAGGGCGGCCAGGCAGAGGAACACGACCAGCAGCGACAGGGCATAGAGTGCCGGTGCCTGGGAGCCGGACAGGCGTTCTTCGTACGACAGGCCGGTGAACGAGTAACCGATGCCCGCTGGCAGTTTCTTCGCCAGGGCTTCGACTTCGTTCATCGCTTCACCGGTACTGTAGCCAGGGGCTGGGGTACCGAGAATTTCCATTGCCGCTACGCCGTTGTAACGCTCCAGCTTCGGTGAACCGTAGGTCCACTTGCCGGTGGAGAACGCCGACAGGGGCACCATGGTGCCGCTGCTGTTGCGTACGAACCATTTGTCGAGGTCTTCGGGGGTCATGCGACCGCTCGCTTTACCCTGTACGAACACCTTCTTCACACGGCCGCGGTCGATGAAGTCGTTGACGTAGGCGCCACCGAAGGCGGTACCGACGGTGGTGTTGATGTCGGCGATGGAGACGCCCAGCGCGCTGGCTTTCTCGTCGTCGACTACCAATTGGTACTGCGGCTCGTCGTTCAGGCCGTTCGGGCGCACGCCAGCGAGGATCTTGCTTTGCGCGGCCATGCCGAGGAACTGGTTACGGGCCGCCATGAGCTTGTCGTGGCCGACGCCGCCCTGGTCTTGCAGGAAGAAGTCGAAACCGGTGGCGTTACCCAGTTCCAGTACCGACGGCGGTACTACGGCGAATGCCATGGTGTCGATGAAGCCAAAGAAGTGCATCTGCGCACGCTTGGCCACGGCGAATACCGAGTTGTCGCTGTCACGCTCGTCCCACGGCTTGAGCATCACGAACGCGAGGCCCGAGCTCTGGCCACGGCCGGCGAAGTTGAAGCCGTTGACGCTGAACACCGAGTTCACCGCCTTGCCTTCACCATTCACCGGGTCCATCAGGTACTCGCGCATCTTGTCGAGGTTCTGCTGGGTGCGTTCTGCGGAAGAGCCCGGAGGCGTCTGCACCTGGGCGAAGATCACGCCCTGGTCTTCCTCGGGCAGGAATGCCGTTGGAATGCGGGTGAACATGTAGGCCATGCCGGCGAAGATCAGCAGGTACACCAGGAACGCCGGCACCTTGTGGGTGACCATGCGTTTCACGCCACGCTCGTAGCCATTGACGCTACGGTCGAAGTTGCGGTTGAACCAGCCGAAGAAGCCACGCTTGGGTTGCCCGTGCTTGTCTGGGTCGATGGGCTTAAGCATGGTCGCGCAGAGCGCCGGAGTGAACACCAGTGCGACGAATACCGACAGGGCCATGGCCGAAACGATGGTGATCGAGAACTGGCGGTAGATCACACCGGTGGAGCCGCCGAAGAAGGCCATCGGCAGCAGTACCGCCGAGAGTACCAGAGCGATACCCACCAGGGCGCCCTGGATCTGGCCCATGGATTTCTTGGTGGCTTCCTTGGGCGATAGATGCTCTTCGGCCATTACCCGTTCGACGTTCTCCACCACGACGATGGCGTCGTCCACCAGCAAGCCGATGGCCAGGATCATGCCGAACATGGTCAGGGTATTGATGGTGAAGCCGGCGGCGGCGAGGATACCGAAGGTACCCAGCAATACCACGGGCACGGTCATCGTGGTAATGACGGTGGCGCGGAAGTTCTGCAGGAACAGGTACATCACCAGGAACACCAGCACGATCGCTTCGATCAGGGTGTGAACAACGCCCTTGATCGATTCGCTTACCACCGGAGTGGTGTCGTACGGGTACACGGCCTTCATGCCAGGCGGGAAGAACGGCTCCAGCTGGGCAACGGTGGCGCGGATGGCCTTGGCGGTGTCCAGGGCGTTGGCGCCGGTGGCGAGCTTGATCGCCATACCGGAAGCCGCCTTGCCGTTGAACTGCGCGTCGATGGCGTAGGTCTGGCCACCCAGGGCGATGTCGGCGACATCACGCAGGCGCACCTGGGAACCGTCGGCATTGACCTTGAGCAGGATCTTGCCGAATTCCTCGGCGTTGGTCAGGCGGGTCTTGCCGATGATGGTTGCATTCAGCTGGGTGCCGGGCAGGGCGGGCAGGCCGCCAAGCTGGCCGGAGGACACCTGGACGTTCTGCGCGGTGATGGCGGTGGAGATGTCGCCCGGATTGAGCTGGAACTTGTTCAGCTTGGCCGGATCCAGCCAGATGCGCATCGCGTACTGCGAACCGAACACCTGGAAGTCACCCACGCCGCTGGTACGGGAGATAGGGTCCTGGATGTTGGAAACGATGTAGTTGGACAGGTCATCCTTGCTCATGCTGCCGTCTTCCGACACCAGGCCGATCACCAGCAGGAAGTTCTTCACTGCCTTGGTCACGCGAATACCCTGCTGCTGTACTTCTTGTGGCAGCAGCGGGGTAGCCAGGTTGAGCTTGTTCTGCACCTGCACCTGGGCGATGTCCGGGTTGGTACCCTGGTTGAACGTCGCGGTGATGGTCATGCTGCCGTCGGAGTTACTTTCCGAGGCCACGTAACGCAGGTTGTCGATACCGTTGAGCTGTTGCTCGATGACCTGAACCACGGTGTCCTGCACGGTCTGTGCGGACGCACCTGGGTAGGTGACCTGGATGGCGATGGCGGGTGGCGCAATGGCCGGGTACTGGTTGATCGGCAGCTTGAGAATCGACAAGCCGCCGACCAGCATGATCACCAGGGCTATAACCCAGGCGAAAATGGGCCGCTCGATAAAGAACTTCGACATGTATTACTCCCCTTTGCCAGCGGCGGCCGGGGCGGTGCTGCCGTCGGGTGCGACGTTGGTAGCGTCCTTGACCTGCACGGTGGCGCCCGGTTTGACGTATTGCAGGCCTTCGGTGATGACGCGGTCGCCAGCGCTCAGGCCTTTCTCGATCACCCAGCTGTGGCCTGCGGTGCGGTCGGCGACCAGTTCACGCAGCTCGACCTTGTTGTCCTTGTTGACCACCAGCGCGGTCGGGGTGCCTTTCAGGTCGCGGGTAACGCCCTGTTGTGGCGCCAGGATGGCGTTGTTGTTGACGCCGCCGTCCAGCTTGGCGTGCACGAACATGCCCGGCAGCAGGGTGTGGTCGGGGTTCGGGAACTTGGCGCGCAGGGTCACGGAACCGGTGGTTTCGTCGACCGACACTTCGGAGAACTCGAGGGTCCCTTCCTGGCCGTAGGTGGTGCCGTCTTCAAGAGTCAGCTTGACCTTGGCGGCGTTGTTGCCAGCCTTCTGCAGCTTGCCGCTTTCCAGGTCGCGACGCAGCTTGAGCAGCTCGGTGGACGATTGGGTCACGTCGACGTAGATCGGGTCCAATTGCTGGATGGTCGCCATGGCGGTGGTCTGGCCGTTGCTGACCAGTGCGCCTTCGGTGACCGCTGAGCGGCCGATGCGGCCTGAGATCGGTGCCATCACCTTGGTGTAGCGCAGGTTGATCTGCGCGCTGCGCAGGGTCGCCTCGGCCTGCAGTGCGGTGCTGCGGGCGTTGTCGTATTCCTGGCGGCTGACGGCCTGTTCGTTGATCAGCTGCTTGTAGCGGTCGGCCAGGGATTTGGCCGAGGCCAGGCTGGCTTCGGCGCTGGCCTGGGTCGCTTCATAGACCGACGGGTCGATCTGGTACAGCTGCTGGCCGGCCTTGACCTCAGTGCCTTCGGTAAACAGGCGCTTGAGGATGATGCCGTTGACCTGCGGCCGCACTTCGGCGACGCGGAAGGCCGTGGTGCGGCCCGGCAGATCACTGACCAGGGTGTAGGACTGGGTCTTGAGGGTAACCACGCCGACCTGAGGAGCAGGGGCCGCCGCAGGGGCAGCCGCTTCTTCCTTCTTACAGCCACTGAGCACGGAGGCCAGGGCGACGGCGGATACCAAGGCGGTAACAGCTGGCTTGAATTGCATGAAGATCCTCGGGTCATGAGCACGCAGTGGGGCTCAAGGATAGTGGAAATAAGTAAAAAAATGTTTCGACTAGATAAGTAGCTTACTAACGAATATACTTACGTTCACGGCTGTTTGTAAACACCTTTATGGAGTCTGACCCTCAGCCGTGACAACGTGTCTCAAAAGCCCGCGCAGAAAGCCGAACAAAGGCGCGCCCGGTATCGATCCTCAAGCCCGCCAGGGGTTCAGGGGATTTCCACAGTGAGGTTTGACTGCCATGGTTCGTCGTACCAAAGAGGAAGCGCTGGAGACCCGCCGGCAAATTCTCGAAGCGGCAGAAAAAGCGTTTTTCGACCGGGGTGTGGCGCGTACCACGCTGGCGGATATCGCGGCGTTGGCCGGCGTGACCCGCGGCGCCATCTATTGGCATTTCAGCAACAAGGCCGACCTGGTGCAGGCGATGCTCGACAGCCTGCACGAGCCATTGGACGCGCTGGCGCGCGCCAGCGAAAGCGAAGATGAGCTGGACCCGCTGGGCTGCATGCGCCAGCTGCTGGTGCAATTGTTCCAGCAGATTGCCGTAGACCCGAAAACTCGGCGCATCAACGAAATTTTGTTTCATAAGTGCGAGTTCACCGATGAAATGTGCGATCTGCGGCGCCAGCGCCGAGAAGTTGCAGCCGACTGTAACGTGCGCATCGACCTGTCGCTACGCAATGCGGTGAACCGCGGCCAATTGCCGCAGGCGCTGGATACCGCCCGCGCGGCAATTCATCTGCATGCGTTCATCGACGGCCATATCGCGCAATGGTTGCTGCTGCCCGACAGCTATGACCTGTTCGCCAATGCCGAGGGCCTGGTGGATACGGGGCTGGATATGCTGCGACTGTGCCCATCTTTACGCAAATGAATGTTTGCTTCCAGATGTAACCCTGCACCTTCACAGTTTCTTCGCAATTGGCCCCGCCCTCAACGGCCCCGCAGCTCGCGGTTGGGCAGGGCGATCGCGGCCAGCAGGCCGAGCAGGGCGACCCCGGCGCTGCACATCAACAAGTGGCTGAAGGTGGTTTGCAGCTCGCCGCGCAAGGTTTGCTGAGCGGCGCCCGTGGTGGCGCCGAGGCTGTCGAGCAACAGGTTGCCACCTTCGCCCGCCACCGCGCCGGTAGCCGGGCTTGGCAGCTGGACGGCATGCAGCAGCGCCAGCAGCAGCGCCGACATGCACGCCACACCCACCGCCCCGCCCAAGGAGCGAAACAGGTTGGTGGTGCTGGTGCTCACCCCCATGTCTGCCGGCAGCCCGGCATTCTGCGCGCCCACCAGCGAGGTGGGGAATTGCAGCCCCGAGGCGAAGCCGGCGGCGAGCATGAACAGGCTGCTCAACCAGAACGCATCTACCGGGGTGAGGGCGATGCCCAGGATCGCACAGGGCGCGAGCAGCGCACCGGTGAGAATCGTCGGCTTGTAGCGGCCGCTTCGCGACGTATGGCGGCCGCCGAAGAAGGCCCCCAGCGGCAGACCCAGGGCCAGCGGCAGCAGATGCAACGCGGCACTGTCGGCACCCGCGCCGGTGACGGTCTGGAAGCGCAGGGGAATGATCACGCTCAGGGAAATGGCCTGGAACGCGGTGAAGAACACCGTGCACCAGCACAGCACCGCCGCCGGGTTGGCGAACAGCCGCATCGGCAGCAACGGTTCGCGAAAACGCCGCTCGTGCCACACGAATATCAGTAGCGCCAGCACTGCGGCCGCCAGCAGGCCGGTGACTTGCGGCGCATGCCAGCTATGGCCCTGGCCGATCTGGGTGACGGCCATGAGCAGCGAAGTCAGGCCGACGATCATCAGCGCGGTTCCAAGGTAGTCGATCACCGGCTCGCGGTACACCGAGGTCAGCCCGGCCAAGGTGCGGCGCATATACAGCCAGGCGGCAGCGCCCAGGGGCAGGTTCAGCCAGAACACCCAGCGCCACGACCAGTGTTCGGTCAGCAGGCCGCCCAGCACCGGGCCGGCAACGCTGGCCGCCGCGTACATGCTACTGAAATAGCCCTGATAGCGGCCGCGTTCGCGGGGCGGCACCACATCGCCGATGATCGCCTGGCTGACCGAGACCATGCCGCCGGCGCCAATGCCCTGGATGATCCGCGCCAGCACCAGTTGCTCCATGCTTTGGGCCATGCCGCAGAACAGTGAGGCGAGGGTGAACAGGCCCATGCCGAACAGGATCATCTTGCGTCGGCCAAACAGGTCACCGAGCTTGCCGTAGATCGGCGTGGCCACGGTCATGGCCACCATGTAGCCGGAGATCACCCAGGCCAGCAGGCCGACATCCTTGAACTGCGCGGAAATGGCCGGCATCGACACGGCGACGATGGTCTGGTCGAGCGCACCGAGGAAGATCGCCAGCATCAGCGCCGTGAGGATGGCACGCAAGGTGGGTTGCGGGGCGGCAACCAGCGGAGGGGTAATGTTCGTCACGGCGAGACCTGGCAGCAAGAGCGTCGCCCCGGATTGTTTGGGGGTGCGACCGAATGCCACCAGTTTACTTGATAGCTAGCTAAGGGTTCTATCCGTCTCGCCGGTGAAACGATGAAATTATTCCACTGGCTCGTACGGCAAGCCCACATAGTTCTCGGCGATGGTGGTGCGCCCGGCCAGGGAGTCGACGAAGTAATCCAGCTCGGTGCGCTGGATGCGTTGGGTGAACGCGTCGGCGTCGGGAAAACGATGCAGCATCGAGGTCATCCACCAGGAGAAGCGCTCTGCCTTCCACACCCGCCGCAGGCAGATCGGCGAATAGCGCTCCAGCAGGTCGGTGCGGCCTTCGCGATAGACCTTGAGCAGGATGTCGAACAGTGTGCTGACGTCGCTGGCCGCCAAGTTCAGGCCCTTGGCGCCGGTGGGCGGCACGATGTGCGCGGCATCGCCGACCAGGAACAGCTTGCCGTACTGCATGGGCTCGACCACGAAGCTGCGCAGGGGCGCGATGCTCTTCTCGATCGACGGGCCGGTCACCAGGCGCTCGGCGAGGTCGGCTGGCAGGCGCGCCTTGAGTTCGTCCCAGAAGCGCTGGTCGGACCAGTCTTCGACCTTCTCTTCGGCATCCACCTGCACGTAATAGCGGGTACGGGTAGCCGAGCGCATGCTGCACAGGGCGAAGCCGCGCTCGTGGGTGGCGTACACCAGTTCTTCGTTCACCGGTGGCGTGTCGGCGAGAATGCCCAGCCAGCCGAAGGGGTAGACGCGTTCGAAGGTCTGCAGGGTTTCGGCCGGAATGGCCTGGCGGCACACGCCGTGGAAGCCGTCGCAGCCGGCGATGTAGTCGCACTCGAGGCGGCAGCTCTCGCCGTCCTTGGTGAAGGTCACGTAGGGCTGTTCGCCTTTCATCTCGTGGGGGCGCACGTCGCTGGCCTCGTAGACCGTTTGCGCGCCGGCGGCGGCGCGGGCGGCCATGAGGTCGCGGGTGACTTCGGTCTGGCCGTAGATCATCACGCTTTTGCCGCCGGTCAGGCCGGCCAGGTCGATGTGCACGCGGCGGCCACCCAGGGCCAGTTCCACGCCGCTGTGGGGCAGGCCCTCGGCGTCCATGCGCTGGCTGACGCCGGCTTTGCGCAGGAGGTCGACCATGCCTTGTTCAAGCACGCCCGCGCGGATGCGGCCGAGCACGTAGTCAGGGCTCTGGCGTTCGATGATGACGTTGGAAATGCCGGCGTTGTGCAACAACTGGCCGAGCAGGAGGCCGGACGGACCGGCGCCGATGATGGCAACTTGAGTCTTCATTATTCTTGTCTCTGGCTGGCTCGTCTCCAGGATCGTTGCCTGGGCGAGTGATTGTTATCGTCGTGCTGTCGGTATTTTTCGCTTGTCATCCGGGCTTGAGAAGGTGAAATTGAAGTATCGGCTGGTACTTTTCACCAATCGGGGCGGTTATCGAACAATGGCCCCCCAGGAGCCCCTTGGCATGGCGAGCGTCGCGATTCCGGTTTTCAAGCTGTATGGCGAAGGGCAGGCGTGGTCCACCCCGGACCTGCTGCATTGCGAAACCATCCCCAAGCGCAGCCGCGAGCACCATTGGGAAATCCAGGCGCACCGTCATGCCGACCTCTGCCAGTTGCTGTACGTGCACCGCGGTACCGCGCGCATCGAGATCGAGGGCCAGCGCCTGGTGTTGGCGCGCCCGGGCCTGCAAGTAGTACCGCCACTGTGCGTGCACGGCTTTCGCTTTTCGGAAAACATCGACGGCTACGTGCTGACCCTGGCGGCGCCGCTGGTGGCACAACTGCAAGCGCAGTTGGGCGGCGGCGGCGCGGTGCTGGGCACCGCCGCCACCTATGCCGTGGGCCGCGACCGGGCGTACCTGAACCGCTTGTTCAGCGCCCTGCACGGCGAATACCAAGGCGCGCAGGCGGGGCGCGATTTGCTAATGCAATCGCTGGTCAACGGCCTGGGAGTGTGGCTGAGCCGCCAGTTCATCCAGCAGCGCACGGCGGCCCAGTTGCCGCCCCGTGGGCGTGACTATTTCAGCCGCTTCAGTGCGCTGGTCGAGCAGCATTACCACCGCCACGACAGCATCGAGCGGCTGGCCCATGAAGTGGGCATCTCGGTGGCGCACCTCAATGCCACCTGCCGCGAGTGGGCGGGGCAGTCGGCCTTGCAAGTGGTGCACCAGCGCCTGCTTCTGGAGGCCAAGCGCAACCTGATCTACACCAACCAGAATGTCAGCCAGGTGGCCGAGCGCCTCGGGTTTGCCGACGCGGCCTATTTTTCCCGATTCTTTCGGCGGCTCACCGGGGTATCGCCCAAGGCCTTCAAGGCGCTGGCAGGAGAGGCCGCTGCGGTTCGCGTGCCGCAGCGGTAGAATGCCGCTCTTTTTAACGCGCACAAGGTGAGAGGCGAGCATGGCACGCAAAGCATTCGAAGGTTACGAGGCGGTGTCGGCGGTGGTGCCGGCCGATGGCAGCTATCGCGCCGCCATTGCCGTGAAGGCACTGGAGGGCGGCGGTGCGCCGCAGTTCCACAAGGTGCTGGACGGGCAGGCGTTCAGCACTGCCCACGCCGCCGACCTGGCCGCGTGCGAAGTGCTGGAACAGTTGCAGGGCGTGGACGCCAACGGCGCCCTGCGCTGGGCTTAAGCCTTGGGGCGGTACATCTGGAACAGCGCTTCCGGGCCCAGCTGGAAGTAGTCGGCCGGGCCACCGCCACGCAGTATCGGCCCGGCGGCGGCGGTGTCGTAGATGCCGTCCTTGAGCAGCGAGCGCTCGATATGCACGGCCACCACTTCACCGAGGATCAGCCAGCTCGGCACCAACTCCTGGTCGGCACGCTGTAGCTGGATGATCTGCGTGACCTTGCATTCGAAGGCTACCGGCGTCTCCTTGACCCGCGGCACCGCGACGATCTGCGAGGCCACCGCGGTTAGCCCGCTCAACTCGAACTCGTTCACCTCTGGCCCCACCGGCGCGCAGCTCTGGTTCATGGCCTCGGCCAGCGAACGGGTGGCCAGGTTCCAGACGAATTCGCCGGTGGCTTCGATGTTGTTGAGGCTGTCTTTGCGGCCAACGCTGCAGAAGCCGATGATCGGCGGAATGTAGTTGAAGGCGTTGAAGAAGCTGTAGGGCGCGAGGTTGAGCACGCCTTCCTGGCTATGGGAAGAGATCCAGCCGATGGGCCGGGGCCCGACGATGGCGTTGAAAGGGTCGTGGGGCAGGCCGTGGCCTTTGGCGGGTTCGTAGCTGTAGATACTGTCTGTCACGATGGTCAGTCCTGAGCGCGGCGAGTTCGTCGGCCAGTGTACGCCGAAGGCTGGCCGAATGCGCAGGGCCCC
>Ga0308164_10000376_pt1 | contig 84058 bp, 64 predicted proteins | sample PhyTR2_FD_201031 | JGI IMG/M metagenome (GOLD analysis project Ga0308164, IMG submission 201031) | Phyllosphere microbial communities from UC Gill Tract Community Farm, Albany, California, United States - DLSLT.R2 | ecosystem: Host-associated > Plants > Phyllosphere > Unclassified | place: USA... | reverse complement strand
CGCAGACCGCCCCTGCCCGGGCGGCCCTAGCCGGGCGCCCCTTCCCGGGCAGCGCAAAGCCACTGTCCCTACGGGTTGGAGTGAAATCGGGCGATTTCTGCGCGCTGGCCCTTGCTTGCACCCCGGTGCAAGCTGCGCTCCATCCCTTCGAACTCATCCCGATTGCACTCCAACGCGGCTGCGTAGAGACTTTGAACAGGTTGTAGGAACCGGTTCAAAGGCGGTGCGCCGCCAGCCGTGCCAGCCTTGCGCGGCCATTAAAAAAAGCCCCTGGCTCTCGGGAGCCAGGGGCTTTCGCAATACAAAAAATGCGTTGATGGCGAATTAGAACGGTTATATGCACCAATATTTGTTGATACTGGATTCTATGTAAGTAACTGAAAGCACTTACATGTCTGCACATCCAGGATTCTGTGTATAGCGATCGCTCTCCTGCCTCTGCTGGCGGGTAAGCGCTCCAATTTTGACTACCGGGAGGTAGTTCATGTGATTAGACGAAGATCGCATTTACGCCGTGGAGCTCTACATCAGCTGGGCAAATGCGTTAGGCCCACAATCCTGCAACTGGGCTATCCCACGAAAAATGTGTTGAAGGGCTGGTATTGCGAATATCAGCAACGGGTCGAATTTCCTGCAGGCGATGAAGATCTAAAGCCCAAGTTCTCGCAGTAGCAGAAGAGGGCAATCATTGAGCATTACCTTGCCCACGATCTAGGCATTGTTGCCACAATATGGACACTGGGGCTACCCTTGCAGCGGGATATTGAGTGAATGGGATTGCGAAGCATCTCGAGGGACCATGATAGTCATAGTCGAAAGCGTGGGCCAAGTAACGTATTCCGAGAGTATGAAGTACGCTGGGTCAGAGAGCTTTGCGCTCGGCAGAAATGTGCAGTGATCGGCGGAGAAACTAGGCGTTTGCCGACCGTCAATGCACAACTGAAAAGACCAACTTCTGGTACTTGAGGCACCCGCATCCATGAAACTCACCCACATTACCAAAGAAGCGTGAGCAGGAAAATCTCGAGTGTCAGGTTGAAGCATTGCGCCGAGAAGTTGGGCAACTGCGGCAAAATCAAAATTCTTGAATATGGCCAATGAACCAATAACAAAGGCCTTGGCGTCCATCTGTATCTCCAGTCCAGTCAGGTGATTGACGCCCGGGACGATCACTATCGCCTGTCCGAGTTTCGCTCAATTGGACCTGGCACGCGTCTGCTGCTTCTTTGAGCGCGGGTAGCGGTGGACGACGAGTACTTCCAGACACGGCAGTCCATCACCGGTTGAGTCAAACCACCGCCGCTACTGCTACCTTGACTCAATCAGCACAATCTAATACAGGGTGAGCCTCGAACTTAAAGCATAGAATCAGTACATGCTTTTATCCATCCTTTACGTTGAGTGAACTGAAACGGAAAACATATTCTTCGAAACTCGAAAGGGCAGCAGAGCAGCGTTGCTTTTTGCCACGTCTTGCTCAAAATCCTTGCGAGTGTAGCTCCGGGGATAGTATGAGAAGCTCTTCAGCTTGAAGTAGGCATCGGCGTCCATGAAGCGTCGCGAGAGCTCGAGACTGGCCGCCTCTGCTGCCTGCGCGTCCAGTTCATAGCTGAGGTTCATTGCGGAGATGCCGCTGGCATGCGCGCTTGCTGCATCCACGGGCGTGGCGCCGTAAATGGACCATTCTTTCAAAAGGATATCGGCTGTCTTGGGCGGACCGTACGCTACCACGGGGCCCACGGAAACTCCTGCGATCGAGTCTTTGTGAGCGTCTAGAAAAGAACGTGTTTCCTCAAGCGTCTTGCTCGTCTCACCGGCGTACAGCAGGACGTTGACCTTGGCGGCGATGCCGTGTTCTCGGCATGCTGCGAGCAAGGTAGATGCCTTCTGCAGATAGCGATCAGGATGGTTGGTCTTGCGCATGGCAAGGATCTGCGTCGGCGATGCGGTCTCAAGCCCTAGATCGAGCACCCGCATACCGGCCTCTGCAAGGCTTGCGATAGTCTCAGTTGTGAGTGCATCGACCCGGCTTTCCGTGCGCCACTGGATGTTGAGGCCGGCCGTCTGGACTGCCTTTGCCAGTCCACTTCCCCAATTCTGGTTCGGGGCGAACATTGAAGACTGGAGATAGGGGCGGATCTCGCCGTCGGCATATTGACCTGCGACGGTGCGAAGAGCTTCGGCGATGCGATCGGCGCCACGCATTTTCTCCAAAGGTATGTCGCGTTCTTCGCAGAAGGCGCAACCCATACCGCAGCCGCGTGAGGCTTCAATGCTGGGCTGGTACTGTTCATATCCCATTACCAGCCGGTGATTAAGCACGAAGTCAGGTGTGGGCGCGGACATGCGCATCACGATGGGGGCTTCAGTCAGCAAGCTGGCGATGAGCGGCTCACCCAACCCGCTGATGAATGTATTTGCCTCGGGTAATTTTTCTTTTAGCCACTCCGGGTCTGGCCCCACTACCCAGCGTCCTCCCACGATAATGTTGGCTAGCGGATCGAGGCTTCGCACCAAGCTGCAGAACGTCTGAGCCCAGGGTAGAGCGTAAAAGCTTGGGATAGACAGCATCACAGGCAAGTGAGATGGGAAAATCCCCTCCTCTTGCAGCGTGCCCAGCACCTCTGCAGGTTGCCTGTGCTCGCCATGGACCAGCACGGTCCTCGTCCCCCGGCGATCCAATATCGTTGCTAGGGAGAGTGCGCCGTAATTAAGATAGAGTTGCCGCCTTGCGAGCATGTGATCACGCTTTTTGGGAGATAACATGCCCGCTGATACGAACACGACGGTATTGGAGCGGGTCATTGAAACTCTGGGGATTCTCGCGGGTTGAACTAGAAAGGCTGGAAGTGCCATTTATAAGTATTGAAGGTATTGATGGAAGTGGAAAAACAGAGCAGGTCTATAGACTTGTTGAGCGCCTCAGGAGTGCTGGTATAACGGTACTACAAACAAAAGAGCCTGACGGCGGACATTTGGGCGCCGAAGTGCGAGCAATATTGACTCGACCGGGGCGTGTACTCAATGAAGTAGAGCAGCTTCTTTTGGTGAGCGCGGCACGAGTTGACCATGTTCGCAGCGTTATCCGCCCAGCGTTAGAGCAGGGGCAATGGGTTATCTCAGATCGCTTCATTGACTCGACGTACGCATTCCAAGTTGCAGCCTCCAAAGCGAGTCTACAAGCGATGTTCGGGGCTATCGGCGAGGTTGTTGTGGGAGCAACATATCCAAAATTGACGATCATTCTTGATTTGCCGCTCAAGGTTGCGCACAGCCGTCGCACGTTGCGCCGCGACGGCGTCGAAGACCCTACCGAGGCGACTCGTGACTTCGCAGCGATCCGCAACGGCTTGCTAGAACTCGCTCAGGAGGATCCTGAACGGTGCCGATTCATCAATGCGGAGCAACCCGCAGATGCGGTCGCCAAAGACATATGGACTCTGGTTGAGCAGTTACTATGACTGGCAATCGCAGCAACATTTTCCGCGTTGGAGGCCTTCTAATCACCCATAGGCTTGAGCCATGAATCCACAGACCCGTAGCCTGCTGATCGAGCGGGTGATTGACTCATTGGCCTTGTTGGCGCCCGGCTCTGTATTCGAGCAGTTCTCGGTCGTGCTGGTCGAGAAGATGCGCGACATAAAACTCGTTCCACGCGGCTTGAACGTAGCTGGCAGCCCGGTCGGGGGGGTACTTGATGCGGTTTCGGACGACGGCAGCATTGTGGTAGAGGCGTCGATTAAGAAAAATTATTTCGCAGGCCCCATGGACAAAGCCTGGGCCGATCTCGACCACGCACTGGAGTTGGCTCCGCATGCCAGAGATATTTATCTCCTGAGCTCTCAGCGATCCCTAACCGGGGTGATTGAAGAAGCAGTCAACACGGCGCTTACTCAGAGTCGCATGATTGGGCGAAAGCTGCACTTGATGGACAGCCGAGCCATCGCCGAGACGATCATTGACACGTTGATGCTTCGCGATGACGCCATCGACGACCTTTCGCAGCATTTGCACGTGCTCGCCGATATCCGCGACGACCACCCTGCATCATTGTTAGCACCGCAACTGGATAGGCGTTATGTACCCAATAAGGCGGTTGATTCTGAACTAGACAGGCGTGTACAGGCGATGAGGTGCCTGGAGATTTGCGGCATTGGAGGAATCGGCAAGTCATTGGCGGCAGCCGCATGTATGCACCGAAACCAGAAGAATTTTCATTACTGCTTCTGGGTGAGCGGCCGTGACATCAATAGTATCGAGCACCTCTCATCCGTGCCAGTACGGCGTGGCGGAGCGGAGCGCAACGTTACGGCCTTTTTGAAAAGGGACAGTACGCTACTGGTGATCGATGATGCCGCGGCGACCCTGGACGTGGAACGACTGTCGGAGTTGTGCGGTCCGCATTCCAGAATTGTGGTGACCCGACAGATCCCATCAATGACCGCTTTCGCGATGCCCACGATGGATGTGGAACAAGCCCGAGCATTGCTTGGTCGAGACGCGCCTTCGTTTCCTGCAGAGGACGAGTTTCAAAAAATCTGGAGTGTGGTTGGCGGGCATCCGCAGAGCCTGGCATTACTCAATACGGCTGCAAGGCAGGATATATCGTGGAAAGAGCTTGCCCAAGATTGCGTGAATGTTGCCAAATGGCCGGCCGGTGATGCACGTCTTGCGGATCAAATTCTTGGTCGACTGAAACCCGTCCTTAAGGATGAGCTTTGCGTCTTCCAGTGGGCAGGCCATAGTCATTGCGATCGCGAATTCTTGAAGCATGTGCTGGGTCCGATGCAGCTGAGGTCGTTTGAGCGACATGGACTAACTGCGCCAGAAAGTGCGGCCTCGATCCGCGTTCACGATATCGTCTTTAGGTCTCTTCAATCGTTGAAATGGCTGAGCGTGGAAAAGTCTCAGGAGATTGATGCTGCCCTCGAAGATTTCATCCTCCAGCAGATTCGGACCGATAGCCATGGTCTTCAGCTGATTGCCGCTCAGCTTCGGAAAAAGATCTTCGGTAATGTCACTAAGGGAGACAGACGTCCTGCGTTCCTGTACACGCTAGCGATGGTCTGGACCGGTAACGAGGATGAGATCAATCTGCTGCCCGATCCATTGTCGGAGTCAAGCCGATTGCGGCCATTACACGCTGCGGACCATGCTGTGTCCATCCGGGTCGTATTGGAGACCATCGAGACGAACACTCGCTACCTGCGGCAGACCCAAAGGTTTAAGGATGTCAGGCCCTATCTTGCGCGGATGCTGCCAGCCTTTGAGGATCTTGCCGCGATGAAGGGGCTGAGTGCATTGCAAAGCGCAGAAATAAAGCATCACCGAGCGAAGGCCTTCCGTACTTTGGGCAAGCATCCTGAGGCAAAAAGGCTCTTTGCCGAGGTGATTGAGAGTTACCCGCTCAACGATGCGAAGCTTCAGCTCGTGCGGTCATTGAGAGATAGCGCTGATGACAAGGCTATCTCGCAGAAGTACGCATCGGACATCATTGCTGACAAGCTTGCAGGCAAGCACGTCTCGCCATCGCTGTGGATGGCGTTGGGCGACACGCTGAATGGTGCACGCAAGACCTGGTCGGGGGAGCTGATGCAACAGCATGAGGAGCTATTTTTAGCAGAGGCACTTTACAGCGCGGCAATCGGTATTCCACAGGGCTACCACTCGGTTGCGAACTTTGTGCGAGCATTGGTCTGGCACGCGCCTGACCGCGTTGCCGGCGTACTGGCGCGCTTGCCAGAGCCATCACCATGGATGCTCAACGACGATCAATGTCGGGGAGGCTACGCAGAGGTCATGCTAATGGCGTCTGGCGTAAGTGCCGAGACCAAGGCGATGTATCTAAATCGCGCGCTCGAGGCCTATGAAGAGCTTAAGGCTCCTGACCCGTTTCAAAAGCGCAAATGGGGGGAGACGCTTCACCAGCTTGGCCGCGCTCCGGAGGCTGAGGCGATGCTGCAGAGCATTGAGGATGGCGACGGCAGGCTTTGGGTCGCCCATAGCCTTTCGCAGGTCAAGCTTGAATTAAGCAAGGACGATCCGGGCAAGTTGGTTGCGGCGCTAGCGCTAGCCGAAGAAGCTGTGCTTGGCGCGGTCGGCAAGGACGAGAAGTACCGTTCCAGCTTTTTGCTGCAAGTCGCGAAAGTGAAGGTTGCGCTTGGCGAAGACCCTTCAGCGGAGATCTCGCAGGGATACAGGTTCACGGACCACCTAGGCCTTCATGAGCAGTTTCGCATTTTAGGCCTGCGATTTGCAGAGATCACTTCCGCGCGCCTATCCTCCGCTGACGACACCTCTATCAAGGTGTAGCTGGCAAACGTTGCGCAGCGGGTCTCGATAATATACCGTCGGTCTAGCGCAATCTGCCATGACCCTGTCTATGGCGTTTTTGGTTCGTCAATTGGACTGCAGAGGAGCCGATGTCAGCACAATCAGAAGCACGGACTGTGGAGGCAGTCGCGGCCAATGTATTTGCAGTCGCCCATGACGTACCGACCGGTATTCCGATCTTCATGGACGCCCCATTATCAGTAGCGCTTGGCTTTAGAATCCTGGCGAACGTCGAGCAGCTAATTTCAAACCGCTCTTACTTACCTAAATCCATTTCATTGGCACTAGACCCTGTCCGCGCCACTCTTCAACGCGATGTACATTAGTTAGCCCCCCCCAGACTTCTTCATCAGCGTGGTCCAGCACTATGATCTGCAGCCGGCCTGAGGTTTTTGTGATTATGTGATCTAAAAGTGCAAAAACCTTTCGAACTGCAGCCACATCCTCATTGCTCCATTCTGGGTCTAGATCCTCTTTCAATGGCTTTCCTGCACGTCGAGCTGGAAAGTAAACTTGGCTAGGTTGGTCATAAATTAGTAAGCCCGGCACTGGGTGAATCGGTTTGCTCAGGAAGTAACCTTGCAAGGCGAGAGTAAGCGCCACATGGTATGCAAGCCAATTTGCACCGCTACCAATCTCCCAAAGAAAATCATCGCGAGTGCCGCGAATAACCTTTATAGTGAGATCTTGGATGTTAAGCCGAATAGGTGCATCTGGCCACTCGCCATCCAGCTTTGGAACTAGTCGCGAAGAAATTGACTGAATCGTATTAAGTGCATTTTCCGTTTTTCTGACTATTTCATGTTCGGATACCAGCTTATTAAGGTTTTCGACTTGCGCCTTCAACTCTGAAATCTCTTCATTAAGCATTGAACATGTATCGGCTGCCTCATACAATCTCAACGCTTCCTGAAGTCTGCCAAGAAAATGCGAAACCTCCTCCCCCCGGGTTGTTACCTTGCGCGCTTCTTCGGATTGCCCCTCCAATGTTCGTATTTCTTGGCGCACCCCCGCAAGATCGGCAAGTGTGGTTTCCACGGCTTCACGCTGACGGAGCGTCTCTTTTCCAAGTGATTCAGTAATTCCTGGGTGCGACCGCAGTCGAAGCTCAATTCCCTCTAACGCCTCACACAGTTGATCAATTCTGTTCCGTCCGGATTCGCTAGGCTCCAGTACTGCAAGGGTGCGTTCCGTGGCAAGCTCCCTAATCCATCTTGACAGCCATAACCGGTCACGCTGAACGTAGAGGCCATCTCTGAATGTGTCGCTACTTTCATCCAGACGCCGCAATTCGTGTAGCCGACTGCGAGACTGGTTTAGATCCATTACTAGTTTGGACTCCACTTCCCGCAGCTCAGTAAGCCGCGCCATGATGATGTCCATCGACGCCAGGGTCGGTGTGGCAGTGCGAGCATCGCTTTGCATTGCGGTTCGAAGTAGGTCTACGGTGGCGGGCCAGTCGCTTAGCACTACTGTGTGGGCTGGTAGCAATCCGTACTCAATGGCTAAACGTACCCAGGCAAAGCCCTCTCGCTGCCAAGACTCACCAGAGGCCTGCCGGGTCCTCAACTCGCTCTCCTTTCGGCGAAGTAGACGTGTGATGCGGTCCAATTCGTGGCGTGCTTGAAGAAGGTCTGGACTGATTGCACCAAGCACATAAGGAAAGATGGTTTTCAGCTTCTCGCGATGCTCAGAGGTATCCGCCTTGAAGAACATGACATCGGGGTTCGCGATTATGTTCTGAGGCTGAAAAATGAAGGCCATCAGATCTCTAAAACTCGGTCTTGACTTGAACCTGTCCTCGCTACCAGGCGCGAACTGCAGGTTTGATAGACCGGCAAGGCGATTCAACACTGACTTAACGTAGTCAACCGTTTGGTTTTTTTCTGGAATGGCAGAGGGCGGCTCAACTTGCAACGCTTCCAAAAGCAGCATGTCTCCGGAGGCCTTCAAATCGCCCGGCTCTCGACGCCCAATCAGTTTTTGACCTTCATGAGTATCTATCAGCACACCAAACCAGGAGCAAGTATCGCGAATAACTCCCACTGGAATAGCGCACTTCTCGGATCCCAGGCAGTAGTCAATGATTGGGATAACCGCTGATTTTCCGGTTTTTGATGCCCCGCTGATGACGTTTACTTTACCGGGCTCAAACCTTACTATGCGGGGCGCACCGCCGTGCCTCGGCCACAGGATGACCTGTCGAAGTTGAAAATACATCAGAAATCCACTCTCAGTGTATGCGCCACCTGCTGATCGGTAAGGCCCGCAAACCAGTACCCAATCCTTTGACACGCCGGACCGAGGCGCCGAATTCGCTCGGGTATCATAGGTTCAGGTAAGTCGTTGTAAGGTGTTATTGACCAGATCGTGGCTATCGTCGGCTCAATCCGAATGAGACCGGATTGCTCCGCTTGCACTAGCGAGTTCAGAGTCAATCTTTTAAGCGCCATGGTTCGGCTGTGAATCGCAATAAGATCTTCCCGCTTATCGCCGAGTTTGCCAGCAAAGAGGTTCAATCCCGAAGCTTTATGAGTGTTCAGCACCATCGCCAAAGTGGGTCCATGGAAGACTAGAGGAAGGACAAGAAACCAAAGGGGCAGTGTCGCTGCAAGGCCATCGCGATCTTGGTATCCAAGGCCGAACTGCCATAGCGCGTAGGCACTCAGCGCCTCGTTCTGAACTAGTGCTGCCACGGAAAGACCGCGGCGATGGACGATTTCGCTCATGCATTACCCTCATCATCAAGGCGGACTTTGTGATTCGGATGCCAGCCAAGCTCTCCCCTATCCGCTAGATCGTTGAACGCTCCATGGGTGAAGTAGTTCGGCACCGTTCGACTACCTATTGGCACCTCCAAGACTGCGCATCGGCCGTAGATGAGTCTGCCAAGCACGACTTCAGGCTTATCAGAATACAAGTCTTTTACCTCGCCAGCGAGCGCTTCATGCCGGCGTAGCAGCGCATCTTCCCAATCATTGAAAGTGTCGCCAAAAATGAATCCTGCTTCGGCCCATTTCGCCTTGTCTCCGGATGTTCGCATGAGGTCACTTGCCGCCCGGAGTTGCTGCGCTTCCGTAGCTTCGATCAACTGAAGTTGGCGTACGAACATTGGTTGGCTAGTGAGCATTGCTTTAGCATCAGCCATCGTCGGAGCCGGAGACAGCGATGCAAGATAGCCGGGCATGTTGTGTTGTTGAACGAAGGCATGAAAGCTCTTTCGAAACTCTGCTACGCCTATCAGTGCCGGTAAGCCCTTGCGGATTAGTGCGTCTGCCCTTGCCTGCGCCATGCCGATCGCGGCTTCGCAGATGACGTCAATTGATGCATCTGGAACAGCAGGAGCTAACAGATCTCGCAGAGGTTGTATGGGATCTATGTCGTTGCTGAAAACCGTAGCTTCGCAGATGATTTGATTCCGAAGAGCAGTTGGTACATCAAGAAATTTCTGTACGTGCGGCATACACTTAGGTGGCGCCTCCTTCTTGCTGAGATTATCTTTGACCTGTTGCAGCAATATTTCTACGGCATCCGCTGACATCGCATCATGGATTGCAGAGCTCACCCTTCCAGACTTTGGAGGTGTAACGTAAAGACGAAACTTTGTTTTTTGCCCGTCAACCTTCTTAGAATCGACCGCGTCAATCCAATTTGCAATGGTTTTCCACAGGTCTTCGGACCAATTAGACAGGGCGTTGTGAGACAGTGCGCTCTTGCACTGCTCTAATAGAACATGCCCATCGGAGTAGTGAACAGCGACATCATCAAGTAGTTCTATGGAAACGCTCGAATCCGACGGACTGCTTAGTAGGTAATAGCAGAGCCGGACTGGCTGTAACGAGAAACCCAGATAAGGGCCTGGCGCGCTGTGCTTGACTAATACCGGCATCCACCAAACTCCGAATTCGTCCGGCCATAGAACTCTTCCCATCTGCAATTTGTAGACTTCATGATCCTCCCAGAGGTTTGGTGCATTCCATCATTGGTTAGTCAAGCACGTTTTGTTACGCATAGCGTATCAGCAATTGGCAGTTAGATCTCAATTTTTCAGGCGCTTTTTGCATTATTTAGTTAGTGAAGCGTGGTCTCCCGTACCCAGTGTCTGGATTCATGGAGATAGACGATGCATTTATCAAACATATTGAGAAATACGAATTCTGAGGTGTCCGCCCGGAGCTGTCCAAGCAAGAATAGCTGATGGGTCTAACAGGCGTCGTTACACAAATCCCGACCCTAGGCTCTATACAACAAAACCCTCACCCCTGTCAACTGCAGGGACACAACCGTTAACGGGTGTTCATGCCGCGCAAAATGTTGCGCGAACTTTCACAGTCAGTGCAGCCCACGGGGACTGCCCGTCATGCAAATATTCCTACACAAGAATGCCCCATCACCCAATCAGTGCGTGTGCAAATAACTGCCAGCGATGAGGCCGGCAGAGCGAGCAGCACCGACCCAAACGCGGTCTGGCACCTAAACAACAGCGCAAGTTAACGAGCGGATCCTGAAAAATGATGCTCACCCCCAGCTCCACCAGCCCTCGAGCCGAATTCTCCATGTGCAGCTAATATTCGCTGCGCAGCGAATATTGCAATCCATCTGTTCATCGCGCGCGTTCACTCAAAACACCATATCGGTCATCCGCGCGCCGACGTTCGAACCGGCTCGGTAGGGGCTTTAAAGGCAGCAACCGACACTGAACATCATGGCACTCCAAGTAATTGCTAGATGTCCGCGGTCGCAGTGCATGAACAGGCGCTACCGACCCGAAGTAGCCGTCGACGAAGCTACCCCAAAGCTGCCGTTGACCGACTGTCAAGCTTTAGCCATGCTTCAATGTCTATCATCAGCCAGAACGTTGAAATATGCGGAAGAGGCGGGGCGACGTGCTCTATCTATATAGTGTGTTTCAGCTCCACCAAGCTCCGAAGCTTTACATACTGAATGTCTGTTAAAGGTCATTTCCACTCAAATAAGGGGCGACTTTTCGGCCTTTGATGGCGTAGTTGGGTATGAGCTCGATGTTTTTTGCTATGCTCTGCTTAGGTGAACCTAAAAGTACGAATTTGCTATCTTTAAGAAGCTAAATAGCTTTCGTGCGCTAACCCAATTGAATCAGCAAGATGGCCTCACTAAGTCCTTTGGAGTCGATCCAGGAATTCGCAAAAACGGTATTCCAGAAGGCTCCTGTCATCGTTCTAGGAAGTGGCGCATCCGCTGCCCACGGCGTTCCTGGAATGTGGCCACTTGGCCAACATTTGAAAAGTCTTCCCACTGACGCAAGTTGGACCTATGAAGAAAGTCAGCAGTGGAGTATTTTCATTGACGATATTGATAACGGCACGGACCTTGAGACAGCATTGGGAAATGCTCGTTTGAGCCAAGATCAGACGAGTCTGATCGTGCACGGCACTAGGGACTTCCTGCTTCCGTATGACCTAAAAGCATTCAACGCAGTGTTGGCAGACCGAAAATCATTCCCGCTTAGCAGTTTATTTGACCATCTTTTTCGCAGTACGCACCGGACAATTAACGTCGTCACTACTAACTACGACCGCATAGCAGAGTACGCAGCGGATGCAAGCGGCCATAGTCACTTTACGGGCTTTGAATACGGGCATATACAACATCGTGCTAAAGACCTTGGAATGCGACTACATAGTGGAAATCAAGCAACGCGTACGGTCTGCATTTGGAAGGTGCACGGATCTTTTGATTGGTTCAGAGACAGCCAAAACCAGATCGTTGGTTCTCGTGCCTCAGTGATCTCCCCGACAGGCTTTACACCTTTGATGGTGACTCCCGGGATAGATAAGTACCGCCTTACTCATGGTGAGCCGTTTCGATCTATCTTCGGATGCGCCGATCGAGCGTTAGAAGCCGCTGGCAGCTATTTCTGCGTTGGCTATGGGTTTAATGATGAACATGTGCAATCCAAGCTGATTGAGCGCTGTGAAGGTTCAACCACTCCGTTGCTGCTCATAACCAAAGAGGTTTCCGCTACGACCAAGAAATTTCTTGGGAGGGGTATGTGCAAAAACTACCTTGCCCTTGAGAGCTCGGCTGGTGGGACTTTGGCTATATCACCTGAGAATCCGGGAGGTCTGCACTTGGCCGGAGAAGACATCTGGCAGCTACCAGTTTTTCTTAACCGCGTATTAGGAGTGACTTCTTGAGTATTCTGACTTACACAGACTTTGACGCTTTCGGCCGTGTCCTTTCTGTAGACACGTCATCCGTGGTTGTTCGGGTTGAGAAGGTGGAAATTCTACGTACTCTGCAAGTCAATCGCCTAGTTGTTCTCCAAAGCAGCCATGCGGGACAGCACTTGATAGGGATTATTCAAAAGATTACACGCACAGCAGTCGAGCGCCGCGAATCAGGCCTCAGTGAGTCAATTGACATTGCAAATCCCGAAGTCAATCTGGTTCGTGTTGCGCTTATTGGCACGTTGATTGATATGCTTAGGGGGCGACGCAACGTCTTTCAAAGAACGTTGGAGACTGTGCCCGAAATAGATGCCAATTGTTTCACGTTGGAGGGCGAAAAGCTGACATCATTCATGCAGATCATTTCTGCAGTATCTGGGGATGGCCACCGATTGTCATTGGGCCACTATACCTTGGATGCCGCTGCAGAGGCGTTTGTGAATGGAAACAAGCTTTTTCAGAGGCATGCTGTGGTTGTCGGGAGCACGGGATCCGGAAAGTCGTGGACTACAGCTCGATTGCTAGAGCAGATTGCTGAGCTAGAAAGCGCCAATGCACTAGTTTTCGATATTCATGGGGAGTACAGCTCTTTAAATGGCAAGGGCTTTCGTCACTTCAAGGTTGCGGGGCCAATTGACATAGAAGCAGGCAAGTCGTTGAAGGATGGGGTTCTTCACTTGCCGTACTGGCTGCTTAGCTACGAGGCCTTGGTCTCGATGTTCGTTGACCGGACAGATCAGAACGCGCCAAATCAGGCTATGCTAATGTCTCGCACAATCGTTGGGGCAAAGACTGCTTATCTTTCAGACGGCGGCCACAACGATGTACTGGTAAATTTCACGATCGATAGCCCAGTTCCGTTCAAGATCGAAGCTGTTTTAGCTGAACTCAATCGACTGAACTCCGAAATGGTGCCTGGGTCGCGTGGCGATAAGCAGGGTGATTTCAATGGCAAACTCAGCCGTTTGATTCAACGTCTAGAAAGCAAATCCACCGATCGACGGCTAGGCTTTCTCTTTCCAAAAGGTGAGCTTACTTTGGATTTTGACTGGTTGAACGAGCTGATTAAAGTTCTGCTCGCGGGCAGCGACACAACTGATGGCGGCGGCGTGAAAATTATTGACTTCTCGGAAGTTCCTTCAGACATTCTGCCGCTGATTGTCGGCATGGTAGCCAGACTTGCGTTCTCTGTTCAGCAATGGCTTCCAGCAAATGGTCGGCATCCAGTGGCGCTTTTCTGTGACGAGGCTCACCTCTATATTCCTGAGCGAACAACCTCGGCTGCCGATGAAAACTCAATTGCGATTTTTGAACGGATTGCCAAAGAAGGGAGAAAGTATGGTGTCGGTCTTGTTGTAATCAGCCAAAGACCTGCAGAGGTCAATAGAACAGTAGTGAGCCAATGCAGCAACCTTATCGCGATGCGTTTGACTAACGGAGACGACCAATCCGTGGTTCGGAGGTTACTGCCAGACAGTCTCGGTAGTTTCGGTGACTTACTGCCGGTGCTTGATACAGGGGAAGCACTGGTGGTCGGCGACGCTATCTTGTTGCCGACACGCATAAGAATTGGCATGCCAAAGAATGAGCCATTGAGCGGCACGATCGATTTCTGGGACAGATGGGCTGCGGCCGGAGGGTCTAGTGATCTCGGCAAAGCAATCGATGGCTGGCGGCGGCAGACTATCGTCCGGTAGACTCAAGGAATTTTCCCAGCGATCTTGCGGCCTTCACATCTCCTCAAATAACGAGCCACGCATTACAAGATCTGCATCGAGCAATTTGAACGTCTCCGAGAAGTCGCCCCTATTCAATGGGACTGCTACGCTCCCAACACTTGATAAACGTTTTCAACCTGTGGCAAGATGAAACAAAACGCAGCTCGTTTGCCACAGTGCTGATGAGATCACGTCTGCAACCAATCATCGAAAAGACAAAACATGCCCATCGTTTTCGTGCACGGGGTAAACAATCGCGACAGCGCCGCCTACCGGGAAAACGAACTGGGCCGTAATGGGCTACTACGCGAAATTGTAGGGCCAGCCCTCGGACTATCACCCGATGCGCCGATCTACAGCCCATACTGGGGCGAGCACGGTGCAAAATTCGCCTGGAACATGTCCGTGATACCCAACCCCGACGACACCGCCGAAACCTTCGGCGGCATTGGCGTTGACGGCGCGGAAGGTGCAGCAATCGGGCGCGTGGCCGGGTTGATGGCCAGTTCTCCGATCATGTCAGGCAACATAGTAGCCGACGCGAAGCAGAACTTCCCCGAAGCAGTGGACACGCTCTATGCCGCCGCGATCGCGGGCGTCACCTCAGAACAGCAGGCCCGTCACCTAGCCCGCTCCTACATGCTCAGTGCAGCCTATGCGGTAGCAACACCTAACCCGCCTTGGGTGGAGACCGCCAGCGAAGGCAACTTCGTAGACCAGCTCGAAGATGCTGCGAACGTCACCGAGGAAGAGGCCTTCGGTGCCGGCGGCATAATCGACTCGCTCAAGGAAGGCATGTCTAGGCTGGCCAATGCATTGCCAGGCCTTGCTTCCAATGGCGCAGGACGCCTGCTCCGCAAGAAGCTCAATTCTGAGGTGACACGGTTTGCAGGCGATGCATTCACTTACCTCGCACAGCGCGGAACGAAGCAAGCGCCGGGCCCCATCGTCGCCACGGTTATGGACTCTTTGACCAAGGCCAATGCGGAACGCGAACCCGGCGATGACCAGTTGATCGTGATTGCCCACAGTTTCGGCGGCGAAATCGTGTACGACATCCTTACGCACTTCGCGACTCAATTTCAGGTGGACTGCCTGGTAACCGTTGGCTCGCAAGTAGGGCTGTTCGAGGAAATGAAGCTATATCTTGCCAGCAAAGCGGAGCTCCCTCCTGACCCCCCTCAAGGCCGGGTTGCAATGCCCACAAACTTGAGTCGCTGGATCAACGTCTACGACACGAACGACGTGCTGAGTTACCGGCTGGAACCAGTGGTAGCAGGGGTTGTTGACTTCTTCTATGACACGGGCTATAGCATGCTGGGCTCTCACGGCGGCTACTTCCTGCGCCCGAGTTTCTACACGCGCCTGGCCGAACGGCTGAAGCAGGACTGACCCGTCTATGACCTTGCTCTACGAAGTCGCCGCAGTGGGCTCGCCAGGCACGCATTTGCTAGCCATTGGCGTCGGTTACTACCCGCACCTTCTAGGCGGAGATCGCAAGCTTGCTGACAGGCCCTTGGGCTTGAAACAGCTGACATCGCCTCCGGTGTCAATCCAGGCCTTGCTCAACTGGTTCTTCGCGCCCCTCCTCGCCCCGGGCACGATCGGGTTCGTCAATCCCAATGCTCCGCTCGCAAGCGTCGCCGCTCTGACATCTGCGCCTCAACCAGTGGCAATCACTACACCGAACGGAGTTGTGAACCTTCAGGCGGCAACCCGCCAGGGCATCCAGGACGCTTTCGACGCCTGGCTCTTGCGTCTCAAGGGTCATGCGGACAACATAGGCGTGCTCTACTTCTGCGGTCATGGCATCACGGTGGCTGACCATTACCTCTTGGCGGAGGACTTTGGGCACAATATGAACCAACCCTGGGTCAACGCCTTCGACATTTCTACCACCATCCGCGCGCTGGAGCGAGAGGTGCCGGGCGCGGTGTACTACTTCATCGATGCCTGTCGCGAAGTGTCGCGCGAAATGGCCGTGACCTTGAGGGCCGACCCAAATCCCTTACTCCCTTTGGATTTTGATAAAAAGGTCATCCGCCGCTCCGTTACGGCGGTTTTTGCGACTGGCGAAGGAGACCTGGCCTATGCTCCTAAGGGCGGCAAGGTGTCGCGCTTCACCTCGGCGTTGATTTGTGCGATGTCGGGATTCTGCGGGGTCAAGCCGCCTGGCGGCACGACTTGGAATGTGGATGGTGAGAGCATCTCCAACGCGATCCGGCAGTTGCTGGAATATGAGGCACTTGAAACTCCTGACCTGACCGGAAAAGGCAAACAGGTCAGCGAGCAGCTGGTGCAGGGCAGCCCCATGCCACTTCTGCGTCTTGCGTCGGCACCGAAGGTCAAGGTGCGGTTAGATCTGGCGCCAACGCACCGACGGGCGGACTACGAGCTATACCTACTGTCCGCCAAGGGCGTGCGTGTCGCCCAGGTGCAACTCGATAAGGTCTTCAGGGTAGAGCTGCCAAGGGGCTTCTACGAGGTTGGAGCGCAGGCGCCGGCCGGCGGGTGGCCGCCTGTGGTGCATCTGGAAGAAGAGCTCGTGCCGCCGATATACCCCCTCATCCTTCAGTCACAGCCATGACGCAGTTGACCGTCCATCTGGCCTACAGGCCCCTGCAGAGCAATCGACGTCCCGGCGCGCACCGCGACATGTTTCTTCCGGTGAAGGCTCTCGATGAGGATGGATCCATCCTTACCGAAGGGGCCGCAGGGCTCGGTCAACCGGCATTGCTCAGTATCCCGGATGCAACCGCTCAAGTTTTTGTCCGGCTGACTTGGCCCTCTGGCCGCAGTCAGACCCAACGGATATCGCTTGATGGGGGGGGCGACGCGGAACTCACTTTCACCGATGAATCGCTGTCCTCCAACGAGTGGGCGGCTTGGGCAATCCCGCGCTTGAATGCTCGCAATCCGCTATCCGCCGCCCGTGGCGACATCGACCTGAATCTCCAGCGGTTCGACAACGTGTGGCTGCGCCTGTGGCGCCTCCACGATGGCGTTTGGCAGCAAGCACCAATGCGCCCAGATTCGACCTATCGCAATGGGGCGGCATGGCAACTGGACCTCACCCTGGAAGAGACCGCGTGGCTTCTTCAGCTTGGCGGCTCAAAGGTGCCATGGCGGTTCGTGTCTCTGCCTGGCGGGGGCCCTGCGCGGGTGCTGTTTACACCAAAGGACTCCAGTGATCATCGCAGCGAACCGCTAGAGGTCGTAGTGACCAGCTTCCGCAGCGATGCCGAGACGCTGCTTGAGTTTCTTGCGCGCGACTCCATGCGTGCAGCCGACGCACTCGCCTGCTCTCAGTCTCTTGCCCACCATCTGTTTGCGGAGAAGTTCGAAGACCCGATTTCCGCTGTGGCCGGCGCCTATTACTCACTGCGCGGTGGCGATTGGGAGCGCATTCCCCGTCATTGGTATGAGAATCTGTCGAGGAATTTCCGCTGGCTGCCTGATGCCTCAATCGTGCATTGCGTCCGCTTGCTGCGGGAGGGAGCCGGCTCTGGCAGCTCCAATCAATCACCGTTTGAGCTGCTTGAGCAATCGCTTCAGCAAGGTTGGCCTGTCTTCGAGGAGGGAGTCGCCCTGCTGCAGGAAGCAGCCGCCACCTTGCGCCAGGTGACTCGGTCGCATGACAGTATCGTGTTCAAACAGGTTCAGGCGCTCAGAACTGCGAAGTCTTGGGCAGGCGCAGCCACCAGCTTTTTCGGCGACAAGCCCGACATGCCCACCTCCATGCAATGGGTGGGCATGCCGAATGCGCCACGCCGCCTGCGCCTGGACCCTCCTCTCAGCGCCACGATTCGAGACAAAGGCCCCAAGGACCGTGAGATGCTCGGCCCCAGTAACAAGGGAATCGCGAGCACCACAGACCTGAAACGCCAGCTCTCAAAATCCAGACGTCGCCTCCGACCTGCTTCGCCTTCTCGCGTGGCGGGCAAGCTGCGACACGAAGGCCTAGAGAATAGTGAAATGATCGGATCCAGCGACAAGCGAATTGTGAGCAACATAAGCCTGAAACGCCGGCTCACAACGCCCCAGCGCAGCTTCGGACCCGCGTCCCCGTTCCGTGTGACGGGCAAGCTCCGAGTCGAAGGCCACGAGGATCGTGAAATGATCAGCTCCAGCCACAAGCGAACTGTGAGCATCACAAGCCCGAAACGCCAGCTCACACCCCCCCGGCGCAGCCTCCGATCCGCATCGCCTTACCGCGTAACAGGCAAGCGTATCGAGCGCAGTAAGCCTGCCAAGATAAGGGCCGCAGAAGATGACGAATTCCTGCTAGGAAGCATCAAGCGCTGACGCTCTCGACCATCCTGACCCGCCTGACGCTCCACAACAAATCAAAAATGAGGCAATGCCCGCTCGCCTCGCGATCGCAAGGGGGTCGTCTCGAGGCTGATACAGGTGGTAGACCTGCACCATTTTGACATCGAAATACTTCAGCATCTCCAGGATCACCTCGCGTTCCAAGAACTCAGCGATGGTGTTCGTCTTCAGCCCAAGCGCGACTTTGATGATGGAACGTACCTGGCTGCCTAACTCGTGGTAGAGGCTGCGGATGAACAAGCTGTCGATTTTCAGCACATTCGCTTGGAGGTGTTTGATAAAGGCGAACGAGGAGAAGCTTGTGCCGAAGTCATCCACGAAGCGCTGCTGAAGTTGGCAGCTGCATCTTTTGTGCGTGCGTCCTGGATAGGTCGTACTAGCCGCTTTAAGAGCTACCAACCGCCAGCGACTGCTTCTGCAAACACTTCTTCCCAATCCATACACCTACAGAAAGTTAACTGCACAGTTTGGCTGTAGAGATTTCCCACAGCCTCTTGGGAGGCAGAAATTTCGCGACAGCAACGAAGGATCAAGCCGGGTGAAACCTCTAGAAACAGCGCAGCAAGTATGTCGTTTGCGGTATGGGTCTTCCCTGATAAAAATCCATTTTTTAACGATTGAATCACATCCCGCTCGAAAACCATTTGGCCATAGGGAGCGTTCAGATGTCCGGAAATGAGGGATGCAGCGGACAATTTATTTCCTGTTAGCTTATGCCTATCGTGTTCGTGAAGCCACACAGCTTTCCTTTCGGTCAGCAAAGTCCTTTCCACGCCTAACTGTCCTAGGTCAGAAGGCGAAAGGTCAGAGATGAACGGAATCTACGCATGGTGGGCATCTCCTACTGCCCCTAATGCATCATTGAGCGCTGTGTTTTTTAATGCAAGCTCGACATACATCCGCTTTAACCGTTCGTTCTCAATTTGTAAGTTTCGGATTTGGGGAAGGTTCTCGCGATCAACCTTTGCGTATCGCGCTCGCCAGCGATAGAAGGTAGTCTCGCTTATGGAGTGTCTCTTGCACACCTCAGACACTTTTGAACCAGTCTCAACTTCTCGGAGAACGACTAGCACATCCGTCTCCCTCATTGTTTCTGCACTCACGACTTACCTTTACTTGAACGCATCTCAGCAGGATGGATCGCCTTCCCATCTGCTCTACTTGCACAAAATTTAGCCACACTTCCCTGACGCCAGAGACGAGTAAGACCAAGAATTGTTGCATATAAGTAGGTCACTTTTAAGAAGTCTACTTTTGATAAGTCGACCTATGAAGAGGAGACTTAGAGACTCTTAGGGATGCCGATTCCCAAGAAAGACAAACCCAGACTCCAGGTCTCTGGGAAACAGCTGCTTGCAGCCAATGTGCTGCGACTTCGCCGAATGAAACAATGGACCCAAGAAGAGTTGAGTTACGAGGCAGGGCTACACAGGACTATGGTCGGACAGATAGAACGAGAGCACCGAAACGTTACCCTGGCGACAATGGAGGCTCTAGCTGCGGCGCTAGAGGTTGACATAGGAGAGCTGCTGAACATGCCTCATGCAGATGACAAGCATTGAACACACTTGATCCCCCTGTGTGGTAAACGTTGAACACGATTACTTAGCATACTTTGGGAGGGCTGATCAACAGTCACTGCTGCTTATACAGGTATGCACGACTGAGGTTTGAGAGCCTCAAGCGTATGCGTCGGCAACCCACAAAAAGCAAGGAATTCCAAATGACTATTAGCTCCCCTAAACGATCTTCCTAGTTGATTGATTCCTCCAATACGGCCGCAAGGGCGATCTTCTTCTCTGACCAACTGAACTTCTCACTTATTGTAAGAAATCGCCCGGAAGGCCCTCGTAGCACTAGAGGCTACTGCCCACTGGCCATCACTTCGCTCTTTTAGAGCGGTCGCGGTCCGGTTTCGGCAACGGCTTGTTCAACATGTCCATGGTGACCCCTCTGTTTTCCGCATTGTTTGCCCAAGTCACAAACCGCTCCAGTAGAAGGTTGTTTTCTGCTTCCAACCGCTCGGCCTTCGCTTTGAACCGCTCAGCTTGCTCCAGGGCTGCACGGATGCGCTCGTCAGCCGGGGTACCCCGCAATACAGGGAGAGCCCCTCGCAGAGCATCCTTGCGATGCGTGAAGGCGTTAGCCACCTCGGCATAGCTGGCCAGCGTGAAGCGGGAGTACCGATGCCCCCACACCGCTTCTAGCTTGTCCAGCAGAAGACCCCACGTCAGCTTGCCTCGCCAGATATCGAGCGTGTCGAGGACCGTCGCTATGTGCTCATGAGTCAGGTCAGGTGCGCGATTCTTCTTCATTGCAGTGCCTGCTTCTTGCGAATTTTGAGGCCCCGAATCGGCTGCACGTGGTCAGCGGTGATAAGGGGCGCGTTGGAAATGTCCAGCCGGATGCAGGAACCCACTGGCACTTCCGGATTCTCAAAGATAGAAAGCATCAAGTTCACCCGCTCTAGGGTGCTGGTCTGATGCTTGACCCAGGTATCTGCGCCGTACTCTTCGTCACTGAGGGCAGCCTTGGCATGCTTCAGCAGGTACTCGGTCTCGGTCTTAAGCTGCCGGAGGTTCGCTTCCTTATGCGATTCACCTTTGACACACTCCTGTTCTTGGCAATTGATGCAGTCGCGATGCATCTGGCACGGCTCGCTCGCGAAGTTGTGACGGCACCAGCCGTATTCCGTCGTGTGCGCGGCAGTGAGCCCAAGTCCTCGGAACTGGCGTCGCATCATCAAGTTCCGACCCGAGGCATTGACAGGCACAAGCTCCGAGGTGAAGCCGGTTTTCAGTGCCGCGCTGATTGGCGCTTGAACATCCACAGAGGACATATGGTCATAGTGCCGGTTCTGCTTGATATCCTTGCGCCCGGAGAAGATAGCGATTTCCGTGCTGCTCATGCCCCCCATCTGGGCAAGCGTGTTCAAGTAGTGGCGCAGACTGTGGCTGGTCAGCTCAATCCGAGTCCCATCGTCTTCAGTGTAGCCAAATGATTCGAATATGGAGTCGCGACCCACGCGCGCACCGAATCGGTTCGTTATGACTCCGTTGTCTACATAGCTGAACATGCATTGGTAGCAAGCTTTGAGCCTGTGCATTTCATTCGTCCGCATGACCGCGATGGCATCCATGCAGCGAAGTTCGGGCGCACCGCGCACGAAGGGAAAAGTCGCTGGAAGCATGCTGAGAACGGCGCGCTCTACATCCGCAAATAGGTATCCGATGCGTCGGCCTGCCATGGGCTGCTTTGCCAGCTTATGCCCATTTGCCCAGATGTTCGCCGAGATCTTGGAGCCCTTATTTCCCCAAAGCATCAGTGCAACGTCGCTCAAGCTCAAAACACGCTGACCCCGGAGATGGGCCGCATCCTCATGAACATATAGCGTGGTCGGGTTGGACGTATACCAGGCCGCGATTTCGTGAGCGGGGGCTGAAACCCGAATCAAGTTGTTTATGGCTTCGCGGGCGACGTCAGCCATGTCAGACGGCAGCCACTTGGTCGTGTTCTCGAATCCTTTTGAACCAGGCCAGCGAAGGCCCAACTTACCTCTGAATTCACCATCGCCCTCGACAAGGCAATTGCGCCTCAGACGTAGGACCTCATTGATGCGTTCCGGGGCACAAAGCATCACAGCCGTCATGCTAGATGTCATGACGTCTTGCGGTTCGACCGTCTGATGGAAGATGCCGGCCAGGGCGCGCAGTGTTGCTGCAGATGGCAATTTCTCCTTCCGGGCTTCGAGAGCCTCTTTGGATATTCGAGACCCAACATCTTGGGGCCTCTTCATTCCATGAGTCCATCGCTGGCGAAGAGAGATGAACTGTTTGGAGGCCATGAACCCGCTGATGTATTCCAATTGCCCACCAATACGGTACGCGAATGCTGGCGAAACTTGCTGCTTGGCCAGCGCTACCGCCGAATCGAGCACAATAGGGTCTACAGCAGTCGGTCGTGACCCCTTTGACTCCTGACGCAGCGCCGCTTCAAGGCAACGCAGTGCGGCAATTCGAGGGCCTTGTGAAGTCAAAGGCCGCTTGTCTTGCAAGTAAACGACCGCGGCTTTAGCGAAGCTTAAGAAGGGCTCAGGCAGGCTCGGCTCCGGCTTGTTGCCACTCGCAGCTTCCAAGGTGCTGAAAATGACCCGATTTACCTTGTTTTGTCCTTTCAGGAATCCGTCATCCCATACGTTCTTGTCGAATTGGCGATGTGCGTCCATGACCTCAGATCTGCGGCATAGCTCAACGAATGCTTGAAGATTGACTTGAGGCTCAAATTCGGCCCGGGGCGTAAAATGAAGAATTGCTGAGTTCACGCTAACTCCTCTTTGTCGCCTCGCTGTGACAAGATTTGCGCGCATAGCGAGATGACCTCCTTGATGGCCCGGATAGGCTCGTCATTTATTGCCGCCATTCGGCCATCCAAGGACCACTTCTGGCGGTCTGCCACGAGCCTATGCAGCACCTTCTCGTGCGGCGCATCAAGCCAGGGCTCAAACCGGAAACAGGAGTAGCAAGCCACCGGCTTGTTAAAACCACATCCGGTTCCCTTGCCAGCACAGCTGCCGAGTCCGTCTGTAGTTACTCGGAAATCATGAATGCGGCTACCCGGAGCGCCCTGGTGAGTACTGTGAACCTCGTCCTGCACGATCTGCCCCTTAAACGCTTGAGCGAGTGGCGCCAGGAACTGGCTCAGCGCTCTGTCGTAGCTCTCAACAATCTTGGGAGACGCGGAGACATAGCAGTCTACGCTCTGAAGGTCAGCGTGTCCCAGCCGTTCCGCGATTACCAGCTTACTGGACCCTTCCTCGGCCATACGAGTGCCGAACGTGTACCGGAACCGCTGGGGAACGACAGGCATTGGTGCGTAATCAAGCCGAGCTGTGGGTGGCGCGATTTCACGCATTTGCTGGACAAAGCATTGGGACAGGTTCTGCGGGGTGCAGTGCGCAAAGAACATGTCAGACTCGGACCGAATTTGCTTGCGAGGCCCCCGAGGCATGACGAGTTCAGCAGGGAAGAACGCGCTGTCAAAAGTTTCTCCGGCGTCCAGCAACTCTTCTCGATATGCCACGATAAGCTGAGATGTCTGAGAGCTGATGTCGAACTCAAGGAAGCTCGCGCGTGCGTTTTCCAGCCCAGTCTTGACTTGAGGAAGCTTCAAGACTGAATTCTGAGAGTCGAAATCGGCTAGCTTCAGGGCTGCGTACTGCGAGATGCGCCCACCACATGCCAGTAGAAGTCGAGTTAGGAGAAGTGTCCACAATGGCAGTTCCCCTTTGCCATAAGCCACATTTGCTGCTGAATGAAGGGCGGTGTACTCATCCTCGCTGAACGGACCTTTGACGGCGTTCCGCGTCCGCACAGCGTCACCCTTGGTGTTACCGGGCTTCCTGTGCTCTCTGAGATAGGCCGCGCAATCGGCGGTAACTCCTGGTAGGTGAAGCTCCACCCATTTTTGAAGCAGTCCATTCAGCGTGCCAATGCGCCAGTTCTCATTCGCACCCAGGCGAGAAGCGTAGTTCGCGACATCTTGCTCACAAATCGCCGCAGTCGGGTATGAAGGTGCGCTATTCAGAAAGTGGACGAAGGCTTGGAAGAGGTTCGAAACGTGCTTCGATGAGTGGCCCTTCACATACGAAATCAACGCCTCCTTCAATGGTCTTTTGAAGAACTCGGCGTTTCCATCGAATCGCCGAAAATCAAGGCGAGCGATGAATGGCCCATCAGCCCACTCCCAAACATCTCGTCTGGGGTTCAAGGTCGCACCTGAGCGAGTGAAAACGCGCTCGGGCAGCGACTGAACAAGAGCATGCGATTTCAGTTCAGTTGCCCGAAACATCGAGATTCTCCTGCAGCTTCAAAGCGATTACACGTCCCTTAAGCCTGGTGTGCCGCCGCGTGTAGTTACGTGCGGACTGCGAGTTCTCCGTCCAGCCCTGCTGTTCATTGCGAGCCCGCGCTTCCTCCACCTCAGAGATACCCATCTCGTCGGCCTGCTCGGAGAAGCGCTCATTCCAAGTATGCCGCATGACGTGACTGGTCAACGTCACAGGAAGCTCGGGCCATGCGGCTTGGAGTTGCTGAAAAATCTTCCCGATACTCCGCGTAGACAACGGTTTGCCATTCTGGGCGACAAACACTTGCGGATGCTTGCGAGCCGCCCGAATTCGATGCCGCTCCTCATTGATGTGAGCTAGAAGTGCCCGCATAATGCCGGGTAGCAATTCCAGTTCGCGGTCGTTTGTCTTCGTGCCCACCGGGGTACGACGTGTGTCTTCCGAAGCATCAGCGCGACGCAAGACGCCCAACTTCGACAACTGCTGCTTGATGTCGTTGACTTGTAGCCCTAGCAGTTCGCCACTACGCATGCCGGTCGCGAGCAGGAGCATGACAATTACCCAGTTCCGATGGCGAACAAAGCCCCTCTTCCAAGGGTTATCTGGGCTATCTGGATGCACTATTCGGAGCAACCGGCCCTGGTCCTCCTTTGAGAGGCCTTCCCGAGCGCCCATCTGAGCACGCTTGGTCACTTTTGGAATCTGCGCTTTAAAGGTTCTCAGGACTTCCGCACTTTCCAAGTTGAGCTGTCGGCACGGCTGGGGAGGAAGCTCCGCAGCGTAGTAGCTGGCAAGGAAGCCCAGATAATCAGCCATGTAGCGCATTCTGTTGGCGTGGCTGGCCTTACACACCCCCTCCACCTCGACGGGAGGCTTGCTGCGGCGCATTCGGACACTCTTGAGGCTGACCACCTGCCGTATCGCTTCCTGCTCGTCCTCATGGGTTTGTGACTTCATACGGTACTGCGCAGCATCAGCCAGGCGGGCCAACTGGGACACCGACAAGAACCGCCCGTTGCGCAGAAGTCCAAGGATGTCGACTTGCGGATTGGCGTCCAGCTCACGGTAGAGCAGCGCAAGACATTGGCAAACAGCGTGAATGGTGTTGGCTGCACGCCCTCGTTTTCGGAACTTTTGCAGGAATAGGGTTACCGCATGCACAGGAAGGCCGTCCGGCCCCTTCAGCACTGAGTGATGTTCGCCGTTTTGAAACCTGAAGCGCTTTGCGAGGTATCGCGGCATCTAGCCACCGTTTTTATAAGTTCGTAATCGAGTCAATTTGCAACTAGAACACAATAGCATTGTGTTGATAAGGAAAAAGGCCCACCTCCCCTCGGAGTGCAGGCCTGCAATCAACAGAAAAACAACAAGATGCCGGTTAGAACGGAATATCGTCGTCCATATCGTCAAAGCCCGAGGCGGCGCGTGGGGCTGGCGCAGGCATAGGTGCCGGTGCTGGACGGGGAGGCGGCGCCTGGCGGGGCGCAGCGGCCGGAGCCATTGCCGGTGCACGGCGCTGGTAGTTGCCAGCGGGGGCGCCGCCGCCACCGCCCTGGTCGCCGTAGCCGCTGTCGCCATAGCCGTAGTCATCGCCACCGCCTTGGCCGCCTGGGCTGCCCTGGCCTTGGCGGCTGCCCAGCATCTGCATCGAGTCAGCGCGGATTTCCGTCGCATAGCGCTCCTGGCCGGTGGCTTGGTCGGTCCACTTGCGGGTGCGCAGGCTGCCTTCCACATAGACTTGGCTGCCCTTGCGCAGGTACTGGCCGACGATTTCAGCCAGACGGCCATTGAACACCACACGGTGCCACTCGGTGGCTTCCTTGTTCTCACCGCTGTTCTTGTCGCGCCAGCGGTCGGTGGTGGCGATAGTGACGTTGGCCACCTGGTCGCCCGAGGGGAAGGTGCGGATTTCAGGGTCGCGGCCGAGGTTGCCGACGATGATGACTTTGTTGACGGATGCCATGGTAGAGGTAGTTCCTTTGAAAAATGGGCGCCTACTATGCGTTGGCAGTGTTGCAGGCATTGCAGCCTTCAAAGCGCCCATCACTGAGATTCAGGGGCGTATCCTACCCCAAAGCGGCCGGTCCTTCTCTGCGGGTGGCCGCAGATCCTGCAACAGGGCCTGCCAGGCCTGCCCCATTCCCAGCCAGTGCTTACTTTTGTGCAGCGCCAGCACCAGCCACGGCGCGGCCCAGCGGCTGCAGCGGCCAGGTCAGCACCAGCCACAGCAGCGCCAGCGCGCTGGTGGCAATGAACAGATCCGTCACGCTGCCCCAGCGGGTCAAGGCCCCGCCGAGCGCACCACCGGCAAACAGGCCCAGAGATTGCAAGGTGTTGTAACTGCCCAGCGCCGCGCCGCGCAGCGATGCCGGCGCCATGCGCGAGACCAGGCTGGGCTGCGTGGCCTCCAACGCGTTGAAGCCGCAGAAAAACACGAACAGCAGCACGCCCATCAGCCACAGCGCAGGCGCATGGCCCGAGGTCGCCACCAGGCCCAGGGCCATCTGCACCAGGGCCACCAGCGCGATCGAGCCCAGCAAGGCGCCGCGCAGGTAACCGCGCCGCTCCAGCGCAAACAGCCCGCCCATCAGCACAAAGGACAGCAGCACGGCCGGCAGGTAGACCTGCCAGTGCTCGGCCTTGGGCAGGCCTGCGGCCACCAGCATCGCGGGCACGGCTACCCACATCGACATCTGCACCGTGTGCAGCACAAACACACCGGCATTGAGGCGCACCAGGTCGGCATGGCGGAACACCTCGCGCAGGCCGCCGCGTGCGCCGCCCCGGTGCTCCAGCGGCTCAGGCGGCACGACCCACAGCACTACCGCAATACCGCCCAGCGCCAGGCCGCAGGTCATCAAAAACAGGCCGCTCAGGCCGATGTGCACCACCAGCAGCGGGCTGAGCACCAGCGCCAGCGCAAACATCAGGCCGATGCTGGCGCCCACCAGGGCCATGGCCTTGGTGCGCACTTCGTCGCGGGTCTGGTCGGCCAAGAGCGCCGTGACGGCGGCGGACACCGCGCCTGCGCCTTGCAGCGCCCGACCCAGCAGCAGGGTATGCAGGTTGCCCGCCATGCCGGCGATCAGGCTGCCGGCGGCAAACACCAAGAGGCCCAGCACAATGACCTTTTTGCGCCCGAAGCGGTCCGACGCCATGCCCAGCGGCAGCTGGCAGACGGCCTGTGTCAGGCCATAGACGCCCATGGCCAGCCCGACCAGCGCCGGGTCATCACCGCCGGGGTATTTGTGGGCTTCCAGCGCAAACACCGGCAGCACCAGAAACAGGCCCAGCATGCGCAATGCAAAGATCAGCGCCAGGCTGAAACTGGCGCGCCGCTCGGCCGGCAGCATGGCCGTGGAAGAAGAAACAGAGGTGAGAGACAAGGGCGATACGCAGGCAAACAAGGGACGGATGGCGACGATCGCCAGCGGCAAGTGTAGAGCGCAGCCGCAAGCCCTGCTGGCAGACGGAATCTCTGCGCCCAGCGGCGCATCAGAAACCATAGCTAGGCGCAAAGCTGCCGCAAGCCCTCACCTCGGTTTTGGCGCCAGACAGCGGGCCACGCCCCTGGGTTTATCCGCAACGCATGTGCAGCGATACCCGGCAGATTGCACAACGAACGGGCAGGCTGGCTATCATGAGGGGTTTTGGATCTTGAAGCCCACATGCCACCACGCACCCCCACCGACCCTTCCGCTGCCATCGACTTGCACCATGAACTCGGCCTGTCCGAGGCGCAGCAGGACGACAGCCGCTACCTGGGCGCGCGGCTGGCACACAGTCGCATCGCCATCCGTGGCGCGCGCACGCACAACCTCAAGAACATCGATCTGGACATTCCGCGCCACCAGCTGGTGGTGATCACCGGCTTGTCGGGCTCGGGCAAATCCAGCCTGGCCTTTGACACCTTGTATGCCGAAGGCCAGCGCCGCTATGTCGAGAGCCTCTCGGCCTATGCGCGCCAGTTTCTGGGCCGGCTGGACAAACCCGATGTCGACCTGATCGAGGGCCTGTCACCGGCCATCTCGATCGAGCAGAAGGCGACCAGCCACAACCCGCGCTCGACCGTGGGCACGGTCACCGAAATCCATGACTACCTGCGCCTGTTGTATGCCCGCGCAGGCACGCCGTTCTGCCCCGACCACAACCTGCCACTGGCGGCCCAGACCGTCAGCCAGATGGTCGACGCCGTGCTGGCCCTGCCCGAGGACACCAAGCTGATGATCCTGGCGCCGGTGGCGCGCGGCAAGAAGGGCGAGTTCGTCGAGCTGTTTGCGCAGATGCAGGCGCTGGGCTATGTGCGCTTTCGGGTCGATGGCCAGATGTACGAGCACGAGACCCTGCCCGCGCTGGCCAAGAACGAGAAGCACGATGTCGATGTGGTCATCGACCGCGTCAAGGTACGCGCCGGGCTGCAGCAGCGCCTGGCCGAAAGCATTGAGGCGGCACTGCGCGTGGGCGGCAACGAAGGCAATGGCCGCGTACTGGCGCTGGAGATGGACACCGGCGAAGAGCATCTGTTCAGCAGCAAGTTCTCCTGCCCGGTCTGCAGCTATGCGCTGGCCGAGCTGGAGCCGCGCCTGTTCTCCTTCAACTCGCCCCAGGGCGCCTGCCCATCCTGCGATGGCCTGGGCCTGCACGAGGTGTTCGACGTCGAGCGCGTGGTGGCTTTCCCCACGCTCAGCCTGGCCAGCGGCGCCATCAAGGGCTGGGACCGGCGCAATGGCTACTACTTTGCGATGCTCGAGAGCCTGGGCCGCCACTACAAGTTCGATATTGAGCAGCCTTATGAGAGCCTGCCCGAGGCGGTGCGCCAGGTGGTGCTGTATGGCTCGGGCGACGAAGAGATCGCCTTCAAGTACGAGCTGGCCAGCGGCGAGAACGCCGGCAAGATGGTCACCAAGAAGCACCCCTTCGAAGGCATCCTGCCGAACATGACGCGGCGCTACCGCGAGACCGATTCGAGCATCGTGCGCGATGAGCTGGCCCGCTACCAAAGCGTGCAGCCCTGCCCCGACTGCCACGGCGCGCGCCTGCGCCGCGAGGCGCGCTTTGTGCGCGTGGGCGATGGTGACCAGGCCCGTGCGATCCAGGACATCAGCCAGGTCACCCTGAGCGAGGCCCACGCCTGGTTCACCACCGTGCAGCTGACGGGCGCCAAGGCCGATATTGCCGCGCGGGTGATCCAGGAAATCAGCACGCGGCTGCAGTTCCTCAACGATGTGGGCCTGACCTACCTGAGCCTGGCGCGCAGCGCCGAGACGCTCTCGGGCGGTGAGGCGCAGCGCATTCGCCTGGCCTCGCAGATCGGCTCGGGCCTGACGGGCGTGATGTATGTGCTCGACGAGCCCTCGATCGGGCTGCACCAGCGCGACAACGACCGCCTGATCGCCACCTTGCAGCACCTGCGTGACATCGGCAACAGCGTGATCGTCGTCGAGCATGACGAGGACATGATGCGCGCGGCCGACCAGATCATCGACATGGGCCCGGGCGCCGGTGTGCACGGCGGCCAGATCATGGCCCAGGGCCGCTACGCCGACATCTGCGCCCACCCGCAGTCGCTCACCGGCCAGTACCTGAGCGGCCAGAAATCGATTGCCGTGCCCGCGCGCCGCACGCCCTGGCTGCCGGTGCTGGCCAGCACCGTGGGCGCGCCGGTGGGCAAGGCCGCCGCGGACAAGAGCGGCTCGCAGTTCCCGACCGTGCGCACCTCGCTGGAGAAAAAGCCCAGCGGCAAAGCCAGCAGTACCAAGGGCCGCAGCGTGCAGGAAGCGGCTGCCCCCGCGCCGGTGGACCCGCATGCAGTGCAGAGCCTGCGTCTCATCGGCGCCAGCGGCCACAACCTGCAAAATGTCACAGTGGATTTCCCGGTCGGCCTGTTCACCTGCGTCACCGGCGTCTCGGGCTCGGGCAAATCGACCCTGGTCAACGACACCTTGTATGCGGCCGCGGCCCACAAGATCAACCGCGCCCAGGGCGATGTCGCGCCCTACCAGGAGATCGAAGGCCTGGACTATTTCGACAAGGTCATCAATGTGGACCAAAGCCCGATTGGCCGCACGCCGCGCAGCAACCCGGCCACCTACACCGGCCTGTTCACGCCCATTCGCGAGCTGATGGCCGAGACCAACACCGCCAAGGAGCGCGGCTATGGCCCGGGCCGTTTCAGCTTCAATGTGGCCGGCGGCCGCTGCGAAGCCTGCCAGGGCGATGGCATGGTCAAGGTGGAGATGCATTTTCTGCCCGACGTCTATGTGCCCTGCGACATCTGCCACGGCCAGCGCTACAACCGCGAAACCCTGCAGGTGCAGTGGAAGGGCCGCAATATTGCGCAGATCCTGGAGATGACGGTGGAAGACGCGCACGACTTCTTCCGCGATGTGCCCACCATTGCCCGCAAGCTGCAAACGCTGCTGGATGTGGGCCTGAGCTATATCCGCCTGGGCCAGAGCGCCACCACCCTATCGGGCGGCGAGGCCCAGCGGGTCAAGCTTGCGCAGGAGCTCTCCAAGCGCGACACGGGCCGCACGCTCTACATCCTCGATGAGCCGACCACTGGCCTGCACTTTGCCGATATCGACCTGCTGCTCAAGGTGCTGCACCAGCTGCGCGATGCGGGCAACACGATTGTCGTCATCGAGCACAACCTGGACGTCATCAAGACGGCCGACTGGGTCATCGACATGGGCCCCGAAGGCGGCGCCGGCGGCGGGCAGCTGGTGGCCCAGGGCACGCCCGAGCAGGTCGCGGCCAACCCGGCCAGCCATACCGGGCGCTACTTGGCGCCTTACCTCAAGCGCTGAGGCAGCTTGCCGCGCGTCAACGAACCAGTCCATCCCACTGCGCCTATGCCAGCAAACCTGATTTTCCGCACCGCAACCCTGGCCGACCTGCCCGCGATCATCGCGCTGCTCGCCGATGATGCGCTGGGCCGTGAGCGCGAGGTGCTGGCCGACCCGCCCGATGCGCGCTATATCGCGGCCTTTGACGCGATCTGCGCCGATGCCAACCAGCGCCTGGTGGTGGCCGAGCTGGACGGGCAGGTGGTGGGCACCCTGCAGCTGTCCTTTGTGCCCGGCCTGTCACACACGGGGGCCTGGCGCGGCCAGATCGAATCGGTGCGCATTGCCGCGCAGCTGCGCGGCGCCGGTGCAGGCCAGCAGATGCTGGAATGGGCGGTGGCGCAGTGCCGGGAGCGGGGCTGCACGGTGGTGCAGCTGACCACCGACAAAAGCCGGGCCGATGCCCACCGCTTTTACGAAAAGCTGGGCTTTGCGCCCAGTCACCTGGGTTTCAAGCGCAAGCTTTAACTGCCCGAGGGCACCAGGCGAATCAGCTTGCCATCGGGCCCATCGGTGAGCAGGTAGACCAGGCCATCGGCGCCTTGGCGCACGTCACGGATGCGCTCGCCCAGCGATTCATAGAGGCGCTTCTCGCCGGTCACCTTGCCGTCCTTGACCGCCAGCTGGGCAACGCTGCGCGACTTGAGGCCGCCCACCAACAGGCTGCCCTTCCAGGCCGGCCCATAGCGGTCGCTGGTGACAAAGTCCATGCCCGAGGGCGCAATGCTGGGCACCCAGTAGTGCAAGGGCTGCTCCATGCCGGCCTTTTGCGTGCCTTCGCCGATCTTGCCGCCGCCGTATTCCTCGCCATAGGTGATCACCGGCCAGCCATAGTTCTTGCCAGGCTGGGGCCGGTTGATCTCGTCGCCGCCCTGCGGGCCGTGCTCGTGCTGCCACAGGCTGCCATCGGCGGCGACGGCCAGGCCCTGGCTGTTGCGGTGGCCGTAGCTGTAGATCTCCGGCAGCGCATCCTGGCGGCCCGCATAAGGGTTGTCCTTGGGCACGCTGCCATCCTTGGCAATGCGCACCAGCTTGCCGTGGTGGTTGTTCAGGGTCTGCGCATCGTCGCGCTGCGAGTAGCGGTCACCCAGGCTGAGGAACAGGTTGCCATCGGGCGTCTCGGCGATGCGGCAGCCAAAGTGGGCATTGCTCCTGGCCTTGGGGCGCTGGCTGAACAGCAGCTTGACGTCTTCGAGCTGGCGCTCATTGGCCGCAATGCGCGCCGAAGCCAACGCCGTGCTGTTGGTGCCCGCCTGGGGGCCTGCTTCGCTGAAGCAAAAATAGATGCGCCGGTTGCTGGCGAACTGGCTGTCGGCCACGACATCGAGCAGGCCGCCCTGGCCGGCATCGACCACCTTGGGCACGCCTTGCAGCTCGGACTGTTTACGCCCATCGGCATCGAGCAGCCAGAGCTTGCCGCCGCGCTCGGTCAGCAAAAAGCGTTTGTCCGGCAAGGGCGCAATGGCCCAGGGGTTGAGGTAGCCGCTGCCCACAACCGTGGGCTTGGGCAGCGCGGGTGCCGCCGTCTGCGCTTGCACAGTGCTGGCGGCGCAGATGGCCAGCAGCCCGCTGGCGCCCAGCGCCCATGAATAAAAACCCTTGCGTGCTTGTTTCTGTCTCATGTTTGCCCTTTGCGAAGTGCCTCTGACCTTACCATGCTGACCATGGAAACCCCCAACAGTTCCCCTTCGGCCTCCCCTAGCGCATCCGCTTCTGCCACCGCAAGCCCGGCAGTCTGGGATTTTGTCGTCATCGGCGCCGGCATGGCCGGCAGCGCCACCGCCTGGCACCTGGCTACCAGCGCCCCGGTGCTGGTGCTGGAGCAGGAATCCCAGCCCGGCTACCACACCACCGGCCGCTCGGCCGCGCTGTTTGAAGAGCACTATGGCCCACCCCAGGTGCAAGCGCTCACCCGAGCCAGCCGCCAGTTTTACGAGCAGCCGCCGGCCGACTTTGCCGAGCATGCGCTGGTCAGCCCCCGCGGCGTGCTGTATGTGGCAACGCCCGCGCAGTTGCCCGCGCTGCAAGCCACCTACGACGAGGCACGCCAGCATTCGCCCGGCGCGCGCTGGCTGGACAAGGCCGCGCTGAAAGCCTTTTTGCCGGCGCTCAACACCGAGGTGCTGGAAGCCGGCTTTAGCGACGATGGCGCCCGCGATATCGATGTGCATGCGCTGCACCAGGGCTTTTTGAAGGGCATGCGCCGGCGCGGCGGCCAGCTGTGGAACGATGCCCGGGTGCACAGCCTACACTGGGATGCCAGCGCCGGCCACTGGCAGATCAGCCTGGCCGATGGCCGCCAGCTGCAGGCCGGCCATGTCGTCAACGCCGCCGGCGCCTGGGCCGATGAGCTGGGCCAGATGGCTGGAGCGGCTGCCATTGGCCTCACGCCCAAGCGCCGCAGTGCCTTTACCTTTGCGATGCCCGCCGGCATGGACGGCCAGCACTGGCCGGCCGTCATCGATATCGGCGAGCAGTGGTACTTCAAGCCCGATGCCGGCCAGCTGCTGGGCTCGCCCGCCAACGCCGATGCCACCCACCCGCATGATGTGCAGCCCGAGATGATGGACATTGCCGAGGGCATTGACCGCATCATGCAGGCCAGCCATTTCGACATTCGCCGCCCCAGCCACAGCTGGGCAGGCCTGCGCTCCTTTGTCGCCGATGGCGAGATGGTGATTGGCTGGGATGGCCAGGTGCCGCAGTTTCTGTGGGTGGCCGCGCAGGGCGGGTATGGCATCCAGAGCGCCTATGGCTACGGCCTGCTGGCGCGCAACCTGGCCTTGCAGGAGCCGCTGGACCCGGCGCTGGTGAGCCAGGGTGTGCAGCCTGAGGCTCTGTCGCCCACGCGCCATTTGCGCTGAGAGCCACCAACACAACCCTTGATACGTCGTTACCTGGCCGGACGCACCCTGCCTTGTCGTACGTTGTACTGCCTGCGGCAGGGTGCCTCGTCTCAACCGCAAACCTGCGGTTTGCGGGGCCGTGCTAGCGGCGCTGAATAGCGCAGCGCCAGCACGCAGCTGCGCTTGCTGGCACACTGCTGGAAAACCTTGAATAACATCCGGCGCTGCGCACACCAGTGCCTCCAGCCATGTCCGCTTCCAGCTCCCCTGTCCCCTTTCGCCCTACGGACCTCGCCTTGGCGCTGGTCGTGGTGGTGGTCTGGGGCATCAACTTTGTCATCATGAAATGGGGCCTGCAGAGCCTGACCCCGTTCGAGCTGGGCGCCCTGCGCTACCTCTGCGCGGCCTTTCCGCTGGTGCTGTTCATCAAGCCGCCGCGCGTGCACTGGCGCTGGGTGGTGCTGTTTGGCCTGCTGCAGGGCGTGGGCCAGTTTGGCTTCTTGTTCACCGCGCTCAAGGTGGGCATGACGGCGTCGCTCGCCAGCGTGGTGCTGCAGACCCAGGTGTTTCTCACCGCCGTGTGGACCTGGGTGCTGCTGCGCGAGCGCCCCGGCCGCCCACTGGTGGCCGGCATGGGCATTGCCGCGCTCGGCCTGGCCTGCCTGCTGATCAATGAGCTGCGCAGCAATGGCGCTGGTGGCACCACCTTGGCAGGCCTGCTGCTGGTGCTGTGCGCGGCCACATCCTGGGCCTGCTCCAACGTGGTGGTGCGCCTGGCGCAAAAGGAAAACGCCCGCTACGACCCGGTGGGCTTTATCGCCTGGAGCAGCCTGATGCCGATTCTGCCCTTTATCGGGCTGAGCGCCGCACTGGACGAGGGCAGCGTGGGCAAGTGGCTGCAGGCAGAGACCTGGCAGCAGATTCCCGGGCTGGCCTGGATGTCGATCGCCTACCTGGGCTGGGTGGCCACCATCGTCGGCTACGGGCTGTGGACCAAGCTGATCCAGCGCTACTCGGCCAACCGGGTGGCGCCCTTCAGCCTCTGCGTGCCGGTCATTGGCCTGACCACCGGCATGCTGGTGCTGGGCGAGACGGTGACGGCCTGGCAATGGGCTGGCGCGGTGTTTGTCGTGCTGGCGCTGGTGGTCGTGGTCTGGGGCGGCCGCTGGCTGCAGGCGGCGCGGCGCTAAGCTGCGCCGAAGGAGACCGCGCTCAGCGGTCTTCGATCTTCGCGGTCTCGACGATCTGCTGGTACTTGGACACCTGGGCCTTCAAGAAGGCGCCCATGTCCTGGCCGGGCGCAGCCACCACATTGCCACTGGCTTCGAGCTTGGCGCGAAAGCTGGGGGACTGCAGCATGTCATCAATGGCCGCACGCAAGGCCTTTTGCACCTGCGGGGGCAACTTGGCTGGGCCCATCAGCGCAAACCAGCTGTTGATATCGACCCTCGCAAACGCCGAGGTCTCGGCCAAGGCCGGGATATCGGGTGTGACGCTGGAGCGCTTGGCCTCGGTCGTGCCCAGCGCCACCACCTTGCCGGCGCGGATATGCGGCAGGCCCGAGGACAGCACAAACACGCCAAAATCCAGGCTGCCGCCCAGCAGGTCATTGGTCAGCGGTGCCACGCCCTTGTAGGGCACATGGGTCATCGCCACATTGCCGGCCTGCTGCACCATCTCGCCAGCAATGTGCAGCGCCGTGCCCACGCCCGAGCTGCCATAGCTGTACTTGCCGGGGTTCTGGCGCAGCAGGCTGAGGAACTCCTGCGTGTTCTTGACGCCGCTGGACTGCGAGGCAACCAGCACCATGGGCTGGGTCGCCACCAGGCTGATCGGCGTGAAATCCTTGAACACCCGGTACTTGATGGCCTTGTTGATCAGCGGCGCAATCGCCATCTCGTTGTTGGCCGACAGCAGCAGGGTATAGCCATCGGCCGGCGCCCGGGCCACCTTTTGCGCGCCGATGGCGCCACCGGCACCGCCCAGGTTCTCGATGACCACCGGCTGCTTGAGCCGCTGCGCCAGTTCGGTGCCGACCATGCGGCCCACCGCATCGGTGCTGCCGCCAGGCGGGTAGGCAATCACCAAGGTGATGGCCTTGGTGGGGTAGTGCGCAGCCGCCTGTGCGCCTGCCGCCATGCTGGCCGCCAGCGCCAGCAGACCCAGGCAGGCCTTTCGGCGCGGGCGAGAAAAAAGCATAGGGAGCATCGGAAGTCCTTGTGGCGGTGGAAAAGGCGTCAGAAGAAAAGCGGCAGGCGCATTGTGTCTTGGCCCAAGAAGCCTCCGCACTATTCCGGAAAAAGAAGCAGGGTCCGTGCCAGCGTGCAGCACGGACCCTGTCGTTCTGGCGCTGGAGCCGCTCAATCGACCGCGTTGAGCAGGTCGCGGGTCTGGATCGCAGCGGCGCGCGCCGCGCTGGCAAAGTCGTCGCCGCTGCTCGCATACAAAATGGCGCGCGAAGAGTTGATGATGATCGGGCCGCCGCCAATGCGGGCCGCCTTGACGGTGGCCACCGCATCACCACCCTGCGCACCGACGCCGGGAATCAGCAGCGGCAGGTGGGGGGCGACGGCGCGCACACGCTCGATCTCTTGCGGGCGGGTGGCACCGACGACCAGGCCGAGCTGGCCATTGGTGTTCCAGGGGCCCTGGGCCAGGCGCGCCACATGCTCGAACATCTGCGGCTGGCCGGGCACATCGGCCAGGGTCTGGGCCTGCAGGTCGTCCCCACCGGGGTTGGAGGTGCGGCACAGCAAGAAGGCGCCCTTGCCCTCGTACTTCAGGTAGGGCGTGATGGAGTCAAAGCCCATGAAGGGCGACAAGGTCACCGCGTCCGCCCCATAGCGCTCAAAGGCTTCCTTGGCGTACTGCTCGGCGGTCGAGCCGATGTCGCCGCGCTTGGCATCGAGAATCACCGGCACCTGGGGAGCCACGCGGCGCATATGGGCCATCAGCTTTTCCAGCTGGTCCTCGGCGCGGTGCGCTGCAAAGTAGGCGATCTGCGGCTTGAAGCTGTTGACCAGGTCATGGGTGGCATCGACGATGGCTGCGCAAAAATCATAGATCTTGCTGGCATCGCCGCGCATCGCGGCGGGAAAACGGCTGGGCTCCGGATCCAGGCCCACGCACAGCATGGAGTTGTTTTGGGTGGCTGCGGCGCGCAGCTGGTCGATAAAAGGCATGGGCGCTATTGTAAAAGCTGGCCGTGCCAGGGCCTTCGCAGAGCTGACTGCGTCGCACGGGGATTGCAGGCACAATCGCGCCCCATGCCTACCCTGTCGCGACAACAACTGGTGATCCTGTGCCTGCTGACCCTGGTCTGGGGGCTGAACTGGCCGGTGATGAAGACGGGGGTGCAGCACTTCCCGCCACTGAGCTTTCGCGCGCTGTCGATGCTGATCGGCCTGCCGCTGCTGGCGCTGGGCCTGCTGGTGCTCAAGGTGCCCTTCCGGCTGGAGCGGCGCTACTGGGGGCCGCTCGTGGTGCTGGGCTTTTTCAACATGGTGATGTGGCACACGCTGATCATTGTGGCGATTCCGCTGCTGCCCAGCGGCCGGGCGGCGATCCTGGGCTACACCATGCCTATTTTTTCAGCAGCGCTGGGCGCACTGTTCTTCAGTGACCGGCTGCCGCCGCGCGCCTGGCTGGGCGTAGCCGCTGCCGCCGGCGGCGTGTTTCTGCTGCTGTGGAACGAGATGGACAAGCTGGGCGGCAAGCCCACGGGCGTGGCGCTGATGCTGCTGGCAGCGGCCAGCTGGGCGTTGGGCACCCAGCTGCTGCGCCGCACCCACATCCCCGCGCCCACCTTGACCCTGGCCTTCTGGATGACCGTGATGACCACCGGCTGCCTGTGCCTGCTGGCCACGCTGCTGGAGCGCCCGCGCTGGCATGCGCCTGACCCCATCGCCTGGGGCACCATCCTGTTCAATGCGGTGCTGGTGATCGGCTTTGCCCAGGTGGCCTGGTTCTTTCTGGTGCGCACCCTGCCGCCGCTGGCGTCCACTTTGAGTGTGATGCTGATCCCCGTGCTGGGCGTCTTCAGCGGCGCCTGGTGGCTGGGCGAGATCCTGCACTGGCAGGACTGGACGGCGGTGGCCTTGATGGTGCTGGCCATCGCCTCGGTGCTCTGGCCCAGCCGGGCGCGCCGCTGAGCCAGCACAAAGCGATCCTACGTCGCTGAATCAGCGGCCTGCGGACTGCGCAGGCGGGGCCAGGCTGTCGTTGTCCATCGTCAGGTAGACCAGCACCAGCAGCAAGGTGATAAAGAAGCGGAAGGCATCGGGCACGCCATTCCACTCTTTGGACATCCACATGCCAAACCACTCACCGCCCACCGACATAAAGCCCACCTGCCAGGTGAGAAAGCCCAGGGTCAGCCCGGCAATCGCCCATTTTTTGGCAGCGCGAAAACCGGCCGCATCGGCATGGCGGGCGCGCAAGAGCTGGCTGCCGCCAACCCAGCACAGCAGCGCTGTCAGTGTCTCCAGCGCAATGATGCCGGCATAGCCCAGGTGGTGGATCCATTCCGCATCGATGGCGCGGTAGAGGATGCTGTTACCGGGGAAGGTGGTGTCCATCAGGAACACATGGTGCACAAAGGCAAAGTTGGTGGCGTAGTCGGTGATATTGCCAAAAGCCACCAAGGTGGCGAAGAAAGCCATGGCCAGCACCAGGGCGGACTTGGACAGACGAATCATCATTCGAAGCTCCAGACGTGAGAGTGTGAGAGAGGGATAGGAAAGGGCAGACGGATGCCGTGGCGCCGAACAGCAAGGCTCGGCACCTGATCCATCAAAAGTGTGCCAACGCGGAGTTGGCGGGGAGGTGTGCAAAAAGCACGCAGGCGCGCAGATCGGGACTGGAAAACCTGAAGCCGGCAGCGGGTCTGGGAAACACGCAGGCCAACCGGATCGAATGTCGCGCCAGGAGGGAGGCTGGATTCTGCCAGCCCGCTGTGGAGGCTGTCAACGCTGGCCGATCCGGCCATAAAAAAACGCACTGCCCCAAGGGGAGTGCGTTCTTTGTTCCAACCGGGCGGCGGCCCGGTGGTGGATCAGCGAGGCGCGTTCAGCAAACGGGTCACATCGCGGTCATTGGGCAAGGCATAGTCATAGCCCGACAGGATGCGGCTGTCTTCGGTACGCACCAGCTTGAGGCTGACGTAGGTGAAGTTGGCAGCGGGCGAGAAGGTGCCGACCAGCACCATCGAGGCGTTCTGGCTGCGCGCAATGTCGCGCATCTCGCGCGACAGCAGCAGCTCGCCGGTGCCTTCGCGCACATACAGATCGGTGCGCAGCTTGACTTCCTTGACGTGGAAGCCACGGGCGGCCATCTGGTTGGCGTAGATCTCGGACAAGGTGCGGCCCAGTGGCGACGAGGCGCCCATGTTGTTCACATTGACCACGGTGGCCACCAGCACGGGGCCGGTACCGGTCGACTGGGGCGCGACCGAGGCGGTCAGCTTGTTGATCGCATCCTGGCTGTTGGCCAGGAAGACGCTGGCGTCCGCAGCCTGGTAGGTCGGCTCGCTGCGCACCGTGCTCACGGGCTGGGCAGGATCGGTCCAGCTGGCGCAACCGGCCAGCACAGCGGCAGAGGCCACAGCGGCCAGGGTGGTCAGACGCCGCATCATTTGTTCACCACCTTCATGTTGACGGCGCGGTAGGCTTCGGTCTTGGCGAACTGGCCGACGGTGGCATTGTCAACATAGTAGACATTGGACTTGCGCGCGACATACTGGCCCTGGCGCAGCACCGTGGTGGTCAGCAGCACTTCGGAGTATGCCGGGGCGCCTGCGATGGTGGCGGCCTGGTAGTCGGTGCCGATGGTCGGGCTCACGCCAGCGACGACCTGGCCGTTGTCGCCTTCATAGGCCCAGTTGCCCGCTTGCTGCAGGTTGTGGTGCACGACCTTGGCGTCATAGCTCACTTCGAGCTGCTGGCCGGGGGTGGTGTAGACCGATGCGCCATGCTGCACCAGCTTGGTCACGACCAGGTCGTGGAACACGCTGTCAAAGGCGCTGGCGTTCTGCGGCAGGGCCACATACAAAGGCGTCTTGGCGTTCAGACCATTGCGCTCCAGCGTCGCCAGCGTGTCGGCCACCACTTCGCTGGCCATCAGGTCCCAGTGGCCCGCTGCGCGGACCTTCATCTGGGTTGGTTGCGCATAGTTGGCGCCGTATGGAACGGGCGCCTCTACCGCGCAACCCGTCAACGCAAGCACGGCGCTTGCCAGCGCCGCCGCTCCGATGGTCTTTTTCAAAGCCATGTTTCCCTCCTCGGAATTAGATAGCCGACGGGCCAACACCCGCCCAGGCTTGCATCCATTGTTGTAGATGTGGTGCTACCAAGACAAGTGAAACGATCCAAAGTGCGAGCAGAGCCACGCATTTTGTTGTTTTTGCTCACACTTTAGAAACGCCATTTGTCCACTGAATAAGCTCAGCCTGCCGCGCGTTTTTGCAGAATCTCGAAAGCTGGCAAGGTCTTGCCTTCCAATACTTCCAAAAAGGCACCGCCGCCAGTGGAGATATAACCAATCTTGTCCTCGATGCCGTACTTGGCAATGGCGGCCAAGGTATCACCGCCACCGGCAATGCTGAAGGCGGGCGACTGGGCAATGGCCTGGGCCAGGGTTTCGGTGCCATGCGCAAACGCATCGAACTCGAACACGCCCACCGGGCCGTTCCAGACGATGGTGCCGGCCTTCTTGAGCTGCTCGGCCAGGCGGGCGGCCGTCTCGGGGCCGATATCGAGGATCAGGTCGTCATCGGCCACGTCGGTGGCGCGCTTGATGGTCGCCTCTGCGTCGGCCGCAAAGGTCTTGGCCACCACCACATCGGTCGGAATCGGCACATCGGCGCCGCGTGCGGCCATGGCATCGATCACGGCCTTGGCGTCACCCACCAGGTCGGCCTCGGCCAGCGACTTGCCGATGTTCAGGCCTGCCGCCAGCATGAAGGTGTTGGCAATGCCGCCGCCGACGATCAGCTGGTCTACCTTGCTGGACAGCGCCTGCAGGATGGTCAGCTTGGTCGAGACCTTGGAGCCCGCGACAATGGCGACCAGCGGACGCGCCGGCGCGGCCAGCGCCTTGGTGATGGCATCGATCTCGGCCGACAGCAGCGGGCCGGCGCAGGCGATCTTGGCGTACTCGGCGATGCCGTAGGTCGTGCCTTCGGCGCGGTGGGCCGTGCCAAAGGCGTCGTTCACATAGATGTCGCACAGCTGGGCGAGCTTTTGCGCCAGCGCCGGCAGGTTCTTCTTCTCGCCGACATTGCTGCGGCAGTTCTCCAGCATCACGACCTGGCCGGGGGCCACGGTGACACCGTCAACCCAGTCCGCGATCAGCGGCACCTCGCGGCCCAGCAGCTGCGCCAGACGTTGCGCCACCGGGGCGAGCGAGTCCTCGGGCTTGAACGCGCCCTCGGTGGGGCGGCCCAGGTGGCTGGTCACCATCACGGCGGCGCCAGCCTTGAGCGCCATCTCGATCGCAGGCACCGACGCACGCACGCGCGTGTCTTCGGTGATCTCGCCGGCATCGTTGAGCGGCACATTCAGATCGGAGCGGATAAAAACGCGTTGGCCTTGCACCTTGCCTTGGGCACACAGGTCGGAGAAACGAAGGATGTTCATGGGAATGGCTACCAAAGAGTCTAGAAACTGGGGCGCGCGCCATGCAAGGGCCTGCGCATGGCCGCCATTGTAGAGGCCTGCCCAGCCCGGCCCAAGCAGCGGGTCGCGCTCGCGTCTCTCCGCCCCGGCTTACCAGCCCAGGCCGATATGCAGCGGCAGGTAGACCGCCATGCCCACCACAATCGTGCCCAGGATGCCGCGCTTTTTGAAGTAATAGATGGTCGCGCAGACCACCGCCGGAATGCGGGCATCGAGCAAGGTGTCGGTCAGCTCGCCCTTGACCATCAACAGCTCGGGCGCAATGACGGCCATCAACGCGGCCAGCGGCGCGTATTTGAGGCCGCGCTTGAGCCAGTCGGGCAAGGGCAGCTCGTTCTTCGGGATCATGAAGAACGCGCGGGTGACCACGGTGATGACGGTCAGGCCCACGATGGCGGTGAGCTGGTAGAGCAGATCCCAGTCGTCCTGGCTCATCGCACATGCTCCTCACGCACGGGCACCGCCGTGGTGCCATCGTCGGGCTGCTCGGGCCCGGGCGATGGCAGCGGTTTGTTCTTGGCCACCACCACGATCTTGGGCTTGCGCCCGCGCTGGTCCACCGCCTCGACCAGGAGGCCGATGGTGACCGCGCAGGCAATCGCCACCAGGATATTGAGCTTGAGCGGAATGCCATAAGCCGCAATCGCCGCCGTGGCGGCCACCAGCGCCGCGACCTTGGTGGCGCGGTCGATCAGCATCGAATAGAGCACGCCCAGCAGCGCCAGCACGCCGGCAAAACCCAGGCCCCATTCCAGCGGCACCACGTTGGCCAGCAAGATGCCGGCAATCGAGAAGCCCTGCCAGGTCACAAAGTTCAGCGACGAGGCGCCCCAGAAGTAGTAGACCTGCTGGGGCTTGGCCACCGGCGCGGTGTAGCGGCGCATGAAGGCCACAAAGATCACATCACCGCTGAAGTAACCAATGCAGAGCCGGTGCCACAGCGGCAGGTGCGCAAAATAGCTGCGCCACATGCTCGACAGAATGACAAAGCGCAGGTTCACGCAGGCGGCGGTGAACCAGACCACCCACATCGGCGAGCCCATCGCCATCAGCGGCAGCACCGCCAGTTGGGCGCTGCCGGCATAGACCACCAGCGACATGAAGATGGCCATGGGGGCGGAGATTCCCGCCTTGACCATGGCCACACCGGTGACCAGCGCCCAGGCGGCAATGCCCACGGCCGTGCCCGACATGTCGACCACGCCGGCACGGAAACTGGGGTGGTCGATGGCGCGGCGCCGGTGGTGCAGGCTCATGGAGCCGCCACGGAGAGCCTGTCGTCACCCAGCACCTGGCCGGGCTGCAGCGCATGGCCGCGCAGAAAATCGGCCGCCTGCAGCCGCTTGCCACCGGGCCGCTGCAGCGCGCTGATGCGCAAGGCACCCTCGCCGCAGGCCACCACAATGCCCTGGCCGTCGGCCGCCAGCACCTGGCCGGGAACGGCACCGGCGGGCGAATGCCGCTCGGGCTGCGCTGCCCAAATCTTGACCACCTCCTCGCCCATGCGGGTCGAGGCGGCCGGGAAGGGATTGAAGGCGCGCACGCGCCGATCGATCTGCACAGCACTCTGCGCCCAGTCGATGGTGCTTTCGGCCTTCTCGATCTTGTGCGCGTAGGTGGTGCCTTCTGCCGGCTGCGGCGCGCGCTGCAAACGGCCCTCGGCGCTCAAGGCCAGCGCCTGCACCAGCATGCGCCCGCCCATCTCGGCCAGCTTGTCGTGCAGGCTGGCGGTGGTGTCATCGGCGGCAATGTCCAGCGCTTCGACCAGGCACATATCACCGGTATCGAGGCCCGCGTCCATCTGCATGATGGTCACGCCGGTCTGGGCATCGCCCGCCTCGATCGCGCGGTGGATGGGGGCGGCGCCGCGCCAGCGCGGCAGCAGGCTGGCGTGGATGTTGAGGCAGCCCTTGGCAGGCAAGTCCAGCACCCATTGCGGCAGGATCAGGCCGTAGGCGGCGACGACCATCACATCGGGCTGGGCCGCCAGCAGCGCCGCGCGTGCGGCAGCCGCTTCTTGCGGGTATTTGCCATCGAGCCGCAGGCTGAGCGGCTGGCTGACGGCAATGCCGTGCGCCAGCGCGCATTGCTTGACCGGGGAGGCCTGCAGCTTCATGCCCCGGCCGGCGGGCCGGTCCGGCTGGGTCAGCACCAGCGGCACTTCGTGACCGGCGGCCAGCAACTGCTCGAGAGCCACACGGGCAAATTCCGGCGTGCCGGCAAAAACTACTTTCATGTCTTTTTCTAGGTAAGAGGCCAGTTGCGATCGGGCCACGCAGACCGGCCGTCAATCGCGCTGGCGGGGCTCGGGCAAAGGCTCATCCATGAACATCAGCTTTTGCACCACACCTTGCGGATCGATGTGCACATGCGCGAATCGCTTGATGCCATTGTCCCAGAATCGGTAGGTCCAGACCTGTCCCTTGAAGCTCCAGACCCGGGTGATTTCCATCGGCGGGCCAAAATCCTGCATCAGCTGCTGCTCGCTGAACTGGCCCAGCGGGATGGCGCCGAAGTTCTCGGCCGTCAGCACCTGGGTGGTGGTCTGCAATTGGCCATCGGCGCCAAAGCGCAGCTGGTAGGCCTCGCGCCCCATCGGCTGGGTGGTGTAGAGCCAGCGCTCCGCTCCGCCCTCGAGCTTTTTGACGGTCGTAGCAGGGCCGAGCTTGCTCAGCACTTCCTGCTGCGGGGTGCCGGACTTGAACTGGGTGGGATAGGCGCAGCCCGCCAGGGCGGCGCACAGCGCGAGCAGCACCATCGCGCCCCACGCGCTGCCAGGCAGCCAGCTCCGTGAAGATCGCGCCGTGCCCATGTCAGCCCTTGGCGTCGGCCAGCTCGCGCTTTTGCTGCTTGACCAGCTTGGACTTGATGCGGTTGCGCTTGAGGGGCGAGAGGTACTCGACAAACACCTTGCCCAGCAGGTGGTCCATCTCATGCTGGATGCAGATGGCCAGCAGGCCTTCGGCGTCGATCTCGCGGCTGTTGCCGTTCTCGTCGAGTGCCCGGATCTTGACCGCCACCGAGCGCTCGACACCGTCGTAAATGCCGGGCACAGACAGGCAGCCTTCGTCACCCACCTGCTTTTCATCGCTGGCCCAGAGGATTTCCGGGTTGATGATGGCCATGGGCTCATTGCGCTCTTCAGAGACGTCGATCACCACCACGCGCTCGTGCACGTCGATCTGCGTGGCTGCCAGGCCGATACCGCTGGCGTCGTACATGGTAGCCAGCATGTCCTGGACCAAGGTACGGATGCGGTCATCGACCACGGCCACAGGCTTGGCGACCTTGTGCAGACGGGGATCGGGGTAGCAGAGAATCGGGAGGATAGACATAGTTTTCGCTCTTGAATGTCGTTATTTTCGCCACTTTTGCGCTTCAATGCCCAGATGGCTTGCAATAATCATTGATCGATCAAGGGCTTGGCCCGAGAATCAGAGGCAATTACAAACATTGACAGCAGGCCCACTGTGGCCTGCCAGCGACTGAGAGGGAGTCACCCGGCCATGCGAGCATCCACCACGCCCCTGTTCCACCAGCTGCGCAGCAGCGCCATTGCAGTCGCCTGCATGGCCTGCGCCGGCATGAGTGCCTGGGCCGCCACCCCGGCCGCGCAGTTGCCGGTGACCGCGCAGCAACGCAGCACCGCCCAGCAAGTGGCGGCGCAGGGCATCCCCGAGGCCGACCTGGTCGCCAATGCACCCGAGAGCTACGTGGTCAAGCGGGGCGATACGCTCTGGGATATCTCGCGCATCTACCTGCAGCAGCCCTGGCGCTGGCCGGCGCTGTGGGGCATGAACCTGCAGTCCATCGCCAACCCGCACCTGATCTACCCCGGCCAGACCCTGTACCTGGAGCGCCGCAATGGCATGGCGCGCCTGGTCACCTCGCGCTCGGGTGAGGACGAAGTCATCCGCATCTCGCCGCGCGTGCGCAGCGAGAGCCTCTCGGGCACCGCGCTGCCCGCCGTCAACCAGCGCCTCATCGAGGCTTTCCTGGTCGAGCCCGAAGTGCTGGCCGCTGGCGAGAGCGAAAAAGCCCCGCGCCTGGTCGGTGCCGCGCAAGAGCGCGCCCTGCTGTCGCCCGGCGACCGCGTCTATGGCCGCTCGGCCGACCAGTCGCTGGAAACAGGCCAGGAGCGCCAGTACTACCGTGTGTTCCGCAATGCCGTGCCGATGGTCGACCCCGAAACCAACGCCGTGCTGGGCTACGAAGCCCAGTACCTGGGCAAGGTGCAGGTGATGGCCGGTGAGCGCAAGGAGACGACGCTCGATGCCAAGGGCCATGCCCACACCGATCCGGTGCCCGCATCGCTGGACATCACGTCGGTGAAGGAAGAAATCCGCATCGGCGACAAGCTGCTGCCGATGCCGCGCGCCACCGTCACCAGCTATGTGCCGCATGCGCCCGATGAGCACCTGCAAGGCAGCGTCGTGTCCATCTATGGCAGCAACAGCGTGGCCTATGCATCGCGTAACAACGTGATCGCCATCAACCGGGGCCAGGCCGACGGCGTCGAGCTCGGCCATGTCTTCCGCCTGATGACGCGCGGCGCGCGCATCAAGGACAAGACCGACAGCGACCAGACCGTCATCAAGCTGCCCAACGAGGCCAATGGCCTGGCCATGGTGTTCCGCACGTTCGACAAGGTGTCGTACGCGCTGATTCTGGAAGCCAAGGAAGGCGTGAAGGTAGGCGACTCGCTGATCTCGCCCGACTACCGCCCCTGATACGGGTAACGGGGAAAGCGGCTCTTGCCCATGACCGAACAAGAGCTGCATGACTGGTTGCGCTTGAGCGCCACGCCCGGCCTGGGCAATACCGCCATCCGGCGGCTGCTGGCGCGCTTTGGGCTGCCCGCTGACGTGCTGGCCCAGACCAGCGCCGCGTTGGAGAGTTGCATCACGCCCGCGCAAGCCCGGGCGCTGCACCACCCCAGCCCCGAGCTGCAAGCGCTGCAGGCGGCCACCTGGGCCTGGCTGACCAGCGCGCCCGCCCCATTGCAGCGCCATGTGCTGACCCTGGGCGACGCCGATTACCCGGCGTCCTTGCTCGAAACCGCAGACCCGCCAGTGCTGCTCTACATCACCGGCCATGCCCGCTGGTTTGGCGCCCAAGGCCTGGCCTGGCCGCACCGGGCGCTGGCCGTGGTCGGCAGCCGCAATCCCACGCCCCAGGGTGCGCTCCATGCCCGCGCTTTTGCGCAGACCCTCGCGCGCCAGGGCGTGACCGTCGTCTCCGGCCTGGCGCTGGGCATCGATGCCGCCGCCCATGCCGGCGCGCTGGAGGCCGCAACAGATACACAGCCCGCCACCATCGCCGTGATCGGCACCGGCATCGACCGGGTCTACCCCCGGGCCAACCACCCGCTGGCCGCGCAGATTTCCGAGCAGGGCTGGATCGTCAGCGAATACCACCTGGGCACGCCCCCGCTGGCGCAGAACTTTCCCAAACGCAACCGGCTGATCGCCGGCCTGGCCAGTGGCACCTTGGTAGTCGAGGCGGCGACCGCCTCCGGCTCCCTGGTCACCGCCCGGCTGGCCAGCGAGCAGGGGCGCGAGGTCTTCGCCATCCCCGGCTCCATCCATGCGCCGCAAAGCAAAGGCTGCCATGCGCTGATCCGCCAGGGCGCCAAGCTGGTGGAATCGGTGGAAGATATTCTGGAAGAGCTGCCGGCGCTGGGCGGTGCAGCCGCGCGGGCGCCAGCTGCAGAGCCCGCTCCAGCGGCTGCGCCTGGCGCAGCGGCCAGCAACGATCAGCATGAAGACCAGGGTTTGCTGCAGGCGCTGGGCTTTGACCCGGTCGATCTGGACAGTCTGTGCAGCCGCACCGGCATCGATATCGCCAGCCTGCAGATCCAGCTGCTGGAGCTCGAACTCCAAGGCCAGGTGGCGCGCCTGCCCGGCGGCTTGTTCCAGCGCCTGGCGGCAGGCTAGATCCAGCAGTTACTGCAGAAGCCGCTCGGGGTTGGCCTCGATCTTGGCCAGCGCATCGCGGGCTGCGCGGGCGGTGATGCCTTCGGCATCGCGCGGCAGCAGCAGGCCCGCCTGCAGGTAGTGGCCCATGCGCCGCATCTGGAAGAGAAAGCAGGAGCCACTCAGCGCCGCAAACAAATGCAGCTGCTTGTGCTGGCTGTGCCAGACATACTGCACCTGCAGCGGGCTGGCATTGTGGTCCAGCAGGAACCAGTTGGCCAGCGACAGGTTCTTCGCCCACTCCAGCACCTCGGGCTGCACCAGCGCACCATCATCGGCAATCACCTGGATGCTGCTGGTGTCGATGCCCAGCATCAGCTCGATGCTCTCGGCGCTGAGCGGGTACTCCTCGGTCACCACCTCGTCGAGGGCATCTTCCAGATGCGCCAGGCGCTCTGCCAGCGCAATGATGCGCTCCTGCGGGATCTCATTGGTCTTGGCCAGAAAGGCCTCGGCCACGATGTCCATCAGGCTCTTGATCATCTCGTCCTGGCGCTCGCCAACGATATTGGACAGCGTCAAACCCTGGCGCAGCACGGTTTGCAACAGCGGCAGCTGGCGGATCACCTTGGCGCGCTCTTCCTTGCTGGGCTTGGCTGACGCCGACCAGACCAGGTCCAGCGCGGCCTTCTTGAATTTTTGCGTGTTCTCGTGCTCGGCGCCAAAGCGGATGGCCGACATGGCCAGCACATCGGACCACTGCTTGAACAGGAACTCGCGCACATCGCTGTCCACCGGCATCTCCAGCAGCATGTCGCGCAGCTGGATCGTGTACTGGATGGCCAGCGTTTCCTTTTGCTCGATCTGCTGGGCGAGGCTCACCAGCTCGCGCGCGGTGGCGGTCTGGCCGGTCAGGTTCTTTTCGAGGAATTTCTGGAATTCCTTGAGCACCAGCTGGAACACGCGGCTGCCGGTGTCCGGGTACTGCTCGATGACCTGCACCACCCGCTTGACCTCGGCTTCCAAGCTGGTGCCATTGAGCGCAGCGGCCTCAAAGCCCAGCACGCAGGCGCCCATGCGGTCGATCAGCTGGCGCGCGGGGTGCTCGGTGTCGTTGAAGAACGCCGGCTCGGCCAGCGCCACGCGCAGCACCGGCACCTGCAGGCGTGCAAACCAGATGCGGATACCGGCCGGAATACGGTCTTCGTTCAGGATGCTCTGGAACATCAAGGCGATGATCTCGATGATCGCCTTTTCCTCGTCGGACGAGGCCACGCTCTTGAGTGCCGACGATTGCTGGCGCACCGCCAGTGCCACCGGCGCCACCACCTGTCCGGGGTCAAAATCGTCATCGGCCGGCGCGGTATGGAACCAGGCCGACTGGATCGCCGTGGGCGGCGAGACCAGCGCATGCTGCAGCGCTGGCGAGATCACATAGCCACCAGCGTCTCCCAGCGAGGCGCGCACCGAGGTCGGCCCGCCATTGGAGCGGCCACCGGCGACGTTGTGCAAAAAGCCCCGCAGCTGCGCCAGCACACCCTGGCTCTTCTGGCGGGCCGCGCCCATCGCCACCCAACCGGGGGCAGCGGCGCCGCCGGCAGGCATCAGGCCCGAAGGCATGCTGGCCGCGCCCGCGGTCCCTTGCGCTGCGGCCATGCCGCCCGCCTGGTGGGTGGCAGCGGCTGCCGCAGCAGCTGCCGCCGGTGCATGGCGCTCGCTTTCGCTGCGCTTGATGCGGTAGCTGCGCAGTTCATCTTCGGTGGCTGCGCCTTGCTCGTCAAAAAAGCGCCGCACGGCCGTGTAGCCGCTGATGCCCAGCGGGGCCAGCGCCTCGAGCATCGGCGTCCAGAGCAGGTCCAGCGTCTTGCGGCTGAGGCCAGCCGCTTCCCAGGCTTCGATCAGCCGCAGGCACCAGGTCTCGGGGCGCAGCGCATCGGCCGGGCCCAGCTCCTGGTCTTCCAGAAACTGGGTCACGCGGCGCACGCTGTCCAGCTCCATTGCGACCAGCTCCAGCAGCTGGGCTGCCAGGCGCGATGCGATGATGCGGCCTTCGATGGCCTCGTTGCTGACCAGCTCGAAGCTGGTGATGGTGGGAGGCGCTGCCACCGGCTCGGGGGCCGGCTCGCCAGCCAGCAGGCTTTGGCGCAGCAGCTTGTTGGCGCTGTCCAGCCAGGCTTGCTGGCGGCTGTCAAACTCGGCAATGGCGGCCGATAGCGCGACATGCGAGCGGGCGGGATCGGTACTGGGCCGCGCCATGATCTGGAGCAGCTCGGCGCGCAGGCGCGCTGCCACCCCGGGCAGACCCGCGCACAAGCCCCCGACAAATCTCAGCCGCGCTTCACGGGCGAGCTTTTTTTGCCAGGTGCGATGGTGCGAAGGTGCAACAGCCACAGAAATCCCATCCCTAATCGGTCTGCTTTATACCGTAGCCCCGGCATTGGGGTCGTTCGGGTCCAGGTCCTTTTGGCTGACCTTGACCAGGTCTTCGCGCTTGACGCCCAGCCACATGGCGATGGCCGCAGCAACGAACACCGACGAGTAGATACCAAAAAGAATACCAATGGTCAGCGCCAACGCAAAGTAATGCAAGCTGGCACCGCCAAAAAGAAACATCGACAGCACCATCGCTTCGGTGGAAGCGTGGGTGATGATGGTCCGGCTCATCGTCGAGGTGATGGCGTGGTCGATCACTTCGGGCGTGCTGAGCTTGCGGAACTTGCGGAATGCCTCGCGGATCCGGTCAAAGATCACCACCGACTCATTGACCGAGTAGCCCAGCACCGCCAGCACACCGGCGAGCACGGCCAGCGAGAACTCCCACTGGAAGAAGGCGAAAAAGCCCAGGATGATCACCACGTCATGCAAGTTGGCGATGGCCGCGGCCACACCGAACTTCCACTCAAAGCGCATCGCCAGGTAGATCACGATGCCCAGCACCACGGCGCCCAGCGCCATCAGGCCGCCGTGCACCAGCTCCTCACCGACCGAGGGGCCGACGAACTCGCTGCGCAGCAAGGTCACCCCCGGGTCTGCGGCCTTGAGCGCGCCCATGACCTTCTCGCCCTGCTGGGCGGTGGTCACGCCTTTCTCGATCGGCAGGCGGATCATCACGCGGTCAGCGCTGCCCACGTTCTGCACCAGGATGTCCTGGTAGCCGAGCGAGGCGACCTGTTCGCGGATCTTGCCCACGTCGGCAGGCTGCTCGTACGCCACCTGCATGACGGTACCGCCGGTGAACTCCACCGACAGGTGCAGGCCACGCGTGGTCAGGAAGAACACCGCCAGCACAAAGGTGATCACCGAAATCGCGTTGAGCACCAACGCGTATTTCATGAAAGGGATGTCTTTTTTGATACGGAAGAATTCCATGGTCTTCCTCCTTAACGTTTAGCAGATGCCACGGAGCGGTGGTCTTCGCCCTCGGGCTTCCAGACCTGACCGATCGACACGCTCTTGAGTTTCTTGCGGCGGCCATACCAGAGGTTGACCAGGCCACGCGAGAAGAACACGGCCGAGAACATGCTGGTCAGAATGCCGATGCAGTGCACCACGGCAAAACCGCGCACCGGGCCCGAGCCAAAGGCCAGCAGCGCCAGGCCCACGATCAAGGTGGTGACGTTGGAGTCCAAGATGGTGTGCCAGGCATGTTCATAACCGGCATGGATCGCCGCCTGCGGCGACGCACCGGCGCGCAATTCCTCGCGCACCCGCTCATTGATCAGCACGTTCGAGTCAATGGCCACACCAATGGCCAGCGCCATGGCGGCAATGCCCGGCAGGGTCAGGGTGGCCTGCAGCATCGACAGGATGGCCAGCAGCAGCAAGACGTTCACGCCCAGCGCAATGGTCGAGACCACGCCAAAGATCATGTAGTAGATGCACATGAAAACGGCGATCGCGATGAAGCCGCCCACAATGCTCTTGATACCGGCTTCCACGTTCTCTTTGCCCATGCTGGGGCCGATCGTGTATTCCTCGATGATTTCCATCGGCGCGGCCAGCGAGCCGGCGCGCAGCAGCAGCGAGGTATCGCTGGCTTCCTTGGTGCTCATGCTGCCCGAGATCTGCACGCGGCCGCCACCGATTTCGGAGCGGATCACAGGGGCAGTCACCACTTGGCCCTTGCCCTTTTCAAACAGCAGGATGGCCATGCGCTTGCCAATGTTCTCTCGCGTGACGTCCTTGAAGATGTTCGCGCCCTTGCCGTCCAGCGTCAGGTTCACGGTCGCTTCATGCGTCTGGCTGTCAAAGCCGGGTTGGGCGTCGTTCAGGTTCTCGCCGGTCAGGATGACCTGCTTTTTCACGACAATCGACTGGCCATGCGGGTCGCTGTACTTTTCAGAGCCAAAAGGCACGGGGCCGGTGCCCATTTCGGCAGCGCGTGCGTCCGAGCTGTCGTCGACCATGCGCACTTCCAGGGTCGCAGTACGGCCCAGGATGTCCTTGGCCTGTGCGGGATCCTGCACACCAGGCAGCTGCACGACGATGCGGTCGGAGCCTTGCTGCTGGATCACCGGCTCGGCCACGCCCAGCTCATTGATCCGGTTGTGCAAGGTCGTGATGTTCTGCTTGAGCGCTTGCTCTTGCACGCTGCGCAGCGATTCAGGCTTGATGTTGGCGCGCACCACATAGGCGCCGCCCGTGCTGACCACGTTGGCCTGCAGGTCGGGCATGGTGTCCACAATCAGGTTGCGCACCGTCGTGGCGGTGGCCTCGTCTTGCAGGCGCACTTCGAGCGACTGGCCTTCGCGGTTCACACCGCCGTGGCGAATCTTCTTGTCGCGCAGCGCCAGACGCACATCGCTGGTCAGCGCTTCGGTGCGCTTGGTCAGCGCTGCCTGCATGTCCACCTGCAAGGTGAAGTGCACACCACCGCGCAAGTCCAGACCCAGGTACATGGGCTTGGCATGCAAGGCGGTGAGCCAGGCGGGCGAGCGGGAGATCAGATTCAGCGCCACCACATAGGAGGGGTCGCTGGTGTCGGGGATCAGCACGCGCTCGAGCACGCCCTTGGCCTTGAGCTGCTCGTCTTCCTTGTCGAAGCGGGCACGGATCGAGCCGTTTTCCAGCGCGATGCTCAGCGGCTTGACGTCGGCATCGGCCAGCGCCGTCTCCACGCGCTGCTGCAATGCAGAATCGACCGTGACAGTCGCCTTGACCGAGGCGACCTGGACAGCAGGCGCCTCACCAAAAAAGTTGGGCAGGGTGTAAACAACCCCTACCAGAAGCGCGATCACAATGATCGCGTACTTCCAGACCGGATAACGGTTCATGATCGCGCTCTTACCTTACGCAAAATAGAAGGCGCAGCCATGCTGCGCCAATTGCTGTTTCAACAGTGGATTACTTCAGCGTACCCTTGGGCAGCACCTGCACCACAGCACCACGCTGCAGTTGCACGACGACGCCCTGGGCCAACTCTACTTGCAGGAACTGTTCGTCCAGGCCCACCACGCGGCCCACCAGGCCACCGTTGGTCGCCACTTCGTCGCCCTTGACCAGCGCGTCGATCATCGCACGGGCTTCCTTTTGGCGCTTCATCTGAGGACGGATCATCAGGAAATACAGCACCACAAACATCAGCACCAAAGGCAGCATGCTGGTGAGGGTGGAGGTCATGCCGCCGGAGGCAGCAGCAGCCGGTGCGGTCTGGGCAAAAGCAGAAGAGATAAACAAATGAAGCTCCCAACGTGGATGTAGGCCTTGCCTGGATGACCAAAACCAAGGCCCAAAGAGAAGCATTGTATGCGTGCCCCTCTGCGAACACCCAGGCAATACCTTGGATGCCTCTGGTTTTTCCGGTTGTTTTCATGGAATTAAGCAGCTTTCATGCCAGCGTATTGGTAGAAGCCACTATGGCCCATGCAGCCGCAGAGGTGGTATTTGCGCGCAGAAATGCGGAAACAGCGCGGCATGAACTGCCCAATGTGACAAATTTGTCACACCATCGGGCCGCGCAGCCTGACAAAAAAGCCGCCAGGCACGGTATCCTGGCGGCTTGGTCGGCATGGCCTGCAGAGGCTGATGGCCAATAGCTTTACACCCGAGCCGGTTCTGGCTTGGCGGCCACCGGCGCATTGCCAGCATCCGCTGGGGCACGCCAGCGCGCCATCAGCTGCTGCCATTTGGCACGGGCCGCAGCCAGGTGGCGTTCCTTGACATGGCCATAACCACGGATGTCTTCAGGAATGCTGGCGATCTCGACGGCCAGCGCCAGGCGCTCGGCGCTCAGTCCCTGCAGCAGCTCCTCGATGCAGGCACGGTACTCCTGGATCAGCGCGCGCTCGGTGCGGCGCTCTTCGGTGCGGCCAAAGATGTCGAGTGCGCCACCGCGCAGGCCCTTGAGCCCTGCCAGCACGCCAAAAGCCTTGCGCATCCAGCCGCCATAGGCCTTCTTGACCAGCTCGCCCTTGTCGTTGCGCTTGGCCGTGGTGGGCGGCGCCAGGTGGTGCACGATCTTGTAATCACCCTCGAACATGCTGGCAATCTTCTCGCTGAACTCAGCCGTGGTGTGCAGACGCGCCACCTCGTACTCGTCCTTGTAGGCCATCAGTTTGAACAGATAGCGCGCCACCGCCTGCGACAGGCGCGTGCTGCTGCCCAATGTCGCCTCGGCCGCATGCACCTGGTTCACAAAGGCCTGGTAGTCGGCCGCGTAGGCGCTGTCCTGGTAGTCGGTGAGGAAGGCCACGCGCTTGGCCACCAGCTCTTGCAAGGAGGGCTTTTTCACCAACTGGATGACCTGCTGGGCGGCAAACATGGCCTGCACCTGGGTCAGGTTGGCGGCGCATTGGCGGCCCCACTCAAACGCGGCCTTGTTGTTGTCCACCTGCACACCGTTCAGTTCCATCGCCCGCATCAGTGCCGCATGGGACAGCGGCACCCGGCCCTTTTGCCAGGCGTAACCCAGGATCAGTGGGTTGGTGTAGATGCTGTCGCCCAGCGCCTGGGTGGCAATGTGCTCGGCATCGAACATGCCCACACCCTCTTGGCCGACTGCGGCCAGGATCGCCGATTCGCAACCGGCCTCGGGGAACTGCCAGTTGGGGTTGTGCACAAAGGCTGCCGTGGGCGCGCCATGGGTGTTGAGCGCCACAAAGGTGCGGCCCTGCTGCATAGCCGCCAAGGTGGTCTTGTTGGCCGCGACGATGGGGTCGCAGCCAATGATGAGGTCGGCCTTGGCCGTGTCCACCTTGGTGGTGTAGATGGCATCGGGTGAATTGGCGATCTGGATATGGCTCCAGGTCGAGCCGCCCTTTTGCGCCAGACCTGCCGCATCCTGCGTGACCACGCCCTTGCCTTCCAGGTGCGCAGCCATGCCCAGCAGCGAGCCGATCGTGATCACGCCGGTGCCGCCGACACCGGCCACCACAATGCCCCAGGCCTGCGTGGCCACAGGCAGCACCGGATCGGGCAAGGCGGGCAGCTTGGCCATATCGCCCTTTTTCTCCTTCTTGGCTTTTTTGAGCTGGCCGCCTTCGATGGTGACAAAGCTCGGGCAAAAGCCTTTGACGCAGGAGAAATCCTTGTTGCAGGTGCTTTGGTTAATCTTGCGCTTGCGGCCAAAATCGGTCTCCACCGGCTCGACCGACAGGCAGTTGGACTGCACCGAGCAGTCACCGCAGCCCTCACACACCGCCTCGTTGATGATGACGGTCTTGGCCGGCGTGGCCAGCGTGCCGCGTTTGCGGCGGCGGCGCTTTTCGGTCGCGCAGGTCTGGTCATAGATGATGGCCGTCGTGCCCTTGAGCTCGCGGAACTCGCGCTGGATGCGGTCGAGCTCGTCGCGGTGGTGCACGGTCACGCCAGCACCCAGCTGCACGCCTTGGTATTTTTCCGGCTCGTCGGTCACGATGAGCAGCTTCTTGACCCCTTCGGACAACAGGCTGGTCATGATCTGCAGCACCGAGTGGCCCTCGGGCCGTTCGCCCACGCGCTGGCCACCGGTCATCGCCACGGCATCGTTGTAGAGCACCTTGTAGGTGATGTTCACACCCGAGGCAATGCTCTGGCGGATGGCCAGCAGTCCGCTGTGGAAGTAGGTGCCGTCACCCAGGTTCGAGAAGATATGCTGGTCGGTGGTGAACGGCGCCTGGCCGACCCAGGTCACACCTTCGCCGCCCATCTGCGTGAAGGTGCTGGTGTTGCGGTCGGGCATCCAGTTGACCATGTAATGGCAGCCAATGCCGGCTACGGCGCGGCTGCCTTCGGGCACGCGGGTGCTGGTGTTGTGCGGGCAGCCGCTGCAAAACCAGGGCAGGCGGTCGACCGACTCTTGCCCGCTGTCCTTCAGGCCCTGCTCGCGCGCGGCAATCACCTGCAGCCGCGCATCCATGCGGCGCACGATGTCATCGGGCACGCCCAGCTTTTTCAGGCGCTTGGCCAGCGCCTGCGCAATCAGCGCCGGGGTCAGGTCGGCCTTGGGGCGCAGCAGCCAGTGCTCGCTGGGGTTGGGCACCGACCACTCGCCGCCCGAGTGGTCGCCATCGGTCTCATCAAACTTGCCCAGCACGTGGGGGCGCACATCCGAGCGCCAGTTGTACAGCTCTTCCTTGAGCTGGTACTCGATCATCTGGCGCTTTTCCTCGACCACCAAAATCTCCTGCAGGCCCATCGCAAAGTCGCGTGTGATCGAGGCCTCGAGCGGCCAGACCACGTTGACCTTGTGCAGGCGGATGCCCAGCTGGCGGCAGGTGTCGTCGTCGAGACCCAGGTCGATCAGCGCCTGGCGCGTGTCATTGAAGGCCTTGCCGCTGGCGATGATGCCAAAGCGATCGTTGGGGGTGGAGATGACGTTGTAGTTGAGCTTGTTGGCGCGGATATAGGCCAGCGCCGCATACCACTTGTAGTCCATCAGGCGCGCTTCCTGCTCCAGCGGCGCATCGGGCCAGCGGATGTGCAGGCCGCCGGGCGGCATCACAAAGTCATCGGGGGTGATGATGTTGACGCGGTCCGGGTCCACCGAGACGCTGGCCGACGACTCCACGATCTCCTGGATCGTCTTCATGCCCGACCAGACGCCGGAGAAACGGCTCAGCGCAAAGGCGTGCAGGCCCATGTCCAGGATGTCCTGCACGCTGGAGGGAAAGAACACCGGCGAGCCCACCGCCTTGAAGATGTGGTCGCTCTGGTGCGCCGCCGTCGAGGATTTGCTGATGTGGTCATCGCCCGCCAGCGCAATCACGCCGCCGTGCTTGGCCGTGCCCGCCATGTTGGCGTGCTTGAACACGTCCACGCTGCGGTCCACGCCCGGGCCCTTGCCGTACCAGATGCCAAAGACACCGTCGAACTTCTTGCTCTGCGGGTACAGGTCGAGCTGCTGCGTGCCCCAGACGGCGGTGGCGCCCAGCTCTTCGTTGACGCCAGGCTGGAACTCGATGTGGTTTTCCTTGAGGTGCTTTTTGGCCGCCCACAGCGCCTGGTCGTAGCCGCCCAGGGGCGAACCCCGGTAGCCGCTGATAAAGCCTGCGGTATTGAGGCCCTGCAAGGCATCGCGCTGGCGCTGCAGCATCGGCAGGCGAACGAGGGCTTGCACCCCGCTCATGAAGGCACGGCCATGGGCCAATGCGTATTTGTCGTCGAGCGTGACGGTTTCCAGCGCCTTGCGAACGGACTCGGGCAGTGAAGCGTTCATCACACACCTCCTTGGCGAACAGGCTCGACGCCAAATACGCCACGTGCGGCTGCGCCGCCCGCTGCGTTTTTGTGTTGCAACCCGCGTTGCAGGTTGTCATCGAGCGTGACGGTTTCCAGCGCCTTGCGAACAGACTCGGGCAGTGAAGCGTTCATCACACACCTCCTTGGCGAACAGGCTCGACGCCAAATTCGCCACGTGCGGCTGCGCCGCCCGCTGCATATTTGTGTTGCAACCTGCGGCTGCAGGTTGTCATCAAGCGTGACCGTCTCCAGCGCTTTGCGGACGGACTCGGGGAGTGAGGCATTCATCGTCTTGTCTCCTGGGGAGAGCACCCGGTGGCCGCTTGTGGCAGGTCCGGGATTGTGGGGCGTTATAAGAATCTGGCACCCGCAGATACCAGCAATGCATCCGGGGGCCAGCGGGCACGGCAAAACACCAGGCCCTTCATCGCTGCAGTGTATGACGGGCAGCGAGAATAAAGTATTCTTTTCCTTGCCGGGGTTTACCTAGTATTTGAAAGAATCTTGCTCAATAATGGTGATAAATGAACCAAATTGACAAATTCGACTGGGCGATTCTCTACGAGCTGCAAAAAAACGCCCGTTTGACGAATGCCGAGCTGGCCCAGCGCGTCGGCCTGTCGGCCGCGCCCTGCTGGCGCCGGGTACGGGCGCTTGAGGAGGCCGGCTACATCACCGGCTACCACGCGACCTTGGACCGCCACAAGCTCGGCCTGGGCGTGCTGGCCTTTGTGCGCGTCGATGCCGCGCAGAACACCGCCGATATCACCTTGCGCATGGAGGAATCGATCCGCCTGCTGCCCGAGGTCACGTCGTGCCACTACATCAGTGGCGCGGGTACGTTTGAGCTGCAGGTAGTCGCCAAGGACCTGGAGAGTTTTTCCAGCTTTATCCGCAATGTGCTGCTGCACCTGCCCAATGTGAAAGATGTGCACACCACCTTTTCGCTCGGCGAGGTCAAATCCAGCAGCGCCTTGCCGCTGCCGATGACGGCCAACCCCAAGGGCGCGCCTTCGCGTTGACCGCAGCGGGCACTGCAACAACGCCATGCAAAAGGCCAGCCTCGCAGCTGGCCTTGGTGGCTCCAACCCAGCGCCTCAGCGCTTGGCCACGCCCCGGGGCCACAGCACCCACAGGCGCAGCGGCTGCTTGACCCGGCCGGCGAAATCACCCGCCTCATGGCCCCAGCCGGCAAAGTAGTCGGCGCGCACGGCGCCCAGGATGGCACTGCCCGTGTCCTGCGCCATCACCAGGCGGTTGAGCTGCACGGTAGGGCCGGTGGACGACAGCCACACAGGGGTGCCGTAGGGGATGCTACCCCGGTCCACCGCAATCGAGCGGCCAGGGGTCAGCGGAACGCCCTGCGCACCGTTGGGGCCAAACTCGGCATCGAGCGGCGACAGCGGCTCTTCCTTGAAGAACACATAGCGCGGGTTGCTCCAGAGCAGCTCGTTGACGCGGGTCGGGTTCGCGGCAATCCAGGCCTTGATGCCCGGCCAGGTGGCATCGCGCACCAGGCCCTGGTCGAGCAGCCATTTGCCAATGCTCTTGTAGGGATGGTCATTGGTGGCGGCATAGGCCACACGGATCAGGCGCACCGAGCCATCGGCCTCCTGGATGCGCACCCGGCCCGAGCCCTGGATGTGCAGCACCATCGCATCGACCGGGTCGTTGACCCAGGCAATCACCTTGTCCTGCAGCTCGGCCTGCACCTGCGGCAGGGTCTCGATCTGCTGGCGGCTGAACCAGGGCTTGCGCGTACCCAGCGTGGCTGGCGACCGGTACAGCGGGATCGAATAGCCATTGCCCGGCTGGCGCGTGCCATCGAGCATGGGCTCGAAATAGCTTGTCAGCATGCCATCGGGGTTGCCATCGAGCGATTCGACGCGGTAGGGCTGAAAGCGCGACACCATCCAGGCGCGCTGCTCTTCGGTCGAGGCCAGGCTCATGCGCCGCACCTCGGAGCAAAACTGCGCAAACGGCGCGGGCGGGCGGCTGCAGCTTTTGATCCAGGCGTTCCAGGCATCGGCCAGGTTGTCCTGCTCCAGGCCGGGCACCGACGACCAGTGCACGGGTATCCAACGGCTCTTGGCCTGCTGGATCGCCGGGGGCAGCGGCTCATTGGCATCGGGTGGCAGCACCTCGATGCTGCCCGATACCGGCGGGCGGGTGGTCGGCGAAGACGGTTGGTCCAAAGGGACTTGGCTGGAGCAGGCGGCCAGAATTCCTACAATCGCAGCCATCGACAGCGTACGTAAGGAGCGGGTACCGATGGGACTGATATTGCTGGAAGCGCTATTGGCGTTGGTCATACTGGTGGCGATCGTCTGGTGGACGATGTTTGCCGGTCGCAAAAAAGGGGAAATCGTAAGCAAAGATGAGCAGCCTCCTCGCGACTAGCTTGCGCAAATCGTAGGACATGGCCGCTCATTGCCGTCATTTTTACCATTTTTGAACTTTGTCTCTGGCATTTGGCAGTTCTACTGCCCACAATTTGCATCCACGGCCTGCTCCATTTCCGGATCGGCCCTTGCATCAGAGGAGTTCAAGCATGCGTAAACAAATTCTAGTCTCTGCCGTTGCCAGTCTGGCCATCCTGAGTGGTTGCGCCAACATGTCTGACACCCAACGCCAAACCGCCACCGGCGCCGGCGTGGGCGCACTGGGCGGCGCTGCCGTGGGTGCGATCGCTGGCGGCCATGCAGGCTCGGGCGCGGTGATCGGCGCGGGTATCGGCGCGCTGGGCACCTATATCTGGTCGCAGCACATGCAAAAGCAAAAGCAGGAGATGGAGCAGGCCACCCAGGGCACCGGCGTGGTGGTGACGCAGACGCCGGACAACCAGCTCAAGCTCGATATCCCCAGCGACATCTCGTTCCAGACCAACCGCTCGGACATCCAGGGCAACTTCGCCCCCATCCTGGACCGCTTTGCCGAAGGCCTGCGCAACAACCCCAATGCCCAGGTACGCATCATCGGCCACACCGACAGCACCGGCAACGACGGCATCAACGACCCGCTGTCGCTCGCCCGTGCCGAGAGCGCCCGCAACTACCTGACGCAGCGCGGCGTGAACGGCGCGCGCATCCAGGTGCAGGGCATGGGCTCGCGCCAGCCCGTGGCCAGCAATGACACCCCGGCTGGCCGCGCGCACAACCGCCGCGTCGAGATTTATGTCGGTGAAGTGCAGCCAGGCCGTTAACACCTGCCTGTGCGGAATACACAAAGGGCGTCAGTTCAAGGACTGGCGCCCTTTTTTGTGGGCCCGCGCTAGCGGCAGACTCAGGAAAGATCGCGCAGCAGGTTGGCCAGCTCCACCGCTGATTTGACCTGCATCTTGTCAAACACCCGGGCCCGGTGCACCTCGACCGTGCGCACGCTGATGGTCAGCTCATCGGCAATCAGCTTGTTGGGCAGGCCATCGATCACCAGGCGCATGACGGCCTGCTCGCGGTCCGTCAGCTCGGCCACGCGCTCGCGCACGCCTTGCTGCGAGCGCAGCGTCTCCAGATAGTCGCTCGATGCCTGCAGCGCATGCTCGATACGGTCGACCAGCACGTTGTCGGAAAACGGCTTTTCGCAAAAATCAAAGGCACCGCGCTTGACGGTGGCCACCGCCGTGGGTACATCGGCGTGGCCGGTCAAAAAAATCACTGGCAAGGCGGCAATCACATCCATCTCGACCAAGCGGTCAAACAGCGCCAGGCCACTCATGCCGGGCATACGCACATCCAGGAGCGCACAGGCCGGGTCCACCTGGGGCGGGCGGCTGCGCAGCATGGCCTCAAAGGCCTCGGCCGAGGCAAAGCTCTCGCTGAGCAGGCGGCGCGAGCGCAGCATCCAGGCCAGGGCATCGCGCACCTCGGCATCATCATCGACGATATACACGGTCGCATTCACAAGCGGCTGCATCTCTGAACTTTCAATCGTTGCGCCAGGTTGGCAGGGTAAAACTGAAGATGGTCCCGCGCGGCTGGTTGGGCAGATAGCGCAAATGGCTGCCATGCTGCTCGACCACGGTGCGGCACAGGCTCAGGCCCAGGCCCATACCTTCCTCCTTGGTGGTGAAGAAAGGGGTGTAGAGGCGTGCGGCCACCTCCTCGGTGATGCCCTCGCCCACATCGGCCACGACAAACTCCACCCAGGACCGGCCATCGTCGCTGGGCGCCAGCCGCACCAGCATCTGCAGCACCCGAGGGTGCGTGCCGCCATAGTCCATGGCCTGCATGCCATTGCGGCTGAGGTTGAGCAGCACCTGCTCGACCATGGTCCGGTCACAGAAAACGGCGGGCAAGCCCGGCGCGACCTCGGTGGCCACATCGACATAGAGTTTACGCGCCTGCAGCCGCACCAGCGGCAATACCGCGTCCATCAGCTCGGAGGCCTGCAAAAACTCGCGCGACTGGTCGCGCCGGCGCACAAAACCATGCACGCTCTTGATGACCTTGCCCGCCCGCTCGGCCTGGAAGGCCATGCGCTGCACGGCCATGCGCACATCGGGCAGATGCTCCTGCACCTCATCGGGCGAGGCGCCATCGGGCAGCAGGTTCATGATGCCCGTCGCATAGCTGGAGATCGCGGCCAGCGGCTGGTTGAGTTCGTGGCTCAGCAGCGAGGCCATCTCGCCCACCGTCGCCAGGCGCGCGGTGGCCTGCAGGCGCTCCTGCGAGGCGCGCGAGAGCTCCTCGACCCGGCGCTGCTCGCTCATGTCGACAAAGGCGCTCATCCATCCGGTATGCAGCCCGGCGGCATTGATCAGCGGGGCCTCGAAAATCAGCACCGGAAAGCGCCGGCCTTCTTTGTGCATGAAGGTCGATTCATAGCCCTCGCGCGGCGGCGGCAAATGGCCTGACAGGCGGATCTGCTGGCGGCGCGCGTATTCGGGCGCCATCTCCGGCGGCCAGTAAGGCGTGGCCTTGCTCGGGTCCAGAATCTCCTCGGCCGAAAAGCCCACCATCTCGCAAAACGCCGGGTTCACATAGGTGACCTTGCCATGCAGGTCGCGCGCGCGCAGCCCTGTCACCAGCGAGTCTTCCATCGCCTTGCGAAAGGCCAGCGCATCACCCAGATCGCGCTCGGCTTTCAGGCGGCGGCGGTTGTCGCGCACCAGCACCACCAGCACGGTGATCAGCGCGATCGACATGCCGGTGACCAGGGCGGTGAGCACATTGGGAAAGACATTGGGCGCCGCATGCCAGCTGTCCACCCGCAGCATCAGCGCCACGCCGGGCAGATCGAGCAGCTGGTTGGAGGTGAACACGCGCGTGCCGCGCCGGGGCGTGCTGACAATCGCCAGCCGCGTGCCATCGGTCTCGGTGAAGGACAGCTCATGGTTGCGGCGCAGGCTCTCGTTGACCAGGTCCGACAGCACGTTCTGCAGGATGTAGGTGGCCACCGCAAAGCCGTGCAGCTGGTCACCAGTAATCACCGGCACGCACAGTTCGAGCAGCTCCAGCCCGGTGCCATTGCCCTGCGACAGGAAATAGCTGCCCGCGTACGAGGCCGCGCCGGTGTTGCGGGCACGCAGGCAGGCGGTATGGCTCTCGGTGTTCATGCCGGTGCGGTCAATGGCCGACCACTGCAGGTTCAAATAAGGCGACTCCTCGCTGGCCTCGATCTGCAGCTGCGGGTTGCGCCACTCGATATGCGCCAGGTCACGCTGGTTGCGCAAGATGGTGGCCGCGGCCGACTGCCAGGCCATCACATCGCTGTCATAGCGCGGCATGCTGCGCAGGCGGTTGACGTTGTCGTTGAACCGGCTGCGGATATCGCTGACGGCATCTTGGGCCTCACGGTCCAGGCGCTGCTGCACTTCAGAGATCTCATAGCGCCCGGCCAGCCAGACCTGGGTAACCAAGGTGCCCGCCACCAGCAGCACCAGCGCCGACCACAGCGACCAACGCCGCCAGCTCTGGTGCCAGCGCTGCGCCAGCGACTGCGCCCAATGCGCCATCAGCATACGCGGTGCTGCAAGGCAGGCAGCTGCTGGCGCCAGCGCTGCAGTTGCGCCCAGTCCAGGTCGGCCAGCACCATGCCGGGCTCGCTCGCCTGCAGCGCCATCACCTCGCCCCAGGGGTTGATGGCCATGCTGTGGCCCCAGGTGCGGCGGCCGTTTTCATGCTGGCCGCCTTGGGCTGCGGCCAGCACATAGGCCAGGTTCTCGACGGCACGCGCGCGCAGCAGCAGCTCCCAGTGCGCCTGGCCTGTGGTGTAGGTAAAGGCGCTGGGCACCAGCATCAGCTGGGCGCCCGCCTGCGCATGCAGGCGGTAGAGCTCGGGAAAGCGCAGGTCGTAGCAGATGCTCAGGCCGATGCGCCAGCGGTGGCCATCGTGGCTGGGCAGGTCAAAGTGCACCGGCGCATGGCCAGGCGCGATGACGCGGTGTTCGTCATAGGACTCGCGCTCGTTGGCATAGCAAAACAAATGCATCTTGTCGTAGCGCACCACGCAGTCGCCCTGCGGGTTGTAGACGCAGCTGCTGTTGTAGACATGCGCGGCGTCCGGCCCCTGCAGCGGCACGGTGCCGCCAACGATCCACAGCCCCAGGCTGCGGGCGCTGTCGGCCAGGAACCGCTGCATGGGGCCTTCGCCAAACGGCTCGGCCAGCGCCAGCTTGTCGGTATCGCGCTCGCCCATCAGGCAGAAGTACTCGGGCAGCACCGCCAGCTCCGCTCCAGCGGCTGCCGCCTGCTGCAGCAGCTGCCAGGCCTGCGCGCGGTTGTGCTCCCAGTCTGTGCTGGTCACCATTTGGAGTGCGGTTACTTTCATCGATGCATCCTGCAAGAGAAACTGGCAGCTATTATCCGTAACCGCTGACCGGGCGCGGTGCCTGCGGATATCGAAGGTGATTCAGCGCAGCGTCCGGGCGCTCAATGCGGGGTGCCCACCGCGTTGCTGTCCGCTTCCTGCCTGCGGCCTATGCGCTTGACCTCGGGCTCCGACCAGGAGCCGCTGACCTCGAACTCCTGGGTCACCGCCTGCGTCAACGGCCCCTTGAACAAGGCCTGGGCCAGGAAGGTACCAATGCCAATGACCGGGTTGATGGCGGTGGTCACCAGCGCCATCGTCGTGGTGTTCAGCTCGGGGATGACAACCACATGCAGGTCCTGCGTTTCATCGCGCAGGTTGGCGCTGCCTTCGAGCAGCACGGCAGCGGTCACGCCCTTCATCTGCATGTTCGTGGTCGAGGCCACGCCATCGCTCACCAGCACATCGCCACGCACAAAGTCAAAGCCAAAGCCTGCGCTGAACACGTCCTTGAAATCCAGGGTCAGCCGGCGCGGCAAGGCCTGCAGGTTGAGCACGCCCAGCAGCTTGGCCGCACCGGGCTCCACCTTCAGAAACTGGCCCTGGCCGACATCGATATGCAGCTTGCCGTCCATGCTGGTGTAGTCCGGGCTCACGGGGCTGCCCGTCCAGCCGATGCGCCCCTGCACCGAGCCCTTGCCCTGGCGCACCACACCGGCCATGCCCAGGCGGCCCAGCAGCGCGCCGGTGTCCTTCAGGTCCAGGCGCATTTCCAGCTCGGTACGGCGCCCGCCGCTGCTGCTGCGCTGGGCACCCCAGTCGCCACTGGCCTGCAGGCTGGCGGCATCGTTCGAGAGCACCATGTTTTTCAGCTGCCACCAGGATTTGTCCGCTTGGCGCTGGTTGACGGCCTGTACCTCCAGGCGGCCCACCGAATGCTGGCGCCAGCGCAGGTCCTCCACCACCACATCGAGCGCCGGCAGCTGCCCGGGCTCCTGGCCCAGCGCGTCATCTTGGCTGGCGCCGGCCTTGCTGTCGGCGCCCTCCTGGCCCACACGCAGCTGGCTCAGCCGCGCGCGGATGGTGCCCGGGCCCTTGGCCTCCTGCTCGTACTCCAGCTGGCCATCGAGCAGGCTGGAGCTGACCTGGCTGCGCCAGCGCGCGCCTGTGCGCGAGCCGCTCAGGTGCAGGTTGTGGATATCCATGCCGCGCACCTGTACGGTATCGAGGCGGATATCCCAGTGGTCGGGCAAAAAGGCGGCATAGGCGTCGCCATCGGCGGGCGACGCAGGGGGGGCCGCCCCTGCGGCCGCTGCGCCCTCTGCCACAGGCGTCTTCTGTGCCGGCGCCATGGCCTTGAGGCGCTGGGCCAGCGCCTGCCATTCCTGCACATCGACCTGCGGCAGCTGCACCTCGGCAATCACGCCCTTGGCCGGCAAGGTCAGCGCGCCGGCGCCCAGGCGCAGCACGCCACTGACCACCTTGTCGGGCACCTTGTCATCGCTGCTGATATCGCGCACATAGCGCAGCTGCAGGCGCCCACCCACATCGAGCTGCATGTTCTGCCGCACCAGCGCTGACGGCGCCGCCTCCGGCACGGTGCTGGCAAAGTGCGTCGGCCAGACCTCATCGGCCGCCTTTTTCAGCGGCACCGGCAGCGCCAGGGCCATACCGGCCAGATCGCTGCGCACCTCCACCAGCGGCACGCCCTGGGCCATGCTGATGTCCAACTGGTAGGCGGCCTGGCCTTGGGCCAGTTGCGCCAGCTGCACCACCGGGCCCAGCTCCTTGGCGCGCAGCAGGCCGTCGGCCGTGGCCACGCCATTGGCGCGCACCTTAAGGCGGGGGCCATGGTCCGCGCCAGCGGGCAGGCCGCTGACATCCATGCCACCGGAGAACTTGACCGCACCGCCCAGCGCCTGGCCCTGCAGCTCCTGCAGCGCAAAACCATGCTCGGAGAACTGCACCGCGCCGGTAACCTTGTCGACCACCGGCGAGTCATCATGGAACTGGATACGGTTGCCCGGCAGCAGCACCTTGCCATCGACCTTGGCCTGGGCCATGTCATGCACCGGCAGGTCGAGCTTGAGTTGCAGTTGGGCATCACCATCGGCCTGGGTCTGCGCCAGTGCCTGCTGGGTCAGCGCATCAATCGCGCTGCCGCGCACGGTGGCCAGCATATCGGCCAAGGGCCCATTGGCCTGTGCATTGACAAGCACGCGCGTGGCATGGAAGTCGGGAATCTGGGCACTGGTCTGGTCGACCACGATGCGCTGGTTGCCGTCCAGAATGCCCTTGGCCTTGTTGACCTGCATGCCATTGCCCTCAAACACCAGCTCGCCCGAGAGGCGGTTGAGCTCCGGCCAGGGCTTTTCGCCAGGGTGCAGGTGCGAGTTGGGCACATAGGCATAGCGCACATCGCGCACGGGTGCCACGATGCGGAACAGGCCGTGGCGCGAATCGGGGAAAGGCACTTCCCACAGATCGCCATCGATCTCGAACTGCACATTGCTGGCCTGGCCGGCCAGAACGGCATCGCGCACATAGTGGCGTGCATCGGGTGGAATGTGCAGCGGCAAATAGCGGTGCACCTGGGTGCCATCGGCCCGCTCGAGCATGCCCTTGAGCTGCAGGATGCCAGGAAAGCGCGAGTGGGACCCCGTCTTCTGCGGGTCGGCCGTCTGCCAGGACCAGCGCGCATGGCCGGCCGCATGCGCATTGGCAAACTCCAGCCGCTCGGACTGCATCTGGATATGCTCGCCCTGCACCGTCCACTGCAGCTGGGTGCTGGCCGAGGTGATGGGGACCTGCGGGTCTTCAAACACCGACGGCAGGTAGAGCGCGCCATCGGCAAAGGCCATCTTGGCCTGGCCGCCACCGGCCCGCGCATCAATCGTCAGATCCAGCCCGCGCAGGCCCACATGCGGCTGCCCGCCCGCCAGCACCAGGCCGCCATGGCTGTCGCGCGCCGCATTGGCGCGTGGCGCGGCAGCCGGCATGCCAAAGGCCAGCTGGCCCACATCGGCCTTGACCTGCCAGTCCTGCAAGGTATCCATGTCGCCACGCCAATGGGCCGATGCGCTGCGGATCAGGCCGGCGGGCCGGTTGCTCTGCAACCACTGGCGGGCGTTGTCGGGGATGGGCAGCAGCCGCGCCAGCTGAGCCAGCGAGGCAATATCGAGCGACTGGGCACTGGCTTCGGTCTCGCTGGGCTGTTTGCCCTGGGCATAGACATGGTTGATGCGGGCGCTGCCACCGGGCCATTGCTCGCCGTTGGCCGACTCCACCGCCAGGTTCTCCGTCAGCACGCGAAAGCCGCTGTCATCGGCGGCGCCGCCGATGCGTCCCTGCACCGAGCGCAGCAGCAGCACCGTGCCCTGCGCCACTTTGTCATCGCTGGCCGCCGCAGCTTGGCGGCGCACGCCCACATCGCGCAAGGCCACATCGGCCGTGCCATTCGTCAGTTTGCCCCGCGTCACATCTAGCCACAGGCGCGCCGAGCCCTGGCCTTGCTGCAGGCCCATCGCCGGCGGCAGGTAGGGCGCCATCGCTGCGGCATTGAGCTGGAGCGCCTCCAGGTAGACCTGGCCACTCCAGTGCTTCCAGCGGCCATCGTGCAGCGCCCAGATGGGCTGGTGCATGCGGCCGCGCAGCTCCAGCGCGTCGCCCCAGTCCTCGGGCGGGCGCACGCGCAGCTGCCATTCATGGCGCAGACCGGGGTTGCGCAGCAGCAGATGCACGTCGCTGAAGGTGACCGGCGGCAGACCGCGCAGCTGGTCATCCCAGGTGATGCTGCCGCCCTGGACCAGGACTTCGCGCTGGCGAAACAGCCAGTCGGCAGCGCTGCCGCTGTCCTGGCTCTGCGAGGTCTCCACCAACACGCCGGCCACGCGCACACTGCCATCGGCGGCGCGCTGCACCGTCAGCTGCGGCGCGTTGATGACGATCTGCTCGGCCCGCAGTCGCAACAGCGACGGCACCGACAAGGCCACCTGGATCGTATCCAGGGTAAACCCAGCAGAGCCATCGGGCTGCGCGATTCGCAGGCCCTGCACCGCAATGGCGGGCACCAGGCTGTTGTTGCCATCGGCCTGCAGCCGGTCGATGCGCACCGGCACCCCCAGCGCCTGCGATAGCCTAGATTCCACTTGCGGGCGAAAGTCATTGATACGGGGCACAATCCACCAATGCAGCGCCGCCACCGCCAAGGCCAGCAGCAGCACCAAGCCCAGCAATAAGCCCAGCGACCATTGCACCAGCTTGGCAGCGAGCTTGAGCAATCGGGGCGCGCGCACAGTCAATCGAGTCCAATCAGTAAGGGGAAAGCGAAATTATGACCCGCGGCAAGTCCCTCGCTCGCGTTGCATATGTGAGCATTTGAACAGGTCTGCCGCAGGACATTGTCGATAAAGCGCTATGGCACACACGGATATCACGCCCCCGCAGGCCAGCCTGCCTCTGTCTGAGCATTCGCGCTTCGTCCAGCGCCTGCACCGCCGCTACGAGGGTTTGCTCGACCTGCTGCCCAGCGGCCCCCCCACGCATGCCACGATGGCACCGACCCTGGCTGCGCTGCAGGCCCAGGGCTATGCACTGGGCGCTGCGCTGCGCATTCTTCGCCAGCTGGTGATGGAGCGCCTGGTGCACCTGGACTGCGACGAGCAGGCCGATCTGCAGACCATCACCCAGGGCGTGACCGAGCTGGCCGAGCTGGCCTTGGACGCGGCCTGCACCGCCGCCCGGGCCGAGCTGGACAGCCGCCATGGCGCCCCGCGCGACGCCGATGGCAACCCGGTGCAGCTGTGGGTGATCGGCATGGGCAAGCTGGGCGCGCGCGAGCTCAATGTCTCCAGCGACATCGACCTGATCTATATCTACGAGCAAGAGGGCGAGACCCAGGGCCAGCCCGATGGCCGAGGCAAGCTCAGCAACCATGAGTACTTCATCCGCGCGATCAAGCTGATCTACCAGCTGATTGGCGAGACCACCGAGCACGGCTTTGTGTTCCGCGTGGACTTGATGCTGCGGCCCAATGGCAACTCCGGCCCGGCCGCCATCTCGGTTGCGGCGCTGGAAGACTACCTGCAGACCCATGGCCGCGAGTGGGAGCGCTTTGCCTGGCTCAAGAGCCGCATCGTGGCGCCACTGGCCGATATCCGCAGCCCCAATGTGCAGGCGCTGCGCGGCGCGGTGCTGCCTTTTGTGTTCCGCCGCTACCTCGACTACGCGGTCTTCGATTCGCTGCGCAGCCTGCACCGCCAGATCCGCGAGCATGCGGCCAAGCGCAGCGCGGGCCACCCCGAGCGCGCCAATGACGTCAAGCTCTCGCGCGGCGGCATCCGCGAGATTGAGTTCATCGTGCAGCTGCTGCAGGTGGTGCGAGGCGGCCAGTTCCCCGAGCTGCGCTGCCGCGCCACCTTGGAGGCCCTGCCCCGCCTGGAGCGCGCCAACCTGATGGCGCCCGAAACCGCACAGGCCCTGGCCGACGCCTACACTTTTCTGCGCAAGGTGGAGCACCGCATCCAGTACCTGGACGACCAGCAGACCCATGTGCTGCCCACGCGCGATGACGACCTGCGGTGGATGGCCCAGACGCTGGGCTATGACGACGAGTGCCGCTTCTTGCACCAGCTCGATGCGCACCGCGAGCTGGTCGCACAGGAGTTTGACAAACTGCTGGGCGGCAACGAAGCCTGCAAGAGCGGCCAATGCGGCGGCGCCAAGGGGGCCGCTGCCAGTCCGCCCGAACTGGAGACCGTGCTGCCCAAGCTGCCCGAGGCGGTGCGCGAGCGCGTGCTGCAGTGGCAGCGCAATCCCCGCTACAGCTACCTGAGCGATGCGGGCCTGGGGCGCCTGGTTTTGCTGCTGCAGCGCACGGCCCAGTGGCTCAGCCAGGGCCAGGTCAGCGAGATCGCCGCGGTGCGGCTGGCCGACTGGATGGAATCGCTGCTGCGCCGCGAAAGCTACCTGGCCATGCTGCAGGAGCGCCCGGCCGTGCATGAAAAACTGATGCACATGCTGGGCGCGGCCAAATGGCCGGCCCGCTACATGCTGCAGCACCCCGGCGTCATCGACGAGCTGGCCAGCGATGCACTGATGCATGAGCGCTTCAACCCGCAGGAGTTTGAGGCGGATCTGGAGCGGCGCCGTGCCGCGCTGCAATCCACCGCCGAAGACGATGACGAGAACCTGCTGAACCTGCTGCGCCGCGCCCACCATGCCGAGACCTTCCGCACCTTGGCGCGCGACATCGAGCAGCAGATCACGGTCGAGCAGGTGGCCGATGACCTCTCGGCACTGGCCGATGCCGTGCTGCGCGTGACCACGCGCTGGTGCTGGGGCCGGCTCAAGAGCGCGCACCGCGCCGAGCCGCAGTTCGGCATCATCGGCTACGGCAAGCTCGGCGGCAAGGAACTGGGCTATGGCAGCGACCTGGACATCGTCTTTGTCTTCGACGACGACGACGAGCGCGCACCCGAGGTCTATTCGGCCTTTGTGCGCAAGCTCATCAGCTGGCTCACCGTCAAGACCGGCGAAGGCGACCTGTTCGAGATCGACACGGCGCTGCGCCCCAACGGCAACTCCGGCCTGCTGGTCACCAGCTTTGACTCCTACGCCAACTACCAGCAGCAGCGCGGCAGCAACACCGCCTGGACCTGGGAGCACCAGGCGATGACGCGCGCCCGCTTTGTGCTGGGGAGCCCTGCGCTGGCGGCCCGCTTTGATGCGGTGCGCGAAGCGGTGATCACTGCCCCACGCGACGCGCCAGCGCTGCGCAGCGAGATCGCCACCATGCGCGAGCGCGTGCGCAGCGCCCATGCGGTGCCCGCTGGCTTGTTCGATGTCAAGCACAGCGTGGGCGGCATGATGGATGTGGAGTTTGCCGTGCAGTACCTGGTTTTGCTGCATTCGGCTTGCAATCCCCAATTGCGTCCCAACCTGGGCAACATCACCTTGCTGCGCCGTGCCGAAAGTGCCGGTTTGCTGCCCGAAGGCATGGGCGAGGCGAGTGCGAATGCCTACCGCGCATTGCGCCGTGTGCAACATTTGGCCAGGCTGAACGAGGCGCCCACCCAGGTGCCTGAGACGGCTTTGCTCGAAGAGCAGCAGACGGTGCGAACGCTGTGGGCAACGGTGTTACAGACCGCATAAAACCTGCAGAAAGACCGATGGAACTCGGGAATTCATAAGGGTTTATACTGCGTCATCACCCGTCGCTAGCATTCACTTACGCGCAACGGCATTCAAAACGATGTACTATCGCCTAACGCTCACTGATTAATTCGACAAATGATAACGCAATGAAACAAATTATTTATTTGTTTACAATACATTTATGGTGGCAGGCGGAAACTTAAAACGGACCTTCCACTCTGTGAACCATGTAAAGGCGACAGAAGCAGTTTTTACCGACCCTTTTTAATGTTGCGAAGTCTTTCAGGCCCAATCCGGCATGACTGCAAACCTGAAGTGCTTCTCCTCCCTCCCTCTCTATCATTCACTTCGGGACGCTTCGCAACTTTTTTTATACCCAGGCCCAGTCCAGACGACTGGGCCTTTTTTTGCCCGCGCGCAGCCTGCCCGTGGCTGCAGGCTCGGGAGCCTCTCAGCCCTGAGCCAGCAGGTCGGGAGCGCCTCAGCCCTGCGGCTGCGTTGCCGCAAAGCTGGGCCGGGCTTCCAGGCGCTCCAGCAGCTGCGCCAGGTTGGGGTGGCGCGCTGCCCAATCCAGCTCGGGAAAGCGAAAGCGCAGCCAGGCCAGCGCGCAGCCCACGGCGATATCGGCCAGGCTGATGTGCACACCCGCGCCGGCAAAATAGGTTTTCTGGCCCAGGCCGTTGCCCATGGCCTCCAGCCCTGCCCAGACCTTGCCCAACTGGCGCTCCACCCAGGCGGGGCTGCGCTGCTCGGCCGAGCGGCCGGCAAAGGCATATTCCATGCGCGCCAGCACGGCGGCATCGAGCACGCCATCGGCCATCGCCTCCCAGCTGCGCACTTCGGCGCGCTCGCGGCCCAGGCTGGGGATCAGCCGGCCCACCGGCGACAAGGTGTCCAGGTACTCGACGATCACCCGCGAGTCCACCAGCACCGAGCCGTCGTCCAGCACCAGGCAGGGCACCTTGCCCAAGGGGTTGACCGAGGCGATCGTAGCCCCGTCGCCCCAGACATCCAGGGTCTCCAGGCGGTAATCGAGTTTTTTCTCGGCCAGCACCACGCGCACCTTGCGCACATAGGGACTGGTCAGGCTTCCTAGCAATTTCATAGCTTCAGGCTCAGGCAGGTGGCGTCGATCCGGTCCGCAGGGACCTCCAAGCTGCCATGGGCATGGGGGTCCGTACGGGACATTTGCACCTCTCGATTGTAATTAGGCAAATCCAGACTGCAGCCGCGGCAAACGGCCCGCTTCTACAATAGCGGCCCATGAGCCTGTCTTCCCTTACCGCCCTTTCTCCGCTGGATGGCCGTTACGCCTCCAAACTGTCCACCCTGCGCCCGATCATGAGCGAATTTGGCTATATGCATCGCCGTGTCCAGGTGGAGATCACCTGGTTCATCGCGCTGTCCGATGCCGGTTTTGCCGAGTTCTCGCCGCTGTCCGAGGGTGCACGCAGCTACCTGCACGGCCTGGTGAATAACTTCAGCGAAGCCGACGCCCAGGCGATCAAGGACATCGAGAAGACCACCAACCACGACGTGAAGGCGGTGGAGTACTGGATCAAGAGCAAGTTCGAGGCACGCCCAGAGCTGCTCAAGGCGGCCGAGTTTGTGCACTTTGCCTGCACCAGCGAAGACATCAACAACACCAGCCATGCGCTGCAAATCCGCGCCGGCCGCGACCAGGTGATCCTGCCGGGCCTGGACCGCGTGGTGCTCAAGCTGCGCGAGATGGCGCACCAGTATGCGGCTGTGCCCATGCTCAGCCGCACCCACGGCCAGACCGCCAGCCCCACGACCGTGGGCAAGGAACTGGCCAACGTGGTGGTGCGCCTGCAAGCGGCGATGGACCGCATTGCCAATGTCAAGCTGCTGGCCAAGATGAACGGTGCCGTGGGCAACTACAACGCCCACCTGTCGGCCTGGCCCGAGTTCGACTGGGAGAGCTTCAGCAAGAACGTCGTGGAAAAGCACGAGCCCCAGGGCCTGGGCCTCACTTTCCAGCCCTACTCGATCCAGATCGAGCCGCATGACTACATGGCTGAACTGTTCGACGGCATCGCCCGCGCCAACACCATCCTGATCGACCTCTCGCGTGACATCTGGGGCTATGTCTCGGTGGGCTACTTCAAGCAGCGCCTCAAGGCCGGCGAGATCGGCTCGTCGACGATGCCGCACAAGGTCAACCCGATTGACTTCGAAAACGCCGAAGGCAACCTGGGCCTGGCCAATGCACTGCTGCGCCACCTGTCGGAGAAGCTGCCGATCAGCCGCTGGCAGCGTGACCTGACCGACTCCACCGTGCTGCGCAACATCGGCGTGGCCACCGGCTATGCTGCACTGGCCTACACTTCGCTGATGACCGGCCTGAACAAGCTGGAGCTGAACGAAGAGCGCCTGGCCGAAGACCTGGACAATGCCTGGGAAGTGCTGGCCGAGCCGATCCAGACCGTCATGCGCCGCTATGGCGTGCAAGGCGCCTATGAAAAGCTCAAGGAAGTCACCCGTGGCAAGACGGTGCGCGCCGAAGACCTGCACCAGCTGATCCGCAGCCTGGAGATCCCGCAGGCTGACAAGGAGCGCCTGCTGGCCATGACCCCGGCCAGCTACATCGGCAAGGCCACCGAGCTGGCCCAGCGCGTTTAAGTACGCTCTCCCCAAGAGGCCAGGCGCTCCCTGGCCTCTTGCCTTTTTTCTCTCACCGCCCGGCCAAGCGCAACGCGCCAGCCGGGCGCGCCGGATTCACCCCCGAAGCCCAGGCTTCGTCACCAGACCCTGCCCCATGGCTATCAAATCCACGATCTACAAGGCCAATCTGTCGATTGCCGATATCGACCACAACTACTACGCCGACCACAACCTGACCCTGGCGCGCCACCCCAGCGAAACCGACGAGCGCATGATGGTGCGCCTGGTGGCGCTGGCCTTGAACGCCCACCAGCTGCAGGACCTGTGCAATGGCGACGGCACCCTGGGCTTTGGCGCCGGCCTGTCCGACCCGGACAACCCTGATGTGCACCTGACCGACTTCACCGGCGCCAAGCGCATCTGGATCGAAGTGGGCCAGCCCGAAGAAAAGCCGATCACCAAGGCCTGCAACAAGTCGGACCATATGCTGGTCTACTGCTTCAACCATGCAGCCGAGATCTGGTGGAAGGGCCTGGAAGGCAAGCTCGCGCGCCAGGAAAAGCTCGAGGTGTTCCGCCTGCCCACCGAGGTGTCGCAATCGCTGGCCGATCTGGCCGAGCGCAGCATGCAGCTGCAGGCCACCATCCAGGAAGGCCAGCTGACCCTGTCCAGCGACAAGGGCACCGTCTTTGTAGAACCTATTCGCTGGAAGTGATGCCGCCTGCGGAACGCGCACGTTCCGCATAGCGGTTGAAGCGCCAGGCCGTGCCCTGCACGGTGATGCGCCGCCATACCGCCCGCTTTTGCACGGGGCTGTAGGCCAGCCAATGCTGCACCTCGTCAAAGCTGCGGCCGCAGCCCTTGCAGACCGCATCGCCCTGGCTGGTCGAGCAGATGGCGATGCAGGGCGTATCCGGTGTGGTCTCCCACCAGGCCAGCCAGGCCTGCATGGCCGCATCGCCCATCTCGCGCACATCCACCCCATCGCTGCGCTGGTAGACCAGCCGCGCGTAGACCTCGGCCAGCGCAGCCACCTGCGGCGCCAAGGATGCGCCAGGGCCACTGGGCGCACGCTGGCGCCAGTGGTTGATGGCTGCTTCCAGATCGGTCAGGTGGATGATTTCCATAGCTGCCATCGATGATAGCCCTGCGGCAGCGAAACCGCCAAGCGGCGGTGCACCCCCACTTGTTCACAGCTTGTTATCCACAGGTGTGGGCAAACACACACATGCGGGAATACTCTGTGCAGTGGCCCGGTCTTTGTCACCCCAAAGCGCTTGGTTTGTGTTCCAATACGCGCTGACGAAGGGGAGTAGCTCCCGTTGATGCCTTGCCAGCGGCAAGTGCAGAGACATGTAATGCGTCGTCAGTACGAAGCCTCACGGCTTCCGGCGCGTTAGGTTCATGGCCCACATGATCTGAGCAAGACCTTTGAAAACCATGGTGCCGCACCACAGGTCTTCGAAGCTACTGCCCGGCGGTTGGCCATCACGGCGCCAACGCTGAACCACGTCGCCTCCCTGACTTGTAACGACACCCCACTGGCTGGTCTGTGCATGGTGCATGGGCCGCTTTTTCAAAAATTAGGTGCTTACATGGACTTGGATTTTCTGACGCACGCGCCCTTCTGGATTGCACTGGGCCAAATCATCATCATCGACATCCTGCTGGGCGGCGACAACGCGGTGGTGATTGCCCTGGCTTGCCGCAAGCTGCCCCCTGACTTGCGCCGCAAAGGCATCATCTTTGGTACCGCTGGCGCGATCATCTTGCGCGTCATCCTGATCGCCTTCGCGATGTTCCTGCTGGCGCTGCCGTTCCTGAAGTTTGTCGGCGCCATCTTGCTGTTCTGGATCGGCGTCAAGCTGCTGGTGCCTGAAGACGAAGACCACGGCAACATCCAAGGCAGCGACCGCCTGTTTGCTGCCATCAAGACCATCATCGTTGCCGACCTGGTGATGAGCGTGGACAACGTGATCGCCATTGCTGGCGCCGCACAGAACGCCGGCGACGAGCACCACATGCTGCTGATCGTTCTGGGCCTGCTGATCTCGATCCCGATCATCGTCTGGGGCAGCCAGTTGGTCATCAAACTGATGGAGCGCTTCCCGATGGTCATCACCGCTGGCGGCATGCTGCTGGGCTGGATTGCGGGCGGCATGCTGGTCTCTGACCCCGTGTTTGCCAACCCCGACAAGTGGACCTGGATGTTCAAGATCGACCAGAGCAAGACCCTGCACTATGCAGCTGCTGCGGCTGGCGCACTGATCGTGCTGGTGCTGGGCAAATGGCTGGCCAGCAAAAAAGCCAAGGAACTCCCGGCGGCCAACGTACACTAAGCCTATAACCGCCCTCTACCACCACCGCTGGCAGCCCCACGCTGCCAGCCCCACTTAGGCCACTTGGATGAACGTAAAAATAGTCTTTGTAGATGATGCCGCCTTTGCCCTGCAGCGCTTGAACGAGTGCGCAACCATCAACGACGAGCACTGGGTGCTGGTGGCTTGCGCCCCCAAGATCACCCGCAGGGCCAGCCGCTGGGGCAATCGCAGCACCCTCGAAAAGTGGCGCAACAAGTGGGCCAAAAACCTGTTTGAGGGCCTGATCCCGCAAAGCACCCAGCTGCAGCGCGCCCGCGTCTCGACCCATATCTCGGAAGTGAGCGTGCAGCAAATGACCGCCCAGCTACACGCCGAGTACCCCGAGGCCGAAGTGCTGGACTGGCGCCGCCCCAAGGCCATCTCCGAGCCGCCATCGGCCGACTTTGTGCCACGTCCTGCCAAGCTGGCAGGCTCGCTGCTGGGGATTCTGGGTATCTGCTTCAGCTTGGTGCTGGACGGCGTGTAAGCCATCAGCCTCATCACCCAACACAAAGCGCCTTCGGGCGCTTTTTTCATGGCTGGGCTCGGTAACCAAACCTTCCATCATTGGATGCCGGCCTATACACAGCACGCCCGCCATCCGCTATGCTGGCGCCATGAAACTCATCCTCAAATGGCTGCTCTCCGCAGTCGCCCTGCTCTGTGTCGCCTACCTCTACAGTGGTGTGGAAATCCGCAGCTTTGGCGCGGCGCTGATTGCAGCGCTGCTGATAGGGCTGTGCAATGCGATAGTGCGCCCTGTGCTGATCGTGCTGACCCTGCCCGTCACCATCCTCACCTTGGGCCTGTTCATCTTTGTCATCAACGCGCTGATGTTCTGGGCCGCGTCCGGCATTGCAGGCAGCGGCTTTGTGGTGCATGGCTTTTGGGCTGCGCTGATCGGCTCGGTGCTTTACTCCATCATCAGCCTGGTCATCGAATCACTTACGGGCCGCCTGCTCCTTGGCAAGTGATTGCATCTCGCGCAAGCGGGTATCGATAATCGAGGCCTCGTAGTAGTCATTGCGGTTCTGGCTGTTGCGCGCCATGTCCTGGCCGGCGCGCAGGCGGTCTACCGCCGCTGCATAGTCGTACTGCGCGGCCCGGCTCTCAGCCTCGGCGCGGATGGAGCGCAGCGGCTGGTTCTGCTGGCGCAGCACCCACGACAGCGCAAGCCAGGCCCCCGCATCCTTGGGCCACTGCACGACCAGGGTCTGCAGGCGGCTGCTGGTCTGGCGCAATACCCCTTCATAGGCCGTCAAACCCGTGGCGGGCAGCTGCGCCAGGGCTTGCGCAGCCAGCACCAGCTCGGGCCGGTCACTGCCCTGGCCTGCATCGTCGCCCACCACCGCCTTGACCTCCGGCAGCAGCACATCGCGGCTGCTGTCCTGGATACTCAACGACTTGTCCGAGCCCTGCGTAATCACCGCTTCGTTGACCAGGCCGGTCATCGCATTGCTGACCGTGACCGAAGTGCTGCCGGCCTTGCTGGGAGGGGGCTTGAGTGGCTGGATCTTGGCCAGCGCCGCCAACGCATCTTGCGGCTGGCGATTGCGCAATGCCAGATCAGCACGCAGCAGCTGCGCCTGGCGCATCGCATCCGGGTGGGCCTGCACGGTGACATCCAGCTGGTCCAGCGCAGCCAGGGCCTCCGCCTGGCGCCCCAATTGGTTGTGCGACATGGCAGCCAGATACCAGACACCCGCCCGCTGCTCCAAAGAGCGGTTGGCAAAATCGGCCGCCGTGGTCAGCTGCACCCATTGGTGCAGCACCTGGGGCTCAGGCTTGGACAGCATGCGCGCCCGGGCCGACATCATCTGCGCCACCATGCCCGTGTCCTGCGGTTTGCGTGCAGCACCGGCGGGCAAGCGCGACTGCATGTCGGCAATGCGCTCGGTGGTCAGCGGGTGGGTACGCAAATACGGCCAGCTGCCGTTGTCGTTCATGCGGTTGGCTTGCTGCAGCTTCTCGAACATGCTGACAAAGCCCGCTTGCGAGTAGCCGGCAGGCGGCATCAGGCTCATGCCGGTGCGATCCGCCTCGCGCTCCATATCGCGTGAGAAGTTCAGCTGTGACTGGATGGCGGCGGCCGAACTGCCCACCATCAGCGCCTGGGCTGCAGCCGGGTTTTTGCTGGCCGCCAAAGCGCCCAAAATCATGCCGGCAATCATCACCGGCGTCATGCGCGACTGGCGCGCCAGCATGCGCGCAATATGGCGCTGGGTGATGTGGCTCATCTCGTGGGCCAGCACCGAGGCCAGCTCGTCGCGGCTGCCGACCACGCCCACCAGACCGGTCTGCACCCCCATAAAACCGCCAGGCAGCGCGAACGCATTCACGGTGGCATCCTGGATCAGCATCACCTGCCAGGCAAAACGCTCTTGAAGCTCGGATGTCAAGGTACCGCGCTGGCGCGCCGCCAGCATCAACTCCTGCCAGATGCCGTTGACATACTCATACAGAATCGCATCATCCAGGAACTGCGGATCGCGGTAGATTTCGCGTGCAATGTCATCGCCCAGGCGCCGCTCCTCGCTGGTGGTCATCTCGGCGCCCTCGCCCATCGCCGGCAAGCTGGTATCGGCCCGCGCCTGCATGGGGGCCAGAGTGGCCACTGCAGCCATATGGGCTGCGAGCAAGGCACATGCTGTGCGTTTAATAAACCATGTATTCATTCAAAATTCCGTGCGACAGCAGATGCTGAATCTGAATCAAGCCAGAGGGTGGCCAGAGCGGACTCCTTGCCATCAAGCCTTCACCCCAACACGTATGATGAAGCACCACTGCACAAGTTGCATGCTGTATTGCCGCTTGTGACGTATTGAACACGGAAAGCACCATGACTGAACTCACCCATTTCGACGCCCAGGGCCAGGCCCATATGGTCGATGTAGGCGCCAAGCCTAACACCCATCGCATCGCAATTGCGGAGGGCTTTATCACCATGCAGCCGGCCACCTTGGACATCATTGCCGCCGGCACCGCCAAAAAAGGCGATGTGCTGGGTATTGCGCGTATTGCCGGCATCATGGCGGCGAAGAAGACCAGTGAGCTGATACCGCTGTGCCACCCGATTGCGCTGACCAAGGTGGCGGTGGATTTTGAGCTGTTACCGGAAAAGAATGCTGTGCGCTGCGAAGTCAGAGCGGAAACTGTTGGGCCTACTGGCGTGGAGATGGAGGCCTTGACCGCAGTTCAGGTCGCACTGCTGACTGTTTATGACATGTGCAAGGCTGTAGATAAGGGGATGGTGATGACAGGAATATTATTGAGAGAGAAATGTGGCGGAACTAAATAAAAAATAATCTAATAATTTCATCCACCCTTTAGATCCAATATTTTCAAATCCCCTTTTTTCAGCCCGACAATTACTACATATGTACCATCCGGCGTGATTAGAGGAAGCCAACGAATATCACCCCCCCCCCGCACTGCATCCCGAATCGAATCCGGGGAATTAAATTTTTCGAGTTCACTCATAGACATAGACCTGGATCTTATATCCACCCACACATCACCAGCTTCTCTATACATATTAGGGCGAAATGCCACATCTGGAAAACCCTTTAAAACTTCAGAAAGTACAATATCTTTTTGCTCCGTACTCATTAAGGGGACTGCAACCCAACGAGGAGCCCAAAAAGATGACTTCAGAGAATCATGATTTTTATATTCTGAATCAATATCTACATAGCGGGCTATTTCAAATCTATCTTCAACAAAAACCAACCATTCAGGTCGCCCTTGAAATATTGAGTTGAGGCCAATAAATAACGCCATAATCTGCAAAGAAAATATTACAATCAAATCATACTTTATATATTTCTTACTTGCATCATAGACAACAAACGTCAGCAATGGCCCCATCAAAACATCTACAACAAACAGAATACCTACGATTGAAGAGATACGCATACCCTTCGCTAAAACATCAGGGTACCAGCTTAGATATATCAGCAAAAGTGCAGCCAATCCAAATGCCATAGATACTAAGAGATGTCCACCTGATACTTTTAATTTCTCCGATATTTTTTCTTTGGTTAAATTCATCTGCATAAATAAAAAACCCCGCAAGCGGGGTTTTAAGGAAGTCAAGTGCAATTAACGGCAACCAGATGGAATCCAGCTAGCCTTGTAGTTACCGCCCGCACCAGTGCAAGTCCAACGGCTGATTTGATTATTTGCAGCGGTGACAGTAGGAGAAATAGTCATAGTCACACCGTTTACAGCGCCAGCATTAAAAAGCACAGTAATAACACCGGCTCCACTGGCAGTCACGCCTTGAGCTGCGAAATACTTCCCCACCAAAGTTTGAGCCGACGCTTGTGTTTCAGCGGATGCAACGGCATTACCAGTACCAGCTTCAGCGGTGTCTACTGCGATATCAGCTTGAACGCCAGAAGTAGCCTTCAGACCTTCCGACATCTGTGCACGAGCTGTGTAATCTGTGTAAGCAGGCAATGCAATAGCAGCCAAAATACCGATAATCGCCACAACGATCATCAGTTCGATCAGGGTGAAACCCTTTTGCATAGTACGCAGCATGTTGAATCCTCTCTATGTAACCAGTGATTAGGTAGCCTTGTCGAGCGACTTGGCGTGCATCACTTATTGCAAGTGCTGTGCCAACTTTTGGCACCTATGCATTTCGCGGCCTGCGCTGACAAAAATGCGGCGTTTTGTTAACTTTGTGTGCAAGACGTTCATATATGTCAGCAACTCAAGATTTCTGCCATTTTTGTCACCTACTGGGCGGCCGTACCAGCCATGCGTATGGGAAGCAGAAACAGAAACGGCGCCCGAAGGTGCCGCAGCGTCTGTGGTGCGCACTACGCGCAAGCCTTGGGTCTGCCGGACAGAGCCCTACCCCCAAAACTCATAAGCCATCCCCGCCAGCTCAATCCGATCCCCCTTGTGCATCGACAGCCCCACGCCATTGAGCGCCTGGCCGTTGAGCACCACATCGGCCGAGCCGTCAACCTTGGTGGCGATATAGCCTTTGCCACGTTTGGTCAGCGCAGCGACGGCGATCCCAGGGCGGCCCACAGTGGTGACGACCTTGGACAGGATGATGTCTTCGCTGGCGCCGCTGACGGCGCGCAGGTAGGGGCTGGGGGTGTAGGGCTGCTCTTCGGCAGGAGGGAAGTCGGCGGGGACCGTGGGGCTGTCTTCGCCGTGGACGGCATGGGCGGGCTTGGCGGTCAGGCTGCCGGCTTCGCTGGCATGCATGTAGTGGCTTTCGGGCACAAGAGAGTTCATCAAAAAGCGGATGCGGCATTTGCCGATGTCCAGCAGGTCGCCGCTTTGCAGCACCTGGCGGCGCACCTTGAGGCCGTTAACCTTGGTGCCGTTGGTGCTGCCCAGGTCTTCGACGACGACGATGCCGATCTTCTTCTCATAGGTGAAGGCCACATGCTCGCCGCTGACCGCCATGTCGGTCAGCACGATGTCGTTGGTGGAACGGCGCCCCAGGGTGGCCCTGGACTCCGTCAGCATGTAGTCCTGGATCACCACTCCATCTAATGAAACTATGAGTCTTGGCATATTGATAAACCTCGTCTCGATTATATGCACATAAGCTATACAAATGACACTTTCGATACGCGGTTGACAAAGGATCACGATGTGTTGGGTACTACCGGATTTTGGTTACGGGTTTACCCTTGATTCCTCTCAGAAGCTGATGCCGATCAATGCGTTGGCTGCTGCAGGCGCTCTTTCCCCTTGATGAAGCACCATCGCTGCAGCCCGGCGCAGAAATGCAAAAAGCGCCCGAAGGCGCTTTGTGTTGGGCTGAGGGGATCAGCCGCTCAGTGTGCAGGCGCGGTATTGCGCTTTTGCAGCCACAGACCCAGGCCCACTACCAAGGCGGCGCCAGCGGCAGCTGCCAGGTAGTGCAGCGCAGGGTTGGCTGCTACAAAGCCGTGCAGCAGCTTGTCGTTCATGATGGTCTCGCCGCCTACCCAACCGATGAGGCCAGCGCCCAGGATCACGATGACCGGGAAGCGCTCCATCAGCTTGATCATCAAGGTCGAGCCAAAGACCACCAGCGGGATCGAGATCGCCAGGCCCAGGATCAGCAGCAGCATATTGCCGCCGGCAGCGGCTGCCACGGCAATCACGTTGTCCAGGCTCATCACCAGGTCGGCGATCAGGATGGTGCGGATGGCGGCCATCATCGTGCCGGTGCCCTTGCCCGCGCCCTCTTCTTCGTCATGGCTGGTGAGCAGCTGCAGGCCAATCCACAGCAGCAGGCAGCCGCCGACGATCTGCAGGAAGGACAGCTCCAAGAGCTTGGCGGCGACCACGGTCAGCAAGATGCGAAGCACCACGGCCGCGCCGGAGCCGAACATGATGGCTTTTCTTTGTTGTTCAGGGGGCAGGGAGCGCGCTGCGAGCGCGATGACAACGGCGTTGTCGCCCGAGAGAATGATGTTGATCCAGATGATCTTGACCAGCCCGATCCAGAAGTCGGGATGATTGACGTAATCCATGTTGCGCTCCGTAGTTATGAATAAAGACGCCAGACCTGAACGATCTGGCGTCTTCTTTTTATGGAGTACGCAGTTTAGCGGGGCACGCAGCCCCTGGCATGCGTAATTTTGCTTACTTCAGCAGGCCTTGCAGCAGGCGGCCCATTTCGGATGGGTTGCGGGTGATGGTGAAACCGCACTCTTCCATGATGGCCAGCTTGGCATCTGCCGTGTCGGCGCCGCCGGAGATCAGCGCGCCAGCGTGGCCCATGCGCTTGCCGGGAGGGGCAGTCACACCAGCGATGAAGCCCACCACAGGCTTCTTCATGTTGGCCTTGCACCAGAGCGCGGCTTCCGCTTCGTCTGGACCGCCGATTTCGCCGATCATGATCACAGCGTCGGTGTTCGGGTCGTCGTTGAACGCCTTCATCACGTCGATGTGCTTGAGACCATTGATGGGGTCACCACCGATACCGACAGCCGAAGACTGGCCGATGCCCAGCTCGGTCAGCTGTGCCACGGCTTCATAGGTCAGCGTGCCCGAACGGCTCACCACGCCGATGCGGCCTGGCTTGTGGATGTGACCGGGCATGATGCCGATCTTGATTTCACCGGGGGTGATCAGGCCTGGGCAGTTAGGGCCCAGCAGCAAGGTCTTCTTGCCGCCAGCCGCTTCCTTGGCCTTCATCTTGTTGCGCACTTCCAGCATGTCGCGCACGGGGATGCCTTCGGTGATGCAGATGGCAAGGTCCAGGTCGGCTTCCACCGCTTCCCAGATGGCAGCAGCAGCGCCAGCGGGTGGCACATAGATCACGGACACGGTGGCACCGGTGTCCTTGGCAGCGTCCTTGACCGAACCGTAGATAGGGATGTCGAAAATCTTTTCGCCAGCCTTCTTGGGGTTCACGCCAGCGACGAAGCAGTTCTTGCCGTTCGCGTATTCCTGGCACTTTTCAGTGTGGAACTGGCCGGTCTTGCCCGTGATGCCTTGGGTAATGACTTTGGTGTCTTTATTGATATAGATAGACATGTGTGTTCTCCAGGGCTTACTTCACTGCGGCAACGATCTTGGTGGCGGCTTCGGCCATGGTGTCGGCCGAGATGATGGGCAGGCCCGATTCGGCCAGCATCTTCTTGCCCAGCTCTTCGTTGGTACCCTTCATGCGCACCACCAGTGGCACGCTCAGGTTCACCGCCTTGCAAGCGGTGATCACGCCGGTAGCAATGGTGTCGCACTTCATGATGCCGCCGAAGATGTTGACCAGAATGCCCTTGACCTTGGGGTTCTTGAGCATGATCTTGAAGGCTTCGGTGACCTTCTC
>Ga0308164_10000375_pt1 | contig 84383 bp, 73 predicted proteins | sample PhyTR2_FD_201031 | JGI IMG/M metagenome (GOLD analysis project Ga0308164, IMG submission 201031) | Phyllosphere microbial communities from UC Gill Tract Community Farm, Albany, California, United States - DLSLT.R2 | ecosystem: Host-associated > Plants > Phyllosphere > Unclassified | place: USA... | reverse complement strand
TGCTGTTGAGCAATGTGAAGCTGGCCTGGAAGCCCATGGCGTTCTCGGTGTAGCTGGCCTGCTCGACCTGGGAATCAACGGTGTTCTGGTCCAGCGAAGGCTGCGACGGCGTGCGATACATCAGCGTACCGTCGTCATTGCCCATGCCCTCGGCTTCGATATGACGGCTGTTGGTCTTGTTCAGCGCGAAATGACCGTTCTGCACCTTGTCGTTTTCGGCAGCCAGCACCGACGAGAAGTCCAGATCGCGAGCCTTGAAGTTCGGGGTGTCGGCGTTGGAGATGTTGTTGGCCAACACCTCTGCACGCTGAGCCCGGAAGTTCAGAGCCTTTTCATGTATGCCTAGCGCTTTATCGAAGCTGATGCTCATTTCGGGAAACCTTTGCCGGTTGACCTGATTCTGTTGTTACTGACAAAGCAATCAGCGTGCCATGTTGTAAAAGCCAATGATTGCAGGGCCCACAGGCGGCGGCGAGGCGGCAATGCCAGAAAAGCGGCAAGGCATTTCCGCTGTGGAGGGGCAAAGCGGCAAGGTGGGTGCCGTTTTTTTGCCAGTATGGGGGCAGCGTTGGCGAATCTCGTATCTGCACTACAGGATTGTGGTGATGACCGATACACTCAAGCGCACAAGGATTGGGAATTGGAAAGGAGCTTCATCTTGGTCGACTCAATAGGCACTCACAACAACCCGGTCATTAACACCGCGAAAGCTGTGGCGTCCCCCGCCACCTCACCCTCCCCCCGTGCCCCTTCTGCCACCTCAAACAAAGCGCAGGACTCAGGCAAACTTTCTTCTCTTTCTGTGCAACTCAGCGAAAGCGCGACGCGTGCGGCGTCAAGAGATGCGAGCCTTGATCATGATGCACTGGGGGCGAAAGCAGCTGAGAAGCTTGACCAGATCATTGGCCGAAGCTACGACGTCAACAAGGCTAAAAATGATGCCGAGGTGCCTGACACGACTGATCCCGAACTGCTGGCACACGCGAAAAAAGCAACTCAATTCGTGAACGGCGGTAGAGAGAATCCTTTCGCAGGCATGGCTAGAGATCAAAGCTTATTTGGCGACAGTGCATCAGCTACCGACGCACCCGCCACCGAATGAAAGTCCGGGCGGTTTTCGATCATTTCCGCCCGGACAGCGCTTTCAATCAGAGACCCAGCTCACTCAAACCCGGGTGATCATCCGGTCGGCGCCCCAATGGCCAATGGTATTTGCGCTCGGACTCGGCGATCGGCAAATCGTTGATGCAGGCAAAGCGCCGCTGCATGAGGCCGTTTGCAGCGAACTCCCAGTTTTCGTTGCCATACGAACGGAACCAGTTGCCTGAGTCGTCGTGCCATTCATAGGCATAACGCACGGCAATGCGGTTATCCGTGAATGCCCAGAGCTCCTTGATCAGCCGGTAGTCCAGTTCCTTGCGCCACTTGCGTTCCAGAAAGGCCTGAGCCTCTGCACGACCATTGATGAACTCGCTGCGGTTACGCCAGTAGGTGTCTTCGGTGTAGGCCAGCGCAACTTTAGCCGCATCGCGAGAGTTCCAGCCATCCTCGGCGCCACGGACTTTCTGGACAGCCGTCTCCAGGGTAAAGGGTGGAACTGGCGGTCTTCCTTTATCACTCATACCAGCGTCCTCAGAACGGTTTATAGGGCAGAAATTTTCCATCAAGGGTGATCACGGCTCGCTCGCCCCCTTCCGGATCTTCGACTTTCTTGATGTCGAGCTTGAAGTTGATTGCGCTGATGATGCCGTCGCCGAACTGCTCATGCACCAATGCCTTCAGCGTTGTGCCGTAGACCTGAACCATTTCGTGGAAGCGATAGATCGTCGGGTCACTGGAGACGTCTTCGACATTGCCGCGCAACGGGATGGTTTGCAGTTCGGCGACCGCGTCCCTGTCCAGCCCGAGACGCTCGGCGACTACCTCGGCCACCGCCTCGGGTAAAGGGTGCTGACCGAGCAATGCAGCCGTGACATACACCACGCTCAACCCCGTACCTTCTGCAAGCCCTGCCCACGTCAGGTTCTTTGCGGTCTTGGCCTGCAGCACACGTTCAGTCAGATGCTGGCGCGGCGCTCTGGAAATGTTGCTGTGCGGCATAGGTAACCCTCCGGAATGAATTCACGTCAATCACAGCATCGGCAACTATCACCATAAGATCCAAGACTGATTTATGATCATCGCCATAACCCTGACTTATGGTGATTCCATGCTGTTACGCCATATACGTTATTTGCTGGCGGTCGCCGATCATGGCAATTTCACCCGGGCGGCCGAGGCCCTGCATGTCTCGCAACCGGCGTTGTCGCAACAGATCAGGCAGCTGGAAAGCAGCCTGGGTGTGCAACTGTTCGACCGCACCCGCCGCAGCGTCGTGCCGACCGATGCCGGCCGCGTGTATCTGGACCACGCGCGTCGCTGCCTGCTTGAGCTGGAGGCCGGGAAGCGTGCGCTCAACGATGTCAGCGACCTGTCACGCGGACACTTGCGCCTCGGCGTCACGCCCACCTTCAGTGAATACCTGATAGCGCCGCTGATCGACCGCTTCAGCGCGCTGTATCCCGGCGTGGCAATCATCCTCACGGAGCTACCTCTGGAGCGGATCACCGAGGCATTGATCAGTGACGCGCTCGATCTGGCCATCGGTTTTGCTGGCAGTCATGCTGTCGAGATAGACAGCCAGCCTCTGTTCGATGAACAACTGTGCCTGGTCATGGCCAAGTCTGCCCCCGAAAAACAGACCGTGCTGACACTTGAGGACCTGCAAACGCTTCGCTTTGCCTTGCTCGCCCCCGGATTCGCCACTCGCCAATTGCTGGATGCCTGGTGCCATACGCAGAACTTCAAGCCGACGGTCGGCCTAGAGGCGAACTCGATTGCCATTTTGCTCAAGGTCGTTGCCCAGGGCCGCATGGCGACCATTCTTCCCGATGCCATCGTTCGCGAGCAGCCTGGGTTGTGCGAAGTTCAGACGATCCCTGCCTTGCCCGGGCGGACGGTTGCGCTGCTGCGGCGTAAAAACGGCTACCAGAGCGCCGCCGCCAACGCTTTTGCAAAACTGGTGAGCAACAGTACGCAAACATGAAACCGATGGGCAGACGATCAAAGCTGTTTTCAGCCGCGCACAAAAAAAGAGACCCGAAGGTCTCTTTTTTCATCGCAGGCAACTGGCAGACCGTCACTTGGCCTTATAGATGATCCCGGGGCTGCACTGAACCATCTGGTAGTGATCCGGCAAACCATTGAGTGCTTCGGAAGCCCCCAGAAACAGGTAACCGCCTGGCTTGAGCGTACCGTGGATACGCAGCAGGATGTCTTTCTTCACTTCAGCGGAGAAGTAGATCAATACGTTACGGCAGAACACGATGTCGAATTTGCCCAGCGAGGCGTAGCTGTCGAGCAGGTTGAACGAGCGGAACTCCACACGACTCTTGATCGGCGCCTTGACCACCCAGCGGCCCGGGCTTTTAACGTCAAAAAAGCGCTGCAGACGATCCGGCGACAGGCCGCGGCCGATAGCCAGACTGTCGTATTCGCCGGTCTTGCAGTTATTGAGCATCAAGCCCGACAGATCGGTTGCGACGATCTGCACGCCCGATTTGAGTTGACCCTGATTGGCACGCTCGAACTCGTCGATGGACATCGACAGCGAATACGGTTCCTGACCCGACGAACAGGCGGCCGACCAGATGCGCAGTCGCTGACCAGGGCTGGCCTTGATCTGCTCGGGCAGCACCTTGTTCTTCAGCACTTCGAACGGATAGGTGTCGCGAAACCACAGGGTTTCGTTGGTGGTCATCGCATCGACGACCTGCTCGCGCAAACCACTGCGCGGCTGGGTCTGAATACGCTGGACCAACTCGCCAAGCGACTTGATGCTTTGCTGCTCCATCAATTTGTTGAGGCGGCTGGACACCAGGTACTGCTTGTTTTCCCCAAGCAGAATGCCACAGGCTTTTTCCAGAAATACCCGGAACTGATCAAAATCCAAATTACCCGTAGACAAAGTGCCGCCTCTCAAATCATGTGAATCACCGGGGACGACGCCCCCGGCTGGTTATTCTGCTGCATTGATCCGCGCAACGACCCTGGCCGCCAGATCATCAGGCCGGAATTTCGCGAGAAAGTCATCCGCGCCGACTTTCTTGACCATCGCCTGGTTGAATACCCCTGACAACGAGGTATGCAAGGTGATGTGCATCTTCTGCATGCGTGGATCATTACGTATTGCTGCGGTAAGGGTATAGCCATCCATCTCCGGCATTTCAATGTCGGAGATCATCATCAGGAACTCTTCTTCAGGCTTTTTGCCTTCTGCGACCATCTTGAGCAGGTAGTCCAGCGCCTGACGACCATCGTTGAGCGCGACGACCTCCACCCCGACGGTTTCCAGGCAGCGGCTCACTTGCTTGCGGGCCACCGACGAGTCATCGACCGTCAGCACGCGCATGGAGACAGCCTTGTGCTGAACCTCGGCGTCAATGACACCGACCGAGATTTCTTCGGACACTGGCGCGACTTCGGCGAGAATTTTCTCGACGTCGATGATTTCCACCAGTTGGTTATCAACCCGGGTGACGGCGGTCAGGTAATGATCGCGCCCGGTGCCCTTGGGTGGTGGATGAATCTCTTCCCAGTTCATGTTGACGATGCGTTCGACAGAATGCACCAGAAAGCCCTGAACCTTGGTGTTGTACTCGGTAATGATGACGAAGGAGTTAACCAGCGAAATCATCCCTGTGGAACCTGTCGCCATCGCCAGATCCATGATCGGGATCGTGCCGCCACGAATATTGGCCACGCCCCGAACGATCTTGCTCGATTTGGGCATGATGGTGAGTTTCGGGCATTGCAGTACTTCTTTCACTTTGAAGACGTTGATCCCATAGAGCTGCTTGCCGTCGAGACGGAACAAGAGCAGCTCCAGGCGATTCTGACCCACCAGCTGAGTTCGCTGGTTTACCGAATCCATTACACCTGCCATGCCGAACCCCCTTACAAAATGACCGCCGCCCAGACACCAGATCAACAAGCGGCACGGGCTTTGCTATTTATTACGTCATGAACGCAAAGACGACAATTTCTCGACACCTCGCATTAGAAACCCGCAGGCTTCTGTGCGCAATCGCTCTGCTGTGCCTTTCCAGCACGGTGACCCTCGCTCGTGCCGAGAATTTCACACTGCCTGAACAGCTTATCGGCGTCACCCAAGGGTTTCTTGAGTTCACAGTAGAAGACTATTTGGCAACCAACCAGATTGACGGGCGTCATGAGATACAGGTCAAGCAGCTCGACCCGCGTTTAAGGATGGGTGCCTGCGACAAGGATTTGACAGCCACACTGGAAAGTCCGCGCCCGGTTGGCCGGGTTACCGTGCGCGTGCGCTGCGAAGGTTCTTCGCCCTGGACGGTGTTTGTGCCCGCTCAGGTATTGCTGTATCGCAACGTCGTGACCGTGATGCGCCCGCTCAAGCGTGACGCGATCGTCACCGAAGAAGACGTCGCGATGCGTGAGCGGGATGTCAGCAGTCTGGGTCAGGGTTTCCTGGCGTCGCTGGATCAGGCAGTCGGTCAGAAGGTTGTCCGACAAATGGTCATCGACCAGGTCATTACCCCGGTGGCGCTTGAACAGCCACAAATGGTTCACAAGGGCGATCAGGTGGTGATCATCGCGCGCAGCGGCTCGCTGGCGGTTCGCATGCCCGGCGAAGCAATGTCCGATGGAGGCTTCAACGAACAGATACGGGTGAAAAACCTCAATTCCCAGCGGGTGATCAAAGCAAGTGTCACCGGCCCAGGGCAGGTGGAAGTCGCTATGTAGTGCATTGATAGTGGCGCGAAGGGTGTGTTTTTTTTAGACTGCGGGGAATGCCCGACGGCAAATGTCGTCTATTGGGAAGCTTTCTCACAATCAGCCTAAAGTTTGACAGGGGTTGGCCGAAAACAAGGCAAGCGTCCAAACACCCAGAGGTTTTTTCAATCATGGTCATAGATTTCAGTCGCCTTAACAACTCACAGGCTGTTGCCGGTACTTCACGTACCAGCGCCAGTAAAGACACCGCCAAAACCGATGCCCCAGCCCCTGCCGTCACCGCAGGTGTCAAAAGCACCGGGGAAACTTTTTCCTTGAGCAGTGAGGCTCAACAGTTGCAGAAAATCACGGACAAGCTGACCGATCTGCCAACCGTCAACAGTGCTCGCGTTGCCGAGCTCAAACAGGCCATCGCCGACGGTAGTTACACAGTGGACAGCAACCGTGTCGCCAGCAAACTGTTGAATTTCGAAACCCAACGCTAAGCCAAGGCTGGCGCTGGATATTCTGGACGCTTAAAAACCAGAGCATGCGATGCACGACACTACTTTGCTGCAGATGATCACTGACGACATGGTTTCAGCCCGACAGCTTCTTGAGTTGTTGCAGGCCGAATCATTGATTCTTCACGGCCGCGACATGGGCGAGATGGAGCAGGTGCTGGCGCAGAAACAGGCGCTGGTCATTCTTCTCGACCAGCACGGCCGCAAGCGTAGCCAGGTGCTTGCGGGTATGGGCCTGCCAGCCAATCGCAGTGGTCTCCAGCAACTGGCCAGCCAGTCGGATATCGGTGAGCAATTGCTGCTGGCCGCCGACGAACTGAATACACTGATCAACGAATGCCAGACGCTCAACGAGCGCAATGGTAGTCTGATCCAGCTGCAACAGGTCAGTACCGCTCACCAGCTTCGCATACTGAACGGTGGCGATACGCCTACACTCTATGACAGTCGCGGATCGACTGCCCTTAGAGCAAAACCACGCCCTCTGAGTCAGGCGTAACTTCCTGTATCAAGGTTTCGTGCATAGTGGCAGAATGCCTGCTGTTGCGTTGCCGTAGTATTTTGCCTGGAGATTCAAGAACGTGAATGGCTCAAGCGCGGACGATGCTCCGCAGCCCCCGAAGGTTCTCAATACACCTTTGGAAATCGCCGCCAACCTGCGGCTGCTACTCGAGAGTCATGATCCTCTGATCATTACCTTCCATGAGCGTCCCCAGCGCTTTCAGAGTTATCTGCTTGAAGTCGACCGTGACAACAACGTCATGGCTCTCGACGAGATGATCCCCCGTGATGGCGAACGCTTTCTGAGCAACGGCGAATCCTTCCGTGTCGAAGGCTTTCATGACGGCGTGCGGATTGCCTGGGAAAGTACTGCGCACATGGACATCCTCAGCACTGACGGTCAACGCATGTACCGTGGCCCGATGCCTGAGGAAGTGGTCTATCACCAGCGGCGCAACGCATTTCGGGCTGCGCTGAAGCTGGCACAACTGGTCGATGTAGAAATCGGCGGTGACCGCTTGAAGTTCACGCTGGCCGGCAAGCTGCTGGACATTTCTGCCACCGGTTGCAAGTTGCGCTTCGAGGGCGACGTGTCCGATCGCATGCAATTGGGCCAGGTATACGAGCGTTTCGTCGCCAAGCTGCCTTTCGGCGCCATGACAGCACCTGTCGAGTTGCGCCACCTGCATTTCGAAGAACGATTCAACACCACCTTTGCCGGCGTCCGCTTCCACAACATGAGTGGGCTGGTGCAGCGTCAGGTCGAGCGCTTCGTCTATCAATTACAGCGCGAAGCACGACGCTTCGACAAAGACGAGGACTTCTGACACTCTCCTGAATCCTTCGGCGATTGCGGCAATGCTGCCGCAATCATGCACTACCCTGCACTCTCCCCTCAGGCCTTCCAGGTCTCGCTTTCACGCTCGCGTTCATGCTCATCGGCTTCAGCTGGTTCCGCTCCGGCAGCCGGCTCGGTCTGCGCCAGAACCTCGCTTTCTGCCTCAACCTCCGATTCAGGCACCGCCTCGGGCTCCGGCTCAGGCTCAACGGTTGCCTGCATCTGTTCCTGAACCACCTGCTCATCGACACGCGGGTCAAGTGCAACTACCAGTGGCGAACTGGACATACTGTCCGGCATCGCAACGTGGTGCAGCGGTGCGTTTTCGACCTGATGCAAGTGAGTGACCGCCTTGGGCCTGATCAGCAGTACCAGAATCACGCCCGCGCCACAGACGAACGCATAGAGCATGTGACCGCCAAACTGCTTCATCACCACACCCGCGGCCAACGGACCGATACTGGCGCCAATGCCGTAGGTCATGAGCAACATGGCCGTCAGCGATACCCGGCGCTCGGCCTCGACGTGGTCATTGGCGAAGGCCACTGCCAGCGGATAAAGGCAGAACTGCATCAGCGAAGCCAGAAACCCGACACCGAACAGCACCTCGACCGGCACACTGGGAAACACCGCCAGCGGTAATGACGCCACCACCAGTGCGGCGGCAAAGATGCGCATCAGTACGGAACGGTCATAGCGGTCGGACAGCAGGCCCAACGGCCACTGCACCAGAAACCCGGCCAGAATGCAGCAGCCCATGAACAGACCGACCTGCTCGGTGGACAGCCCCTGCTCAGCGGCGTAGACCGGTGCCAGACCATAGAACGAGCCGATGATCAGGCCGGCGCCCAGTACCGCCGTCAACGACTGCGGCACACGCTTCATGAAGAAGCGCGGCTCCAGTGGTGCCGGATGCAGGGGTGCCGGGTGAATCGCCCGGGTCATGGCGACCGGCACCAGGCACAGTGCGAAACACAGCGCTACCAGCATCAGCAGCTCAGGCCCCAGTTGCGGGTGAACCACCAGCACCAGCTGACCCAGCACCAGCCCCAGGTAGGAGGCAATCATGTAACCGCTGAAGACCATGCCGCGCTGTTTGGCAGCCGCCTGCTCGTTCAGCCAGCTCTCGATGACCATGTATTGGCACATCATGCCCAGACCTACGATGACCCTCAGCACTAGCCAGGCCGGCAACCAGCTGATCAGGCCATGCCCGAGTACCGCCGCGCCGACGATGCCGGCACAGGTGGCGTAGGCGCGAATGTGACCGACACGGCCGATCAGGCGGTGACCGATCTTGCCGCCCAGCACCAGACCGAAATAGTTGGCGGCCATCAACGCACCGACCCACAGGCTGTCAACCTGATCGGCCGCCAGGCGCAGGGCCAGATAAGTGCTCAGCAGACCCGAGCCGATCAACATCATCAACGAGGCAAAATAAAGCGCTCGAAAGGACTTCCAGATTTGGCGCATCAACTTTCCAAAAATAGGGAGTCGCCCGACTGGGCGAGCCCAACACTGCGATTCTTAAACCTGAGCAGCCAGCACGCGCCGTTCCCAGGGGGTTATCTCGTCAAAAAAACTGGTCAGTTCCAGGGTCTTCGACGCGATGTAGCCTTCGATGAATTCATGACCAAACAGTTCCTTGGCCAACTGACTGCTTTTCAGACGCTCCAGAGCAGCGTGCAAGGTACACGGCAATAACAATTCTTCCGGCACCTCGAGTTCGCCCTGCAGCGGCGGCGTCGGTTCCAGCCGTTGCTCGATGCCATGCAGCCCGGCCGCCAGACTTGCGGCAATGGCCAGATAGGGATTGGCATCAGCGCCCGGCAGACGATTCTCCACCCTTCTGGCCGCCGCTGCACTCGACGGTATACGTAATCCGGCAGCGCGATTGTCGTAGGACCAGCAGGCGTTGTTGGGCGAGGCATACGGATGGCACAGGCGCTGGTAGGAATTCACATTGGGCGCGAACAGCGCGGTGAAGTCCGCCATGCAGGCTTGCTGGCCAGCAATGAAATGACGAAACGTGTCGGTCGGCTCACCCTGCGCATCACTGAAGATGTTCGTTGCGGTCTCTGCTGTCACCACGCTCTGATGAATATGCATCGAACTGCCCGCTGTATGGGCGAGCGGTTTGGCCATGCACACCACGATGAACCCGTGTTTGAGCGCCACCTCCTTGAGCAGGTGCTTGAACAGAAACGTCTGATCGGCCAGCAGCAGCGGATCGCCATGCAGCAGGTTGATCTCGAACTGACTGACGCCCATCTCGTGCATCACCGTGTCACGCGGCAGGCCCAACGCCGACATGCAGGCGTATACCTCGGCGAAAAAAGGCCGCAAGCCGTTGTTGGAACTGACGCTGAATGCCGAATGCCCCTGTTCGCGTCGTCCGTCCAGCCCGGTCGGCGGCACGAATGAATGAAGCGGCTCGGGATTGGGCGCAAAGACAAAAAACTCGAGTTCAGTGGCCACCACCGGCACCAGGCCCTGCGCAGCGTAACGGGCGATAACTGCCTTGAGCTGATTACGGGTGGAGAGCATGCAGGGCTGACCATTGAGGTCCTGCGCATCACAGATCGCCAAGGCGCGCGGCGATGTGCTCCAGGGCAGACGGTGGAGCTGCTGTGGATCACTGATCAGCGCCAGATCGCCGTCGTCACTGCCGTAGAAGCGCGCCGGCGGATAACCGCCCATGATGCATTGCAACAACACACCGCGCGCCAGCTGCAAACGGCGGCCCTCGAGAAAACCTTCAGCGGTCATTACCTTGCCGCGCGGTACACCGTTCAAATCCGGGGTTACACACTCCACTTCATCAATGCCCATCAGCATTTCTTTCTGCGAATGGGGGTCATTGCCTGTCATGGGTCAGTCCTTTTAGTTGAGCAGCAAACACCAAGCTTCAACCTTCAGACTGCAATCTTCAAGCACCGCGCTTCAGGCTGTCGGCCTGCCGCGTCAGAGAACCGGGTTATGGAAAGGCGTCCCGGTCACTTCGATGAACTCCTTTCGGTAGTCTTCGTTTTCCGGGTCGACCACAAGGGCCTGACGCAGGAATTCGACGCCTTCGGCCACATTGCCCAACTGACGACTCAGAGCGCCGGCAAGGTGCAGCCTGGTGGCATCGAAAAAATTGAATGACAGCATGATTTTGGTCAGCGTCAGCGCGTTCTCGAGCTTGCCCGCCATCAACAACTGATTGAACTGGGTATTGAAGTCGCCGACGTCCTGCCACTTTTCCGCAGACAAGCCCTCCACTTTGCGGAGCACGACGGTGTGGCCGTTGCCTACTTTCGAATCGGTTTCTTCGACGCACTCGATGTACCAGCAACCCAGGCCTGACGAGTTAACATAATTGACTGCGCGGAGCATGCTTTGCAGGGAAAAGACCTGATAGTGACCGCGCCACTCGCCTTCAGTGACGGTGGTCATGTCGACCTTGTTTTCATAGTCCTCGATCATCTGCGCCAGCGTCGTCAAACGACGGGCCCGATCAGTCTTGGCTGCGGTGCGCTTGGGAAAGATGCAGAAGAATACCCCGCCGTTCTTCAGCACTCTGAAGGATTCGACGTAGGCAGAGAGCAGGTTGGGGACGTGCTCGATGACGTGCGAACTGATCAGATAGTCAACTGACGAGTCGGCCGTATGGATGCACTGAAAATCGCCCAGCATGTCGACCTTCGAAACGTCGCCCGACACTTTCATCTGCTCGACGAAGTACTGCTGATAGTCTTCCATGTCGCGAGGGTGCAAAAAATCCACACCGTTGCACGGCGCAACGTTCAGGCAATTGGCAAGATTGAACGCGTTGTGAGCCGCTGCGCCCAACTCTATACCATGCCCCTGGCAGTACTTTTTAGCTAACAGCATCACCCACCCACCGCTCATCGTGATATCGAATACAGTCTTTCATCGGTTTCGGCGGTGTCCGCTAAAACTTTAACCGGCACCGCTCCAGGTCTTTGGCGTGCCCGCAATTGGCGCAAATATTGCAGTCCACCGCGTACATACGTCGATTTACGTCAGCGCAGGCCTGAACCACTCGCCACGCTGCGACGCCAATCAACAAACAATCACGCTAACGCCCAAGAGAACAGAGGATCGCCATGATCAATGGTCAAAAGGTTGGCTGCGGAATCGTCACCTACAACCGTCCTGCGCTGCTGAAAAAACTTTACGATTCCCTGCCTGCCGAGATCATCGACTGCGTTGTCATCATCAATGACGGCGATGTGTATCCGGAGTTTTCCGCGTATGACAGCGAGGTTTTCTTCAATAACGAAACCAACCTCGGCGTTGGAAAATCCAAGAACAGAGCCTTGTCGCGACTGATGGATGCCGGGTGCGAGCATCTGTTCCTGATCGAAGACGACATCTACATAAAAAGCCCGGAAGTGTTCGAGCTTTATATTCTGACTTCGACACTGACCGGTATTCAGCACCTCAATTACAGCCAGCATGGCCTGATGAACAAGACGCCGTCCGGCGAGGCCAATGCGGTGTACAGGATTGACTACGGCAATGGCATCAATCTGCCCTTGTACCGCCATTGCGTCGGTGCGTTTTCCTACTATTCCAGACGGAGCCTGGAAGCGGCCGGCCTGATGGACGAGACGTATCACAACGCCTTCGAACACGTCGATCACACCCTGGCCATCATCAACCAGAACATGCACCCGCCGTTCTGGTTTTTTGCCGACATCGATAATTCGCAGCTGTATCTGGGGGACGAGCCTTGGACGCTTGAGGGCTCAACGATTTCGTCCGATACCCTGCATCGGCAAAACGCTCTTGCGGCCATCGAGCACTTCACGCTCAAGCACGGCTGCGAACCGGTCAGACATCCGTTGGCGTCTGATCAGGACCTGATGGACAGCCTGAACAGCATCAAACAGAACTTCGGGCTGAATATCTAAGCGCCGAATACGCCCCGCAATCCTGACAAGGCGTTACGGGGTGCTCTTGGAAAGGCTGCGGCCTCTCAGGGCAGGGTCATACTGAACATCGCCCCGCCCAGCACGCCGCCGTTGGCGATTTCAATGCGCCCGCGCATGCCGTTGCGTGCATGCAGCCGGGCAATGTGCGCAGCGAAATACAAGCCCAGGCCGGTACTGCCGCTGCCCTGGTTGATGCCCTGCACATAGTCGGTCTGGCGTTCGATCAGATACGCCGGGTAGCCGGGGCCATCGTCATTGATGGTGATCTTCAGCTGCCCGCCTTCATCACCGACACTGACAACAATCTGCTCGCGGGCAAAGCCGATGGCGTTGACGATGATATTGCCCACCACCGAGCCGATCAGTTCGCGGTCGAAAAAGCCCAGAGGGCTAACCACATCGATCGCATGACGCGCGGCAATCCCGCGGCTGGCCAGCACGTCCTGATGATGGGCCAGTTGCGCTTCGATGAAATCGTCCAGTTCGTGGTAGTCCGGACGCAACGGCATCTGGTTGACACCCAGCTTGTAAAGGCCGAGCAACTGCACGAGCATCCCGTTGAGGTTGGCGAACTCGTAATTGATGACGCCATGCTCCGGCGTATCGCGCTGCTGGACCGAAAGCTTCGCCTGCCACTGGCTGTGTGCCTGGATCAGCGTCGCCAGCGAGTTCTTCATGTCGTGCACCGTGGAGGCGATCACCATGGAAAAGTCGAGGCCCTGCTCTGTCTCCTCACTCATGCGCTGAATGCCCTCTCCCTGAGTTTCTGGTAGCGCTCATAGCGTGGATCGCTTTCCGGGATCTTGCCAAGCATGGTCAGGCTGGCACGGCACTCGTCAATTCCGGCCTGGCCCAGATTCTGGCCAGGGTGAAGCAGCGACTGCACCATGTTCAGCGCAATACTGATGTTCTTTGGCTGCAGCCCCAGCGCACTGCGGAAAAATGCCTGTGCTTCCGTAAGATTGCCGGCCTTGTAGCTGCGCACGCCTTGCAGGTTGAAATCGACAGCCGCCTTGCTGGCACCCAGAATCGCCGGATCATCGGTCATGCTGGCAATGCTTTTCATCACCGCAGGATCATCGCCATAGGCTCCCGCACAACTCTTCAAGACGCCGGCACCGGCCTCTTCCTGCCCAAGCTTCTTCAGTTGCGCAGCCACCATCAGTGCGGCATCGGCACTGAGCACCTGCTCCATGCCATCCAGTCTGGCCATTGCCTGCTCGGTCAGCTTGGCTGCGGTTTCCGGGTCCGAATGCTGCAGGCTGGCCGCTTTCATCAAGCGGGTGCGCACTTGCAGACCCTCGTCGTCGCCATGCTCCTTGGCCACATCGACCAGGGCGTTGTTGATCTCGACACGGGTGCGCGCATCGAGCCCCTGATCACCGCCTTTGCTGATAAGCGCATGCGCCAACCCCAGGTTGGTTTCCGGATCCTTGAAACGCGAATGCTGACCTTGGGAGACGGCCTGGCGATATGCCTTGGAAGCGCTTTCGAAGTCCTCGTTGCCCAATGCCAGCTTGCCCAGCAGCTTCTGCCGACGCACCGCCAGCGGCGACAGGCGCACTGCGCTTTCCAGCACGGACTGCGCGCGCTTGCCATCGCCAAGCGCGACCAGCACATCAGCCAGGCCATCGAACAGCGCAGGCATAGTCGGAAATGCCTTGATTGCCTGTTCGTAGACAGCCTGCGCCTCGGCGGTCTTGCCGCGCTTGAGCAGCAGGCTGCCCAATGCACCGTAGGCCCACGGCGTGGCCCGATCGGCCAGAATGGTCTTGAGGAACGCTTCCAGGGGCTCGTTCTGCTTCAGGTCACGCAGGGCATCGGCCTTGTAGCGCAGGCACAACGGCGCATAACGTGGGTCCTGCTCGATCAGCTTGTCGCACGCGGCCAGTACTTCGGCCGGTTTGCGACGGTCGAGGGCCTGCAGAATCGGCTTGAGCAAGGTCTTGCGCTGCACCAGCTTTTCCAGGCGCTGGGCCAGCCCGGCGCGGTTGAACGGCTTGGTCAGGTAACCATCCGGCTCCCACTCAAGCGCACTCATGACCATCGCCTGACTGTTTTCGGCAGTGACCATGATGAATACGCTTTCGTAACTCAGCAGACGCTCGATCATCAGGTCTTCCAGCACCTGCTGACCGTTCTTGCGACCATCACCCAGGTTGAAATCGTGCAGCACGAAGTCATAACGCTTTTGCGAGCACATGCGCAGAGCCTGCTCGCCGGTGTCGGCGGTGTCCACTTCCTTGACGCCCAACTCACGCAGCATCGATCTCACTGAACTGCGAAAGTCAGAGAAATCATCAACGATAAGAAAGCTTTTTTGGTTGTACGCCAGCATCCGGATTCCTGCACAGGAGAGGGTGAAAATATGAGACCCGCGGCCTGAAAATCATTCAGGCCCGACTCGGCAGCCCATTTTTCAGGACGCACATAATAACTGATGGCAAAGAGCCATAACACAACTTGCCGGTCCCCTCCTCCTATGCGTCAGCGCACGAGGTTGAGGGCGACACTCAGTTTTTCGACCATCCACGCAGAAACTGTAGAACGAACATCAACTTCGCGCACGAACCCTGTGCCAGGCAGGCATAAAGAGTGTGGGCTGGATCGTGATTGCGGCAGGGGAAAGGCATGTTCGGAGAGGTCCGTCACACATCGGCTGCGCACTCGATAAAACGCACAGCGTGGCGGACAACATGCCAGCGCGGGACGCTGGCATGTGAGGTGATCAAGGTGGTTTACACCCAGCCGTCGTTCTTCTTACGGCCCTTGGTCAGCGCCGGAAGGATCAGGCCGACCAGCAAGCCGGCACCGGCAATGCTGCCGCCGTAGACCATGTAACGCATCATCACTTGCTTGTTCTCATCGCCAAGTCGTGCCTGAGTCGCACGCAATTCAGCCTGAGAGTCGGCCAGTTGATCGTTGAGGGTCTTGGTGCGCGCCTCCAGCTCATCGACCAGTTTCTTGCGCGCGTCCAGCGTTTCCTGCATGCCCTGCACGCGAGTCTTCCAGGTGTTGTCGATGCCCGCCAGTTGCTCGGTCAGATCGGCGACCTGCTGAGTCAGTTGTGGGACACGCTCGGCCTGGCCAGGGACTTCCTGCAAGTCGCTGCTCGGAATCCACACCGTGGAACCGCCTTCGCCGCGCACCTGGCTGAACTTGCCCGAAGCGCTGAGCAGCTCGACCTTCTGCCCGGATTTCAGCGTTCCCACAATCCGGTGATCATCGGTTGGTCCGCTGCGTACATAAGTCGTAAGACTGTCGCTGACCCAGCGATCGCTGCCTGCGGCCTGTGCGCTGCCAGGCACGACAACGGTCAATGCAGCGCCAACCAGGCCTGCGCCGAGCAAGCGACGCGAAACGACGAACAGGCCAGGGGCTCGGGAAAGAAGTGCGGAAAAATGACGAGACATGGCGATAATTATCTTTATCTGAAATGAAAATAAAGCCTCGTTTAACGGGCCGGCTAAGGATGGGAGCGGCAAGTGATCAACGGTTTTGCAACTCCTGCCCGGACGGAATGTCTGCCTATCAGGCGCGCTGAAAAAGCACCTGATGATCCCTTTCGTGCAGGCCGTCCAGAAAGTCCATCAGCTAACAGACTCCGTTAATGGGGTCAGGTTCACTATTGCCCGTTGTCCGCGTCAAAATTCAGCCGCACGGTCATGCGAAGCAAGTGCCTGCTTTCAAAAGAATTCACCTGCCGATTCAATCCTGCGACGACGCACAACGGCTCAAACAGGGGATGTCTGCGGTCCGGCGTTTGCTTTCCCGGCCAAGTGCTGTAGAAAAGGCTCCACAGGGGTGAATGTTCTCGATATTCACCATCCTGATGCTCGACTGCATCGCTCTAATGGAAAATAGAATGATCCCAAGACAAGTGATTAACGCCACCGTAAGCCCGAAAGGCAGCCTTGAAACCCTGTCCCAACGTGAAGTGCAGCAGCTCAGCGCGGCCGGTTCAGGCAGCACCTATACCCTGTTTCGCCAGTGCGCCCTGGCCATTCTCAATACTGGCGCCCACGTCGATAACGCCAAGACCATTCTTGAAGCGTACGAGAGTTTTGAAGTCCGCATCCATCAACAGGACCGCGGCGTTCGCCTGGAGCTGCTCAACGCTCCGGCCGATGCCTTCGTCGACGGCGAGATGATCGCCAGCACCCGCGAAATGCTGTTCAGCGCCTTGCGCGACATCGTCTATACCGAAAGCGAGCTGGACAGCCAGCGCATCGACCTGAGCAATTCCCAGGGCATCACCGACTACGTGTTCCACCTGCTGCGCAACGCTCGTACCCTGCGTGCCGGTGTCGAGCCGAAGATGGTGGTGTGCTGGGGCGGCCATTCGATCAATACCGAAGAATACAAATACACCAAGAAAGTCGGCCACGAACTGGGCCTGCGCAGCCTGGATATCTGCACCGGCTGCGGCCCCGGCGTGATGAAAGGCCCGATGAAAGGCGCGACCATCGCGCACGCCAAGCAGCGTATCGTCGGCGGTCGCTACCTGGGCCTGACCGAGCCGGGCATCATCGCTGCCGAAGCGCCCAACCCGATCGTCAATGAGTTGGTGATCCTGCCGGACATCGAAAAACGCCTCGAAGCGTTCGTCCGCGTCGGTCACGGCATCATCATTTTCCCTGGTGGCGCAGGCACTGCCGAAGAGTTCCTGTATCTGCTGGGCATTCTGATGCACCCGGACAACAAGGACGTGCCGTTCCCGGTGATCCTGACCGGCCCGAAAAACACCGAGCCGTACCTGCAGCAACTGCACGCATTTGTCGGTGCCACGCTGGGTGAAGAGGCGCAGCGCCACTACCAGATCATCATCGACAACCCGGCAGACGTTGCCCGGCAGATGAATCAGGGCCTTAAGGAAGTAAAGCGGTTCCGCCGCGAGCGTAATGACGCGTTTCACTTCAATTGGCTGCTGAAGATCGAGGAAAGCTTCCAGCACCCTTTCGATCCGACCCACGAGAACATGTCCAGACTGCAACTGAACCACGATGTGCCGACTCACGAACTGGCCGCCAATCTGCGCCGGGCGTTTTCCGGCATCGTCGCCGGCAACGTCAAGGACAAGGGCATTCGCCTGATCGAACAGCACGGTCCTTATCAGATCCACGGCGACCCATCGATCATGGGCCCGCTGGACAAGCTGTTGCAGGCCTTCGTCGATCAGCACCGTATGAAGCTGCCAGGCGGCGCGGCGTACGTGCCGTGCTACCAGGTCGTGACCTGACCGCACAGCGACCTGCGACAAGCCAACGGGGTGCTCTTGAGCACCCCGTTTCTATTGCTGCCGGCGAAATGCCTTGGGTGATTGCCCGGTAGCGCGCTTGAAGAAACGCGAAAAATACGCCGGCTCGGAAAAGCCCAGGCTGTCTGACACCTGATTGATGGTCAGGGTGGTGTAGATCAGGTTGCGCTTGGCCTCCAGCAGCAAGCGCTCACTGATGATCTGCAAGGCCGACTGGTTGCACAGCCGCCGACACAGAGCATTCAAATGCGCGGCGCTGATGCCCATCGCTTGGGCATGCTGGTCAATCGACCAGTGCTCGCGAAAACTCGCTTCCAGTTGATGCATGAACACCTGCAAATGCTCGCGGCCGCGGTCCATGGCGTGAGTCTCTTCGCCAGCACCTTCACTGCTGCGCCGACTGAGCCACACCGCCAGCACACTGACCAGCGAGTGCAGCATCAGATCGCGGCCCGCTCTGGGCTGCCGGTATTCATTGGCAATGGCATTGAACAGCGTGTCGACATAATCGCTGTCCGCCCCGAGCGCATAGCAGCGGGCAGCGCTGAGGGCAGAGACGTCGAGCGCAGCCTCGAGTTGCTCCACCAAGGGTCTGGCCAGGCTGAGAATATGGCCCTGAATATCTCTGGAAAACCTGAAGGTGTGCACGCTCAGTGCGGGCACGACCTGCAACGAAGGCATCTCGACCTCGCTGACCCGGTCCTCGACCTTGAGCATCGCCTTGCCCGACTGCACGTAAAGCAGCTGGACCAGATCGCCATGCCGATGCGGCTTGATCTCCCATTCGTGAATCCTGCTGCGCTCGGGGATCGACTCACAGTGGATCAGATCGGGGGTCGGCCAGGCCGCGGTTTCCCCATAGAGTTTGAACACCGGTATCGCTGCTGTGGCAGGTCTGGCCATGTCGTCCTCTCTGGTCCGGACCCTCGAAAAGTCCAGATAATGCAGCGGATATTGCCTTCTTATCTCGACGGCATCCATTAAAAATGCAGGAGACAAAAACAAACATTTCCCGCTGACTAAACCTGGCAGGGATCAAAAGACAGGACTATCGCCATGAAAACCAAGGTTGCCATTATCGGTTCAGGCCCTTCCGGATTGTTGCTGGGCCAACTGTTGCAACGTGCCGGCATCGATAACGTCATCGTCGAGCGCAAGGACCCCGACTACATCCTGTCGCGCATCCGCGCCGGCGTGCTGGAACAAGGCATGACCGACCTGTTGCGTGAAGCGGGCGTCAGTGAACGCATGGACGCAGAGGGCATGATCCATGACGGTTTCGAGCTGGCGTTCGCTGGTCGTTGCGAGCGCATCGACCTGAAGAGCCTTGCCGATGGCAGGACGGTGATGGTCTACGGCCAGACCGAGGTCACCCGCGACCTGATGGCCGCGCGCGCAGCCAGCGGTGCAATGACGGTCTATGACGCCGCAGACGTCAAAGCGCACGACCTCAAGAGCGATAGTCCGTACCTGACCTTTGTGAAAGACGGCGAGACCGTGCGCCTGGACTGCGATTACATTGCCGGCTGTGACGGCTTTCACGGCGTGTCACGGCAATCGATTCCCGCCGACGCCCTCAAGGTATTCGAACGCGTTTATCCGTTCGGCTGGCTCGGCGTACTGGCCGATACGCCGCCGGTCAACGAAGAGCTGGTCTATGCCAATCACCCGCGCGGCTTTGCCTTGTGCAGCATGCGCTCGGCCATTCGTACCCGCTATTACGTGCAGGTCAGTGCCGACGAGAAGGTCGAAGACTGGTCGGACGAGCGCTTCTGGGATGAACTCAAATCCCGCCTGCCCGAGCATCTGGCAGAGCGCCTGGTGACCGGCCCATCCATTGAGAAAAGCATCGCGCCGCTGCGCAGCTTTGTGGTTGAACCCATGCAGTACGGTCGCCTGTTCCTGCTCGGCGACGCCGCGCACATCGTCCCGCCGACCGGTGCCAAGGGGCTGAACCTGGCGGCCAGCGATGTCAGCACGCTGTACCGCATCCTGCTCAAGGTCTATCAGGAAGGCCGCACTGACCTGCTGGAAAAGTACTCACAGATCTGCCTGCGCCGAGTGTGGAAAGCCGAGCGCTTCTCTTGGTGGATGACGTCGGTGCTGCACAACTTTCCCGACACAGACGCGTTCAGCCAGCGCATCCAGCAGACCGAACTGGACTACTACGTCGGCTCGGAAGCCGGGCGCAGGACCATTGCCGAGAATTATGTGGGCTTGCCGTATGAGGCTGTCGAGTAGAGCATTGGCCCCGGCGCAATGATTTTCGTTGCGTGCTGACATTCGCGGCAAGCCATAAGCTCCCCGGGGGCACGCGTTGTGCAATCACACAACGCGTGCCCCCTGCCGCCGTGCAAAACCCCAAAGCGTTTTTGTCACTGCCCACCTATGATCAGGAGTGCATCCAGTAGCTATCCGGCTATATAAAAACAACAAGCACAGAGGAACACCCGCCATGACACCTGTCTCGACCCACGAGGTGGGCGACGCCGAAGGCAATCATGTCTACCGTCGCATCACCCTGCGCCTTATCCCGTTTATCTTCATTTGTTACCTGTTCAATTACCTCGACCGCGTGAACGTGGGCTTTGCCAAGCTGCAGATGCTCGATGCCCTGAGTTTCAGCGAGACGGTCTATGGCCTCGGTGCCGGTATCTTCTTCATTGGCTACGTGCTGTGTGGCCTGCCCAGCAATCTGGCGCTGAACCGCTTCGGGCCGCGTCGCTGGATCGGTCTGATGATGATTACCTGGGGAATCTTCTCGACCTGCCTGCTGTTCGTCACCACGCCGGTCGAGTTCTACGTGCTGCGCTTTCTGACCGGCATGGCAGAGGCCGGCTTCTTCCCCGGCATCGTTCTGTACCTCTCGCGCTGGTATCCGAACCAGCGTCGCGGACGGATCATGGCACTGTTCATGTCGGCCATTCCGGTCTCCGGCCTGCTGGGCGGTCCTTTTTCCGGATGGATTCTCAACCATTTCGCTGCGGGCCAGGGCGGCCTGGCCGGCTGGCAATGGATGTTTCTGATTCAGGGGCTGCCGACCGTGGCGCTGGGTGTGCTGGCCTTCGTTCTGCTGTGCGACAGGGTCGAGGATGCCCGCTGGCTGACGCCCGCGCAGCGTCAGCGGGTCAAGACCGATATCACCAACGATGAACTGAGCCGTCCGGTGCACGGCAAGAGCTCGGTGGCTTCAGTGCTGACCATGCCGTTCATATGGATTCTGGGCTTTATCTACTTCTGCATTCAAAGCGGCGTCTACGCGATCAATTTCTGGCTGCCGTCGATCATCAAGAACCTCGGTTTCAGCGATGCACTGGTGATCGGCTGGATCAGTGCCGTGCCGTACCTGATGGCGGGCGTGTTCATGCTGCTGGTCGGCCGCTCCGCCGACCTGCGTAATGAGCGCCGCTGGCATCTGGTGGTGCCAATGCTGATGGGCGCGACCGGCCTGATCATTGCCGCCAACTTCGCGACGCTGCCCATCGTTGCCATCATCGGGCTGACTATCGCGACCATGGGTGCGCTGACCAGCCTGCCGATGTTCTGGCCATTGCCAACCGCCCTGCTGAGCGCCAGCGTTGCCGCAGGCGGGCTGGCGCTGATCAACTCGATCGGGCAGATGGCAGGCTTTCTCAGCCCTTACCTGGTGGGCTGGATAAAGGATCAAACCGGCTCGACTACCCTGGCGCTGTATTCACTGGCCGCGCTGACCATCGTCGGCAGTCTGGTGGCCTTGCGGGTCAGTCGTTCGTCGGCAATCAAGGTGGCAAGGCCCGCCTGACCTTTTCGATACCCTCACCTAGAGCCAGGCCTTGTGCCTGGCTTTTTGATCGGTTCTTTCATTTTTACTGCATCACCCCACTCCTTCGTGAAAAAAACGCTCAAAATGCTTGCCACTAATGATCGATTCAATCACTATCGTTTTACTAAAAATAAAACGAGAACCTGGCCATGCAATTTCGCGGCATCATTCCAGCTCTGGTCACGCCCTTCACCGAAGATCAGCAGCTCGACGAGCAGGCCCTGCGCAATCTGATCGAAAACCTTCTGAATGCAGGTGTTCACGGGCTTTTCGTACTGGGCACCAACGGTGAGTTCTTCGCCCTTTCCGAAGCGGAAAAACTAAAGATCGCTCGTATTACCGTCGAAGCGGCGGCAGGACGCGTACCTGTCGTGGTCGGCACCGGGGCATTTGCCACGCACGAAGTGATTGAAATGAACAAAAAGATGATCGATGTGGGCGCCGATGCCCTGTCGATCATCACGCCGTACTTCAACGCTGTCAGCCAGCGCGAGCTGATCAAGCACTACACCAGCATCGCCGATGCGTCCGAACTGCCGCTGATGATGTACAACATTCCGGCCAAGACCGGCATGTCGATCGGCATGGATGCCGTGGCCACCCTTAGCCAGCATCCGCAGATCAAGGGCATCAAGGACAGTGCTGGCAACTTCGATGCACTGGTGCAGATGATGAAGTACCGCAGCGACGACTTCGCGGTATTCGCCGGAACCGACTCGCTGATCCACTGGAACCTGCTGGCCGGCGGTGACGGCGCGGTGGCTGCAACCGCCAACGCGGTGCCGGGTCTGGTCATGTCGATCTGGAACCACTTCCAGTCGGGCAATCATGACGCTGCCCGCGCCGCGCAGGAGTCCCTGCGCCCGCTGCGCGATGCCTTCGCGCTGGGCACCCTGCCTGTAGTGCTGAAAACCGCCACGCAACTGCTCAATGTACCGGTCGGCCCCTGCCGTGCGCCGGTACAGCCGCTCGACGCCGCCGCGCTGGAAAAACTTCACAGCCTGTTGGCCGTTTACCGCCAAGCCTGAGGTCATTGCGATGTCTGCTACCTACCATTTCCAGACCGTGAAGCATGTTGTCCACGGTCCCGGCAGCCTGGATCTGCTGGGCGAAAAGCTGCCACTGCTCGATGTGCCGGTCAGGACCGTCATTCTGGTCACGCAAAACGCCATGCATAACCTTGGTGTCACCCAGCGCGTCACCGATCAGCTACGCGACCTGAATATCCGCGTGCACATGCTCGACAACGTCGAAATCGAACCGACCCTGGAAAACATCGAACGTGTGTTCCGTGACGACGTCGCCCCGCATGCGCCGGACGCCCTGATCGCCATCGGTGGAGGCAGCGTGCTGGATGCCGCCAAGCTGTTCGCCGTCATGTTGACCAATGACACGCCACTCAGAGACCTGCTGGGCATCGACAAGGTGACCCACCCCGGCAAGCCCATGGTGCTGGTGCCCACCACATCGGGTACAGGATCGGAAGTGACACCCAACGCGATCGTCACGCTGCCCGATGAAGAACTGAAGATCGGCGTGGTCAGCCGCCATCTGCTGCCGACGCTGGTGATTCTCGATCCATTGCTGACCCTCAGCCTGCCCCGAGCGATCACTGCCGCGACCGGAATGGATGCCTTCACGCACTCGCTGGAGTCCTTCATTTCCACCAAGGCCAACCCGATCAGCGATGCCTTTGCCCTGGAGTCGATGCGTCTCATCGCAGGCAGCATTGTGGAAGCCTGGCAACAACCGGAATCAGTGCGCGCTCGCGGCGACATGCTGCTGGGTTCGATGTACGGCGGCCTGGCGCTGACGGCTGCCGGGACCGCTGCAGTGCATGCGCTGGCCTACCCGCTGGGGGGCAAGTTTCACGTCACTCACGGCGTAGCCAACGCCATGCTGCTGCCCCACGTGATGGCCTTCAATCTGGACAGTTGCGCCGAACGCCTCAAGCGCGCGGCACTGATCTGCGGTGTAGCACAGCAGGACGACAGCAATGAGGCGGCGGCCCACAAGCTGATCGAACAGATTCGCCAATGGACTCAAGTGCTGAACATCCCGCAGAACCTGCGTGAGTTTGGCGTGGCCGAAGAGCATCTGGCCGACATGGCCGTGGCGGCCTCAAGGGTCACCCGCCTGATGACCAATAATCCCAAGGCGCTCAGCCTTGACGATATCCAGCAACTGTACCGGTGCCTGCTGCCATGAGTCACGTCGAGTTTCCCGGCCTGTTGATCATCGCCGATGACTTGTCCGGGGCCGCCGATTGCGCGGCGGATTTCGCCTCGCGGGTCGATACCCATGTGCTGCTGAGCAACGGCGCCCCAGACCTGCAAGGGGTCATCGCCTTCGATACCGATTCGCGTCGCCTGGCGCCGCAACAGGCCGCCGAACAGAACCGCGTAGCGCTGCAGCAACAGTCCCGCGCAGGCATGGCGCTGTACAAGAAAATCGACTCGACACTGCGCGGCAATATCGCCAGCGAGGTCGATGCCTTGCAGGGACTGCGCGGCATGGCGCTGGTCGCTCCGGCGTTCCCGGCCATGCAGCGCACGACCGTGATGGGTGTGCAATTGATAAATGGTGTGCCGGTCGATCAAAGTGATGTGTGGCGCAACGAGCACCTGCAGGGCACCGGCAACCTGCTTGAGCTGTTTGCCGCGCAGGGCCTGCACACGCAATGGCTGGGGCTCGACGCCATTCGTGACCCTGCCGGTCTGAAAACCGCTCTGCGCAGCGCGCTTGAGCAGGGTGTGCAGGTGCTGGTCTGCGACGCTGAACTGGACAGTGACCTGCTGCGTCTGGCCGACGCGTCAGTGGGCTGGCACGACGAGCTGTTCTGGGTCGGCTCTGCCGGGCTGGCTCGCCATCTGCCACAAGCGTTCGGTCTGGCCGCAGCGCTGCCGATCAGTGTCAGACCACGCTCACCGGTGCTGACCGTGATCGGCAGCATGTCCCGGCACTCTCAAGCCCAGGCCGACAGCCTCGCGCACGCCAGTCAGGCACTGTGCCTGACGCTACAACCTTCGACGCTACTCAATGAAGAGAGGAGCACCGAGCGCGATGCCCTGAGCGAGCAGCTTCAGCAACACCTCGCCGCCGGGCAGGATGTACTGGTGCGCCTCGATCAACAACAGCGCGATCCAGCTCGGGCAGCCACCTTGAGTCACGCGCTGGCGCAATGGCTGGCACCCGCCCTGCCCCATGCAGGCTCGCTGATCGCCACGGGCGGTGAAACCGCCAGGGCGATCCTGATTGCCGCCGGTATCGAACGCTTGATGCTGTCTGGCGAACTGGCCACCGGCGTGGTTCTGGCCGAAGCGCAACTGGGCAGGCACACACTCAATGTAGTGACCAAAGCCGGCGCTTTCGGCGACCCCGACACGTTGCTTGACGCCTGGCAACGGCTCCACGCACCGGCTGCGACCGACACCCCTTTCAACGAGGAAGCTTCCTATGTCTGAACGTCCCGTCATTGGTATCACCATGGGCGACGCCGCCGGGGTGGGACCGGAAATCATCATGAAAATGCTCACCCATGCCTCGGTGTACGCGACTTGCCGACCGTTGGTGATCGGCGATGCGCAACGCCTGGAAGACGCCAACCGCATCGTCGGCAGCCAACTGCGCGTCAACAGCATCGCCAGCCCGGCAGAAGCGCGCTTCATTCAGGGCAGCGTAGACTGCATCGACCTGGGTCTGATCCCCGCCGACCTGCCTTATGGAAAACTCTCGCCGGTCGCCGGTGATGCGGCCTTCCGCTATATCGAGCGTACGGTGCAACTGACTCAGGCCGGCGAGCTGGATGCGATCTGCACCGCTCCGTTGAACAAGGAAGCCCTGCACGCAGGCGGGCATATCTTCCCCGGTCACACCGAAATGCTCGCGCACCTGCTGGGCATCGAAGAAGTGTCGATGATGCTGATGACCCCGACATTACGGGTAATTCACGTCACAACCCACATCGGCATCATCGACGCCATTGCGCGCATCGAACCTGGGCTGGTCAAGCGCACCATCGAGCGCGCCAGAGAGACGCTGACCCGCGCAGGCATCGATAACCCGCTGATCGCGGTCTGTGGCATCAATCCTCACGCCGGGGAAAACGGCCTGTTCGGCTATGGCGAAGAAGCCACCAAGATCCAGCCTGCGATTGATGAACTGCGCGCCCGTGGCTGGCGCGTGGAAGGCCCGCTGCCCGCCGATACGTTGTTCTTCCGTGCCGGACGCGGCGACTTCGATGCCGTGGTTGCGATGTACCACGATCAGGGCCACGGCCCGGTCAAGGTCATGGGTCTGGAGGCCGGGGTCAACGTGACCATCGGCCTGCCGGTGATCCGCACCTCGGTGGATCACGGCACCGCTTTCGACATCGCCGGCAAGGGCATCGCCGACGAACGCAGCCTGATCGAAGCCATGCGCCAGGCCGTGGAGCTGGCCACCCGAAAACGCGACACCCGCAATTCCATCGCCGTCTGAGGTCGTTACCGGTACTGACCCAACGATCCCCAGCGGCACCCCATAACGCGCCAGAACAAAAACAATGGAGCGAGACTGATGGATACCTTCAACGCGCAAGACACCTCGATCATCATCGGTATGGTGGTCGTCTACATCCTCATAACCACCTGGATGAGCATGCGCCTGCGCAGCAAGACCAGTGAGCAATACATGGTCGCCTCGCGCACCATGCCCGCCTTTGTCGTCGGCGTGCTGATGATGTCCGAATTCATCGGCGCCAAGTCTACGGTCGGTACGGCACAAGCGGCCTTCGAAAGCGGTTTTGCCGCCTCCTGGTCAGTGATCGCCGCAGCCATCGGCTTCCCGCTGTTCGGCCTGCTGATGGCGCGCAAGCTGTACAGCTCCGGCGAATTCACCATTTCCGGCTTCATCGCCAAAAAATACGGCACCTCCACCAAACTCGCAGTCTCGATCATCATGATCTACGCGCTGTTGCTGGTGAACGTCGGCAACTACGTCAGCGGCGCGGCGGCCATTGCCACGGTTCTGAAGATCAACCTGACCACTGCGGCCTTCATTACCGCGATCATCAGCACGCTCTACTACGTGTTCGGCGGCCTGAAAAGCGTGGCTTACATGAGTATTCTGCACACCGGGGTGAAATACATCGGCGTGCTGATCGTGCTCGGCGTGGCACTGAAAATGACTGGCGGCTTCAGCCCCGTGGTGCAGAACATGCCCGAGCATTACTTCACGTGGGACGGCGCCATCGGTGGTTCGAAAATCCTCGCCTGGATCATCGGCACGGTCGGCGCGATTTTCTCCACGCAGTTCATCATTCAGGCCATCTCCTCGACGCAGAATCAGAACGCAGCACGCCGCTCGACCTTCTATGCCTCGCTGCTGTGCATCCCGATTGCCCTGGCGCTGGGCTTCATCGGTGTCGCGTCCAAGTACCTGCACCCGGAAATGAGCAGCCTGTACGCGCTGCCGATCTTCCTGCAATCGATGAGCCCGGTATTGGCAGGCGTAGTGACCATCTCGCTGGTCGCTTCGATTTTCGTCAGCGTCAGTACGGTAGCGCTGGCCATCGCCTCGCTGGTCGTCCGTGACTTCTACGTACCGTGGCGCAAACCGTCCGTGGATCAGGAATTCAAAACCACACGCCTGATCGCGTTGGTGATCGGTTTCGTGCCGCTGTTCTTCGTGTTCTTCGTCCCCGAAATCCTCAACCTGTCATTCTTCACTCGCGCCCTGCGCCTGTCGATTGCCGTTGTCGCCATGATCGCCATCTACCTGCCGTTCTTCGGTTCGGGCCGAGGCGCCACGCTGGGTCTGATCGCCTCAGCGATTACCACCAGCGTCTGGTATCTGTTGAACAACCCTTACGGCATCGACAACATGTACATCGCCCTGGTGACACCTGCCGTTGTGATTGCCATCGAGCGCCTGCTGCCCCAGTCCGCGCCGAGCCAACCTGCCAATCCTGTAGAAACCGAGGTCCCCCATGCCAACCGCTGATACCCGTCAGGACGCGTTCCTGCCAACGCCTTACGCACAGAACCATGCGGCAAACCTGCACGAGCTGGCCGACGGCACAGTGCTATGCACCTGGTTCGCGGGGACTCAGGAGGGTATGGCCGACATCTTCGTACTGCTGTCGCGCCGTGACCCGGTGACGGGCGTCTGGAGCGAGCCCCGGAAAATGTCCGAAGACTCGACCCGCTCCGAACAGAACCCGATTCTGTTTCAAGCACCCGACGGCCCGCTGTGGTTGATCTGGACCGCACAGATTTCCGGTAATCAGGAGACCGCGATCATCCGCCGTCGCCTGTCGCTGGACCACGGCCAGAGCTGGGGGCCTATAGACACCCTGTTCGACGAGCCGGGCACCTTTGTACGCCAGCCGCCAGTGGTACTGGATAACGGTAACTGGGTATTGCCGGTCTGGTACTGCATCACCGGCCCCGGTGAAAAGTGGGTCGGCAACCATGACGTCAGTGCAGTAATGATCTCCACCGATCAAGGACACAACTGGTCACGCCACGACGTGCCTGACAGCACCGGCAGCGTGCACATGAATGTTCATCAGTTGGCGGATGGTAGCCTGCTCGGTCTGTTCCGCAGCCGCTGGGCAGACTTCATCTACAGCAGCCGGTCCAGCGACCGGGGACGAACCTGGAGCGTGCCGGCACCGACCGAATTGCCCAACAACAACTCGTCGATCCAGTTCGTGAGACTGGCGACGGACGAGCTGGCACTGGTCTATAACCCTGTCAGCGCCGACGGCCACGCCCAGCGCCGCGCCTCGCTGTACGACGAAATCGAAGACGAAGGTGACGAGCGGATCACACCGGGACCGCGTGAGGACGGCAAGGCTGCAGTGTGGGGCATCCCCCGTGCGCCAATGAGCCTGGCGGTCTCGCGGGACGGCGGTGGTACCTGGCCGACCCGTCTGGACCTGGAGCTGGGCGACGGCTTTTGCCTGACCAACAACTCACAGGAAAAGCTCAACCGCGAATTCTCCTACCCCAGCATCATCCAGGCCGCGGATGGCAGCCTGCATGTCGCCTTCACCTACTTCCGACAGAAGATCAAACATATTCACTTGCCGCTGAACGCGATCCGTTGACCCACCCGCGTCGATCAGCCTGCTGCCGATCGACGCCTTTGCGGAACCCATGCCATGCCCGAACCGATTCAGTCCGTACTCGTCACCGGTGCCAGCTCCGGCATTGGCAAAGCCATTGTCACGCGCTTGCTGACACAGGGCTTGCAGGTCACCGGTCTGAGCCGCCGCACGCCAGACCTGGAACACAAGAACTTCACCTGGCGAGTGTGCGACCTCAACGACTTCAACGCGCTGGACGCAGCCCTGCAGCAAACACCGCGCATCGATGCACTGATCCATGCGGCCGGCTTCATGCGCACTGCAGCGCTTGGCGAACTGGACGATGCCGATGGCCAGGCGATGTGGCATCTGCATGTGGCCGTTGCCAGCCACATGGTCAATGCGCTTTACCCACGCCTGCGCGACGGTGCCCGTATCCTGATGATCGGCAGCCGCACCATGCAGGGCGCGGCGCAACGCAGCCAGTACGCAGCGACCAAGGCGGCGCTGCAAGGCATGGTTCGCTCATGGGCGATCGAGCTGGCCCCGCGTAACATCACCGTCAACCTGATCGCCCCCGGCGCGACCGAAACGCCGATGCTGCTGGACCCGGGACGCAGTGGGACGCCGCCGCGAAAGCCTCCGATCGGCCGCTTCGTGCAACCCGAGGAAATCGCCGGTCTGGCGGCGTTTCTACTCGGCCCCGACGCGGGTGCAATTACCGGGCAAAGCCTGGTGGTGTGCGGCGGTGCGTCGTTGTAAGGTTGCATCCCGCTTCCAGGCTTTAGTGCAAGGGCTGTAATGAAAGTCGCCAACCGTCGTCAAGCGATACTCGAACTGGTTCTTTCCGGCAAATCCAACGTGGACGAGCTGTGCGCCCAACTCGGCGTCTCGGAAGCCACGGTTCGCCGCGACCTGACCGCCCTGGCCGAACACGGCTTGATCCTGCGCACCTACGGCGGCGCGGCACACGTCGGTCAGCGCGAGCCGGAAACTTCCCTGGAAGAGCGCAGCCGTCAGCACAGCCAGGAAAAAATGGACATCGCCCGTGCCGCACTGGCGCACATCGAGGATCACGACACGCTGTTTCTCGAAGGCGGTACCAGTACCAGCGCGCTGGCGCACATTCTCAATCAGCGGCGCGGGCTGCATGTGATCACCAATAACCTGCTGGCGCTGAGCGATCTGGCGTTGATCCCCGAGGGGCGCATCACCGTGCTCGGCGGCACGCTGCGCGCATCGAGCATGTCGACCTATGGCGTGGCGGCGCAGGCAGCCCTGGAACACCTGAGTGCCGACAAACTGTTCATCAGTGCCGATGGCGTGGTAGCGGAACTGGGTCTGTGCGAGGCCAGCGCCGAACAGGCGTATCTGAAGGAAAACATGGTGGCACGCGCCGCTCAGGTCTTTGTCCTGGCTGACGTCACCAAGCTGGGCCGAGCTCGTCAGCAGCACTGGACACCCTTGCGCCAGCCCTGGACGCTGATTACCAACCCGGTGGATGACGAATCCCTGCTCGCTCCGTTCAAGGCACGCAAGAGTATTCAGGTGGAAATTGCACTGCCTGCCTGATTCGGCAAACGACCTGATTTCCTGTTCGTGGCACTTGGCGCGGGCCGTGCAGACTTTTGCGCACCCAATACCTAAATAAAATCGACCAAGGCTTGTACTCAAAGCGATGCAGCGAGCATGCGCGAGTCAGCGCACGTGTGCAGATACTTGCGCACTATTTCACGCTTTTCTTGCTCGATGTCTTTGCTTTAAATTCCTATCTCTTTGTTTTTTATAGATAAGTAGACAGTCGGCACACATCTTGGAATGCACCTCTGCATACAGCGGGCGATATCGACCGTTTCTGCGCAGAGATTCCATGCATGACCGACAAATCCGGCACCCATACCCAACGACGTGCTGCAACGTTCGCCAAAACTCCCGCCACTGCCACCAGCCTGTGTCCCTTCCGCGGACCTGACGTCGCCATCGTGCCCGTGCGCTATGCGCTGGATCGCTCCCGCTACGATACCGCGCCCCAGAAGCTGAAACCGCTACTCAAGGGCAGCCGCTGGGCGGTGATGCCGAAGCTGAAAACACGCAGCTATACCCTTCGCCAGCTGTATGACGGTTACGTATATGTCTATGACGAGACTGCCGAAACGTTGCATGAGTACGCGGTGTCAGCCGCCACCGGCAACCTGAGCCGTATTGTCTGGACCGATACGCAGCTTGGCAGTGACCGGCGAAGCGGTGCCGACGATGGCAAACCCTTCCTGCTCTATCCGCGAAACAACCGGCTTCATATCGCCTTTTCTTCGCTGCAATGGACGTGGCGAACATGCGAACACCTGCGTTCGAACCCGGCAAGCCGCGCTTCATGGATGAAAGCGCTGGATCTGAAACGCTACTGCATGACCATGGCCGAGCCGGATACCTTGCCGTTGAACCGCATTGCCGAAGCGGTGGCGGACATCGACAAGGAGCATGTGGTTGATGATGACCGCTTTGCAGACTCGGCGATTCCTACATCCAAGGCCTCCAGCGAAGAAACCCAGCCGTTGTTTTCGCCAATCGGCGCTGATGTTTTCTGGCAGGGCAGCGTTGAAGACCAGCACAGCTCACTGCTCATCGCCCTTGATGACCCGCTGGCCATTTTCAACGATCTGGGCATGCAACTGGCCGCCGATCAGGCCGCTTACCGCAACTGGCAAGCCGAGCACGAACACAAGATCCAGATCGCCCAGACGGTCACCGCACTGTGCGGCGCTGAAAGTGAACCGGAGAAATTGCCGACATCGGTGCGCGACAATGCGGCGCTCACCCATCAGTACCTGGGCGAGCTCGAAGCTTACTTCGAGCAGTGCATCCTTGAGGAAGCGCAGATCAACAGCAGTAACGTTCCCGGCGATTTCCTGCTGATGCCGGACATGTTCAAGAGCCTGGACATGCGCAAATCGATTGAAATGCGTTACGGCAGCGCGCCCTCCGACGAGGCCCTGCAAGCCTGGAAAGATCGCCACAAATGGCGGCGCGAGGTCGACCTGAGCGGTGCGCGCCAATACCTTCAGCAGCACCTGCCAACCGGCGACACACTGCTGCAACAGGTGCGTGACACGCAAAGCGACTTTAGGCAATGGTCGACCCATCTGGGCACGGAACCGCTCAAGCTGTTTGTCGACACCACCCACCCAGAAAGCCTGCTTTATCTGCAAACGCTCATGCTTAACCTGCAGATCATTTACGCTCAGGACAACGCCGCCAGCGCCTGGCTCGCCGAGCAGGAGGCCAACGACAGCAGCCTGTTTGGCACCTTGCGCTATGGCTTCTCGCCGGCGCTCAAACACGCGCTGCATCAGGAGGCCAACGCGCTGCTGAACGGCCTTGGCGACGTCACCAACCTGGCCACCCGCATCGGCGAACTCAACGGCACGCTCAATCACCAGGGCTTTGCCGACAAGCCGTGGATGAAGGCGCTGAAACAACCCGTTCAGGACACCTTCAAAGCTCTCGGCCAACTGGCCAGCAGCGCAGGCAAGGCGACGTTCGAAAGCATCCTGCTGGCCTGGGTGCCCATCGACAGCCGCCTGGCGGTGGGCAAGCAGCAGAACATCGTTGCACTGATACGCACGCTGTTGATCGGCCAGATCCTGCTCGATTCGAAGGCGCGCATCGCGATCGATCACAAGATGCTCGCGAAGCTGAAAAACTGGATCAGTGAGTGGCAGGTGCTCAACAAACAGATCAGCGACACCCGTCGCAGCTGGCTCTACCCAACCGCTTACAACCCCCGCAAAAGCATCGCCAGCCACCTGCGCACGCTCGAGCAAAAGCTACGCCTGCACGAACTGAGCATGCCCGCCCTGCTCGACTTTCAGAACAACGAGTACGCCAGGCAGTTGCAGGATGAGATTCGCCTGCACTTCCAGTCCGGCAAAGCCATCGCCAAAGACTGGCTGGCGACCGCCAAACGCTGGCTCGATGGACTGGGAGGGATTGCCGGCTCGATCACCTGGGGCGTGATCATGCTCAACTTCATCAACACCGCCTTCACTTATCGCGACCTTACTCGGGATGGAGACTTCAGTGCCAAGGACATCGGCAAGGTGACGTATGGGTTGGGGTATAGCTTTAACTTGTTGATGGCGGTGTTTGTTGAAGCACCGTGGGCGGTTATCAGTACGGCGAAGCCACTTGTCATTGGCGGCTATAACATAGGCATTCTCGATAAATCGGCGGCTTACTGGAAAGCACGAGGTAATGCGTTTTGGGGGGATGCGATACGCGGGTTTAGAGGTTCGATGGTGGCGATGGGTGGGTTTGGGATAGCGGCCGCGGCGCTGGAAATTCTGGATATAGGAAATGATCTAAACAATATCAAAACAAGCGAAGAGCGGATAGCGAGCGAGATAAAAATTGCGTCGGTTGCCATGATGCTACTCGGCAGCGCCATTCAGCTCAGCGCTGGTATCTTCCCGACAACTTTTCTCGCTGCGTTCGCGATGGCTTCATGGTTCAGTGCTGTACTGCTGCTGACTGGCGTAGTGTATCTGCTCGCCACAATGGCTTTGAATTACTTCAAACAAGACAGTATAGGATGGTGGCTGAGAAAATGTTGCTGGTCAAAGTCAATCGAATATCGATACTCTACAAACGGAGAGGGCCAACTTGAAGAAAAGCTTGCTCTACTCACGATACAGCTCAGTCCTCAAGTTTATGTGAAGAGCACCACACGCGATGAAACTCGCTACCTCGGCAAAGGGGATTACTACAGCACCCCAGAGCAGTACGGTGCTGGTGTACAAATCCTCTTGCCCAAGGCAGTGCGCGGTCAATCAGTGCATTTCAACGTCATCAGTAGTAAACGTCCCTGGGGCGTGCTTCCCGTGAAAAAAATTGATTCTTCAATACAGGAGTCATTTCTTAGTAGGGGACAATTCAAAAAGACTGATCATTTTGGAAACCTTGCTAATCTGCCCGCTCGCAATGCTGAGGAAGACTTTACATTCCCTCGCATGCCTCCGGAAAGTGAGGATCTGGTTTGGGAAACCTGGGTGCCACTTGAGAAAGAGGCAGCATACCTAGAACTACAGATATGGTATTCAGACAACCTACTAAATTCAGGTCCGCAGGATATTGGCTACCTATTTCAGCTTGAGCTAAGCGGTAAGGGCGAAACGGCTATCAATGGGGTAGACACCACAGTGCTTGAAGTAAAATCAGCAAGTCGAATCAACGCGCTGACTCTTGATATTGCGGATTAATAATATGACAGAAAAAAACACATCAGCCACTCACACACAAAAAAGCGAAACACCGGTAAGCGACGTGCTAAAAACTCAAAATAAAAACCCGATCCATAATGGTAAAGACTTATTGAAGTGGACAATAAAAACCATTGCAAGATCACCAAAAGAAACCCTAATATCTGAGCTGGGTGTTATTTGCTTATGCGCTCTCGTACTGAGTTTTACTTTATGGATAGGCTGGAGTCACTATATAGAAAACCCAATGGACTCGAGTTACCAAGTAGTTACGTTAACTGGAGCTGCGATCTATATCATCGCGCTAGGTGTCCGCCAAAAAACCATCTTCAACTACACCCTGAAAACCGATGGCGCCACGGTCGAGTATTACCTCCACTACCCCGACTTCGCCTCAAGCTTCTTCAAGGGCATCGCCATTTTTGTCATGTTGGTATTCGGATTCGTCGCCGTACTGACCGGATCGTTGCTCTTTCTGGTCGGCCCGGTAGCGATGGCCTTCATCGCCGCCATCAAACTGCTGAACTGGGAAAACCCTGTCCACCATCGACAAACCGCCCCCTGGCACCTGCATGAATTTGTCACGGTCGATCACAGACGCCTGATGGTCATCATCCATTGCGACGATATCACCACCGGCTTCGCCGCGCGTTTTCCCAGCAAGGCGTTGATGGACAAGTACCTCGCCTTCCTGCGCGAGGTACTTCCGGCAAACGTTGAATACATCGAAAAGGCCACCAACTGGTATCAGGGCTGACGCAACTCAGGCTTGAGCCGACACACTGCAAGCCTGAGAAAGCGATCAAACTGCCATTGGCACCGTGAAGCGGAACTCGCTGCCCTCGCCCACCCGGCTTTGCGCAGCCAGTTCACCGCCGTGTGCCTTGATGATGCCTTGCGAGATGTACAGGCCCAGACCGGTGCCGGTCGGGTTGCCTTCCTTGACGGTCCAGTAGCGCTCGAAGATGTGTGGCAACTGCTCGGGAGGGATACCCTCGCCGGAGTCCCGTACGGTGAACACGATTTCAGCGCCGTTGGACATTGCCGCCACACCGATTGTGCCCATTTTCGGGGTGAACTTGATGGCGTTGCCGATCAGGTTGGACAGCACCTGGAAGAGACGCTCCGGGTCGGCCTGGACCTTGAGGTCAGGCTCGGCGTTGAAGGAGATCTCGATGGACTTGTCCATCGCCAGAGGGGCCAGCAAGGTGTAGGCCTCCTCGAATATCTGGCTGACTTCCAGCGGCTGCGGCGTAATGGTGTAACGGCCTGCTTCGATTTTCGAGGTGTCGAGCAGGTCTTCGAGCAACACATTCATGCGGCTGGCCGCTTGCTGCATGGTATCGATTGCCGTGGAAATACGTCGCGAGGTGTGTGGCCCATCGGAGCTGAACGACTTCTGCATCATCCCACACAGCATGGAAATGACCGTCATCGGGTTGCGCAAGTCATGGGACACAACCGCTACCAGCTCGTCGCGGGCGCGAACGGCCTGCTGCTCCCTGCGCACCTGGCGGGCGAGGTCATTTTCCAGAGCGGAGCGGCGCAGGTCATTGGCGGCGAACACATCGCCATAGCTCCACTTCGTAGCGATCCCGGTCATCTCGACTTTCCAGATCTCAAACGAGGTGCGCGGCCGAAGACGCATGCCGCCTGCCGAGCTCTCCATATCCAGTGGTTTTTTCGGATTACCGCTCCACTGAACCGTTTCCTTGACCTCGGGGCGAAACCAGATAACGCCGTTGTCGACCGGCTTTGGCAGGCTCATCGCCAACACGCCGCTGGCAACTGGCTGATAGGCCTCGGCAGGCGGATAGACACTGGATAGATGATGACTGGCATACACTGGTTCGCCACCAGCAATCATCCACGCATGCAGTGCACGTACCTCAGAAGGCTCCGGGCAGGTGCCGAAACAATGCGTTTGCCGGTCTTCGATGATGGCGACGCCGCTCGCGCCTACCAGATCCATCAATAACTGTGGTTGCTGCGCCAGACCGTCAAAGACGTTTTCTTCGGACTCGGCCATGGCCAGATTCAATTGCTCGAGCGCCCTGACTTTCGCCTCTCGCTGACGGCTTATTTCCAGCGCTTCCATGGCACTGATCTGCAGGGAAAGCACCTGACCTATCGCCTGGCAGGCACTGCGCAGTTCGTGAGTCACGTACAGCGGCGTGCGGTTGCCGCAACTGATCAATCCCCACAACTTGCCGCCCTGAATCAGCGAAACACTCATGGATGACAGCACGCCCATGTTCTTCATGTACTGGCAGTGGATCGGTGAAACACTGCGCAACGTCGAAAAACTCAGATCAAGCTGCTCCTGAGTGTCCGGACGCAGTTGAGGCACCAGGGGCACCGGGATGTAATCGGCATCGGGAATAATGCGCAGCCAGTTGCGGCGATACAGTTCGCGCGCCTGCTCGGGAATGTCCGATGCCGGGAAAAACAGTCCGTTGAAAAGCTCCATGGAGGGCGACGACGCTTCAGCGATCACCTGACCATGGCCTTCCTCTTCGAAACGGTAGATCAGCACCCGGTCGTAACCGGTCATTTTCTGGATCTCGCGGACACTGACTTCATACAGGGTCTGCAGATCACTCGCAGCATGCAACTGGCGCAACATGCGGCCCATGTTGCCGGTGCGCTCGGAATAACCGATCGCTTGCGCATCCTTGTCCTGAATCTCCAGTTCCAGAATCAGAACGCCCTGGCTGCGGTGCAGCAAGGCTTCAAACTCGATGCCGTTGATCGACATCAGCAGGCGTTGCGCGTCGATGAACGAGTCATGAGCACTGGCGCTTTTAATCACCTCGGCCCAGCCAGCGCCCAGCACACAGTCCAGCCCCTTGCCGAGCACCTGCTCGGGCACATGGCCCAGCACAGAGTGCACGTTGGCACTGACTTGCAGGATAGTCAGCTCGGGCTCTTGCAACGTGAACAGCAGGCCGTGGGGTTGAATGGCGCCAGGGAACTGAATGGGCTCATCCGCACAATTGGCCAGAAGGACTTCAAAGGCGTCTTTGTCGAGTTGGCTCATAGCAGTACCTCTTGACCCTCGAGCCAGTGCTCGAAACATGCAAATGTGGAGTGCGCTGCAAACGCGGCGGCATCAATAAGAACAACTTCTCGCGGCACGTCGTCCAGATGATTCAGAAACGCCTTCCAGCGAGGTCCGGTGAGGGCACCGTACACATCGAGAAAGGCCGTTCCACGTTGCTCATCCAGGCCCAAACGCCGGTTTATCTCACGTCGCAACACCTGCCCGCCCAGTGTCGCCCCTTCCAGCACATACATCACACCCAGGCATGCACCGGCAGAATCAACAGTGGGCAACCGTTCGCAGCGGGGCAATTGCCCGATGTCGTGATCGGACAGCCCCAGCGCACGCAGATCCTCGACCAGCACAGGAGTTTTGACCCTCTCGACCGGAATAAGCTCCGCAGGTATCAAGGCACTGCCATGCAGTATCGCTTCAAGCGGTGCATAAAAACCGTAGTAGGCCTGAAGCAGACGGAGGTAAAGAGCGTGATCCAGAGCGGGTGAAAAAAACGGCATGCGTTTTTCAAGCTTGACGTGCAACTGCCTCGTTTCAGCACGCAGTGCATCAAGCAGTTTCGGCGGGTTAACACATGAAAAACTTGCCGGCATCCAGTAAGGCTCTTGAGTGTGCAATGGGCAAAAAACGCATCCGAGCGAAAACAGGCCGCCAAAATACAGATTCAGAGCAAAATCTGACAGTTTTTTCATGTGTTTGCGATGAAATACCGCAATCCATAAAGATAAAAGCCAGCGTGACAGGACGACGGTTTACAACTCCCCGCAAAATACGCGCTCAACTAACCAAGATAGTCGAAAACCGAGCCCTGTATGCGTTTCGTGCGTGCGTGGTTCACAGGCGCAAGCACTTTAACATCATCCAATAAATATGCCATCCTCAGGCAAGCCGCTGACTCGACCAGCGGCTTGCGTAGCAACGCTGACAAAGGCCGGTTCGCTTCGTCAACGCACGTTCTGATACAGCATCATTCGCGAGGTTTCATGCAGACCGCGGGTGAGGTCGCGCAGCCGTTCGAACTCTTGCGGGTTCTTTTCGGCGAGGTTGTCCAGCGGCGTGGGTGAAGACAGGTCATGGAGCGTTGGCGAACTGCCGTCGTGCTCCATTTGCAGCAGGTAGTTGCGCGTGACACCGCCGATCAGCGGGAACGTACCTTCGCGCAGTACCAGCGGCACCACACGTTCACCTTCCGGAGCCGCTTGCTGAATGTCACGACCCATGGTGCCGCTGGTGAAGTCCATTCCGGCCATCCCCGCCAGTGTCGGCAGCAGGTCGGCGAGACCGACCGCTTCGTCGACAACGCGTGTGCCCAGCAGGCCGGGGGCGTGAATCAACAGCGGAACGTTGTTGCTCTCCAGGCCCAGTTGCTCGAACGCCGGCGCCATGTGTGGGATCTGGCTGATGCGCGTGTTGTGATCGCCAAACAGCACGAAGATGGTGTTTTCGTAGTAACCGCCCGCCTTGGCCAGTTCCATCAACCGTCCAATGTTGAAATCCAGCAGGCGCACGGCGTTGTACTGCTCCACGCTGCGCGAACCGGCGGCCTGGACCTGCTCCACGGTCTTGTCGCTGACCTGAAAACCATCGTTGTCCTTCGGAATGGTAAACGGCCGGTGATTGCCCGCAGTCTGCACATAGGCAAAGAACGGTTTGTCGGCTGGCAACGCACGCAGGATCCGGTCGCTCTCCTTGAACAGATCCAGGTCGGAAATCCCCCAGACATCCACCTGCGGTGACTTCCAGTCGCGCTCGTCGTACAGCCGTACGTCGTTGATACTGCGACGGATCAAGGCGTTCATGTTGGCCCAGCCGGAATTGCCACCAATCATGTACAGCTTCTCGTACCCCTTGAAGTCATTGATGATGGTGTTTTGCCGTGTGAGCAGCGGATGGCGCGTGGCGGTCTCCTGCCGTGTCACGTCGGGAACCCCGGTGATGCTCGCCCAGACCGTTTTCGCAGTGCCGGTCACCGGTACGTAAAAGTGCTTGAAGAACCAGCTTTGGGTGGCCAGATGGTCTAGGTTTGGCGTCGGGTTCAACGGGTTACCGTAGGCACCGACAGCACTGGTGCCCAGCGATTCGAGCATGACGAACATGACATTCGGCGGCCGCTCGCCCGGCAGCCGGTAGGGTTGCACGGTCTGGTGACGCTTGAAACTCAATCCCTGTACATCTGGCTGCCGGACGCCCAGATAACGCGCGACCCGCTCATAATGCTTGCGCACCTCGGGTTCGTCGAAGTTCGACTGGGAGACCTTGAGCGTGTCGTACAGGAACAGCGCCGGGTTGAGCCCCAGTGCCGCCACCTGGCTGTTGCCTGAGAAGAACGCATCGCTCCAGCGCAACGGTACCGGGTTTTCCAGATTGAGATTCTCGACCCGGCCCAGCAGGCCGAGGAAGGTTGCACAGACCATCAGCGCCGAACCCCAGACCACGGACCCGCGTTTGATCGGTCTGGCCTCACGGTCCAGGGTGGCACGTTCAAGCCTGATCAATGCCCAGCCGAGCACTGCGACAGTGAGCAGCCAGCCGGCAGTGATCCAGAATACTGGATAAGTCTGCCAAAGCATGTCCCGGGAAATCTGCGCATCCTCCAGATAGCGCAGCACGCTGGCGTTGAGCCTGACCCCGAGATAGGCGTAATGGCCGAAGTCGACGATGTAAATCATTGTCAGAATCGCCAGCGCCACGATCAGATAGCCCCGCGCCAGCCAGCGCAGGGCACGCACGCTGATCAGGTTACAACCCGGCATCCAGAGCAGCACCGCGACCGGCAGCAATATCAGCAGCGCCAAGCGCAGGTCGAAGCGCAAACCGATGCCGAGCGTCTTTGCGACCTCGCCATGCGTGAACAGCGTGCCCGGTTCGATACCGGAAAACCCGTAGAAGAACACGCCCCTCAGCAACGCCGACAGCAGGAACACCACCATGACCGCGCCCAGCCAATAATGCAGGCGTCGCGATTGCAACCAACTCATCGTCATTCCTCTAGACATTGCCGACAGACAGAGCCGCCGGACGGCGCGTCTCCATTGTGCGGCGATAAACAAGCCGGACAGCCAGGACCAGCAAGGCCCCACAGCAATAAAGGCCAAGCAGCGGGTCGATCAGGTAATCCCAATAATTTTCCGATGGCTTGATGCGGAAAGTGAAGGCCAGCGTCGCTGCGCTGAGCATCACGACGGCCAGCGCATTGCGCATAAAGACCAGCCCCAGCGCGATGACAGCGACAACCATGATCATCGGCCGCGGGTTGTAGCCCCAGCGGTACGGATCGAAATACGTCAGGCCCAGCGTGGCCGGGTACAAAGTCAGTGCCAGCGCAGCGAACACCAACAGCATCAGCCCGCGCCTGGACACTGCCATCGGCCTGAGCACACCCAGTCGCTGCAGGGTCAGCCAGCCCAGCAGCACCAGGCTGCTGATGGCCAGGTCATCGGTCAGGCTGCGGGCATAGGACGCCATCGACAGCCCGTCGATCGAGATCACACTCACTAGCGAGACGGCAGCCAGCAGGCCGCAGCGCCACCATAACGATGCGGTCAAGGGCGCCAACAGCACAAACAGGGTCCAGGCAAATGCCAGATGAGCCAATCCCAACGCGATCATAAAAGTTGCTCCGCCAGCCAGGCCTCGTTGAAGCTGACATGCTTGATGAAGGTGTTATTCCATGAGTAGACCAGGTGATACAGGCCGTCCGGGCTGCGGATGAAGTACGGGTATTCGTATTCGAAGTCGCAGCCCTGGGGCGAGCAGACGCGCTGGTCCAGATTGCTCAGAAACGCCTCTTCCATCGGTTGACGCAGGGCGCCACTGGAACTGCGGAAGCCCTCGCCGATCACCTCCTTGTATGCTTCGAGGGTAAACGGTGTGCCCAGCGGATCGGGCGACTTGTCGAAATCCATCAGTGGCCTCCAGACGTTCATCTCCTCGTCAGTACCGTACAGACTGAGTTTAAAGCGCCCCTCGCGCAGGTCATTGAGCGCCACCAGCAGCCCCTTGCCTGGCACACCGACCGCAGCCAGCGAAGAATTGGGGTTGCTCGGGGTCAACGGATACGGCTCGCTCCAGCTCTGCCCGCCGTCTTCGGTGCGGCTGGCCAGCACCCGGTGGAACGTCTCACCGGCATAGCGCAACAAGGCCACGGCGCGCTGCCCGTCCAAAGGCACGACGGTGGGCTGCAGGGAATTGTTGCCACGGCTGATGCGAAACTTGTCGATCACTTCACCGTCGGCGCTCAGGTACAGGTATTCGGCAAACTTGCCGAGAAACTCATGATAGACCGGCAGGCCGATCGAACCGTCGGCATGAAACACCGGCGCGCCGCGCACCAGCGTACTGATGTTCAGAAACGGGGTTGTCACCAGTTGCCACGGCGGCGACCAGCTGGAGCCCATGTCGCTGGAGACCATGGCGTTGACCGTACTGCCCGCCCAGCCGCCGACCGAGACTGAAACGTAGAACAGCCACAGGCGATTGTCCGGAGCCAGGGCGATCACCGGATTGCCCAGTTTGCGGATGTATTTACCAGTGCCCGACTGGGTGGAATCACGGGTTGCCAGCACCTGCTCGCCGCCCCACTCACCACTGGCCGCGTCGAAGCGCGAGGTGCGTATTTCAACGTCGCCCGCGCCCTCGCGAGAACCTGCGAACCACACCGACATCAGGTCGCCGCCGGGCAATGCCGTCACGGCTGAGGAATGCACGAAGTCGTCCAGATCGGAAGACGCGAAACGCGAAATGTAGGACGCCTTGGGCGCCACGCTTTCAGCGCCAACCGGCGCGGGGCTGAGCGCGAACGGCGCAATACGGTGCTGTGGATGGCTGAGCCACGCACTGAGAAAAATCGCCACAACAATCAGGCCTGCGCTCCATGCAGCCAGGTTTCGGGAAATAACACGCATCGGGAGGCATCACTGTAAAGAGGAACAAAGGTGTGGTTTCAGCGATGGCGATCTTCGGGCAACGGGCGTCGCTTGCCTGTCAGCATCGACAAGGGCAGGTTGTCACGCACCTGAACGCTTTCGAAGATGGCGGCGGCCATGTGCAGCACCACCAAGGCACACAAAGTGTTGGCGAGAATTTCGTGGATGTCCTGCGGCCAGTCGGCGCCCCACAGGGCATCGACTTCTTCCATCAGAAAACCGGTCAGGCCCATGCCGAAGATCAGCATCATCATGAGTACCATGACCAACGCGCCGAGCGGGGAATGGCCGAGCCGATGCATCGGCCGCCGGTCGATCAGCGAGCGGATGTGCGCACGCAGGCGCGCCGGATGTGGCCAGAAATCGCTCCAGCGTGCGCTGCGCGGCCCGATGAATCCCCACACCACGCGCACCGCCAGCCAGGCAACCGCGTAATAGCCCAGCCAGATGTGCCAGTCGCCACCTGCTTCATTGAAGAAATAATTGGCAACGAAGACACCCGCGATCGAGACGTGAAACAGCCTGACCAGCGGGTCCCACAGGCGCAGGGAAACACGGCTCATTACTTGGTCTCGGTCTTCACCGCTTTACCCGTCACCGGATCGTGATAGATCTCGACCTTGCGCTTGTCCTTGTCGAAACCATAGATTTCGTAGCAGTTGCCGTCAGTCACCTTGAACTTGCTGATCTCGTAACCCTGAGCCTTGAGCTGCTCCTGGAATTTGGCCTGATCCTGCCATTGGGATTTGTCAGCCGTGGTGCATTGCGGGCCGGCAAGTGCCAGCGGGCTGGCCAGACACAAGGAAATCAGCAGGACTTTACGCATGACAGATACTCGCAAGCAGTTAAGGAGCGCCTACTGTGCGAAACGAATCTTAGGAAAAGCTTAATACGTAATAGCTCGTAACATCTTCCCGGACACACGGCACTTCGCGCTGCTGCCTGCTGACGGCATCATGGCGCCCTTCCCCACACTCACCGGTCAAAGCCCTATGCGCCTGCTTCTCGTCGAGGATGATCGAGCCATTGGTCAAGGCATCCGCGTGGCCCTGAATACTGAGGGCTATACCCTCGACTGGCTGGAGGACGGGCTGAGCGCGCTGCACGCCCTGCGCAGCGAGCCATTCGACCTGTTGCTGCTCGACCTTGGACTGCCGCGCATGGATGGCCTGGACCTGCTGCGCCAGTTGCGCGCCGAAGCACTTACCTTGCCGGTGCTGATCCTGACCGCACGCGACGGGACTGCCGACCGTATTGCTGGTCTGGATGCCGGCGCGGACGACTACCTGATCAAGCCATTCGACGTCGATGAACTGAAAGCCCGGGTCCGCGCCCTGCTCAGGCGCAGCCAGGGCCGTGCGCAACCGCTGCTGGAACACGCCGGCATCAGCCTCGACCCGGCGTCGCAACAGGTCAGTTTTCAGGGCAGCGAAGTACCGATGACGCCGATGGAATACCAGTTGCTGCATCAACTGATGATCCGTCCCGGCAAGGTGGTCACCCGCGAGCGCTTGTCCAATACCCTGTACGGCTGGCAGGACAAGGTCGAAAGCAACACGCTGGAGGTGCTGATTCACAACCTGCGCAAGAAACTGTCCACCGAGCTGATCCGCACCGTGCGCGGTGTCGGCTACCTGCTGGAGCTCAAGGCATGACCTCGGTACGCGCGCGTATTCTGATCCCGGTACTGATGCTGTTGCTGCTCGGCGACCTGACGATCAGCCTGCTCGCCCTGCGCGACAGCCATCACGAAATCGAAGAAGTCTACGATGCACAACTGGCCCAGAGCGCGCGTCTGCTGCAGGGTGTGCTACGTCAGCGCGCAGCGGGTGAGCAGGATCTCGACAAGCTGTATCAGGCGTTCGATCAGGCCATGAGCCGGGTTGGCACCAGCGGCGTGGCCCACCCCTACGAAACCCGGCTGACCTTTCAGGTCTGGCGTACCTCGGGCGAGCTGCTGGTGCGCTCGGCCGAAGCCCCGCTGCTCAGCGCACCTCCCGCAACCGAAGGCTCCCACGACTTAGTCGAAAACGGACACGAGTGGTGCGGCTTTCTCCTCGCCGATCCACAGCAGGGTTTTCTGATCTGGGTGGGTGAGCGCGATGACGTACGCCAAGACCTGATTCAGCGCATTGTCAGTCACACGCTGTGGCCGGCGCTGATCGGTGTGCCACTTCTGGTGGTCGCGATCTGGCTGGCCATCGGCTGGGGCCTGCGCCCGCTGCAATCAATGGCCAGAGTTATCCGCAAGCGCGATGCCGAGAGCCTGGAACCGCTTGATGTAACGCCCCTGCCCAAAGAACTGGAGCCCATGCAGTACGCGCTCAACCGCCTGCTGACCCAGATCGAAAGTGTGCTGGAACGCGAGCGACGTTTCATCGCTGACGCGGCCCACGAACTGCGCACGCCGCTGACCATCCTGCGTATCCACGCGCAGAACGCGCGCCAGGCCGAAACCCCGGAACAACGCCTGGAAGCGCTGGACTTCCTGGTGCATGGCGTCGACCGCGCCGCCCGCCTGGCCAGTCAGCTATTGACCATGGCACGCCTGGAACCGCGCCTTGAAGTCAGTCAGTTACAGACCTTCGAGCTGAACACGCTGGTACGCGAGGAAATGGCCGAACTCACGCCGCTGGCACTGGAGAAGCGTGTCGATCTGGTATTTGAAGAAGGCGAGGATTGCGTGATCCGCAGCGACCCGGCAGCCATCACCATTGCCCTGCAGAACCTGCTGACCAATGCGCTGAATTTCGCCCCGACCGCCAGCGAGATTCGCGTTGCCCTGCACGCCCAGGAAGATGGCAGCGCGCACCTGTCGGTCGAAGACGCTGGGCCTGGTATCGACGAACAGCAGAAGGCGCGCCTGTTCGAACGCTTCTACAGCCAGGGTCACAGCAACGGCGCAGGACTGGGGCTGGCGATCGTCGACATGATCGTACGCAAACTGGAAAGCAGCCTGCACCTGCGCAACTCGGCGCAGGGCGGACTGTGTGCAGAGCTGCGCATCAAGAGCAGGACGAGCTGAACCCTGCCTGGCTCAAAGCACCACGCGCAGGCATTGCCCGGCGTGATACAGGGTGAAACCCGCGTCGTAGGCCAGACTGCGCAGCGAACTGCCCGAAACCTTTTTACCGCTTGAAAAACTCACCGGCAGCGCAGCCGCGTCGTTGCTCAGCAGGTAATCGGCAAAGCATTTGCCCACCAGTGTCCCGGTGGTCACCCCCCGGCCATTGAAACCGGTCGCCGCCAGCAAGCCTGGCGCAGGCTCGAAGAGGCGCAGCAAGTGGTCCGGCGTGAAGCCGATGCGCCCGGTCCAGGTGCTCTGCCACTCGACCCGGCCCAGTTGCGGAAAGTAATGCTGCTGGACGCGATCCGCCCACTGACGAATGAACCACAGCGGATAATTGCCGGCGTTACCCAGGCTGCCCAGCAGCAGGCGCCCATGAGCGTCGCGACGAATATTGCTGAGCACCGTGCGCGTGTCCCACGAACCCTGCCCGCCGCGCAGAATCTGCGCCTGCTCGGCACCGCTGAGTGGCTGCGAAGCGACCTGATAGTAATAGCCAGCGAAGATGTGATCCTTGATGTCGGTCCACTCGCCCTCGGTGTAGGCATTGGACGCGATGATTACTTTCTCGGCGCGCACACTGCCCGCAGCAGTAGAGACCTTCCAGCCATCAGCGGTGCGTTGCAAGCCGTTGACAGGAGAATCACCGAATACTTGCCCACCCTGCGCTACCACGTTAAGCGCCATGCCCGAGACATAAGCCATCGGGTTCACCGTGCCTGCGCGATGATCGAGCAAGGCGCCGCTGACCTTGTCGGTGCCACAGGCGTCTTCGCAGGGTTTGCCGGTCAGCAATTCAACGTTGGCACCACGCCGTTGCCACTGTGTGGCACGGCTGCGCAGATCAGCCAGACCCTTGGCGTTGTGCGCCATGTGCAGGTTGCCGGTGCGGGTGTCCTGACAATCGATGCGGTACTTGTCGATGGTCGCGAACACCAGTGCCGGCGCCGCGCCCAACGCGCCATTCAATCGGCTGGCCTCGACACTGCCCAGTACCTTGTCCAGTTGATCAGGCGCCACCCAGGTCCCGGCATTCACCAGACCGACGTTGCGTCCGGAACCGCCATGCCCGACCTGATGCGCTTCGACCACGCACACCGACTTGCCGCCTTCCAGCAAGCGCAACGCCGCCGACAGACCGGTGAACCCGGCGCCGATGATGCACACGTCGGCGCTCCGCTCACCGCTCAGGGCCGGGCTGACCGGACGTTGCGGAGTCAATTGTTCCCACAGACAGCCTTCAGCAAACTGCACCATCGAAAAGCTCCAGCAATGTCGGCAATAAGCGCCCGGTTCACATCAGTCGAAAACGATGCCCTGAGCCAGCGGCAACTCGCGGGAGTAGTTGACGGTATTAGTCTGCCGGCGCATGTAGGCGCGCCACGAATCGGAGCCGGACTCGCGCCCCCCACCGGTTTCCTTCTCGCCACCAAATGCCCCGCCGATTTCCGCACCGCTGGTGCCGATATTGACGTTGGCAATACCGCAATCGCTGCCCGCGGCACTCTGGAAAGCCTCGGCCTCACGAAGGTCGGTAGTGAAAATGCACGACGACAGGCCCTGCGGCACTTCGTTGTTCAGGCACAGGGCCTCTTCGAAGTCATCGTAAGCCAGCACGTAGAGAATCGGCGCGAAGGTTTCGTGACGCACGACTTCGCTCTGGCCAGGCATTTCGGCAATGGCCGGCGTGACGTAGTAGCCGTTCGGGTATTTGTCCTGCAACTGACGCTCGCCACCAAACACTTGGCCGCCTTCGTCGCGGGCCTTGGTCAGCGCGTTCTGCATGGCCGAAAACGCTTGCTGGTCGATCAGCGGGCCGATCAGATTGCCTTCGCGCGGATCACCGACGCGCACCTTGGCGTAGGCTGCCTTGACGCGGGCGACCACTTCGTCCTTGATTGAGCGGTGCACAATCAGGCGGCGCAACGTGGTGCAACGCTGACCGGCGGTGCCTACCGCACTGAACAGAATGCCGCGCACGGCCAGGTCCAGATCGGCGCTCGGGGCCAGAATCATCGCGTTGTTGCCGCCCAGCTCCAGAATGCTGCGCCCGAAACGGGCGGCGACACGCGGCCCGACTTCACGGCCCATGCGGGTGCTGCCGGTGGCGCTGATCAGTGGCACGCGAGGGTCGTCGACCAGCGCTTCACCGGCGTCACGATCACCGATCACCAGTTGCGCCAGTGCTGCCGGCGCATCACCGAAAATCTTCAGCGCCTTGTCGAACAGCGCCTGACAGGCCAGTGCCGTCAGCGGAGTCTTTTCCGAAGGCTTCCAGATCACCGGGTTGCCGCAGACCAGCGCCAGCGTGGTGTTCCAGGCCCAGACCGCAACCGGAAAGTTGAACGCGCTGATCACGCCGACCACACCCAGCGGGTGCCAGGTTTCGCGCATGTGATGACCGGGACGCTCGGAGGCGATGGTCAGGCCGTACAACTGACGCGACAGACCGACGGCAAAGTCGCAGATGTCGATCATTTCCTGCACTTCACCCAGACCTTCCTGAGTGATCTTGCCGGCCTCGACCGACACCAGTTCGCCCAGATCAGCCTTGTGCTCACGCAGCACTTCACCAAAGATCCGCACCAGCTCGCCACGCCGTGGCGCAGGTACTGTGCGCCACTTTAGAAACGCATTGTGGGCGCTGTCGATACGCGCCACGACCTGTGCCTTGTCTTCAAGCGTGACCGAGGCAATCCGGCTGCCATCAATCGGGGTGTAAACCGGATAGTCCCCTTGTGTGTGGGCACTGTTCGCCACGCCCAGACGTGCTAATAACTCGGCAACCATGTTGATTCTCCTGTCATGAACCCGGTGGAAATCATCGATGACCTCAGTATCAAGCTACTCAGGGTCGGGCTACAAACGACGTTTTTGAAAAACATGATTCCTTTTAGGAATGAACTCCTGATCGTTAATAGCCATAAAAGCCCTTACATCGGGAATTATTGGAATGACCCGGTGATTTTATTTCGTTTGCGAGCTCGGCCCGATGTTTGTTTGGATAAGGCCATCATGATCACCCGGAGTCAGGGCCAGGCCGATGAGCGAACACATCAGCGAATCCATTTCGTTTGTCCACAACATGACGCTGTCCCACGGCCGCAACGCCGAAGTCTGGGACACCACCGGCAAGCGCTATATCGACTTTGTCGGCGGCATCGGGGTGCTCAATCTGGGGCACTGCAACCCGCAGGTGGTCACGGCCATTCAGGATCAGGCGGCAAAGCTGACCCACTATTGCTTTAACGCCACGCCTCATGACCCGTATATCCGCTTCATGCAGCAGCTCACGCAGTTCGTACCGGTCAGTTACCCCCTCAGCGGCATGCTCACCAACAGCGGTGCGGAAGCGGCCGAAAATGCGCTGAAGATCGTACGCGGCGCCACCGGCCGCACGGCGGTCATCGCCTTTGACGGCGGCTTTCATGGCCGAACGCTGGCGACCCTGAACCTCAACGGCAAGGTAGCGCCCTATAAACAGAAAGTCGGCGTGCTGCCCGGTCCGGTCTTTCACATTCCGTTCCCCAGCAAGGACAACGGCGTGTCCACCGAGCAGGCGCTCAAGGCCATGGACCGGCTGTTCAGCGTCGAGATCGACGTCAACGACGTGGGCTGCATCATCTTCGAACCGGTTCAGGGCGAAGGCGGTTTTCTGGCCATGCAGCCGGACTTTGCCCAAGCACTGCGAGCGTTCTGCGATAAACACGGCATCGTGATGATCGCCGATGAAATCCAGTCCGGCTTCGGCCGTACCGGTCAGCGTTTTGCGTTCAGCCGCTTGGGCATCGAGCCGGATCTGATTCTGCTGGGCAAAAGCATTGCGGGCGGCATCCCGCTGGGCGCGGTGGTAGGTCGCAAGCAGTTGCTGGACAACCTGCCCAAGGGCGGCCTGGGCGGCACGTATTCCGGTAACCCGATCGGCTGCGCAGCGGGCCTCGCGTCACTGGCGCAGATGACCGATGCCAACCTGTCCAGCTGGGGCGAGCAGCAGGAGCACGCTATCGTTTCACGCTATGAAGCCTGGCGGACGAGCAAACTGTCGCCGTATCTGGGCAGGCTGACCGGTGTCGGCTGCATGCGCGGTATCGAACTGATCACGCCGGAGGGCGAGCCCGGCACCCGACAGCTCGCCGAGCTGCTGAGCTTGGCCAGGGACGCCGGGCTGCTGCTGATGCCCAGCGGCAAGTCGCGGCACATCATCCGCCTGCTGATCCCGCTGACCATCGAGCCCGACGTGCTGCACGAAGGGCTGGATATTTTCGAGCGCTGCCTGGCAGCGCTGGCTTAAACCCGTACGGAGAAAACACCCTGATGAGCACAGCACGCTTTGCCGACCCGGACCAGATCCGCGCGGGCTTTTCTCGCGCCATGTCGCAGATGTACAAGCACGAAGTGCCGCTGTACGGCACGCTGATGGCGCTGGTGAGTGAAGTCAACGAACAGGTCATGAGCCATGACAGCAGTGTGCTGGACAGTTTGCGCCAGACCGGTGAAATCCAGCGCCTGGACATGGAACGGCACGGTGCAATCCGCGTCGGCACGGCACAGGAACTGGCCACCCTCGCCCGCCTGTTCGCGGTCATGGGCATGCAGCCGGTGGGTTACTACGACCTGAGCGCGGCTGGCGTGCCGGTTCACTCCACCGCCTTTCGCGCCGTGCATGAGCAGGCGCTGCAGGTCAGTCCGTTTCGCGTGTTCACCTCGTTGCTGCGTCTGGAACTGATCGAAAGCGACAGCCTGCGTGAGTTCGCCGGTCAGGTGCTGGGCAAACGCAGTATCTTCACACCCGGCGCCCTGGCGTTGATCGACAAGCATGAAGCAGACGGCGGCTTGAGCGAAACCGATGCGGCCGAGTTCATTCGGCAGGCGCTGGAAACCTTTCGCTGGCACAACACGGCGACCGTTTCGCTGGACGACTACCAGAAGCTGAACACTCAGCATCGCCTGATCGCCGATGTGGTGGCGTTTCGAGGTCCGCACATCAACCACCTGACGCCACGCACGCTGGACATTGATGCGGTTCAGGCCGGTATGCCCGGCAAAGGCATCACACCCAAGGCGGTGGTCGAGGGGCCGCCACGTCGCCAGTGCCCGATTCTGCTGCGCCAGACCAGCTTCAAGGCGCTGGAAGAACCGATTGCCTTCATGGGCCAGGGTGGCAGTCAGTCGGGTAGCCACTCGGCACGCTTCGGCGAGATCGAACAGCGTGGCGCTGCACTGACCCCCAAAGGTCGCGAGCTGTATGACCGGCTGCTGAACGAGGCCCGCGACGCGCTGGGCGAGTTCCCCAATGAGGCGAATGCCCTGCGCTATGCCGAGCTGCTGGAAAACACGTTCGAGGCGTTTCCGGACAGCCACGCTGAAATGCGCAGGCAGGGCCTGGCCTACTTCCGCTATTTCCCGACCGAATCAGGTATTGCCGAGCGTGCATCCGGCAGTCTGGAGCAGCTTGTCGAAGCAGGTCACGTGCGCTTCGAGCCACTGGTGTACGAAGACTTTTTGCCGGTCAGTGCGGCGGGCATTTTCCAGTCTAACCTGGGCGATAACGCACAGGCGCACTACGCGACGAATTCGAATCAGCAGGATTTCGAGCAGGCACTGGGACGCGGGACGCTCAACGAACTGGACCTGTATGCCGACACCCAGCGGCGCTCACTGGAGGAATGCGCCAGGGCGCTGGAACTGAGCAGTCCCGCCTACTGATTAGTGAGAGCGACAGGGGCTGCACGATAGTTGAGATCATCGTTCCTCACGCTCCGCGTGGGAATGCAGGTCTCGACGCTCTGCGTCGCCAAGAGGACGCGGAGCGTCCGGAGCTGCATGACGACGCGGAGCGTCGCACGATAATCGGATTGTCCGTGCATATCGACGCAGAGCTTCGGCACGGAGTTGAGACTATCGTTCCTCACGCTCCGCGTGGGAATGCAGGTCTCGACGCTCTGCGTCGCCAAGAGGACGCGGAGCGTCGGCACGATAGCCAACATCGTCTTCGCGAACGAGTTCGCTCCTACGGCCTTCGGCCAGAATCAAAAGCGGACTTGTGCATAATGATGAGCGCTCTGCGTCACATTCCCTTAGCGTTCTGCGTTCTGTTTAAAGCAACGATAAATAAAATTCGCAATATTGGTGTGCAACCTCGTGCTATGCATACTGCGGTTGCGTGTGGACAGCAAAGTGCCGTATTCAAAGGCTCATCCCTTCAAATAGCGCACCCGGTGATCCCCTTGCAAAGGCTCGAAGCAGCCTGGGTCTGGATCACATTCAGACCTCATAAAAATACCTGGCCGGATAACGGTCTCCATGACTTCATGGACTTTTCAACGCTGCCCTGGCGCTTCACCGCGCCGACCTGAAAAACAGAATAACGATTGATAAGGCCTGAAAAAGGCCATTCAGCAGGCAAGGGGATCATCATGCAAAACTCACACGCTGCAGTGTCGGGTGACAATCAGGCCGTTTCATCGACGGTGAAACTGTATGTCTGGGCCGCCATTATCCTCATCATTGCCGAAATTATCGGTGCCATCAGTATTCCGCTGGGCCCCGGCAAAGTGGTGCTGTTACCGATGGTCTGGGCGCTGCTGCTGGGCGCGATGATCGGCCTTGCCAGTCGCCGTATGCCAGGCACCATTGGCATCGACCAGGGTACGCAATTGCGCTCGGCCTCCATCCTGCAACCTGCCCTGCTGATTTTCATCGCCAAGCTCGGCCTGGTGGTCGGCGGCTCGCTGCCGGTGGTGTTCGCTTCCGGATGGGCGCTGATGTTTCAGGAGTTCGGCCACTTCGTCGGCACCGTGGTGCTCGGTCTGCCGGTGGCGTTGATGCTCGGTATCAAGCGCGAAGCCATCGGTGCGACCTTCTCGGTCGGCCGTGAACCAAGCCTGGCAATCATCGGCGAACGCTATGGCATGGACTCTCCGGAGGGTCGCGGTGTATTGGCCGAATACCTGACGGGCACCCTGTTCGGCGCGCTGTTCATTGCGATTGTCGCCGGGTTTATCGCCAGCCTGGGGATCTTCCATCCCAACTCGCTGGCGATGGGCTCAGGGATCGGCTCGGGCAGCATGATGGCCGCCGCTGCCGGGGCGATTGCCGCGCAACAGACACCAGAAGTCGCCAAGGAAGTCATGACTCTGGCGGCAGCCTCGAACCTGATCACCACCACCATCGGCACCTACTTCACCCTGTTCATCTCCCTGCCACTGGCGGTCTGGGGCTACCGTGTGCTCGAGCCGCTGATCGGCCGCACCACCAAGGCGTCCATGAGCGAGGAAGGTCTGCGCCACAGCGACGTGTCGCTGGAGGTGCCGGAACTGGGCTGGTCAGGCAAGATCAGTGCCTGGCTGGCGGCGGGTACACTGGCACTGATTGCCAACTATGTCGGCTACAAGACCCTGTCAGCCGATGCCCTCACCGGCATGGGCATCATGATTTTCTGCGCCTTCGCGGGTGAAGTGCTGTGCAACCTGCTTCGCCGCAAGATCCCCGCGGTGTGCATGGTGTCGCTGGTAGCGATGTTCCTGACCTCGCCAGCCTGCCCCTGGGCCGCCGAGATTGCGCGAATCACTAGCTCGATCAACCTGCTGGCGGTCATTACCCCGATGCTGACCTTCGCCGGCCTGTCGATTGCCAAGGACCTCCCGGCCTTCCGCCGCCTGGGCTGGCGGATTGTGCTGGTGTCGTTCCTGGCCAACTTCGGTACGTTCATTGGCGCGGTATTGATCGCCGAGCTGTTTCATTGATTCGCACCGAATGATCCGGATCGAATCAGCCCAGCGCCTCGTTCACCAGCCAGTCATGCACTGCGCGACGTGACGGGGTGCTGAGCGCCCCTTCGCGATAGGCCAGCACGTATTTCTTTCTGGCCTTGATCGGATGGCCGAACGGCACGATCAGCAAGCCCTGCTCCAGCTCATCGGTGATCAGCGCCTTGCGCGCAATGGCCACGCCCATACCCATACGCGCGGCGTCGATGGTCAGATGATTACGATTGAACGTGTGGCCGCGACGCACGTCGATGCCATCGGCACCGATGGCCGTCAGGTAGAACTCCCACTCCGCATATTCATAGCTGCCGCGCCAGGCGGTGATGTCGTGCAGCAACGGGAAGTGCACCAGCTGACTCGGCGTATCCAGCGGCGGCTTGCCCACCAGCAGGTCTGGCGAGCAGACCGCAAACAGCTCCTCCTCCAGCAAGGGCGTAGTCGACAACCCCGGATAGCTGCCGTCGTTCAGGTCGATGGCCAGATCGAAATCGTCATCACGCAACGACCCGCTGCTGTCCTCGGCAATGATCCGCAACTGGATGTCCGGAAACGCTGCCTGCAAGCGTGGCAGGCGCGGCATCAGCCATTTGCTCAGGAATGATGGAATGCAGCGCAGCTTGAACACCCCGCCGATACGCCCGGAATACAGCAGGCGCAGTTCTTCGCTGATACGGCTCTGCACTTCGTTGGCGACCACCGCCAGACGCTGACCTTCCGCGGTCAGCTCAAGCCCGCGCCCGACCCGGTGAAACAGCGCAAAGCCCAGGCGCTCCTCGAGCTGGCGCATCTGCTGACTGATCGCGCCGGGGGTGACGTGCAATTCTTCCGCGCAGCGGGTGAAGGACAGGTGACGGGCCGCGCAGGCGAACACCTGTAGCCAGGCGTGCATCTGTGCGTTGAAGATTCTGCTCATTGAAGAGTTCCGCTAAAGCGTTGCATAGCAACAATCGTTTGTCGTTTCGACAGCCGAAGCCAAAGATGAGTAACAGAAAAAGGGGAATACCAAATTCCCGTGCATCATCTCACCTGAAGGACCTTCGTGATGGCTATCAGCGTCTTCGACATGTTCAAAATCGGCATCGGGCCGTCCAGTTCCCACACCGTAGGGCCAATGCGCGCCGGTGCGCTGTTCGTGACCGAGCTGCGCAACCACAACCGGTTGCACAGCGTAGAACGGATCGAGGTGCGATTGTACGGTTCTCTGTCGGCCACGGGCATCGGTCACGGCAGCGATCGCGCAACAGTCATGGGCCTGATGGGTGAGTGGCCGGATCAGATCGACCCTAGCCAGGTCAACCAGCGCATCGACGCACTGCGTGCCGATAACCAGCTGATGCTGGCGGGCGAACAGGCCATCACCTTCGTCTGGGAGCGGGACATGTGCCTGCTCGATGAAAGCCTCCCCTACCACCCCAACGGCATGACCCTGTGTGCCTACGGCAAGAACGGCGAACTTTACGAGCAGACCTACTATTCGGTGGGCGGCGGTTTTGTGATCGACGCCGAACAGGCCGCCAGCGGCGTGCTGGACAACGACACAACCGTCCTGCCCTATGATTTTTTCAGCGGCGCGCAGTTGCTCAAGCTGTGCAAGACCCACGGCATGAGCATTTCCGAACTGATGATGGCCAACGAGAAGGTCTGGCGCAGCGAGGAAGAAATCCGCGAGAAGATCATGGTGATCTGGGCCGCGATGCGCGCCTGCGTCGACAAGGGCCTGGTGGAAACCGGCATCCTGCCCGGTGGCCTGAACGTGCGGCGGCGTGCCTACCGCCTGCATCAGAACCTGCAGAACCTCGATAACCCCAACGTGATCGGCTCGACGCTGAGCGCCATGGAATGGGTCAACCTTTTCGCCCTCGCGGTCAACGAAGAAAACGCCGCAGGCGGGCGCATGGTGACGGCGCCCACCAACGGCGCGGCTGGCATCGTGCCCGCCGTGCTGCACTACTTCATGAAATTCAAACCCACGGCCAATGACGATGACGTGGTGCGCTTTTTCCTGAGCGCCGCTGCGGTCGGCATTCTGTGCAAGAAAAACGCCTCGATTTCCGGTGCCGAAGTCGGTTGTCAGGGTGAGGTAGGATCGGCCTGCGCGATGGCCGCCGCCGGTCTGGCAGAGATCCTCGGCGCAACGCCCGAGCAGGTGGAGAACGCTGCCGAGATTGGCCTGGAGCATAATCTGGGGCTGACCTGCGATCCTGTCGGCGGGCTGGTGCAGATCCCCTGCATCGAGCGCAACGCGATTGCTGCCGTGAAGGCCATCAATGCCGCCCAGATGGCCCTGCGCGGCGACGGCGAGCATCACATCTCGCTGGACCACGCCATCCGCACCATGCGCGACACCGGCGCCGACATGCACGACAAATACAAGGAAACCTCACGCGGCGGCCTGGCGGTCAACCTGATCGAGTGCTGATGGGCGCAGGCGTTTACTGATTCAACAGTGTCGAGCCCGAATAGAGGATCCCGCCCAGCGCGATCAGCAGCAAGGTCACGCTGGAGGCGACTTCGATCTTGCGCTTGTACTTCAAGGCCAGTTTCTGGCGCATCAGGAAGATATAGGCGAACAGGATAGACAGATCAATGATGATCCACAGCAACGACAACAAGGCGATGCTGCCCTTGAACGATTCGGTGACGTGAATGAACTGCGGGAAAAACGAGACGAAGAAGATGATGTCCTTCGGATTGGAAATTCCGACCAGAAAACCGGTCACCAGCCCGCTGTGCCTGCTATGCGCAGGCATCGGCGCTGGCGCTGTTTCAGGCCGCGACGGGGCGTAACGCAACGCCTGTTCCAGCGCCTGCACCGACAGGTAAGCGATGAAGAAACAGCCCACCAGGCTGATCCAGTTGAGCATGCTTACGCTCACCGACAGTGTTCCCGTCAGAATCAATGCCGCGACCAACACCAGCACCAGTGACGCCCAGTTGGTGCCCAGCGCCGTCAACATCGCGCGTTTCGGCCCGCACGCCAGGCTGGTGTTGACGATCAGTGCCACCACCGGACCAGGGGTGATGATCAGCATGAACACGCTGAACATGTAGATCAGCAGCAACGATATATCCATGGGTACTCAACGCTCGTTCAAATGGTCAGTCTTGTCGACTTTGATGTGCAGAGGACAACGGGACAGTGAAAGCCCGCCTTCTTCATACAGTTGATATTGCTTCCATTCCAGGCTGCTACGGTCGCCGAAAAAACCCAGCGTGTCGGGTACCACGCCGTTGTTGTAATCGGCGATTCGCTGGCGAATCTTTTCCCTGACCTTGCGACCACTTTCCGTCTCGGCGCTTGCCACCTCGTCAAAGTTCTCCCGAGGGTTGACCACAAACACAATGTGCCCACCCAGCGAACGGCTTTTCATCGCGCTGTGACGGGGAAAGCTCATGTTGATGAACATCGGCAGTCCGGCGAAGTGATAGGTCCACTCGAACACTTCAGGGTCTGTGCAGGCGTTGGCCGGCCAGGGTGATCGGTCACCTTCATGTAAATGTTGCAGGGTGGCCCAGGCATAGGCCTGTTCTTCGGCCAGGCTGTTGAAATCGGTTTTCTCGAAAATGACAATCAACGGGTTGAACAGGCGATCTTCAAGTGGTGTGTCATTAACGAACTTCACGTACGCTTCCATGCCGTCACGTAGCGCTTGTTGCTCATTCTCACAGGGGATGAACAGCAGCAGACAACTTCCGGACTTGTTGGCACGGCGTCCAAACAGACAAGGGAAGCCCTTGTCACTCAGCACCTGCTCGAACTGCCTGTAAGCCTGAACCCGCCAGCCCATTTCCAGGGCGGTGTCACTTTCCAGCAAATGTCTTACAACAGATTGGCGCAACAGCTTTTCGGACTTGGGCAGCATATTCCCTCACGCACGCAGCAGATAAGAACACCGCCTTATTGTTTGATTTTTACGACAGTGGACGAGCCGGCGATTCTGACCGGAGACGCGTGCGCGGAAAAATGGAAAAAGGTGTAACCTACTATGACAAATAATCATGGTTAGTTATCACATGACTGAACGTATACCGCCTCTTTACGCGCTGAGAGCCTTTGAAGTAGCGGCCCGATCATGCTCATTTACGCGTGCTGCGCAGGAGCTATCTCTTACCCAGAGTGCCATCAGCCGTCATATTCGTACCCTGGAAGAAACCCTTGGCTGTCGATTGTTCGAGCGCAATGGCCCGCGGCTTTCGCTCAGTGACGAGGGCCGGAGGCTGTCCAGCCAGCTCAAGATCGGCTTCCGGATTATCGAGGACGCTTGCCAGCCCTTCCGGGGTCAGGGCGCGAATCTGCGCCTCAAATCACCGTCCACCCTGACCATGCGCTGGCTGCTGCACGCGCTGGAGTCCTTCAAAAAGCCTGCGCCCGCCCTGCCGGTTCAGCTGTCCAGCGTGTGGATGGACTTTGATAGCGTGGACTTCTATTCGGAGCCTTTCGACTGCGCGATTCTGCTGGGCAATGGCAACTTTGGTGCCGAGGTGGAAACCTGCAAGCTGTTCGATGAGTGGCTGATCCCGATCTGCTCGGCAGACACGTTAGGCGACCAGCCGTGGGGAACAGAGAGGCTGCAGGCCGCTGAACTTATCCATCCGTCCAGCGACCGCCGCGACTGGCGGCGCTGGCTGAACCGGATGGACCTCTCCGGTCAGGTGACGTTGAGCAAAGGCAAGGTGTTCGACACGCTTGATCAGGGCATTACCGCCGCGGTCAGAGGGCACGGTGTGTCGATTGGCGATCTGTTTCTAGTCGCTGATGACCTGAACGAAGGCCAGGTTTTTCTGCCGTTCAACTCGGCGGTTGGCACCGGAGATGCCTATTACCTGGTCTGGCTGCAGGACAGCTTCAAGCGCCAGCGAGTACTGGAACTGCGCGACCACCTGCTGACCTGCCTGCCGGACATATCCGGTATTGCAGTGGAATTGCTCGCGGCACCTTGACGGAGTCCGTTCCCGGTGGGAGTGAGCTTGCTCACGAAGAGGCCAGTAAATCCCATAAAAAAGGGCGTCTGGACCATTGCTTTCGTGAGCAAGCTCACTCCTACGACATATGTATGCGAGCCATTCAACTCAGCGGCAAACACTGCTCCACCAGCGAGGTCCAGACCGCAACGCCGGGCTCAATCACTTGGTCGTTGAAGTCGTAGTACGGATTGTGCAACGCCGCCGACGGCTTCTCGCCGTCGACGCCCATCCAGATGTAGGCACCCGGACAGGCATGCAGCATGAAGGCGAAGTCTTCGGAGGCCATCGACGGGTTGCAGCCCCACTGCACGTTGGCCTCGCCCACTGCAGCGACCGCTGCACGACGGATCGTGGCTGCTGCTTCGACGTGGTTTTCGGTCACCGGGTAGCCGACGTTGTAAACCAGTTCGCCGCGTACGCCGAAGGCCGTCGGCAAACGCTCGACGAACTCGCCGATCAGTCGCTGGACCTTTTCCCGCACAGGGGTTTGCAGGCAACGCACGGTGCCACGCAGCGTGGCGGTTTCCGGGATCACGTTGATCGCCTCACCGGCATTGAACTGAGTGATGCTGACCACCGCCGAGTCGAGCGGTGACAGGCGCCGGGAGACAATGGTTTGCAGCCCCAGCACCAGCTCGGCTGCGGCCACGATCGGATCATTGCCCTTGTCCGGCATGGCCGCGTGGCTGCCCTTGCCGGTCAGGGTGATTTCAAAGGTGTCGAGCGAGGCCATCATCGGACCCGGATTGATCACAACCTTGCCCGCAGGCACACCCGGCCAGTTGTGCAGGCCGTAGATGGCTTCCATCGGAAAGCGCTCGAACAGCCTGTCTTCGATCATTCGCTGTGCGCCGCCGAGGTTCTCTTCGGCAGGCTGGAAGACGAAATGCACTGTGCCGCGAAAGCGGCGAGTCTCGGCCAGATGCCTGGCGGTGGCCAGCAGGATCGCGGTGTGGCCATCGTGACCGCAGGCGTGCATGCAGCCCTTGTGGGTCGACTTGTGAACGCTGTCGCCCAGCTCCTGAATCGGCAAGGCATCCATGTCGGCACGCAGGCCGATGGTCGGCCCGTCACCATTACGCAGGGTGCCAACCACGCCAGTGCCGCCCAGACCTCGGTGGATCTCGATGCCGAAACCGCTCAGCAACTCAGCCACCTTGTCAGAGGTTTTCAGCTCCTGGAACCCCAGTTCCGGCGCGGCGTGGAGGGTGCGGCGCCACACGGTGGCTTCGTCAATCAACGTCTTTGAAATGGACATGTGCTTACTCCAGACTCGCGCCATAGCCAAAGCTGGCGGCTGGCTTGGCGGCGGTTTCGACCCAGACGCTTTTCACTTCACTGTACTCGCGCAGGGCATCCAGACCGGAAGACCGGCCATAACCACTCTCACCATAGCCGCCGAACGGCGAACTGACGTGAATCGTCTTGTAACCGTTGACCCAGAAGGTCCCCGCTCGCACTTGCTTTGCAACGCGGTGAGCGCGGCCGACATCACGGGTCCAGACACCACCGGCCAGACCGAAACGACTGTCGTTGGCGATGCGGATCGCGTCCTCTTCGTCCTTGAATGGAATCGCCACTACCACCGGGCCGAAGATTTCTTCCTGCGCGCAATACAGCGCGTTGGTGCCCGCCAGAACGGTCGGGTTGATGTAGTAACCGGGCTTTTCCGGGATCGGATCAGCGTGCTCGCCCACCAGTTTTGCGCCGTCCTTGAGCGCCTGCTCGACCATGTTTTTCACATGACTGTATTGCTTGGCGTTGTTGATCGGGCCGATCTGGGTTTCCGGATCGCTCGGGTCACCGACCTTGAACTGCGTCGCAGCCACCGCCAGGGCATTGGTGAACTTCTCGAAGATCGACTCCTGCACCAACAGGCGCGAACCGGAAACACAGCTCTGCCCGGCACCGGAGAAGATCGCAGCCTGGGCACCGCGCAAGGCGACTTCCAGGTCGGCATCGTCGAACACGATATTGGCCGACTTGCCGCCCAGTTCCAGCACCGCAGGAATGCAACGCTGCGCCGCTGCCACAGCGATATGCCGGCCAGTGGCGGGTGAGCCGACGAACACCACCTTGCGAATGTCAGCCTTGGCAATGAACGCCTGGCCGATGGAATGACCGAAACCGGCAATCACGTTGACCAGCCCTTTCGGCACGCCGGCACGCTCGATCAGCACGCCGACCATCAGCGAGCTGAGCGGGGTCAGTTCCGACGGTTTGAGAATGACCGCGTTGCCCGCTGCAATCGCCGGGGCGATCTGCCAGCCGCAGGTGAAGATCGGCGCATTCCAGGGCGTAATCTGCAACACCGTGCCCAGTGGTTCGTAGGTCACATAGTTCAGGTGCGTGGTCGGCACCGGGATGATGTCGCCGTGCAGCTTGTCCGCCCAACCGGCGTAATACTCGAACATCTCGGCCACTTTGAGCACTTCGACACGCGCATCGCGGATCGGCTTGTTGGCGGTCAGGGATTCAATCTGAGCGAGGTTTTCCAGCTCGTCACGAATCAGATTGCCCACCTGATACATGGCGCGGCCACGCGCCTGAGCGGTCAGTGCCCACCATTGTTGTTGTGCAGCCCTGGCGGCCTTGTCGGCCACTTCGACCAACGACTCGTCGGCATCCGGAAAACTCAGCAACAGGCTGTCGTCATGGGCATTGCGCACTTCGACGGGCGCGCCGTGACCTTCGATGAACTGGCCACCTACGTAGCTGGCGATGACACTGCGATCGCCCCAGTAAGGACGCATCAGTTCGAGGATTTTTGCAGTGCTCATCGCTTATTCTCCATGACCGTAAAGTTTGCCATCGGTGCGTTGCACGATGGCACAGAAGTCTTCATTGTCCGCCAGGGTTTCACTGCTGGCCTGCCACAATTGTGCGACGACGCGCGACAGCGGCAGGTCCATGTCCAGGCTGTCCGCCAGATCGCTGGCCAGGCCAACGTCCTTGCGCATCAGGCCCATGGTGAAACCCGAGTCATAGGCCTTGTTGAGTACCCAGGTCGGGAACATCACTTGCGTGGCACCGCTGCGTCCGGAACCGGCATTCAGGCCCTGCAGAAGTTTTTCCGGATCGACCCCTGCACGCGCGGCCATCGCCACGGCTTCGGCAGTGCTGATCAGGTGACAGGCGGCGAGCATGTTGTTGGCGATCTTGGCGACATTGCCTGCGCCACATTGCCCGACGTGCACGCGTGTCCCGCTCATGCCTTCCAGGATTGGCATGGCGCGCGCCAGGTCGGCGTCCTCGGCACCGATGACCATCGACATGGTGCCGGTGGCTGCGCCTTTCGGGCCGCCAGACACCGGCGCGTCGATGAACGCGATGCCGTTCTTCGCCAGTTCGGTGGCGACCTTGCGGCTCATTTCCGGCGTTGACGTCGTGGTATCGACGACGATAAGGCCCTTGCGACCCACCTCGTTGATGCCACCCGCGCCGAGGCACACCGATTCCACATGCTCGGCCTTGGGCAGCGAGAGGATCAGAATGTCCACGCCTTGAATCAGTTGCGTGCGATCGGCAACCGGCTTGACGCCCTTGCTTTCGGTCTGGGCCAGTGCGGCCTGCGACAGGTCGAAGCCGCTGACATCAAAGCCCTTGCCCGCCAGCGTCGCAGCCATGCCGCCGCCCATGTTGCCCAATCCGATCACACCTGCTTTCAAAGTCATGTCTGCATCCCGATCAAAGATTTTGTACGAATTAGAGGATGACGCTGCGGGCCCTTTCGGCCTGCAATGTGCTGATGATTCGAGTATGGACAGCGCTCTCCCCTCTCAGCAATAATCCAAAAATCGAATTTATGTTGCCTTTAGCGCAACACTGGAAGCCCATGAGCCTCGTTCAAGATCGACGCATCCTGTATTTTTTCGAAGCCGTACGATTGGGCAGCGTCCGGGCTGCTGCCGACTTCCTCAACGTTGCGCCTTCGGCGGTCAGCCGTCAGATCGCGCAACTGGAACAGGAGCTGGGCTCTCCACTGCTCGAGCGTCATCGACGCGGCGTCAAACCGACCGAGGCGGGCGACAAGGTGTTGGCCTACTACCGCCAGCGACTGACGCAGCAGGAGGTCCTGCTGGATTCGATTCAGGCTCTGAAAGGCTTGCACAGCGGCTCGGTGACGCTGGTCTCCGGAGAGGGGTTTCTGGAAAGTCTCGCGCAGCCGCTGGCCCGGTTTTCCGAGCTGTACCCCAGGATCGAACTGATCGTGAACGTGTGTGGCAGCAACGAAGTGATTCGCCAGGTGGTCGAGGATGAAGCGCACATCGGCCTGGTCTTCAACCCGGCTGCCGACCCGAAAATCCGCTCGCATGCGCATCAGCGTCAACCGGTCTGTGTGATCACCGCGCCGAATCATCCGCTGGCGGAAGAACCAGGCCCGATAAAGCTCCAGGCACTTGAAGACTACCGTGTCGCCCTGCCCGCAGTGTCTTACGGTATCCGCCAGATTCTGCTGCAAGCCGAGCACCAGTTGGGCATCACTGTGCAGCCGACGCTGACCTGCAGCACTTTCGCCATGCTCAAGCATTTCGCCATGCAGGGTGGCGTCACGCTGCTGCCGACCTTTGTCGTGGAGGAAGAAATAAAGGCCGGAACATTGCGGGCCCTGCCCTTGCAGCATGAGGTGTTCAGCACCCCGCAGACCCACCTGATCAGCCGCCTGGGCCGTCAACTGAGTGTCGGCGCCAACCGCCTGATGGGCATGCTGTTGCAGGATATGACGGCGTTCCGCAACTGACCTACCGTTAGTCCCACGTCAACCAATCGCGCTGAACCAACAAAAATCTCATGGTTCATCTTCAGTAACGGAGCGGAATTCCTGCTGCCATTGAGGATTAACCATGAGAGCCTTGACTTACCACGGTGCGAACAATGTGAAGGTCGACACGGTGCCGGACCCCGTGATCGAGCAAGCGGATGACATCATTCTGCGCGTAACCGCGACGGCTATCTGCGGTTCCGACCTGCACTTGTATCGCGGCAAAATCCCTACGGTTGAACATGGCGACATTTTCGGTCACGAGTTCATGGGCGTCGTGGAAGAAACCGGCTCGGCCGTCACGGCCGTGGCCAAAGGCGATCGCGTGGTGATCCCGTTCGTCATCGCCTGCGGCAGCTGTTTTTTCTGCAACATCGACCTGTTCGCGGCCTGCGAAACCACCAACACTGGACGTGGCGCGATTCTTAACAAAAAATCGATTCCACCAGGCGCGGCGCTATTCGGCTTCAGCCATCTGTATGGCGGCGTCCCGGGCGGCCAGGCTGAATACGTGCGCGTGCCCAAGGCCAATGTCGGTCCGTTCAAGGTGCCGGGCACGCTGGCTGACGAGAAGGTTCTGTTCCTCTCCGATATTCTCCCCACCGCCTGGCAGGCTGTACTCAACGCCGGGATAGGCCAAGGCTCGACTGTTGCCATTTATGGGGCTGGCCCGGTCGGCCTGATGAGCGCAGCGTGCGCAAAAATGCTCGGTGCGGAGAAGATCTTCATGGTTGATCACCACCCGTACCGTCTGGCCTATGCGAAGAAAACCTACGGCGTGATCCCGATCAACTTCGACGAAGATGATGATCCGGCCGACACGATCATCCGCCAGACTGCTGGCATGCGTGGCGTGGACGGCGTTGTGGATGCGGTGGGTTTCGAGGCCAAGGGCAGCACCACTGAAACCATCCTGGCCACGCTGAAGCTGGAAGGCAGCAGCGGCAAGGCATTGCGTCAGTGCATCGCGGCGGTAAGACGTGGCGGCGTGGTCAGTGTGCCAGGCGTATATGCCGGTTTCATCCACGGCTTCATGTTCGGCGATGCGTTCGACAAGGGCCTGACCTTCAAGATGGGCCAGACCCACGTGCATCGCTTCATGCCTGAACTGCTGGAACACATTGAGGCCGGCCGCCTGGAGCCCGAAGCTATCATCACGCACCGGATGTCACTGGAAGATGCGGCGAAGGGCTACAAGCTGTTCGACAAGAAGGAAGAGGATTGCCGCAAGGTCATCCTGACGCCGGGCAACAACACGATTGTGGTGCCCGACGACACGACCGAAGCCTTGGTCGGGGGTGGCGTGCCGGCTATGTGAGATACAAGTTCGCTTTTGATTCTGGCCTAAGGCCGCAGGAGCAAACCTGTTCGCGAACGGTATTCAGACGATGAATGTTCATCGTTCATGCCGCCCCTTTCGCGAACACGTTCGCTCCTACGCCCTTCGGGCAGAAGCCATCAACGGCTCAGGTAGGCAAACCGGCCTTTGAACGGTTTGCCGATGGGGTCGGCCAGGTCGCCGTGTTTGCTGGTGGTCAGGCCCAGATCCACCAGCGATTCGGCCAGTTTCACCGCCGCAGCCACGCCGTCGATGACCGGCAGGCCGATCGCTTCGCTCAGCTGCCTGCCCAGATCCGCCATCCCGCCGCAACCCAGCACAATGGCTCCCGCCCCTTCGTCATCACGGGCGCGACGGGCTTGTTCGGCCATGCATTCGATGAGCTCCGGCCCGCTTTCCTCCAGCGCCAGCACCGGCAGATCGATACAGCGCACCGATGTGCATAATTCACTGAAGCCATAACGCTGCAGCAGATGTTCGGCGATGATCCGGGTGCGGGTCAGTGTGGTGACCACGGCGAAACGGGTAGAAATCAGGCTGGCCATGTGAAAAGCCGCTTCGGCGATACCGATCACCGGGGCGCTGGCGTACTCGCGTGCCGCCAGCAGGCCGGGGTCGCCGAAACAGGCGATGATGTGCGCGTCGACCTGCTGCTCACGGCCTTTGCGTATTTCTTCCAGCACGCCAAGGGTCGCGATCGCTTCGTCAAAATGACCTTCGATAGACACCGGACCATCATCGGGGCTGCACGCAAGAATCTGCGTACCGGGGCGCGCAATGGCTTGCGCCGCGAGGCCAATCTTGTGGGTCATGGCTTCGCTGGTGTTGGGGTTGATTACTTGAATACGCACCGGAACTCCTTCAGCGCCGTTTGAAAATGCTATGAAAATCCACTGTCTCGCTGACCGGCGCATCCACATTCAGGCTGGCACGGATGCGCCGTAAATGCTCGGCCATCCATTCACGTGCCTGTTCGCCCTGCCCGCTTTCAAGCAAGGTCAGCAAGTCAACATGCTGGCCACACTCACAGCCGACACTGCGTCGCGAACCATACACCGCCACAATCAACGAAGACCGCGTGGTGAGTTGCGCAACCTGCTCGGTCAACACCTGATTACCCGCCAGCGCGCTCAGTTGCACATGGAAACGCGCCGACAATTGAATCGCTTCGCTGTGGCGCCCGGCGTGTTGCGCCTCATGCTCCTGATCGCAGAGCGCGCGCAGGGCTTGCAGGCACTGACCGGCGACTCGCGTGGCGATATCGGCCATCAGCGCGGGCTCGATCAGTTGCCTTGCACCCAATACATCCTGTGCCTCCTGAGCCGACGGTTGCGCAACCTCTGCGCCGCGCTTGGGGCGCAGGGTCACCAGTCGTTCCAGCGCCAGACGCTGCAAGACCTTGCGAATGCCGGTACGGCTGATCTCGAATACGTCGGCCAAAGCGTCCTCGGGCAAGCGCGTCCCCGGAGCGAGCCGATGCTCGACGATAGCTTCCAGTACATGCTGGTAAATCTGTTCATCACGGCCTTTTTCATCGGCAGAAGGCGTGAGAAACAACGGGGCACTGTCAGATCGGATCATGGTTCACATCACATTGGCATTACAGATCGTATACAAGAATAGTGCCTGATGCAGAACATGATGAGTAGCGCAATTTAGCAGCGCGCCAAATGGCTCCTCAGTCCAAAACGCATGAATCGCACCGTAAATGAGCAAAAGCGCCCTTTTTACGTGCACTTCAAGCGCAGGTTCGAACCTGTCTGATTTACCCACCCGTCTCGGTACAAGCGCCCTGAAACAAGACTCGCGGCCACTCACGGCCGAATGGAAATCGTATGGCACATGTTTTGCGTACACGATCGTATACAAAAAAATCGCCGATCGTACTCCGATCACGTCACGACACACCGAGGGAGTCACGCAATGACAGATCAACGCCCGACCGGGTACAGCCCGCGCTTGCACAACCACGATCTGGGGCCGGTGCCGCAGAAGTGGACCTGGTACAACATCCTGGCGTTCTGGATGAGCGACGTGCACAGCGTCGGCGGCTACGTTTTCGCGGCCAGTCTGTTCGCTCTGGGCCTGGCCAGTTGGCAAGTGCTGATCGCGCTGCTGGTGGGGATCTGCATCATTCAAGTGATCGCCAATCTGGTGGCCAAACCCAGTCAGCAAGCCGCCGTGCCCTACCCGGTCATCTGCCGCCTGGCCTTCGGCGTCTTCGGTGCCAACATTCCCGCCATCATTCGCGGGCTGATCGCGGTGGCGTGGTACGGCATTCAAACCTACCTGGCGTCCAGCGCGCTAGTGATCGTGGTGCTGCGTTTCTTCCCGGAACTGGCTGCGTATCAGAATGTGACCTTTCTCGGGCTGTCGTGGCTTGGCTGGTCCGGCTTTCTGGCGTTGTGGGTGGTTCAGGCTGCTGTGTTCTGGACCGGCATGGAGTCGATCAGACGTTTCATCGACTGGGCCGGTCCTGCCGTTTACGCGGTGATGTTCGCGCTGGCAGGCTGGATTGTCTGGCGCGCCGGCTGGGACAACATCAGTTTCACCCTGGCTGAAAAAGAGTTGTCCGGCTGGGCGGCGTTCGGGCAAGTGGTCATGGCCATCGCGCTGGTGGTCTCGTATTTCTCCGGGCCGACGCTGAACTTCGGTGATTTCAGCCGCTATTGCCGCAGCATGGCCGACGTGCGCCGCGGCAATTTCTGGGGCTTGCCGGTGAATTTTCTGGCGTTTTCACTGGTAACGGTGGTGATCGTCTCGGGCACATTGCCGATTTTCGGTGAGATGATCCACGACCCGATCGCGACCGTCGCGCGCATCGATAACACCACGGCCGTGCTGCTCGGCGCCTTTACTTTCGTGACCGCGACGGTCGGTATCAACATCGTCGCCAACTTCGTTTCCCCTGCCTTCGACTTCGCCAACGTGGCGCCCAGCCGCATCAGCTGGCGTGCAGGCGGCATGATCGCTGCCGTAGCGTCGATCTTCATCACCCCCTGGAACCTGTTCAACAACCCGGAAGTGATCCATTACACCCTGGACGTGCTGGCGGCCTGCATCGGCCCGCTGTTCGGCATCCTGCTGGTGGATTACTACCTGATCAAGAAACAGCAGATCGACGTCGACGCCCTGTTCAATGACACGCCAAGCGGTCGTTACTGGTACACCAACGGCGTCAACTGGATCGCGGTCAAGGCATTGCTGCTCACTGCACTGGTCGGTCTGTGCTTCACCTTTGTCGAGTGGTTCAAGCCGATTGCCAACTTCGCCTGGTTTACCGGTTGCATCCTGGGCGGCGCAGTGTTTTATGCGCTAACCCGCTGGTCGCCGGTGCAGGCTGCCAACCTGCCTGCGCCCGTCGGCCAGCATTGAGACGTTCGCAGGACGCTGAATACTTGAATGAAACCAGCGCTTTCAGGTGACTCGCCGAGCCCGGCATGACCTGAAAGCGCTGCCCTGCCTGCTCCGCTGAAAATAGCGCGCACCTCAAATGATATTAATTTAATATCACCCTATCCAAAATCATGGAATGATCGAGTGTCACTGATCACTCTGTGAGGCATCAGGCACAAAATAGAATAAATTTTGTACAACTTTCAGGCCGCTGCGCTGCCCTATGACTGAGTCTTTGTGAACCAGGCGTTCAAGTGGGTCGATAGTGATGAGCAATGATGTTTCTGGCGGCAGGCCATTTGCCCCCCAGCCACCCCCGCCTTCGGAGCAGGAAGCGGCCGAGCAGCTACTACAACTCGCCCTGGATTCAGGGGCAGTTGTCGGCACTTGGGTGTGGGACATCATTGCCGATCAGTTGACCGGCGATGAGCGTTTTGCCCGGACCTTCGGTTTGTCCCCGAAGCTGTGCGCCAAAGGCTTGCCACTGGAACTGGTGATTGCCTCCATTCATCCCGACGACTCGGCCAGAGTCGACAAGTCAATCGAGGACGCGCTTCAAAGCAGCGAAACCTACCGATGCGAATACCGGGTTCTGCATGAAGACGGTCTTTATCGCTGGATCGAAGCCAGCGGACGAATCGAGCGCGATAGTCGCGGCAAACCTGTTCGCAGTCCGGGCGTATTGCTCGATATAGACAGCCGTCGCACGGCTGAAGAGGAGCGCGACCGGCTCAACGAGTTGCTGAGGATATTCACGGCTGCCGTTCCCGGCGTCGTCTACGCCAAGGATCTCGAGGGTCGCATGCTGGTCGCCAATCGTGGCACCGCTGAACTGATCGGCAAGCCGCCCGCGTTTTTCATCGGCAAGACGGACCTGGAGTTTCTGGATGATCCGCAGCAGGCACGGGTGCTCATGGAAACCGACCGCCGGATCATGCAGAACAATGTCAGCGAACAGATCGAAGAACACGTCAACCTGCCTGACGGCTCTGCAGCGACGTGGCTCTCGACCAAAGCGCCCCTGCTCGATGAAAACGGCGAGGTGATCGGTCTGATCGGCTCGTCGGTTGATGTCACCGCCAGAAAAAAAGCCGAAGAAGCGGTCAGAGAACTCAATCAGACACTCGAACAGCGCATCGAACAAGCCGTTTTCGAACGCGAGCAGATCGAAGACGCCCTACGCCACTCGCAGAAGATGGATGCCGTCGGGCAACTGACCGGAGGCATCGCTCATGACTTCAACAACCTGCTGGCCGGTATTTCCGGCAGCCTGGAACTGATCACCAAACGGTTGGCTCAGGGGCGCGTCGGCGATGTTGACCGTTACGTGTCGGTCGCCCAGGGCGCAGTACGCCGCGCGGCGTCGCTGACTCACCGTCTGCTGGCGTTCTCCCGACGCCAGACACTGTCGCCGAGAGTCACCGACGTCAACGGGTTGATTCATGACATGGAAGAGTTGATCGCCCGTACCGTCGGCCCGGAGATAGACATAAAGGTCGTCGCCCAGAATGATCTATGGCCTGCGCTGATCGATCATGCCCAGCTGGAAAGCTCGCTTCTGAACCTGTGCCTCAACGCCCGTGACGCGATGCCCAACGGCGGGCGCATTATCATCGAGACCGCTAACGCGTCCCTTGAAGAGTGCACCGATCCGGACCATGGCATTCCTGCCGGCGAGCACCTGAGCATACGGGTCACCGACACAGGCATCGGCATGAGTCCGGACATTGCCGCCAAAGCCTTCGAACCGTTCTTCACCACCAAGCCCATAGGTGCCGGCACCGGTCTCGGGCTGTCGATGGTGTATGGTTTTGTGCGCCAGTCCGGCGGGCAGATTCGCGTCGAATCGGTCGAAGGCCAGGGCACCAGCGTGGTCATGCACCTGCCACGCCACACTGCTGAAAATGCTCCCCGCCCCGTCGAGCCGGAAGTCATTGAAGAACCGCCGCATCACACCGGCGAAACCGTCCTGATCGTGGACGACGAACCCTCGGTGAGGATGCTCGTCGCCGAAGTCATCAGCGGTCTGGGCTACAACTGCCTGGAAGCGGCAGACGCACAGTCAGGTTTGCAGATCCTGCAGTCGGACACACGCATCGACCTGTTGATCAGTGACATAGGCTTGCCGGGCGGCATGAATGGCCGGGAAATGGCCGATGCGGCAGGCGACTGTCGACCGGGCCTGCCGACCCTGTTCATCACCGGTTATGCCAAAACATCCGTGCTGGACGATTGCCACCTGCGGCCTTGCACGCAAGTGCTCACCAAGCCGTTCGGGCTGGATGCGCTGGCCGGGCGAGTGACAGGCCTGATCGGCGCTGACGCAGTCGCCCGCGGGTTTTCGTAGGTTGAATCCGACCACGCCTGACGGTCGGTATTTTGTGGTCAGGGACCAACTCTGGCGGTGCTCCAATCCCTCTTTGAGCGACGACGTCCGCCAGCACCTGGTGGATGAGCTGATGGCTGCACGTCGTGCAGTCAAGGCCGCCAAGGCGTCCGAAGACCCCGAAGCCTTGAAGACGGCTCGGACCAGTGTGGACAAGGCCAAGGTTGCGCTTGGCGAGCGCGGTGAGGTCTGGTGGACCGATGGCGCCGAGGACTTCAATCGGCGCAAGGTGAAAAACACGCCTTATGCACAGTGGTATCTCGATTTGAATCACCCTGCCTACTGAAATTGACAGCCTCATTCTGAACTGAAGGATGAAACTTTCAGGTGTTTTGTCATTTATATGACATATGACATTCATAAACATCGATTCCCGCCGATAACCACCCCAGCTTTACCCGCTACCTATGACTCCTTGCGTAATACCCCTCTAAAGGCTCATACCGGCATGAGAACATCGTTAAAATTCAGTCATAAAATCCTCTTGGCAGCGTCCCTTGTGGTGATCGCCGCCTTCACACTGTTCACCTTCTACAACGATTATCTGCAGCGCAATGCGTTGCGCGTGCAGCTCAAGGAGAACCTTAACCAGACGGGCGAAAGCACCGCTGGCAATATCCGTAACTGGCTTTCAGGGCGAATTCTTCTGGTAGAGAACCTGGCGGAGAACGCCTCTTCGCCTCAGTCCGCGCAAGAGCAGAATCGGGTGCTCGGCCAACCCACGCTGATCGCCACCTTCATGAGCATTTACCAGGGCAGAAGTGATGGCTCCTTCGTCACCCAGCCGCCTGATGACATGCCGGCCGATTACGACCCGCGAACGCGGCCGTGGTATGTCGATGCCGTTCGCGCCGGCAAAACCATCCTCACCGAGCCGTATCTGGACGCGGTGACCAAGGGCCTGATCGTGACCCTTGCCACACCGATCAAGGGTGAGTCTGGCGTGGCCGGCGTGATTGGCGGCGACCTGAGCCTGGAAATCCTGGTGAAGATGATCAGTTCGCTGCGACTGCATGGCGACGGATACGCGTTCCTGGTCGATGCGAATGGCCGCATTCTGGTTCATCCGGACACCTCGCTGGTGATGAAGACGCTGGCCGAAGTCTACCCGACGAACACACCGAAGCTGTCGCAAGACCTCAGTGAAAGCGAATATGCCGGCAAGACACAGATCCTTACCTTCGCTCACGTGGACGGTCTGCCATCGGTCAACTGGTACGTCGGCGTGGCGATGGATAAAGACATCGCCTACGCGGCGCTGGGCGAGTTCAGAAACTCGGCCATCGTGGCCACTGTGATTGCTGTGGTGCTGATCATCCTGCTGCTGGGCATGCTCCTGAGCGTCCTGCTGCGGCCGCTGAACCTGATGGGTCGCGCGATGCACGATATCGCTGCCGGCGAAGGTGACCTGACCAAGCGCCTGATTATCGAGAGCCAGGACGAGTTCGGCCACCTGGGCAACGGCTTCAACCTCTTTGTAGAGCGAATCCATGACTCGATGCGTGAAGTCGCCTCCTCCACCGTACAGCTCAACGAAGTTGCCCAGCGGGTATTGAACGCATCCAACTCGTCAATGCTCAATTCCGATCAGCAGTCCCACCGCACCAACAGTGTCGCCGCAGCCATCAATGAGCTGGGCGCCGCAACACAGGAGATCGCCCAGAACGCCGCGCGTGCATCGGGGCACTCCAGCGATGCACGGACGTTGGCATCTAACGGGCAGGACGTAGTCGGGCAGAACATCTCGGCCATGAGCCGTCTCTCCAAACGCATCAGCAGCGCAAGCGAGCAGATCGAGACGCTGAATACCAAAACAGCCAACATCGGCCAGATCCTCGACGTGATTACCGGCATCTCCCAACAGACCAATCTACTGGCCCTCAATGCGGCCATCGAGGCCGCGCGTGCGGGTGAGGCCGGCAGAGGTTTTGCCGTGGTTGCCGATGAAGTCCGCAGCCTGGCGCACCGAACCCAGGAATCAGCGAGTCAGGTGCAGGAGATGATCGAGCAGTTGCAATCCGGTGCTCGTGAAGCCGTGGCGATCATGAACGACAGCCAGCGCGAGAGCGTTGAAACGGTCGAGATTGCCAACAAGGCCGTGACAAGTCTGGAAAACGTCACCGAGCGTATCGGCGAAATCGACGGCATGAACCAGTCGGTGGCGACTGCCACCGAAGAGCAGACCGCCGTCGTGGAAGCGATCAACGTGGACATCACCGAGATCAATACGCTGAACCAGCAAGGCGTAGAGAACCTGAACGCGACCCTGCGTGCGTGCACTGACCTTGAACAGCAGTCCACTCGATTGACGCAGTTGGTGGGCAGTTTCCGAATCTGACGTGGCAAGGCCGCTGCCGGAAAGCGTTAGGCAGCGGCCTGCTCTGCTCGACTGTTCCATTCAGCCCATCCGGCAGCTCGCCTACACCAAAAGCAAGAAACGGCACCGTCGATCACACGTAAAAAAGGTCAGCCTGAAAACTCCGGTCTTCCAGTACGGCCGCACCTGTTTCGGTAACACCAAGAACAATGTGCTGGACATAGGGAAACGAGATGTCGTGCTCCAGCACAGCGGCTGAAACCAGCAGCCCCTCTTTGACCAGCTCATCAATCATTGCCATAAAATCCCCGGCCGCCGGAACGTCTGATTGAAGGCGTATCAACGCGAGATAAATTTGACCGGACGTCAACTTTCCAGGGCGGACGAAGTTCGCGCTGCGGACGATTTCAAGCACCGCCAATTCATCGGAAAAATTATTAAAACCCATAGCGGCCTCCCACTTCTGAAGACGCTGACTCGCCTGTCCGGCTGTGTCAGGACTTTTAAAAGAAGCTCAGCTCGTGATGAGCGGAAACGCATCTGGCTTCCGTTATTCATCTTGCAATTAAACGAGCCAGATCCAGCTGGCACATACGGATTTCATGAAGCTGCGTATAGACGCTTCAGAGTGGAACCGTTGGAAAGGCCATCCGTTGCGGGTGCCGTCAAGATGATCCGGTTTCAGAAAGTTCATCGCTTCCGCAATCACCGAAGGGTGATCAATCAGCCGATTGTGACCAAGCCCTTCAGTGGTAAACAGACGCGCCCCCGGCCATAGTTCTGCAAAACGAGCGCCCTTTTCCCACGGTGTTTCACGGTCACGGCGGTCATGAATGATCAGGGCGGGACGATCAAGCAGCGGCAGTCGCGAACTGGCGTCGTAGTCTGCAAAGCGGCGTCCGGTCAGCGAGTGCAGGACGCCCTCGAAAGGTTTGAATACTGTGTGGGCAACACCGACCGAATCGAATAGTTGAAGTACGCTGTCCGTAGGTGCCAGGAACGGCGCAATCAGGATAAAACGACCAGGGCACCACGACTGTTCCTGAGCGAAAACAATCGATGAAGCGCCCAATGAATGCGCTATCACCGCCGCAGGTTTTCCGAAATGGCGTCCCACGTGCTGCTGCACAGCCACGAACTGGGTCATGTGGCTGATATTGCCTGCGCTCAACCCGTGGGCGGGCTGATCGAACCCCACCACGGCGTAGCCCATCGAGCGCAGTAACGGCACCCATCCAATAAAACGCATTGCGTAACTTGACCAGCCGTGGGCCAGCAACACATACGGCTGGCTGGAGGGATCGCCCCAGACATAGGTGGCAATTCTGATGCCGTCCAGTTCAAGGCTACCGGTTTGCACATCCGTCGCTGTACTCAGGATTTCGGCAGCCTTGGCACGTCCGGACGCCTGAGGAGTCACAAAACGTTGAGCGAGGTATCTTCCAGTGATGCCCGGTAGAATACGGCTGCTCAGCGTGAACATGCCGCGCAGCGTCAATAGTCGAAGCCTGTTGATGATGTCGCTCATCGCTATTCCCCACGCCCGTCAGATGATCTGGCGCCATTAGAACAGTCTATCTTGTCACTGACAAGATAGGCTGAACCGATGGGAATATAACTTTTGTTTCATGATAGGGAGCCTTACATGTCGACTTCAGACGCCCCACGGACCTACCACCACGGCAATCTGCCCGCCGTCCTGCGTCAGGCCGCCTGGGATATCGTGGGGGAAGCGGGAGTCCGCGGCATGTCACTGCGCGAGTGCGCCAGAAGGGCGAATGTATCTCATGCCGCCCCCGCCCACCATTTCGGCTCTCTGGAAAATCTGCTGGCGGAGGTGGTGGCCGATGGGTATGAGCGCATGGCCGACGTCATCGTTGCCGTGCAACAGGAACTTGACGACACCCTCCTGGGTTGCGGCATTGGTTATGTAAGTTTCGCCAAAAGTTACCCGGAGCACTTCCGGTTGATGTTTGGCGCGGGTGTAAACCGCACGTTGCCCAGGCTTCTCGAATCGGGTGAACGTGCGCTGCAAGTCCTCCGCCAGTCGATACGCAACGCCTGGATAACAAAATACGGTAGCGAGCCCGACCCGGAACTGCTTGAACAGCGCACCTTCCTCGCCTGGAGCACCGCGCATGGCTACGCTTCCCTGACCATCGACAGAAAGACGAATACCCCCCCTATTCCCTCTGCCGAGTCGGTACTGCAATTGATGACATGCGCCGTGCTTATGCCGTCAGACTGAAAACAGACGCACAGACCTCCATCAGATCGATACACAACCGCCGTCGTGACTGCGCTTGCGCAGAAGCGGTTTCGGCGGTGTGCATGCAATTTGCCCGCACGTCTTCCCATGATGTTCCCCACGTCCCCTTCCGAAACCCGAGCAGGATCAGCACGGCCTATTTTTGATGTCGATCGACATCAATACGTTGACATTTTAGATTTTGATCGTAATCATAACTGCCATCTCCTCCACGCAGTTTACGAGTACATCCTCCATGACAACGCCATCCACTGTTCTCATTACCGGTGCTTCCAGCGGCATCGGCGCGGTATATGCCGAACGATTTGCCCGTCGCGGTCACAATCTCGTAGTGGTCGCTCGTGACAAGGCACGTCTTGATGATCTGGCAGCACGCCTTCGTGAAGAAAACGGCGTTGCCGTTGAAGTCATTCAGGCCGATTTGACTCAAGCTGCCGACCTCACAGCTCTGGAAACCCGCCTGCGTGAGGACGCCAGCATCGGTGTGCTGATCAACAACGCGGGCATTGCTCAATCCGGAGGGTTCGCGCAACAGAACGCCGAGTCCATCGACAAGCTTGTCGCCCTCAATATCGTCGCCCTGACACGCCTTGCGGCCGCCGTGGCCCCACGTTTCGCGCAGTCCGGCTCGGGCTCGATCGTTAACCTCGGTTCGGTGGTGGGCTTTGCGCCAGAGTTCGGCATGTCGGTCTACGGTGCGACCAAGGCCTACGTGCTGTTCCTTTCCCAGGGAATGAACGTGGAATTGGCGCCCAACGGCGTCTACGTCCAGGCGGTGCTCCCGGCGGCTACGCGTACCGAAATCTGGGAGCGTGCGGGGATCGATCTGAACACGATTGCAGAGGTGATGGACGTCGACGAACTGGTTGATGCGGCACTGGTGGGCTACGACCGCCGCGAGCAGGTGACCATTCCGCCGCTGCATGTAGCGGGTCGTTGGGACTCGCTGGATGAGGCGCGGCAAGGGCTGTTGTCGGACATTCGACAGGCTCAGGCGGCCGAGCGCTATCGCCCGCAAGCCTGAGGCGGGTCAAGCCGCGGCAGATCCACACCCTTGTTCGACGACACTGGAATCAGAGCGTCATGAAAGCACTGACATTCGAAAAGTACGGCAAGTCGCCTGAGATTGCGATTACCCACGTCCCCATACCGGCCATCAAACCTGACGAACTGTTGGTGGAAGTTCACGCGGCCGGGTTGAACCCGATCGACAACATCATCACTACGGGGGTCTTCAAGCCTGTAGTGAAGTTGCAACTACCGGCCACCATGGGCAGCGATCTGGCAGGCATGGTCATTCAAGTAGGCAGCGCAGTCACTCGTTTCAAGGCAGGCGACGCAGTATTCGCGAGCCTGTTCGAACTGCGTGGGGGCGCCATCGCCCAGTTCGCCGCCGTACCGGAACACGCTGCCGCATTGAAACCCGCCAATCTGGACTTTGTTCAGGCCGCCTCCATCCCGATGGTCGGGCTTACGTCGTGGCAGGCATTCAAGGAACGCGCCCCTCTTAAAGCGGGCCAGAAGGTGTTCATACCGGCCGGGTCTGGAGGTATCGGCACCTTCGCCATCCAGCTGGCCAAACACTTGGGCGCCACAGTGGCCACGACCACCAGCGCGGGGAATATGGAGCTGGTTCGCAGCCTGGGCGCAGATGAAGTCGTGAATTACAAAGAGCAGGCATTTGAACAAGTGCTGCACGACGTTGACCTGGCGCTCGGCACCACCCGGGGAGACGACCTTGAAAGAGCTGTCGGCATCCTCAAGCCCGGCGGTAGGATCGTATCCCTGGTCGGCCCGCTGGATAAGGCATTCGCCAAGGCTCGGCGGATGAATGCCTTCTTCACATTCATATTCGGGTTGATGAGCCGCAGGATCACGCGCCTGGCGAGGACGAAAAATGTGTCGTACTCGTTTCTGTTTGTTCGCGCGGATGGCGCTCAACTTGGCGACATCGCCAGATTGCTCGAAAGTGGCCAGATAACACCGGTGATTGACAGGGTCTTTGCGTTTGAACAGGCCAGCGAAGGGCTTGAATACCTGGGCCAGGGCCGTGCCAAAGGCAAGGTCGTCGTGAAGATCAAGTAAGCGTTTATTCAACGTCCACTCAGCCACCATTCAGGCCCGCATCTGTCGAGCATTGGAGTATCAAATGGACACCTCTTCCGAAAGAACCGCCATCGTCACGGGTGCCTCATCGGGCATCGGTCGTGCCACCGCAGAGGCGCTGGCGCGCGCGGGGTATACCGTGTTTGGCACAAGCCGCAAAATTGGTGACAGTTATGCACAGGTCTCCATGCTGACCTGCGATGTCACGAATGACGACTCTGTCCGCGCGCTCGTTGCCACCGTGCTTGCGAAAACCGGGCGTATCGACCTGCTCGTCAACAATGCCGGCATCGGTATGCTGGGCGGGGCCGAGGAGTTCTCGATCCCGCAAGTGCAGGCACTGTTCGACGTCAATCTGTTTGGCGTCATGCGCATGACCAGCGCAGTACTGCCGTCGATGCGCCAACAAGGTCGGGGACGCATTATCAATATCGGATCGGTTCTGGGGCTGATACCCGCGCCCTACTCGGCTCATTATTCGGCGGTCAAACATGCTCTGGAAGGCTATTCGGAATCGCTCGATCACGAAATTCGCGCCTTCGACGTCCGGGTTTCGGTCATTGAGCCGGCATTCGTACGCACCGTCTTCGATCAAAACGGCATCGAGCCGGACTCACGGTTGCCGGAGTATGATCAGGCGCGAGCGGGTGTCCGTGCGTTGCTCGCCGATGTGATGCCGACAGCCGACCTGCCCGAGGTTGTCGCAGCGGTGGTACTGAAAGCGGCGAGCGATGTTCGCCCACGGCATCGATACACCGCCGGCAAGGCCGCCCGACAAATCAGCCTGCTACGGCGCTTCGCGCCTGCCGGAGCGTTCGATAAAAGCTTGCGCAAGCAGTTTCGCTTGCCGGTATAGATGCCATGGTCTGGACGTATCAGCGCCTTCCCATGCTGACTTGGCTCGGCAATGGCCCGCAGGCGCGATAGGTGTCGATCAACGTGTCAAAAAGGGCTATGTCCGACCTGCTTCTGGCGACCAGTTGAGCGCCCGCCACAGCGGAAAAAATGGCCTGCGCCCGCACCTCGCTGTCCGCAGGCGTGCAAATGTTCGCTGCCACCAGAAGCTTGCTCAGCCAGGCAATGTTGACCTGGGCGAATAGCTGCATTTCTTCAGTCATCTCCGGCGGCAGGTTGTCGGTTTCAGCGCCGACGAAAGTGCCCAGGCAAAGGCGGTTTTCAACCTCCAGCGAGCGCCGGAAGATCTCCGGAAAGCGCTGTAATGCTTCGCTGGGATCGGGGGTTTCTTCGGCGATCGTCTCAAGTGCAGCGGCACCGTCCTGCCAGTATCGCCTGGCAACAGCGACACCCAGATCAGCCTTGCTGGGGAAGTGGTAGTAAATACTGGCCGGCTTGATTCCGACCTGGGCGGCCAGATCGCGAAAGTTCAGGCCGTTGTAGCCCTGGGACTGGGCGATATTTCTCGCAGCAAGCAGGATCGCCTCACGGGCGTTGATGGTCATCGTAGTGCCTTGTACTTCGGACGCGTTTCTGGAGACCGGCACATGCTAATTCAAAAACCTGCCTTTTGTTAGGTAGAAAGACGGTGTGGCGCATGGCAGCAGCCATACGCTGCTGAACGGCCATCGTCGGTTTCTCACAAGCTGAAACGGCTATCGCCGGGAACATCCCGCATGACGTTCCCGGCGATAAGGTGAGCGTAAAAACAGCTCAATCACTCGGCCGGCGAGTCCAGCTCGGGAATACCGCTGCTGCGATCAGCATAGGCCGCCTGAAAAGCCGGACGTTTCTGCCAGCGCTGCCAGTACAGGTCCAGAAACTCGAAACGCTCATCCAATGGCGTGGCGTTGACCGGAAACTTGGAGAAGGCAATAGCAGTTGCAAGCGTGATGTCCGCGAACGTTGGCGCATCGCCGCCCAGCAGCCATTCGCGACCATCGGACAAATGACGATTGACCAATGCCGCGTGGCTCAGCGCTTCTTTGCGGCAGTGCTCGCCCCATGCTTCGTTCTTGGTCAGTTCAAGCTTGAAACCGAGTCCGGTGTGCAGCACGTGAAAGGCCGTAACGATCCGATAGAGGATATGCACCCAGATGCGGTTGTCCCACATGCTATCGAGGCCCTGCTCCAGAGCGCCCTCGCCCATGATCTTGCGGCCCGGATAAGACTGATCCAGATAGCGAGCGATAGCGGCCGTCTCGGATATGAAGCTGCCGTCTGCCAGTTCCAGGGTCGGTGTTTCACCCCACGGGTTCATGTTCAGATGACGCCAGCCACGCTGCTCTCCACCCGGCGTCATGTCATAAATGGTTTCTTCGAACTGATCGGCAATGCCTTTTTCGTGGATGAACAAACGCAGGCGTTGAGGATTCGGAAAAGCCGAAGGAGAGGTGAAAAGTCGCAATTTAGAGGTCATGGTCAGGCCTGTGAGGTAGGGTAAAACACCTACCTAACTATCGTTAGGTATCCACACCGTAGCGGTACTTTTGTTCTGAGTCAACGTTTACCTAACACTTGTTAGGCCAGTAGTATCCACTCGGCTGATCCGCAAGCCTGGCAATCGGAGAAGATTCTGCTGAAAATGCAGCCTTCAGGCATGGATTGGCCCGCATTGACAGCGCTCAAACGTGAACGCCTTGATATCCTGTGCGCCGATCTCGGGCGGCCAGTGAATGCCGCTCAAAACCGTACAAAACTCGGGCTCGAACCACAGGCCTCGCCAGGCCGCATAGCGCAGAGAAAGAAGGAAAAAGAATGCAGCACGCTTCGCTGAACCGTTTTCGTACCGGGTTGCTCGCCTTGCTTTTGCTCTGCGTGACCTTGCCGGCCCTGGCCCAGAATGCTCCCGCCCCCCAGGCCGATAGCGCCAGCAGCGCGACCCCTGCCGTGGATGCCCCGAGCCTGGATGATCTGAGCCAACAGCTCGATCAGATCCGTCAGAAAGTGACGGTCAGCGCCAACGACGACCTGCTTTCAAGCCTGCGCCAGGCGGCTTTGCAGGTCCAGAAACAAGCCGACAATCTGATTGCTCAGCAGGCTGTCGATATCGAACACCTGAATGATCAGCTCAACATTCTCGGGCCGGTGCAGCCGGACGAAGCGCAAAGCCTGACCAGTCAGCGCAAGACGTTGACCGCGCAGAAAAACGCGCTGGTCAATGATGAACGTCAGACCAATGAGCTGAGCCAGTCAGCCCGGGATCTGGCGACGCAGATATTCAACCTGCGCCGCAGCCTCTTCGATTCACAGATCAGCACGCGCACGGCGAGCCCGCTCAGTTCGGCATTCTGGTCCACGCTGATTCGCCCGACCGATGACGACCTGGGACGCCTGAACAGGCTTCTGGTGGACGTGCGCCAAGTACTCAACAACGCGATGGCACCGGACAACCGTGTGCAATTCATCAGCGTGGTGCTGGGCGCGTTGTTCATCTGGGTGGTTGTCCGGCGCCTGCTGGAGCGCCTGCTGATCTGGGCGATGATTCGCTGGCTGCCCGAAGGCCGCCTGCGCCGCAGCGCCCTGGCCCTGGCGGTCGGGCTGTCGACCATTCTCACCATCACCATTGCCACTTCCTTGCTGCGCTGGGGAATCGTCCACAACGCGGTGCTCAGCAACGACGTGGTCAATCTGCTCGATCAGGTGCAGACGCTGATTACCTTCTGCGCCTTCATCGTCGGTCTGGGCCGCGCGCTGTTGATGCTGGCACATGCCTCGTGGCGCCTGCCGCAAATTCCTGACCAGATTGCCACCGCACTGGGCCGCTTCCCCCCTGCCCTGGCGCTGGCACTGATGGTCATCGGCACGCAGGAACGAATCAACAGTGTGATTGCCAGCAGCCTGGCACTGACGGTTGCGGTCAATGGCCTGACGGCACTGGCGGTTTCGCTGGTGTTCTTCTACGCCCTGTTGCGCTACCGCCGTACCCGCCGCCGCTTTGAACTAGAGCGGCCGGCAGGCTTCGCCGGGCTGATTCCGTTTATCGTTGCGGTGTGGGTCGGCCTGAGTTTGCTGGCGTTGTTGAGCGGCTACCTGACGCTGGCTTACTTTCTGGCAGTGAAACTGCTCTGGATCAGCGTGGTGGCGTCCACTGCATACCTGCTGATCGCCTGCTTCGGTGACATCTGCGAAACCCTCCTGTCGCCCAAACAACCTGGCGGCCTGGCGCTGGGCTCAGCGCTGGGCTTGTCCACTCGCCATCAGGCGCAGGCAAGTACCGTACTGGCCGGCATAGGCCGTACCTTGCTGCTGCTCACCGCTGTACTGCTGGCGTTCATGCCTTCAGGGTCGAGCCCGGGCGACCTGCTCGCCAGCTTTACTCAGCTGGATGTCACGTCCAAATCCATGGGTAACCTAAACATCGTCCCCAGCGACATTCTGGTGGCATTGGTATGCCTGGTCGTCGGCCTGCTGAGTGTGCGGGTACTCAAGGAGTGGTTTGGAGAACGCCTGCTGCCCGAAACCAACATGGACGCAGGCATGCAGGCCTCGCTGGTGACCCTGATCGGTTACATCGGCTTTGTGCTGGTGGTGGCCGTGGTGATGTCCACACTCAACATCAGCCTCACCAACCTGACCTGGGTGGTCAGTGCGCTGTCGGTGGGGATAGGTTTCGGCCTGCAGGCCATTGTGCAGAACTTCATCTCCGGCCTGATTCTGCTGACCGAGCGCCCGGTCAAAGTCGGCGACTGGGTAAGCCTGGCGGGGGTCGAAGGCGATATTCGCCGGATCAACGTCCGCGCGACCGAAATCCAGATGGGCGACCGCTCGACAGTGATCGTGCCGAACTCGCAGTTCATCACGCAGAACGTCCGCAACGTGACCATGGGCAATGCGCTGGGCGTGGTCGGAATCACCCTTACCCTGCCCCTGGAAACAGACGTTCTGCAAATACGCGAACTGCTGTTACAGGCTTTCACCGAACACGAAGCGATACTCGATGCACCAGCGCCTTCAGTCACCTTCAAGGACCTGACCAATACCGGCTTGATCATCAGCGCCAGCGGCTACGTGAACAGCCCACGCTCGGTGGGTGGCGCACGGAGTGATCTGTTGTTTACGGTCTTGGGGCGTCTGAGGGAATTGGGTGTAGCGCTGTCTGCACCGCAGAGCATGGTGTTGATTAATGAGGGGGCTGGGAAGGAGGCGGCGGCTGAGGAGAGTCAGTGATGCTTGTTTGTGTGGTGTCCCAGGCGGGGTTCGAACCTGCAACCTTCCCCTTAGGAGGGGGATGCTCTATCCAATTGAGCTACTGAGACACTGCGTGCCGACACACCGATCGGTGCCAGCGAGGACGGCGTGCATCTTAGCGGCATGTGGCGCTTTTGTCATGTCGTCATTGCCCTTCGACCCTGTAGCCGATGTCGCCTGGATCCACGGTCTCATAAACCGATCATGCAATTTGCAATACCCCAAAAAGCCATCATTGCAAAACGCACTGCAGAGCACTTTTTTTAATTTAATAAGCCATTGATTAGAAAGGATTTTTTATCATTTTACGATTGGCATGCAGACTGCATTATTGATATCTGTGGAACACATCTCATCCCAAACGGTCGGGCACAGGTACTGGAAAATGAACAAGACTCTCTCAGTGTTGAATGCGGCAGCTCTGGTGGCTCTGGTAGCATTTCATTTCCAGGATTCTGGTATCAAGGACGCTCAGGCCATCACGCCTGCTCCTGTCCACCACCAGATCAGTCAGGCGCCAAAGCTGGCAATCATGACCGAACGCGTTGCGAGCGCAGCGGTGCTGGCCAATGACGATGATGAGTCACTTCAGTTTCCACGCGCTGAACAGCGCTGGGTTTTCTGATAACGCCCGCAACGACCCTTCCAAGAGAGAGTAGCCATGTCAAAATCCGCGTTGTCATTTCTGGTCCTGGCGATCATGGCTGTCGTCGCCGACCTTTTGCTTCCTGTTAATGCACAGGCCATGAGTATCGCTGCAAACATCGCCGCAGGCGTGTTCGCCAGTCTCTTTGTGGTTGCGTTGTTCGTCGGTCGCCGCTTCAAATTCGACCCGGTGCTTCGCTGACAGCGAAGCTACCTGCGGTAATTTGCCCGGTCGTCTGACCGTTCGCATCCAGAATCTCCCCTCCTCCGAAAGAACCTTCCTGCACCTCAGCCAACCCTTTGTCGGCTAACCTCGGTCACGCTGAATTTAGACGCATACTCAGAGTCAAATGGCCATGACGGCAAAAAAGCTCAATGGCGTGCCCTTTTATCCGGGGACAAATGTGATGAGTTTGCAAATTCGCTCGCATTTCTGATAATTGGTGCTGGCAATACGCCGCTACCTGAGTCAATATTTGTCACAGAATTGACGCCAAGGATTCGACGTAATACGGCATGATGTCGGCCCCTTGGAACCCCGGTTGAACATTTGGCCAAAATGATTGTCTGACTGTGACAATCTTGCGGCCACTTGCTAGAACCGCTTCCCCTGAACTAACCGGTTAAATATATGAGCCCTATGAAACAGGCTACTTATTCCAGCCGCACGGCTGACAAGTTCGTCGTTCGCCTACCAGACGGCATGCGTAATCGCGTGCAAGAGGTAGCCAAGAATCATCACCGCAGCATGAACTCGGAAATCATCGCTCGTCTCGAACAAAGCCTGATTCAGGAAGGTGCTCTTGGTGATGAACCAAGCCTGCGCCTCGATAGTCCTGAGCTGTCCTTGCACGAACGCGAGCTGCTGCAGCGCTTTCGCCAGCTTTCACATCGTCAACAGAACGCTCTTGTTTCGCTGATTGCTCATGACACGGAACTCGCTTCCGAAGAGTCCTGAGATTTGACGTAACAGACAAAGGCCAGCGAAAGCTGGCCTTTTTCGTTGTAGCCTTTTTCTTTATTAGTCGTCGGCTTATTGCGTTACACAGCGACCTGAAGACTTGGCGAAAGCATAAAAAAACCGCCTGATCATGGCGGTTTTTTTATTTCAATAGACTCTAGCCGTCGCGAGCCTTAGAGCAGAAAGATCGTCGCCAGCCCGAGAAAGATGAAGAAGCCGCCGCTGTCGGTCATCGCCGTAATCATGACGCTCGCCCCCATCGCGGGATCTCGCCCCAAACGTGCAAGCGCCATAGGAATGGAAACACCCATCAGCGCTGCCAGCAACAGGTTGAGCGTCATGGCTGCGGTCATGACCACACCCAGCGACCAGCTGTCATACAGGAAGTAGGCGACCACGCCGATCACACCCCCCCAGATCAGACCATTGATCAAGCCGACAGCCAGCTCCTTGCGCAGCAATCGCGCCGTATTACCGGTATTGACCTGATCCAGCGCCATCGCGCGGACGATCATGGTGATGGTCTGGTTACCGGAGTTGCCGCCAATCCCGGCCACGATAGGCATCAGCGCAGCGAGCGCCACCAACTTCTCGATGGAGCCTTCGAACAGGCCGATCACACGCGAGGCCAGAAACGCGGTTACCAGGTTGACTGCCAGCCAGGACCAGCGGTTGCGCAGCGAACGCCATACCGACGCGAAGATGTCTTCTTCTTCACGCAGACCCGCCATGTTGAGGACTTCGCTCTCGCTTTCCTCACGGATCAGGTCGACCATTTCATCGATGGTCAGACGGCCGATCAGCTTGCCGTTCTTGTCCACGACCGGCGTGGAGATAAGGTCGTAACGCTCAAACGCCTGTGCCGCATCGTAGGCATCGTCTTCAGGGTGAAAGCTGACCGGATCGTTGGCCATGACTTCGCCAACCTGCTTCTCCGGATCATTGACCAGCAGACGCTTGATCGGCAGCACGCCCTTGAGCACACCCTCGGAATCGACTACGAACAGTTTGTCGGTGTGACCAGGCAGCTCTTTGAGCCTGCGCAGGTAGCGCAGCACGACTTCAAGGCTGACATCCTCACGGATCGTCACCATTTCGAAGTCCATCAGCGCACCGACCTGATCCTCGTCATAGGACAAGGCCGACCGCACGCGCTCACGCTGCTGTGAATCCAGTGTTTCCATGAGCTCGTGAACGACGTCGCGGGGCAACTCGGGAGCAAGGTCGGCCAGTTCGTCGGCGTCCATGTCCCGTGCCGCCGCGAGCAACTCATGATCGTCCATGTCGGCGA
>Ga0308164_10000374_pt1 | contig 84386 bp, 72 predicted proteins | sample PhyTR2_FD_201031 | JGI IMG/M metagenome (GOLD analysis project Ga0308164, IMG submission 201031) | Phyllosphere microbial communities from UC Gill Tract Community Farm, Albany, California, United States - DLSLT.R2 | ecosystem: Host-associated > Plants > Phyllosphere > Unclassified | place: USA... | reverse complement strand
CAGCCCGATTCTTGTCGTAGTCCGATCCCTGGCAACTTTCTTTGGTTACTTTCTTTTTTGCCAGAAAAGAAAGTGACCCGCCCCCGCGCGGTAAGCGGGCTCCACCCTGGAAGGGAGTAGAAGAAATCAACAAGCCGAAGGCAGCAAAAGATAATCCAGAAAAACAAACCCCTCCACCGCCCAACAAATCAAAAAGCCCCGTAAGCTGCCCCCAGAAGGACCCACCCCATGACCAAATCCCCCCATCCAAAACCCAACCTCCCCCGCATGGCGCTGGCAGCGCTGATCTGCCTCGCAGCCACCGCCTGCACCACCACCGGCTCGTCCTCCGCAGCCAGACCAGACACAGAACCCCGCGGCAGCGTCACCATCTTCGGCGACATCGACGCAGGCGTTTCACGCGTCCGCTGAACCACCCGCCCCGCCACCCCCCGCGCGGTTCTGCGTCGCAACGAACAGCTTGCGCAAATGCTCCCCCGACGTCGTCGGCGGATATTTCGCCGCCTCGCCCGGCACCAGGCTCGTGATCTCCGCGTCGTAGTTCGGGTTGTGAAAGAACACCAGCGACTGCCGCCGTGCCCCCGCCCCCGCATCTGCCGGCGGATTGACCACCCGATGCAAGGTCGAAACCCAGCTGTCGTTGGTCCAGCGCGCCATCAGATCGCCGATGTTGATGACGAAGCACCCCGGCAGGATGGGCACGTCCACCCACTCCCCCGCGGCATTGAAGACCTGCAGCCCGCCCGGCCGGTCCTCGGTCGCCAGGATGGTCAGGCTGCCGTAGTCCGAATGCGCGCCGGCACGGATCTGCCCCGGTCGGGGCGCCTCGGTCTGCGCCGGATAGTTGCGCACCCGCAGACGGCTGATGTGGCGGTCGATCCGGCCGTCGAAGTAGTCCTCGGGCAGCGCAAAGGCGCGGGCGAAGATCCGCATCAGCGTGTGGGCCAGCGTGCCCATCGCGCGGTAGTAGTCGACGTAGGCCTCGCGCAGGCCTTCGGGGCGGTCCGGCCACAGGTTGGGCGCAAAGTGCTTGCCGGCCGCCGGCGCCCGCGCGTAGTCGTCGGGCGGCGCATCGACCGGACCGATCATCAGGCTCTCGTTGAGGTCGCTGCCGGTGGCCGCCGGATCGCGCGAGCGGGCCAGCGATTCCTCGTCCATGCCGGTGTAGCCGCGCGTCACGTCCACGGCGGGCTTGGCCACCTGCATCTTCTGCGCCAGCGGCAGGTCGAAGAAATCGCGCGACACGGCGCGGGTGCGCTCGATCAGCGCCGGGTCGACGCCGTGCCCGCTGACCACCAGAAACCCGATGTCGCGGCAGGCGCGATCCACCGCTTCGGCCACTTGCCGGCGCTCCGTTTCGCCGCCGAGGCGGAAGGGGGCGATGTCGATGACGGGTACGTCGAGCAGCTTCATGGAAGGGTCCGGTGGGTGGGGTGGACGGGCGTCAGGCCAGCATGTCGCCGCCATCGACGACCACCGTCGAGCCGGTCGAAAACGGGCTGCTGGCGAGGAAACAGATGGCTCGCGCGATGTCGTCGGGCTCGGCCACGCGGCGCAGCGGCAGGTGCGCGGCCATGTCGGCGAACCTGGCAGCACGGCCTTCGGCGCCGAGGCGGTCCCATAGCGGCGTGGCGGTGGTGCTCGGCGACACGGTGTTGACCCGGACGGCCGGCGCCAGCTCCAGCGCCAGGCCGCGCGCCAGCGACTCGACCGCGGCATTGACCGCGCCCTGCAGCACCGCCCCGGCCGCCGGCCGCTGGGCGTACACGCCCGACACGAAAGTGAGCGAGCCGCCCTCGGCGACCACCGCGCTGCGGCCTACGTGGTAAGCGCCCCAGAACTTGTTCTGCATGGCCGCCTGGGCGTCTTCCAGGGCGAGCACCCGCACCGGCCCGACGCGGGTTGCCGAACCCGCCAACACCACGTGATGCCAGGCCGGACGGTCGGCGAAGAAAGCAGCCACGGCAGCGGCGTCGCAGACATCCAGCACGGCCGATTGGATGCCGGCCGGCAGGCGCTGCAGGGCCGCGACCAGGCGCTCGGCGCTGCGCGAGGCGATGGTGACCCGCGCGCCCCCGGCGGCGGCCCGCGCCGCGGTCGCCTCGCCGATGCCGGAACTGCCGCCGATCACCAGCATGCGCTGTCCGCGCAGGTCTTCAGACATGGGTGGCCTCCCGGGGGGGCGGCGCGGCGGGCGCCTCGCCCAGGTAGGCGGCGGCCAGCGCGCCGTCGGCGGCGATCTCCGCCGAGCTGCCCTCGGCGACCACATGGCCGTTTTCCATCACGTAGGCGCGGTCGGCCAGGGCCAGGGCCAGGCCGGCCATCTGGTCCACCAGCAGGATGGTCATGCCCTCGCGGCGCAGCTGGTCCAGTGCGTCGAACAGGTCGGAGATGACCAGCGGGGCGAGGCCGAGCGATGGCTCGTCGAGCAGCAGGATGCGCGGCTGCGCCATCAATGCGCGGGCGATGGCCAGCATCTGCTGCTCGCCGCCCGACAGCAGTCCGGCGCGCTGGTGCAGCCGCTCGCGCAGACGTGGAAAGCGCTGCAGCATGGCCTCCACCCGCGCTTCGCGCCCCGCCTGCTTCAGGAAGGCGCCCAGGCGGATGTTGTCCAGCACGGTCAGCTCCGGGAACACCTGCCGGCCTTCGGGCACCAGCACCATGCCCAGGGCCGCGACGGCCTCGGTGCCGACGTCGCCCAGCTCGACGCCGTCGAGGTGGATGCCGCCCGCGTGCAGCGGCCGGTGCAGGCCGCTCAGGGCGCGCATCAGGGTGGACTTGCCCGCGCCGTTGGCGCCCAGTAGCGCCACCACCTCGCCGCTCCGCACCTTCAGGTCGATACCGTGCAGCACCGGCTCGGCGCCATAGCCGGCGACCAGCGCGTTCACGCCCAGCAGCTCGGCGCCGGGGGTGCGCGGCGCGGCGGCGGCCGGGGCCTCGGGCGCGCCGAAGGACTCGCCCAGATAGGCCTGCTGCACATCGCGGTTGGCGCGCACCTCGTCGGGTGTGCCGGTGGCCAGATGCCGACCGGCGTCCAGCACCACGATGCGATCCGAGATGCCCATCACCAGGGCCATGTCGTGCTCGACGATGAGCACGCCCAGGCCGGTATCGGCGATGCGCCGCAGCAGCGTCGCAAGGCGGGTCTTGTCCTCGCGCGACAGCCCGGCCGCGGGCTCGTCGAGCAGCACGAAATCCGGGTCCAGCGCCAGCGCGCGGGCGATTTCGACCAGGCGCCGATCGACGTGCGCCAGGTCGCCGGCGGGCTTGTCGGCCGGGCCGGCATAGCCGCACCAGGCCAGCAGCTCGCAGGCGCGGCGGCGGCTGTCGGCGGAGCGCAACCGGGCGCCGCCCAGCAGGCCGCCGAGCTGGCCGCGTGTCATGGCCAGGGCCACGTTGTCGGCGACGCTCAGGGTGTCGAACAACAGCGAGGTCTGGTAGGTGCGCGCCAGGCCGCGGCGAGCGATGCGCAGCGCCGGCTGGCCGGTGAGGTCTTGGCCGCCCAGCGCAAAGCTGCCCCGCGTGGCGCGGTAGAAGCCGCTGAGCATGTTGAGCGCGGTCGACTTGCCCGCGCCGTTCGGCCCGATCAGGCTGGTGACGCTGCCGCGCTCGGCGGTAAAGCCCAGGCTGTCGACCGCGCGCACGCCGCCGAACTGCATGGTCAGCCCCTCGACCTTCAATGCCGAACGCTCCCGTGCCGCCATCGGCAGCGTGGCATTCGCCGCCAGCGGCCGCACCGGCTCGCCCGCGCCCGGGAGCGTCTTGCGCAGCCGCTGCAGCAGCGACCCGGCCAGGCCCACCAGCCCGCGCGGCGCGACCCACAGCACCACCAGCAGCAGTGCGCCGAAGAACAGCAGGCGGTATTCCTCCAGGCTGGCCAGAAACTCCGGCAGCAGCCCGACGACGATGGCGCCGGCCAGCGGCCCGACGACCGAGCCGCGCCCGCCGATCAGCACCACCAGCACGAACATGATCGACTGCATGAAGCCGAAGCTGTTGGGCGCGATGAAGCCCGACAGCGGCGCGAACAGCGCCCCGGCCGCACCGGCGCAGGCGGCCGAGCAGGCAAACGCCACGGTCTTCACGACCAGCGGATTCAGGCCGAGGGACTCGCAGGCGGTTTCGCTGTCGCGCACCGCGCGCATGGCCGCGCCCCAGGTGCCGCGCGACAGCCAGGCGAAGCCCGCCAGTGCAACACCGACCGAGAGCAGCGCGAGGATCGCCACCGCCTGTTCGCCCTGCACGAAGCCGAGCGAAGGCGCGACGATGCCCATCAGCCCGTTCTGTCCGCCGGTGAGGCCGGCGGCCTCGATCAGGCCGTGTTCGACGATGAAGGCGAAGGCGATGGTGATCATCGCCAGATAAGGCCCGGTCACCCGCAGCGCCGGCAGCGCCACCAGCGCGCCGACGGCGGCGCACAGCACGACGGCCAGCGGCCAGGCCAGCCAGAAGCTCAGGCCGGTGGAGACGGTGAGGATGCCGACCGCGTAAGCGCCGATGGCATAGAAACCGCCGTGGCCGAAAGACATCTGCCCGGTGAGGCCGAGCAGGATGTTCAGGCCGATTCCGCACAGCGCCAACAGGGCCACGCTGGTCAGCACGAAGACGTAGTAGCTGTTGACGGTGAGCGTCAGCACGATGCCGGCGGCCAGCAGCAGGCCGACGGACAGCAGTTGCGGGACGGTGCCCAGGCCGAGGAGACGGTGGGGGGATTTCGTCATCGCATCAGACCTTGCGCACCAGCGCGCGCCCCAGCAGGCCGTTGGGCCGGAATGCCAGCGCCACGATGACCAGGCCGAAGGTGACGATCTGCGTGAAACCCGAGCCCAGCGTGGAGGTGACCAGGGCCTCGACCACCCCGAACAGCAGCCCGGCGATCATCACGCCCCAGGCGCTGGTGATGCCGCCCAGGATGGCCACCGCGAATGCCTTCAGGCCGAACAGCGTGCCCATGTCGGCATGCACGTTGGCCAGCGGCGCGATGAGGATGCCGGCCACGCCGGCCAGCAGCGTCGACAGCGCGAAGGCCGCGGCCACGGTGCGGCGGATGGGAATGCCCATCAGCCGTGCGGCAGCGGCGTTCTGCACCACCGCCAGCATGGCCGTGCCCCAGCGGGTGCGGCGCGCCACCAGGTGCAGCGCCGCCGCCAGCGCCAGCCCGACGACCGGTATCAGCACCTGCAGCGGGTACACGCCCAGGCCGGTGCCACCGAAGGACAGCGGCTGCATCGCCAGCGGCGACGGCAGGCTGCGCGGCTCCTTGCCGAAGGTGAACATCACCAGGTTGTCGAGCACGATGCCGAGGGCGACGGTGGCGATCAGCCAGGCGTCCGAACCCCGGCTGGTGAAGGGCCGCACCGCCGCCCATTCCACCAGCAGCCCGTAGGCCGCGCACAGCGCGAGCGCCAGCACGACCGCCAGCGGCATCGGCCAGCCGAGCGTGCGGGCGAAGGCGAAGGTGAGCACCGCGCCCAGCATCATCGAGCTGCCCTGCGCGAAGTTGACGGTGCCGGAGACGGCATAGGTCAGGTAGAAGCCCAGGGCCATCAACCCGTACATGCTGCCGAGGCCGAAACCGCTGACGAGCGCAGACCACAACATGGCGACGTCCCGTGTTTACTTGGCCGATGCGACCGGCACGATGCGGTCGCCGATGAACTGCGCCCAGACGTAGTCGTCGGGGGTCAGCGCGTCGTGCTCGGTCGGGGTGAAGGGCTTGTCGTAGGTCTTGATCAGGCCTTCGTAGCGGCCGATCTTGTAGAAGCCCTGGCGCACCGCGTCGCCGTCGGTGGTGCCGGCCGCCGCGATGGCCAGCGCAGCCAGTTGCATGGCGTCGTAGGCGTTGGCCACGCCCACGGCCGGAGTGATGTTCTCGGGGCCCTTGACGTCCGGGTACTTGGCCATCAGCGCCTTGACCACCTTCTCGCGCACCGGCGTGGGCTTGCCGAAGAAGCTGTAGGTCTGCACAAAGTGCACGCTCTTGGCATTGGGGCCGGCCAGCTCGTTGAAACGGCCGCCCGGCGGGCCCCAATGCGACACGATGGGCACGTTCCAGCCCATGCGGTCGAGCGACTTGACCACCTGCGCCGACGGACCGACGTTGGCCACCATGAACAGGGTGTCGGCGCCCGCAGCCTTCAGCCGGGTAAGTTGCGGCACCACGTCCACGTCGGCGCCCTCGAACTTCTCGACGCCGGCCGAGGGCACGTTCTTCGCCGCCATGGCTGCCGTCAGTCCCTTCTGGTTGGATTCGCCCCAGGCGTTGTTGATCAGGATCATGCCGGGCTTGGCGGTCTTGAAGGTGGCCTGCGCGTACTGCAGCATGCCGACGTCCACCAGCTCGTCGACGGCGGAAACGCGGAAGGCGAAATTCGGGGTGGCGCCGTTGCGGGTGATCGGCGTGCCGGCCGCCCACGGGCCCATGAATGGCACCTTGGCCTGGTTGGCCAGCGGCACGATGGCCATGGAGACGGGTGTGTCCAGCCCGCCGAACAGCACCGCCACCTTTTCCCGGCCCAGCAGGTCGCGCGCGGCGACCATGCCCTTGGCCGGATTGCTTTCGTCGTCGCGGCGCACCAGCTCCAGCTTGCGGCCGCCCAGCAATCCGCCCTTGGCGTTGATCTCGTCGATGGCGACGGCCATGCCACGCGAGATCGCCTCGCCGGCCAGGGCCGACTGGCCCGACAGCGCGGTGATCAGGCCGATCTTGATCGGCTCGGCCGCCCACGCGCCGGAGGACATCGTGGCGCCGGCCAGCAGGGCGGCACCGGCCAGCAGGCGGCGGCGCGAACGCGGAGCCGTCGGGGTACGGGACAGGAATTCCATCTGAACACTCCAGGGTCGATTGAAGGTAATGGCCGGACCCATGCAAACCGCATGCCATGTAAACAATCGAGGCGCGCTTTTGTCGACATTAGTCATGCGCCATTGGCGACAGGCTGGCACGTCGATTGCTCGCAAATGGGGAAACCGACTTTGTCCGCACCCTGCACAGGCACCAAAACCAGGAGATCCGCTTGACCGACGCTTCAAACCCGTGCGCCACCCGCCCCCCGGCCGCCACCTACGGCGGCGTGCTGCCGGCACACGACCGTTTCGACTACCGCCCGATCCACCGCCGTCCCGACTACCGCTGGCCCAACGGTGCCCGGCTGGCGGTGTACCTGGGCTTCAACCTGGAGCATTTCGCCTTCGGCGAGGGCATGGGAGCGTGCATCGGCCCGGCCTCCCCGGAGCCGGACGTGCTGAACTACGCCTGGCGCGAATACGGCAACCGGGTGGGCGCCTGGCGCTGCCTGGAGCTGTTCGACGCATTGGGCGTGCCTGCGGCCACCATCCTCAACACCGCCCTGTACGACCACTGCCCCGAACTGATCGCCGCCTGCGTGGCGCGCGGCGACGAACTGGTCGGCCACGGCCACACCAACGCCGAACGCCAGGGCGGCTGGTCGGCAGCGGCCGAGCGGGCCTTGCTGGCCGACTGCCGGGAACGCATCGCACGCGAGAGCGGCGTGGCGCCCACGGGCTGGCTCTCGCCCTGGATTTCCGAGAGCGCCGACACCCCGGACCTGCTCGCCGAGACCGGCTACCGCTACACCCTCAACTGGTGCCACGACGACCAGCCGCTGCCGATGCGCACCCGGGGCGGCACGGAGCTGTGGTCGGTTCCCTATCCGCAGGAGCTGAACGACATCCCGATGATCGTCGGCCGCCGCATGGACGCCGCCGCCTTCGCGCAGATGACGCTCGACAACTTCGACGAGATGCGGGAGCAGAGCCGCGCCCAGCCGCTGGTGATGGGCCTGGCGCTGCACCCCTACATCGTCGGCCAGCCCTACCGACTGCGTCACCTGCGCCGGGTGCTGGAGCAGTTCGCGGCGGCGCGCGACCGGGGCGAGATCTGGCTCACGACGCCCGGCGCCATCTGCGAACACGCACGCGGCGCTATGCTCGCCGGCTGACTTTTTTCCGGCATCTCCATGGCTCCCACACGCAACAGACAAGCCACCGATCCCGCGACCGCGCCGCCGGGCCGGAAGCGGCCGGATCTGCCGCTCCAGGCGGGAGGCGCACCGGGCGGCCCGGCCGGCGACGACAGCGTCGAGAGCCGCATCTACCGCACCATCTTCGAAAGCATCATGAGCCAGCGGCTGGCGCCCGGTACCAAGCTGCCCGAGGCAGCGCTATGCGAGCTTTTCGGCACCACCCGCACCACCGTGCGTCAGGCCCTGACCCGGCTGGCGCACGACCATATCGTGCAGCTGCGGCCCAACAAGGGCGCCATGGTGATGGCTCCCACCGCACAGGAAACCCAGCATGTCTTCGAGGCCCGGCGCGGCCTGGAAGACACCCTGGTGCGGCTGGCCGCCGAACGCGCCACGCCGCCGGAAATCGAGTCGCTGCGCCAGCAGCTGCGACACGAGCACGACGCCATGCACCGCTTCAACCAGCCGGCCTGGTCGCGCCTGGCCAGCGGCTTCCATCTGCTGGTGGCCCAGGTGGCGCGCAATCCGATCCTGCAGCGCTACCTGGTCGAGATGATCTCGCGCTGCTCGCTCATCGTGGCGCTGTACGAGCAACCGGGCAACGCCAGCTGCGAGCACGACGAACACACCGCCATGGTCGACTGCATCGCCGCGCACGACGGCGACGGCGCCGCCCGCCTGATGCACCTGCACCTGATGGAACTGGAGCGCAACGTGATGGTGCGCATCCAGGCTTCGGAAGAGGAAGGCGGACTGCGGCAGATGCTGGGGCTGTGACTCGCCCCACGGCCCGTCCGGATCAGTAAGTCTTGTAGGGCAGGAACTTGCCCGACAACACCACCCGCACCCGGTCGCCCTTGGGGTCGTTCTGGCGCTGCATGTCCATGGAGAAATCGATGGCGCTCATGATGCCGTCGCCGAACTCCTCGTGGATCAGTTCCTTGATGGTCGTGCCGTACACGCTGACCAGTTCGTACCAGCGGTAGATCAGCGGATCGGTCGGCACCGCCGTGGGCAGCGAGCCCTTGTAGGGCACCACTTGCAGCCACTTCCTGTCGTCGGCGTCCAGGTCGAAGATGGCGCCGATGGTGTCGGCCTGCTCCGCGGTGAGGGTCATCTGGCCCAGGCAGGCGGCCGTGGTCCATTCCTTGGAAAGACCGACCTGCTCGGCCACGCTGGCCCAGCTGATGCCCTTCAGGACCTTGCCGGTGATGATTTTTTCGGTGACGTCGTTGCGGCTCATGGAAGAAGCTCCGTTGAAGAATTTTCGAAACTGGGAAATCAGTGGGCGTGGCCCACGAGGAAATCGACGATGTCGTTGCGCAGCGGGTAGTAGGCGTCGAGGTGGTGCAGCCCGGCCCGGGTGCGCTCGCGCGGCAGCGGATTGACCACCACCTCGGCCACGCCGCCCGGCCGGTAGCCGGTGGGCGTGTCCACGCCGTTGTGCATCAGCAGGATGCGGTCGGCCAGCAGGATGGCTTCGTCGACGTCGTGGGTGATCATGAAAACCGTCTGCCGCGTCTGCCGCACGATGGTCATCAGCTCGTCCTGGATGGTGCCGCGCGTGAGGGCGTCCAGCGCACCGAAGGGCTCGTCGAGCAGCAGCATCTTGGGCTGGATGGCGAAGGCGCGGGCGATGCCCACGCGCTGCTTCATGCCGCCCGACAACTGCGACGGTTTCTTGTCGATGGCCGGCGCCAGGCCGACCAGCGTGACGAATTTCTCGACCTGTTCATTGACCTGCGCACGGCTCCATTGCGGCCAGCGCGATTCGACCGCGAAAGCGATGTTGCGGCGCACCGTGAGCCAGGGCATCAGCGCATGGCCCTGGAACACCACGCCGCGCTCCAGGCTCGGCCCTGCGACCTCGCGGCCGTCCATGAAGATGTGGCCGGTACTCGCGGTGTCCAGGCCCGCCAGCGCGTTCAGGATGGTGGTCTTGCCGCAGCCCGAGTGGCCGATGATGCAGACGAACTCGCCCCGTTCCAGGGTGAAGGACACATCGGCGAAAACCGGCCGGTGGGCGACGTAGGACTTGGACAGTCCCTCGATGGACAGCAGGGTGTCACTCGACATAGGTGACTTTCTTTTGAATGGCGGCGAAGCTCAGGTCGAGCGCCATGCCGACCACGCCGATCACCAGGATGGCGAAGATCACGTTGGTGAGCGACAGGTTGTTCCACTCGTTCCACAGGAAGTAGCCGATGCCGGTGCCGCCGACCAGCATTTCGGCCGCGACGATCACCAGCCAGGCGATGCCCATGCTGATGCGCATGCCCGTCAGGATGGTCGGCGCGGCGGCCGGCAATATCACCCGGAATGCCTTGCGCAGGGGCTTCACCTCGAGCGTGCTGGCGACGTTGAGCCACTCGCGCTTGACCGAGGCCACGCCGAAGGCGGTGTTGAGCAGCATCGGCCAGATGGAGCAGATGAAGATCACGAAGATGCCGCTCGCCGACGAGTCCTTGATGGTGTACAGCGCCAGCGGCATCCAGGCCAGCGGCGAGATGGGTTTGAGCACCTGGATGAAGGGGTCCAGCGCCTTGTGGAACAGCGGCGACATGCCGATCAGGAAACCCAGCGGCAGCGCCACGACGCAGGCCAGCAGGAAGCCGCTGCCGACCCGCAGCAGCGACCAGCCGAGCTGGATGGCGATGCCCTTGTCGTTGGGGCCGTTGTCGTAGAACGGGTTGGACAACTGCTTGCCGATGGTGGCGGCCATCTGCGCCGGCGTGGGAAAGCCGGCGCCCTTCTGCTCGGCGCCCGCGGTCGGGTCCTTGCCCAGCATCCTGGCGTACTCGATCTGCTCGGGCGTCATGCCGGTGGCCGATGCCGGGGTGGCGGTCGTCATGGTGGCCAGGTGCCAGACGGCGACCAGCACCACGAAGACCAGCGCCGACAGCAGCGCCGCCTTGAGGTTGGTGTTCTTCACGTGCCGGCTTTCAGCTCGCCATCTTCGAGATGGCGAAGCTCCTGGCGTAGGCATCCGGCCTGGTCGGGTCGAACACCTTGCCCATGATGGTGAACTTCGGGTAAGCCCCCTCCGGCGGCTTCTGGCCCAGCTCGGCCATGCGCTTCTTGGCATCGGTCAGCAGGAAGACCTTTTCGGCGATCTGCTTGTAGTCGACCTCGCCCTTCACATAGCCCCAGCGCTTCATCTGGGTGAGCATCCAGACGGCCATCGACTGCCAGGGGATGGGGTCGAAGTCGGCCCGGTCGGGCACCGTCCTGATGTTGCCCAGGCCGTCGGCGAAGCGGCCGGTGAGCACCTGATTCACCACCACCTCGGGCTGGTTCAGGTACTGCGCCGGGGAGATCACCTTGGCGATGAGTTCGCGGTTCTTCGGGTCGCGCGCCATGGCCGAGGCAGTCAGCACCGAGCGCACCAGGGCGGCGAAGGTGTTGGGGTTCTGCTGGATGAAGGCGGCGGAGGTGCCGAAGGCGCAGCAGGGGTGGCCGTCCCAGATGTCCTTGGTGAGGATGTGCAGGAAACCCACTTCCTCGAACACCGCGCGCTGGTTGAAAGGGTCCGGGCCGAGGTAGCCGTCGATGTTGCCGGCGCGCAGGTTGGCGACCATCTCGGCCGGCGGCACCACGCGGATCTGGATGTCGGTGTCCGGATTCAGGCCGTGCTCGGCCACGTAGTAGCGCAGCAGGAAGTTGTGCATGCTGAACTCAAAGGGCACGGCGAACTTGAAGCCCTTCCAGTTCTTCGGGTCGCGGTTGTCCTTGTGCTTGTTGGCCAGGGTGATGGCCTGGCCGTTGGTGTTCTGGATGGTGGCGACTTCCATCGGCACCGCGTTGGAGCCGACGCCCATCGAGATGGCCAGCGGCATCGGCGACAGGAAGTGGGTGGCGTCGTATTCCTTGTTGAGCATCTTGTCGCGGATCAGCGCCCAGCCGGCCGTCTTGACCACGTCCACGTTCAGGCCCTGCTGCTTATAGAAACCCAGGGGGTGGGCCATGATCAGCGGGGTAGCGCAGGTGATCGGGATGAAGCCGATCTTCAGGTCCTTCTTCTCGAGCAGACCCTTGTCCTGCGCCATGGCCTGCAGGGCGCCCAGCGGCAGCAGCGAGGCGATCGCGGCGCGGGCGGTGTTGGCACCGACCGCCTGCAGGAAACGGCGGCGCACGCCGTCCTGGGGGAACAGCGCCTTCACCATCGCCGCCTCGATCTTGTCGTTGGACAGCGCTTCGGCAGAAGCGTGCTCGGTGGGGGCGTGGTCGCCGCCGCAGCCGCAACGCAGCATCAGCGGACGGTCGGCGTCGTAGGCGGCGGGCATCGAATGGAGGGTCGGCAGGCGGGACATGGTGCGGCTCCTGGATAAGTTGCCGTCACCCTTGCAACCACCGCGCCCGGGGCATGCCAGCCGACCGGTTTGCCTGCCTGTCGCGGCGGATAAATCGACGCGACGTAGTGCCAGCCCTACATGCTGGCGGACGAATCAGCCGGCCGCGCCGTCCCGGCCCTGCCTTTCGGCGTACAGCGCCAGTTCCACGTCGTTCTTGGTGCCCGTCTTTTCCAGGATGCGTGCCCGGTAGGTGCTGACCGTGTTGGGCGCCAGGCCCAGCTGCGCACCAATCTCGCTCACCGTGCGCCCGGTGGTGAGCAGCCGGAACACCTGGTGCTCGCGGTGCGACAGCGCCTCGGTGGCAGAACCCCTGCCGACGGCCGTCGCCAGCGCCTCAGCGGTGGCGGGGGTGACATACACCCCGCCGGCCGCCGCCTTGCGCACCGCCGCCACCATGGCGTCCGGGTCGGCGCTCTTGTTGAGGTAGCCGGCGGCGCCGAGGCGGATGCAGCGGACCGCGTACTGGTTCTCCGGATAGGTGGACAGCATCAGCACCGGCAGGGTCGGCCAGTCGCGGCGCAACTGCTGCAGCACGTCGAGGCCGTCGCGCTCGGGCAGGGCGATGTCGAGCAGCACCACGTCGAGGCCGGCCGTGCCCCGGCGCGCGGCCACCTCGTCGATCACCTGCGGGCCGGTCTGTGCCTCGGCCATGACATGGATTTCGGGCGTGCCGTTGGACGGGTCGCGCAGCATCTGCTTGATGCCTTCGCGGACGATGCGGTGGTCGTCGCCGATAAGGACACGCAGGGCGTGCGGCAAGCTGGACATGGCGGAACTTTCAGGGGTCGGTCAAGGGCAGGCGCAGGCAGAAGGTGCAGCCCTGCCCCGGCCGGCTGGAGACGTCGAGGGTGCCGCCGAAATGCCGGGCGCGCTCGCGCATGCCGCGCACTCCGTAGGCGGTGGGGGCGCCGAAGACCTGGTGGGCGGCGCCCACGCCGTTGTCGCGCACGTCGAGCTGCAGCAGCGAGCCGGAGGCCAGGATGCGCACGGTGACGCGGTCGGCCCGCGAGTGGCGGGCCACGTTGGACAGCATCTCCTGGAAGATGCGGAAGACCGCCGTGGCGGCCGGGCCGGCGGGCTCTGAGGCGGCGCTCGCCTGCATGTCCCAGTCCAGCGCCAGTTCGGCCTTGGCGGCGAAATCGTGCGCCTGCCATTCGAGCGCCGCCCACAGGCCCTGGTGGTCGAGGATGCTGGGCCGCAGGTCGGTGATGATGCGGCCGACATCGTCCACCGCGCGCTCGATCAGGCCGCTCATGCCCTGGCATTTGCAGCGCATCGACAGGCGCATGTCCTGCGCGGCTTCGGGGCTGCGGTCCAACTGTTCCGACAGGCGCCTGTCGAGCCAGTTGACCTCCATCTTCAGGGCCACCAGCAGGCTGCCCAGCTCGTCGTGGATTTCGCGGGCGATGCGGGTGCGCTCTTCCTCGCGCACCGAATCGGTCCAGGCCGACAGCGCGCGCAGCTGCTCCAGCGCGGCGGTGAGTTCGGCGGTGCGCTCCGCCACGCGTTGCTCCAGCACGTTGCGCGACTGGCGCAGCGCCTGGTCGGCGCGGCGGCGCTCGGTGATGTCGACGAAGGTGATGACCGCGCCGCGCACCTTGGCGCCCTCCAGGATCGGGTGGCTCGAATATTCCACCGGCAGCGCCGATCCGTCGCGCCGCCAGAAGACTTCGGAGTCGATTCGGCAGGGCTGGCCGCGCCGGAAGGCCCGGAAGATGGGGCAGGCGCTGTCGGGGTAGGCGGAGCCGTCCTGGTAGCTGTGGTGGGTCAGCTCGTGCATGTTGCGGCCCAGCACTTCGGCAGCGTCGTAGCCCAGCATTTCGGCGCCGGCCCGGTTGATGAAGACGCAGTGGCCGTCCAGGCCGATGCCGAAGATGCCTTCGCCGGTGGACTCGAGCAGCAGGCCCAGGCGCCCGGTCCAGGCGGTCGATTCGGTTTCGGCGGAGGCGGCTCGGGGCATGGCGACAGGGCAAGCAAGGCACATGCCGCGCTGCGCTCCGGCATCGAGATCTCAGTAGGGCGGCGCCTTGCGGGCCTTCTGGCCACGTGCGGCTTCGGTCCACCAGGCCAGGTCGTCGGCGAACTTGCCGAAGGACTTGTCGAGCGACTCGCCCGGCTTGCCGGTGGGCGTGCCTCTTTCGTCCAGCGTCTGCCCGATGGGGCCGACCGCCAGCGTGCTGGAGATCGGCACCATGCCCATCTCGGACAGGATGCCGTGCCAGGCCACGCCCGCGCGCACGCCGGAAAAGCGGCCCGCCGAGTAGCTGGCGATGGCGGCCGGGCGCCAGAACCACTCTTCGAGGAAATGGTCGGTGAGGTTTTTCAGGCCGGGCTGCGGTCCCCAGTTGTATTCGCCGGTGACGAAGACGAACGCGTCGGCCGCTCGGATCTTGCCGGCCAGCGCTTCCATGGCGGCCGGCGCCTCGCCTTTCGGATATTCCTTGTACATGCGGTCGAGCATGGGCAGGTCGACCGCCTTGGCGTCGATCAGCTCGGGCTCGGCGCCGCGCTCGCGCAGCTTGTTCACCAGATAGTCCGCGAGCCGGATGCCCATGCGGTCGGATCGGTAGGAACCGTAGAAAACGAGAATCTTGTCGGCCATGTCTGCTCCCTGAAAAATGGACGCGCAAAGCCTAGCGCGCATGCGGCACGCCGGTGTTACCGCCTAAGGCGATCGTCGTCGGACATCGCCGGGGACCAGCCGGATCGGCGCGCCGCACGCCGCAAACGCGGCCGGCCGGTAAAATCCGCCGGCTTCACTTCTCTTCAGCCTCTGGATGAACACCATGACCCGCTGGACCGCCGCTGCACCTGCCCTGGCGCGCGCTTCCCATCCGACCCGCCCTCCGCTTCTCGGCATGCTGCTGGCAGCCGCGCTGTGCGCCATCGCCCCGGCGGCCCACGCCGATCAGATCCGCGCCTTCCCCGACGCCGCCCTGCGCGGCCGGCTCGAAGTGGTGTTGCCGCCCGCGGTGCAACTCGACGGCAAGCCGGACCAGCTGTCCATGGGCGCGCGCATCCGCGACACCCGCAACCTGTTCGTCACCTCCGGCACGCTGGCGACCGGCCGGCCCTACCTGGTGAACTACACGCGCAACCACGAAGGCCAGATCAGCGAGGTGTGGATCCTCACCGCCGAAGAAGCCGCCCTGCCGCGCCCCGGCGCCGGCTCGCCGGGCTGGTTCGGCCGGATGTTCAGCTTCTGAACCCGGCACCGCCGCTTTCTCTCTCTCCCCGATAAAACAAGCCCGGCGCACCACCGCGCCGCGCCTCACGCACCAGGACCCGCCCCATGGCCTCCAAAAAAGTATTCATCAAGACCTTCGGCTGCCAGATGAACGAGTACGACTCGGACAAGATGGCCGACGTGCTGGGCGCCGCCCAGGGCTACGAGCCCACCCAGGACATGGAGCAGGCCGACCTGATCCTGTTCAACACCTGCTCGGTGCGCGAGAAGGCGCAGGAGAAGGTGTTCAGCGACCTCGGCCGGGTCAAGCACCTGAAGGCGCGCGGCGTCAAGATCGGTGTCGGCGGCTGCGTGGCCAGCCAGGAAGGCGCGGCCATCATCGCCCGCGCGCCCTACGTGGACGTGGTGTTCGGCCCGCAGACCCTGCACCGCCTGCCCGAGATGCTGGCCGCCCGCGACCGCCTCGACCGGCCGCAGGTCGATATCAGCTTTCCGGAGATCGAGAAGTTCGACCACCTGCCGCCGGCCAAGATAGAGGGCGCGACCGCTTTCGTATCGATCATGGAAGGCTGCTCCAAATACTGCAGCTATTGCGTGGTGCCCTACACCCGGGGCGAGGAAGTCAGCCGCCCGCTGGACGACGTGCTGGTCGAGGTGGCGGGCCTGGCCGACCAGGGCGTGCGCGAGATCACCCTGCTGGGCCAGAACGTCAACGCCTACCGGGGCGCCATGGGCGACACCGCCGAAATCGCCGACTTCGCACTGCTGCTCGAATACATCGCCGAGATTCCGGGCATCGCCCGGCTGCGCTACACCACCAGCCATCCCAACGAGTTCACGCCCCGGCTGATCCAGGCCTACGAGAAGCTGCCGCAGCTGGTGAGCCACCTGCACCTGCCGGTGCAGCACGGCAGCGACCGCATCCTGATGGCCATGAAGCGCGGCTACACCGCCATGGAATACAAGAGCACGGTGCGCAAGCTGCGGGCGGTGCGGCCCCAGCTGTCGATGAGCAGCGACTTCATCGTCGGCTTTCCCGGCGAGACGGAAGAAGACTTCCAGAAGATGATGAAGCTGATCCGCGACGTGCATTTCGACAACAGCTTCTCCTTCATCTTCAGCCCGCGTCCCGGCACGCCGGCGGCCAACCTGGCCTGCGACACGCCGCAGTCCGAAAAACTGCGCCGACTGCAGGAGCTGCAGGCCGTGATCGACGCCAATACCCATGCGATCAGCGCCAGCCGCGTCGGCACGGTGCAGCGCATCCTGGTCGAGGGGCCGAGCAAGAAATCGACACCCGAGGCGCCTGAATTCATGGGCCGCACCGAATGCAACCGGGTGGTCAATTTCAAGGGTCCGGCGCGCCTGGTCGGCCAGATGGTCGACGTGCGGGTCACCGAGCAGCTGGGCTATTCGCTGCGCGGCGAGGTCCTCACCAGCGAAGCCGTCGCGGCATGACGGCCGAGGCAGTTTCCGCTCCCGCCACCGACCCCCGCGAGCCGCGCCGGCTGTTGCTGCGGGGCTCTTTCCAGCAGATGCTGCTGCTGGCGTTCTTGCTGATCGCCGCACTGCTGGGCGGCATCTCGCTGCGCGCGGTGTTCACCTTCGACGGCCTGATGGGCCAGAGTCGTGGTTTCGCGGCGCGGGCGCTGCAGCTCAACGCCGCCGTCCAGGGCCTGGGCGACCGCAGCGCCACCATGGAACGCGCCGGCCGGCAGTCGCTCATCCTGAACGACGCCATGCTGCGCAAGCGCTTCGACGAGGCCGCGCGCGAGGCCGAAAAGATGCTCGACGAGCTGGTGCCCGGCGACGTCCCGCGCGAGGTCGCCGCGCGCTGGCGCGCCGAGCTGGACGACATCACCGCCCTGTTCGCCGGCCCGCCCGAGACCGCCCTGGACCGCGAACGCGCCATGGCCGGCCAGTTTCGCGAATTGGAGCGCATGACCGCGGCCGTCGCGCAGGAAGTCCAGCGTGCCATCGAGGAGCGCAACCGCGCCATGGCCACCGAACTGGACGACAGCCGCGCGCGGCTGACCCGCCTGGTGATGGGCACCATCGGCCTGGCGGTGCTGCTGGCCATCGCGCTCGGCGTGTGGCTGGGGCGGCCCTTCAAGCGGCTGGAGCGGGCCATCGTCGGGCTGGGCGAGAACCGGCTCGAAGTGCCGATCGACATCCGCGGCCCGGCCGACGTGCGTCGGGTCGGCCAGCAGCTCGAATGGCTGCGGCTGCGGCTGACCGAGCTGGACGCCGACAAGGCGCGCTTCCTCCGCCACATCTCGCACGAGCTGAAGACGCCGCTGGCCTCGATGCGCGAAGGCGTGTCGCTGCTCGAGGACGGCGTCACCGGCGAGCTCAACGAGAACCAGCGCGAGGTGGCGCGCATCCTGCAGCAGAACACCGCCGTTCTGCAGAGCCAGATCGAGGCGCTGCTGAGCTTCAACGCCGCGGCCTTCGAGGCGCGCCAGCTCAAGCGGCAGAAGGTCGATCTGCTGCAGCTGCTCGAAGACCAGGTCGACGGCCAGCGCCTGCAGTGGCAGTCGCGCGGCCTGAGCGTGACGGTGGCGGGCACGCCCCAGTTCGCCCAGGTGGACCCCGACAAGATGGGCACGGCGCTGGCCAACCTGCTGTCCAACGCCATCCGTTTCTCGCCGCGCAACGGCCGCATCCGGCTGACGCTGGAGCGGGTCGACAAACGCCTGCGCATCGAGATCCAGGACGACGGCCCCGGCGTGGCCGAAGGCGATCGCGCCCGCATCTTCGAGCCCTTTTATCGCGGCCAGGTGCAGCCCAAGGACGCGGCGCGCGGCAGCGGCGTCGGGCTGTCCATCGTCCACGAATACATTGCCGCCCATGGCGGCCAGATCGCGCTGCTGACCGACACCGGCGGCGCCCATTTCCGCGTCGAATTGCCTCATGCCCTTTAGTTCTCTTCGCCCCTTTCGCGGCGCTCGTATCGCATGCCCGCCACGCCCGTCCGGACTGGCCTGCGCCGGCCTGGCGCTGCTGATCGCAGGTTGTGCCACGCCCCCACCGCCGCCGCCCCCGCCGCCGCCTGCGCCGGTCATGTGCGAGCGCCCGCCCGTGGAAGAAAGCCTGACCGCGCAGACGGAACCGGCACCTGCGCGCAGCGACAGCCGCAGCACGCCGGCGCGCGCCCAGAGCGAGGGCAACATCGCGCTGCTCAACTACGCAGACCGGGTGCGCACCCTGGCCACCGGCGAACTCAACGCCGAAATCGCCAGGCTGAGCGATACCCCGGATGCCCAGCGCGGCCCCTTCGGCGACCTGCAGCTGGCGGTGGCCCTGGGCCAGACACGCCAGCCGCAAGACCTGCAACGCGCCATGACGGTGCTGCAGCGGGTCGGCGCAGGTACCAGCGAGGAAGCGCGCCGCCTGCAGCCGATGGCGCGGCTGGTGGCGGCCCGCTATGCCGAACAGCGCCGGGTCGAGGATCTGCTGGAAAAGCAGAACCAGGCGATGCGCGACAGCCAGCGCAAGCTGGACCAGATCAACGAACGGCTGGAAGCCGTGCGCGCCATCGAACGCAGCCTGACGCGCCCGGGCGCCAACGGCGCGCCTCCGGCGGCACGCCCATGAAGGCGAAAGGCCGGACCCCATGAGCAAAGGCGCCCCGATCCTGGTGGTGGACGACGACGCCGACATGCTGCGGCTGCTGTCCATGCGGCTGACGGCCGCCGGCTACAAGGTCACCGCCGTCGGCTCCGCCGAGTCGGCGTTGAACCAGCTCGAGATGTCGCTGCCGCAACTGGTGCTGTCGGACGTGCAGCTGCCCGGCAAGGACGGCCTGCAGCTGTTCGACAACGTGCGGGCCAAGCATCCGTCGCTGCCGGTGATCCTGCTGACCGCCCACGGCACCATTCCGGACGCGGTCGAGGCCACGGCGCGCGGCGTGTTCACCTATCTCACCAAGCCTTTCGACGGCAAGGAACTGCTGGACAAGATCGGCCAGGCGCTGGCGCTGAGCGCACCGCAGGCGGCCGAGGAAACCTTCGACGAGTCGTGGCGAGCCGAAATCGTCAGCCGCTCGCCGCGCATGGCCGAGGTGCTGGCCGAGGCGCGGATGATCGCGCTGTCGGATGCGTCGGTGCTTCTGCGCGGCGACAGCGGCGCCGGCAAGGAGCTGCTGGCGCGCGCCATCCATCGCGCCAGTCCAAGGGCCAGGAAGCCGTTCGTCGCGGTGAATTGCGGCGCCATCCCGGAGAACCTGCTCGAATCCGAGCTGTTCGGCCACATGAAGGGCGCCTTCACCGACGCCCACGCCAACCACAAGGGCCTGTTCCAGCAGGCCGACGGCGGCACCCTCCTGCTCGACGAGATCGGCGACATGCCGCCGGCCCTGCAGGTCAAGCTGCTGCGGGTGCTGCAGGAGCGCGCGGTGCGGCCGCTGGGCTCCAGCGCGTCGATTCCGGTGGATGTGCGCATCATCTCGGCCACCCACCGCGACCTGGATGCGGCCATGCGCAACAACCAGTTCCGGGAAGATCTGTACTACCGGTTGAACGTGGTCACGCTGACGCTGCCGACGCTGGGCGAGCGACGCGAGGACGTGCCCTTGCTGGCCAACTACTTCCTGCACAAGCTGGGCAAGAAATACGGCAAGCGCCTGTCGGGTTTCGCGCCCGAGGCGCTGAAGGCGCTGACCACCGCGTCGTGGCCCGGCAATGTGCGGCAGCTCTACAACGTGGTCGAGCAGGTCTGTGCGCTGTCGACCACGCCGCTGGTGCCGCTGGCGCTGGTACAGCGGGCGCTGCGTACGCCGTCGGTCGAGGTGTTGAGCTACGCGGATGCCAAGACCAAGTTCGAGCGCGATTACCTGGTGGGTTTGCTGAAATTGACGGACGGTAACGTGGCGGACGCATCGCGGCTCGCGGATCGCAACCGCACCGAGTTCTATAGGCTCCTGCAGAAGCACGCACTGACTCCCGGTCACTTCAAGGCCGACTCCGTCCCGGAAGGCGGGACAGGCGTCGCCGAGTAACGACAAGGCTAAGTTGTTGATTCATATGGAATCGGCTGAAGACGCACCCTGGCTTGTCGGGGTTTGGCGACAAAAACAGGGGTTTTCCAGGAGTCTGCAGCGGATATTCGGAGAATAAACATCCGCAATCATTCGCAAGTCTTTGATATGAAATGATTTTTTAGAGTTGGCACGGGCATTGCAGTAATGTTCCCATGCGAATCCTAAACACCACCTCCCTCCGGTCCCGTACCACCCGCAGTGCGCTGCGCGAGGAACGTCACCCGAACGCGGTCACCGCGCCTCCGGTGAACCGTGGCTCCATGGCGCCCCTGCCATGGCGCGGTTTCTGGAACAGCATCGGCACCGGCCTGCTGATGGCGGTCACCGGCCGTCGCGGCCCAAAGACGCCCTTGCAGGCCGAACAAAAATCGCCGGAAGCCTGGCAGCGTGCAGCGAGTACGCGCCGCATGGTTTTCCTGCTGCTGACCATCCTGACCGCCGGTACCGCAACCGTGCTGTTCGCAGGTGTCCAGCCCCAATACGACAGCGCCTGGCTCCAATACGGCCAGATCGCCCTGTTCGCGGTTCTTTCGACCTGGGTCGTGACCGGCTTCACCACTGCGCTGATGGGCTTCTGGGTTTCGTTGCGCGGTGACGCGCACACCCTGTCGTCCAAGGAAGTGCGCGACCACGCCATGAACCCGGACGCCCGCACCGCGATCATCATGCCGATCTGCAACGAAGACGTCTCGACCGTCTTTGCCGGCCTGCGCGCCACCTGCGAATCGGTTGCCGCGACCGGCAATGCCAAGGTGTTCGACGTGTTCGTGCTGTCCGACAGCAACAACGCCGAAACCATCAAGGCCGAACGTGCTGCCTGGGAAGACCTGCGCGCCGCCCTGGCCCAGAGCCCGGAGCAGCCACAGATCGAGGTGTATTACCGCCTGCGCACCCGCCGTACCCATCGCAAGGCCGGAAACGTGGCCGACTTCTGCCGCCGCTGGGGCAAGGACTACAAATACATGGTCGTCCTGGACGCCGACAGCGTGATGAGCGGCGATTGCCTCTCCACCCTGGTCAAGCTGATGGAAGTCCATCCCAAGGCCGGCATCATCCAGACGGCGACCCAGTCGATCGGCCATGCCACCCTGCACGCCCGTTCGCAGCAGTTCGCCTCCCGCATGACCGGCCGCCTGTTCACGCTGGGCATGCAGTTCTGGCAGCTGGGCGAGTCGCACTACTGGGGCCACAACGCCATCCTGCGCGTCGAGCCTTTCATGAAGCATTGCGCGCTGGCGCCCATCGAAGGCACCGGCGGCATGTCGGGCGGCATCATGTCGCACGACTTCGTCGAAGCTGCGCTGATGCGCCGTGCCGGCTACCAGGTGTGGCTGGTCTCCGACCTGGCCGGCAGCTACGAACAACAACCGCCGGACCTGCTGAGCGAACTGCAGCGTGACCGCCGCTGGTGCCAGGGCAACATGCAGAACTTCCGCCTCATCGCCGAGCCGGGCCTGCATCGCGTGCACCGCGCCATGTTCATGACCGGCGCCCTGTCCTATGTTTCCGCCCCGCTGTGGCTGGCCTTCATGACCCTGGGCACCGCCCTGTGGTTGTCGGGTAGCCGCCTGGTGCAGAACTTCAACGTGCTGCCGGGTGAGCTGATGGGCCTGTGGGCGTTCACCGTGTCGGTGCTGTTTCTGCCGCGTGTCCTGGGCATCGCCTCGGTGCTGATCAAGGGCGAACAACGCATGTTCGGCGGCACCTGGGGCCTGCTGAAGAGCTCGGCGCTGGAAAGCGTGCTGGCCATCCTGCAATCGCCGGTCCGCATGCTGGCCCACTCGCTGTTCGTCGTGACCGCCCTGACCGGCATCAAGCTGGACTGGAAGTCGCCTCCCCGCGAAGCCAACGGCCTGGGTTGGAAGGTTTCCGCCGCCAGCCTGGCGCCGATGGGTGTCGTGGTGGCCCTGCTGGCCATCGGCATCGCTGCCATCGACGCCAGCGCCCTGGTCTGGCTGCTGCCGGTGGGCCTGCCGCTGCTGCTGGCCATCCCGGTCAGCGTGTACACCAGCCATGTGGAGCTGGGCAGCGCGATGCGCGGCCGCGGTTTCCTGCTGATTCCGGAAGAGCGCTGGTCGCCTTCGGTGCTGCGCCGCGCACGGCTGCACGCCAACCGCCTGGCCCGCCCGCGCATCGTGGCTCCGGCCGCAGCGGCCGCCTGATACGCAGACAGGATTCGCAAAAACAAAAAAACCGGCAGCGATGCCGGTTTTTTTATGGGCGCTCGAGAAGCGCCGGAATCGAGACGGACCGGGTCAGAACGGCCGCTTGCCGCCGCCCATTCCGGGCAGACCCGGCATGCCGCCCATGCCCTTCATGCCGCCCATGCGTTTCATCATCTTCATCAGGCCGCCGCCCTTCATCTTCTTCATCATGGTCTGCATCTGGCCGAATTCGTTGAGCAGCCGGTTGACGTCCTGCACCTGAACGCCGGCACCCGCAGCGATGCGGCGCTTGCGCGTCGCCTTGATCAGCTCGGGCTTGCGGCGCTCCAGCGGCGTCATGCTGCAGATGATGCCCTCCTTGCGGCGAACCTCGCGCTCGGCCTTGTCCATGTCGACCGCCCCCGCCTTGACCGTGAGTTCGCTGGGCATCTTGTCCATCAGGCTGCCCAGGCCGCCCATCTGCTTCATCTGGCGCAACTGACCCAGGAAGTCTTCGAGGTCGAAGCCGTCCCCGCTCTTGACCTTCGCGGCCAGCTTCTGTGCGGCCTCCATGTCGACCCCGGAGGTGACCTGCTCGACCAGCGCCACGATATCGCCCATGCCGAGCACGCGGCCGGCATGACGTTCGGCGTCGAAAACCTCCAGGCCGTCGATTTTTTCGGATACGCCGGCGAACTTGATCGGTGCGCCGGTGATCTGCCGCACCGACAGCGCGGCGCCACCGCGCGAGTCGCCGTCGAGTTTGGTCAGCACGATGCCGGTCAGCGGCACCGCTTCCTTGAAAGCCTTGGCGGTATTGATCGCGTCCTGGCCCTGCATGGCGTCGACGACGAACAAGGTCTCGATCGGATTCAGTTCGGCGTGCAGTTCCTTGATTTCGCGCATCAGCGCTTCGTCGATCGCAAGGCGGCCGGCGGTGTCGACCAGCAGCACGTCGAAATAATGCCGACGGGCGTGGTCGATGGCGGCCCGGGCGATGTCCAGCGGCTTCTGGTCGGGCGTGCTGGGGAACCACTCGGCACCGGCCTGGGCAGTGACCGTCTTGAGCTGCTCGATGGCGGCCGGCCGGTAGACGTCGCCCGACACCGTCAGCACCTTCTTCTTGCGCTTCTCGATCAGGTGCTTGGCGAGCTTGGCGGTGGTCGTCGTCTTGCCGGCGCCCTGCAGGCCGGCCATGAGGATGACGGCTGGAGGCTGCGCGTTGAGGTTGAGATCGGAGACGCCTTCGCCCATGGTGGCGGCGAGCTCGCGGCTGACGATGCCGACCAGCGCCTGCCCGGGCTTGAGCGAGCCGAGCACTTCGGCACCCAGCGCCTTTTCCTTGACGCGGGCGATGAAGTCGCGCACCACCGGCAGGGCCACGTCGGCTTCGAGCAGCGCCATGCGCACCTCTCGCAGCATGTCCTGTACGTTGGATTCGGTGATGCGCGCCTGTCCGCGCATTTCCTTGACGAGTCGGGAGAGCTTTTCGGTAAGTGCGGAGGCCATGGGGATCGGGTAAGAGAACGCGGCCGAAGGGCCGGTACGGGGAAGGCGGATGGTCCGATTCGGGCGGCAAAGCCCACTACACTCGGACGCCATGATTCTAGCGAGTGCGTCTTCAGCGGGGGGGGCGGTGCTGGCACTGGGCCTGGCGACTGCCGGCGCCTATGCCGTGCCGGCGGTTTTCGCTCGCCGAATCGCGGACGGACCCGCCCGCGGCGCCCTGATCGCGGCATGGCTGCTCCATGCGCTGATGCTGGCGCTGACACTCCTGGCCGAGCCGGCGCGCTTCGGCTTCGGCCCGGCACTGTCGGTTACCGCCTGGCTGGTCCTGACCGTCTACGCCGTCGAAAGCCGCATGTTCCCGGCCCTGCGCGCCCGCTGGGCGCTGTCGGGCCTGGGTGCCGTGGCGGTGCTGCTCGCGCTGGTGTTTCCGGGAAGTCCTTTGCATGTCAGCGGCAGCGCGACGCTTTTCGCGCTGCACCTCGCGTTGGGAATCGCCTCCTACGGGCTTTTTGCCGCCGCGCTGGTGCACGCCTGGCTCATGACCCGCACCGAGCGCCAAATGCGCCAGGCCGCCGATGCGCAGAGCGGCATGCCCCTGCTGACCCTGGAGCGGCTGACTTTCCGCTTCGTCACCGCCGGCTTCGTCCTGCTGACCGCTACCCTGCTGGCCGGCATCTTCTTCAGCGAACACATCTACGGCCGCGGCTGGCGCTGGGACCACAAGTCGATCTTCTCGCTGCTGTCCTGGGCGACCTTCCTGGTGTTGCTCCTCGGCAGAGCCCGCTTCGGCTGGCGCGGCCGCAGCGCCCTGCGCTGGCTGTACGCGGGTTCGGCCCTGCTGTTGCTGGCTTATGTCGGCTCGCGCTTCGTGCTCGAAGTCGTGCTCGAGCGGGTGCCCACATGAAGCTGCTGGTGATATTGGCGGCGGTCGCCTTGCTGGTCTGGCTGCTGGGCGGCAAGCGCCGCGCGGCGGTGCAGCACCAGAAAAAGTCCGCGCCCCGGGTTGCAGGGCCCGAGGAAATGGTGCGTTGCGCCGCTTGCGGCCTGCACCTTCCGGCCGTGGATGCGCTCGAGGGCCGCGACGGCCGCGTGTTCTGCAGCGAAGAGCACCGGCGCGATGCCGAATAGGCCCGGCGCCATGTCCTCCCTGCCCCCGCCCTGGTACGAGCCGCCCGAGCGCGCCGGCATGCGCATCTGGAACGGCTTCGCGACCGCGCGGGTGATGGTCGCGCTGGCCGTGCTGCTGCTGCAGGGCCTCGTCTACCTGCTGGGCCAGGAGTTTCACGGCACCTTCCTCGCGCTGTGCCTGACCTATCTCGCTGCCACCATCTTCGTGCGCCTGGCCCTTCGGCCGGACGCCGACGAGGCCCCGCTCGGAAGGCTCTGGCTACCCACCATCGGCGCCGACCTGATCGCCTTCTCGGCCATGCAACTGCTGCAGCCGGGCGGCATGAACTACAGCCCCCTGCTCGGCCTGCCGGTGCTGATGGCGGCGGTTTTGGGGTCGCGCCGCACCGCGCTGGCGACCACCTCGGCGGTCGCGCTGCTGCTGCTCGCCGAGGCCTGCCTCGCCTGGCTCGATTCCAGCATGCTGCACGCCTCGCAATTCGCCCAGGCCGGACTCACCGGCATCGGTTATTTCCTGGTGACCTTCCTGGTCCATCCGGTGGCGGCCCGCCTGGCGCGCGAGGAAGAGCTGGCCCGGGACAGCCAGCAGTCGGCCCTGGTGCAGACCGAAGTCAACGAGCTGGTCATCGCATCGCTGACCGAGGGCATCCTGGTGATCGACGACATGGCCAATGTACGCGCCGCCAACCCGGCCGCCACCAATCTGCTGGACCAGACCGTCAAGGTGCAGCCGCCTTTCTCTCTCGGCGGCTCGCCTGCATGGCAGCCGCTGGCCGAACTGGCGCGCCGCACTTTTGCCCAGGGCGACACCGGCGAGGCGCTGTCGGCCGACGTGGCCCTGCAATACGAGGGCAGCGGCCCGCGCCGCTTGCGGCTGCGCACCCGCCTGACACCGCCGCGAGACGGCAGCGCCACCCAGCTGTGCGTGATGTTCATGGAAGACCAGCGCGAGAGCGAAGCCCGCTTGCGCACCGAGAAGCTCGCGGCCATGGGCCGCATGTCGGCCGCCGTGGCCCACGAGATCCGCAACCCGCTGGCGGCCATCGTGCAGGCCAACCAGCTATTGGACGAAGAGCTCGAGGACGTCTCCCACAAGCGCCTCGCGCAGATGGTCCGGCAGAACGCCCAGCGCCTGGCGCGCATCGCCGAAGAGGTGCTCGACGTCTCCCGCGCGCAGCAGCAGTTTCATTTCGATGCCGCCACGCTGGAACTCGACGAGACCGCCGGCGCCATCTGCATCGACTGGCATGTGCATGCCGGCAAGGGCTGCGGGCTGCAGTTCATCCCCGGCGCGGCGCGGCTGGCGGTCGAATTCGACGCCGACCACCTGCGGCGCATCCTCATCAACCTTCTCGACAACGCGCTGCGCTACATCACCAGCCACGAAGACGCGCTGCAGGTGCGCACCTGGACGGCGGGCAACCAGGTGCTGATGGAGGTATGGAGCGACGGCCCGCCGCTGGAGCCGACCGTGGCGGAGCGCCTTTTCGAGCCCTTCTTCTCGTCGGAGAGCCGCTCGAGCGGCCTGGGGCTGTACATCTGCCGCGAACTCTGCGATCGGCACGGCGCCGCCATCGGATACCGGCGCTTCGACCGGCCCACCAGTCGCGGCGTGCTGCCGGGCAATGCCTTCACCGTCGCATTTCGCCCGGCCGCGACCGTCTCGGCCACGCTGCCTTTTGACACAATAGCGCCGTGACAGCCCTACAGCGCGCCGCCAATGCCGACACGACGATCCTCGTCATAGACGACGAGCCCGATCTGCGCACGCTCTATGAGCTGACGCTGCTGCGCGAGGGCTACCGGGTGGCTTCCGCCGCCACGGTGGCACAGGCGCACGACCTGCTGCAGCAGCGGCGTTATGGCGCGGTGATCACCGACATGCGCCTGCCGGACGGCTCCGGCCTCGAAATCCTGCAACTGCTGCGCACCAGCGGACGCCCCGAGCGCTGCGTCGTCATGACGGCGTTCGGCTCGGCCGAAAACGCCGTCGAGGCACTCAAGGCCGGCGCCTTCGACTACCTCACCAAGCCCGTCGACCTGAAGCAGTTCCGCAGTGTCGTGGCCGCCGCCGTGCAGACAGGCGCCGCGCCGCCCGTGCCGGCGGCATCCGCCGCCGTGGCCCGCGCACCCGCTGCCGGTGCGCCGACCGCCGGCGTCACCGCCGTGCCGGCCGCGGATACGGCCGGCGCCGGCGCGGTGTCGCCGGTCGCCTCCAACGCCGCGCTGGCGCGGATGGTCGGCGACTCCGCGGCCATGCGGGCGGTGCGGCAGCGCATCGCCAAGGTGGCGCGCACCATGGCGCCGGTGCTGATCCGCGGCGAATCCGGCACCGGCAAGGAACTGGTCGCCCGCGCGCTGCACGCCAGCAGCCACCGCGCCGCCGGGCCGATGGTGGCCGTCAATTGCAGCGCCATTCCGGAAAACCTGCTCGAGAGCGAATTCTTCGGTGCCCGCAAAGGCGCCTACACCGGCGCTTCGGCCGACCGCGAAGGCTACTTCCAGGCGGCGCGCGGGGGCACCCTGTTTCTCGACGAGATCGGCGACCTGCCGCTGGCCATGCAGTCCAAGCTGTTGCGCGCCATCCAGGAACGCAGCGTGCGTCCGGTGGGATCGGCCCAGGAAGACCTGATCGACGTGCGCATCGTCAGCGCCACCCACAAGGACCTGGCGGCCGACGTCAAGGCCGGCAACTTCCGCCAGGACCTGTATTACCGCCTGAACGTGATCGAGGTGCTGGTGCCGCCGCTGCGCGAGCGCCGCGAAGACCTGCCGCAACTCTGCGCGGCGCTGCTCGAACGCATCTCCCGCGAATCCGGCCTGCCCACGCCCCACCTGGCGCCCGAAGCGCTGGACCGGCTGCGCTCCCTGCCGCTCGCGGGCAACGTGCGGGAGCTGGAAAACCTGCTGCACCGCGCGGTCGCCCTGAGCGAAGGCGACATGCTGCAATTCGAGGGGGACGACGAGGCGGACAGCACCGGCGACGACGAACTGGAACCCACCGAAGCCGAGATCGCCGCTGCTGCAGGCCTGCCGCCACCGCCGGCCGGCACGACCGCTGCGGTGCCCATGCCCGACGACCTGCAGGCCTACCTGGATGCGCGCGAGCGCGAAATCCTGGTGCAGGCGCTCACCGAGAACCGCTTCAACCGCACCGCCGCCGCCGCGCAGCTGGGCATCAGCCTGCGCCAGATCCGTTACCGCATCGCGCGCCTCGGCATCGCCGGTCCGCGCGACGGCCAGGAAAGCCAGTACGCCGCGGAAACCGACGGTGGCCCCGAAGACTGAGGCGCTCGCCGCCTGGAGCGGTGGCTGGCTGGGCAGCGCGCGGCACTGCCCTTCGCCCAATTTCGACCCGCGGCCGGCCGGCGCACTGATCGACCTGGTCGTGATCCATTCCATCAGCCTGCCGCCGGGCGAGTACGGCGGGCCCGAGGTGTTCGAGCTTTTCACCAACCGGCTCGACTGGGACCGCCATCCTTATTTCGACACCATCCGCGGCCTGGAAGTGTCGAGCCACTTCTACATCCGCCGGGACGGGACGCTGTGGCAGTTCGTCGATTGCGACGTCCGCGCCTGGCACGCCGGCCGGTCGTCCTGGCGCGGACGCGACAACTGCAACGACGACTCGGTCGGCATCGAACTCGAAGGGTTGGAAGGCGACGAATTCGAGCCCGCGCAATACCAAACCCTGGCCGGGGTCTGCGCGGCCCTGGCCGAACGGTATCCGGTGGCATACGTGGCAGGCCATTCCGATATCGCGCCGGGGCGCAAGAACGACCCGGGAACCGGATTCCATTGGGCGCGACTCCGCAGCGAACTCGGCTGGCCGAGCGAGCGGTTTCCTCGGCCCCTAAACGAAACCGCTGGAAAAGCCTAAGACTTTTTATTTTTTGTCGCGTCGCGATCGGTGGCTGACCGGCCACTGTCCCGCGAGGCCGCACCAGTCCTCGCTTTGCGGACATGTGCCAAAACGTTAGGCAGCAACGACTATCGTGCGCCGGCCGTACGGCCTTGCGAAGCACAACGGGCAGTGTCTAAAATCGCCCCAGCCCCTACATATAGGGGTTCGCCACGCCGCCGAAGGGCCCGCCAGTGCATCGCCGCTGCCGCCCGCGCCTCTGCATTCGCTGCAGACATGGCCCCGCATCTCGACACAGGAACATTCAATGCAAACCGCCAGCAGCACGTCGCACACGTCCGCCGAAAACCTCTCGCCGGCGTCTGCCGCGCAGGCCCATATTCCCGCCCCGGCCCCGAATTCCGGCGCCCTGGCCCACTACCAGATCATTCGCCGCAACGGCGCTGTCGTGCCCTTCGAGCCGCAGAAGATCGCCGTGGCCATGATGAAGGCTTTCCTGGCGGTTCACGGCACCCAGGGCGCCGCTTCGGCCAGCGTGCGCGAGACTGTCGACGAGCTCACCCAGACCGTCTCCCGCGCGCTGGTGCGTTCGCGTCCGGGCGGTGGCACCTTCCACATCGAGGACGTGCAGGACCAGGTCGAGCTGTGTCTGATGCGCGGCAGCCATCACGAAGTCGCCCGTGCCTACGTGCTGTACCGCGAGCGCCGCACCCAGGAGCGCGCCCGCCAGGTCGAGGAAGCCACGCCGGCCGCGCCGCTGATGCACGTGATGGACGGCGACCGCCGTGTCGCCCTCGACATCGGCAAGCTGCAGGCGCTCATCACCTCGGCCTGCTCCGGCCTGGGCGCGGACGTCAAGCCCGACCCGATCGTCGCCGAGACCATGCGCAACCTGTACGACGGCGTGCCGATCGACGAGGTCTTCAAGGCCGCCATCCTGGCCGCCCGCACGCTCATCGAAAAAGATCCGGACTACACCTACGCCACCGCGCGCCTGCTGCTGCACACCATCGCCCGCGAGGTCTTCGGCAAGGAAACCGCGCCCGCCGAAATGGCCGCCGCCTACGTCGAGTACTTTCCGCAATTTATCGCCAAGGGCATCGCCAACGACCTGCTGGACGCCCGCCTCGGCGAGTACGACCTGACGCGCCTGGCCGCTGCCCTGAAGCCCGAGCGCGACCTGCAGTTCGACTACCTCGGCCTGCAGACCCTGTACGACCGCTACTTCCAGCACGTCAAGAAGACCCGCATCGAGATGCCGCAGTCCTTCTTCATGCGGGTGGCCATGGGCCTGGCGCTGCAGGAAGCCGACCGCGAAGCACGCGCCATCGAGTTCTACGAAGTGATGTCCTCGTTCGACTTCATGTCGTCGACGCCGACCCTGTTCAACAGCGGCACGCTGCGCTCGCAGCTGTCGTCCTGCTACCTGACCACCGTGCCCGACGACCTGGACGGCATCTACGAGTCCATCAAGGAAAACGCCCTGCTGAGCAAGTTCGCCGGCGGCCTGGGCAACGACTGGACCCGGGTGCGTGCGCTGGGTTCGCACATCAAGGGCACCAACGGCGAATCGCAAGGCGTCGTGCCCTTCCTCAAGGTGGTCAACGACACCGCCGTGGCGGTGAACCAGGGCGGCAAGCGCAAGGGCGCGGTCTGTACCTACCTGGAAACCTGGCACCTCGACATCGAGGAGTTCCTGGAGCTGCGCAAGAACACCGGCGACGACCGCCGCCGCACCCACGACATGAACACCGCGAACTGGATCCCCGACCTGTTCATGCGCCGTGTCATGGAAAAGGGCGAATGGACCCTGTTCTCGCCCTCCAACGTGCCCGACCTGCACGACCTGTTCGGCGCCGATTTCGAAAAGGCCTACGTGGCCTACGAAGCCAAGGCCAAGTCCGGCGAGATCAAGCCCGCGCGCACCGTCCAGGCCAGCGACCTGTGGCGCAAGATGCTCACCATGCTGTTCGAGACCGGCCATCCCTGGATCACCTTCAAGGACGCCTGCAACGTGCGCTCGCCGCAGCAGCACGCGGGCGTGGTGCACTCGTCCAACCTGTGCACCGAAATCACGCTGAACACCAGCGACACCGAAACCGCCGTCTGCAACCTGGGCTCGGTAAACCTGCTGCAGCATCTGAAGGACGGCGCCGTCGACCATGAGAAGCTCAAGAAGACCATCACGGTCGCCATGCGCATGCTCGACAACGTGATCGACATCAACTACTACGCGGTCGAGAAGGCCCGTACCTCCAACCTGCGCCACCGTCCGGTCGGCCTGGGCCTGATGGGCTTCCAGGACAGCCTGTACGAACTGCGCATTCCCTACGCCTCGCAACAGGCCGTCGAGTTCGCCGACAAGTCGATGGAAGCCATCTGCTTCCACGCCTACTGGGCTTCCACCGAACTGGCCCGCGAACGCGGCCGCTACCAGACCTACGAAGGCTCGCTGTGGAGCAAGGGCGTGCTGCCCATCGACACGCTCGACCTGCTGCAGCAGGCCCGCGGCGGCTATGTCGAAGTCGACCGCTCGGTGAGCCTCGACTGGGACTCGCTGCGCAAGAAGATCGCCGCCGACGGCATGCGCAACAGCAACTGCGTGGCCATCGCCCCGACCGCCACCATCTCCAACATCATCGGTGTCGACGCATCCATCGAACCCTGCTTCGGCAACCTGTCGGTCAAGTCGAACCTGTCGGGCGAATTCACCGTCATCAACGGCTACCTGGTGCGGGACCTGAAGCGCCTGAACCTGTGGGACGACGTGATGGTCATGGACCTGAAGCACTTCGACGGCTCGCTGCGTCCCATCGACCGCGTGCCCAACGAGATCAAGGCCCTGTACGCCACCGCCTTCGAGGTGGAAACCACCTGGCTGGTGGAGGCTGCGGCACGTCGCCAGAAATGGATCGACCAGGCCCAGTCGCTGAACATCTACATGGCCGGCGCATCGGGCAAGAAGCTCGACGACACCTACAAGCTCGCCTGGACCCGCGGCCTGAAGACCACCTACTACCTGCGCACCATCAGTGCCACGCACGCCGAGAAATCGACGGTGCATTCGGACCGCCTGAACGCGGTGTCGTCGTCGCAGAAGGCTGCGCCTTCGGCCCTCGAAGCCGCGGCTGCCCAAGCCCGTGCGCAAGCCGAGTCCGACGCCGCTTCGGTACCCGCCACCGACATCAAGTTCTGCGCCATCGACGACCCGGGCTGCGAAGCCTGCCAGTAAGACGGCTACAGGCCCCACGGCCTTCCGGCATCGTGAGCAAAAGAGGCTGCAAAAGCCGCTTTTCACGATGCTCCAACACAACAAGCAAGGCTTGCGAGATGCGTGCAGCTGTGACAGCCGCTTTTCATTTCGCAGGCCTGCTTTCATAATCGAACGATCGGAAAATCTATGCTGACCTGGGACGAAGAAGTCAAGCCCGCAACGCCGTCCAACGCGGATGGCGAAACGCCTGCTGCGCGTCAACAAACGCAGCCCGCCACCGCACCTGCAGTCGCAGCGGACGTGTCCGCAACCGTCGCTCCCGTGGCCGCCGCAGCGGTCGTCGCACCGACCAGCCACGCCCGCGTGAATGCCGCCGACAAGCGCATCATCAACGCCAAGACCGACGTCAATCAGCTGGTCCCGTTCAAGTACAAGTGGGCCTGGGAAAAGTACCTGGCCACCTGTGCCAACCACTGGATGCCGCAAGAGGTCAACATGACCCGCGACATCGCCCTGTGGAAAGACCCGAACGGCCTCACCGAAGACGAACGCCGCATCGTCAAGCGCAACCTCGGCTTCTTCGTCACCGCCGACTCGCTGGCCGCCAACAACATCGTGCTGGGCACGTACCGCCACATCACCGCCCCCGAGTGCCGCCAGTTCCTGCTGCGCCAGGCCTTCGAGGAAGCGATACACACGCACGCCTACCAGTACATCGTCGAATCGCTCGGCCTGGACGAAGCCGAGATCTTCAACGCCTACAACGAAGTGGCGTCGATCCGCGAAAAAGACCAGTTCCTGATTCCCTTCATCGAGGCCATCAGCGATCCGCACTTCCACACCGGCACCTTCGAGACCGACCAGACCCTGCTCAAGTCGCTCATCGTTTTCGCCTGTCTGATGGAAGGCCTGTTCTTCTATGTCGGCTTCACCCAGATCCTGGCACTCGGCCGTCAGAACAAGATGACCGGTGCCGCCGAGCAGTACCAGTACATCCTGCGCGACGAGTCGATGCACTGCAATTTCGGCATCGACCTGATCAACCAGCTCAAGCTCGAGAACCCGCAGCTCTGGACCAACGAGTTCAAGGCCGAGATCAAGGTGCTGTTCCAGAAGGCGGTCGAGCTGGAATACAAGTACGCCGAAGACACCATGCCGCGTGGCGTGCTGGGCATGAACGCGTCGATGTTCAAGGGTTATCTGCGCTACATCGCCAATCGCCGCGCCACGCAGATCGGCCTCGAAGCCCTGTTCCCCAACGAGGAAAACCCGTTCCCCTGGATGAGCGAAATGATCGACCTGAAGAAGGAACGCAACTTCTTCGAGACACGGGTCATCGAGTACCAATCCGGCGGAGCCCTTTCCTGGGACTAGAAGGCCCGCGCTGCAACCCTCATGGCTCCCTCATTCACGCCTGCCCCTCACTGCGCCGACAGAGCGCGGAGCGGCAGGCGTTCCTGCGTTCATGGTGCTGAAGCATTGCCTTCGGGCAGCTTCAGCACCATGGATCATTCCGCCGTCAAAAGTGCGAGCGGAGTGCTCTTTGTAATGTGACCAAGGAGAAAATAATGGCAACTGCGAAAAAACCGGCCGCTAAGAAGGCCGCCCCTGCGAAAAAGGCTGCAACCGTCACCAAGGCGGCACCGGCCAAGAAGGTCGTGACAAAGACGGCAGCAGCACCGGCGAAGAAGGCCGCTGCACCCGCCAAGAAGGCTGCTACCCCGGCAAAGAAGGCTGCACCTGCCAAGAAGGCCGCCGTGCCCGCGAAGAAGGCTGCGCCGGCGAAGAAGGCCGCTGCACCGGCAAAAAAGGCTGCTGCACCAGCGAAGAAGGCCGCACCGGCCAAGAAGGCTGCGCCGCCGGCAAAGAAGGCCGCGGCGCCTGCCAAGAAGGCTGCACCTGCAAAGAAGGCCGCTGTGCCCGCCAAGAAGGCTGCTCCGGCCAAGAAGGCCTCTGCGCCCGCCAAGAAGGCTGCTCCGGCGAAGAAGGCCGCTGCACCTGCCAAGAAGGCTGCGCCGGCCAAGAAGGCCGCCGTGCCCGCCAAGAAGGCTGCTCCGGCGAAGAAGGCCGCTGCACCTGCCAAGAAGGCTGCGCCGGCGAAGAAAGCCGCTGCACCCGCCAAGAAAGTAGCCGCTCCGGCACCGGCCCCGGCACCGGCACCCGCGCCTGCCAAAAAGGCCGCCCCCGCCAAGAAGGCTCCTGCCAAGAAGGCCGCCGCTCCGGCACCTGCGGCTTCCAGCGCCGCTGCGGCAGCACCCGCTGCCCAGACCACGCTGAACCCGCAAGCCGCCTGGCCCTTCCCGACGGGCACCAAGCCCTGATCGGCTCGAGACCTCACGGGTCTACCGCCCGATGCCTCCCGGCATCGGGCTTTTTTTTGCCCGCGACCGGGCGGCTTACAGCACGCCGGCCAGGCTGTAGTTCTGCGGCCCGCGCTGGGCCACCTTGAGTGCGCCGACGCGGTTGCCCAGCGCGGCGCAGCGCACCAGGTCCCAACCCTGCTCAAGTCCGAACAGCAGTGCGCCGCGCCAGGCATCGCCGCAGCCGGTCGGGTCGACCACCGCCTCCGGCTGCACGGCCGGCACGTGCGTGCGCTCGCCGTCCACCCACACCTCGCAGCCCTCGCCGGCCAGGGTGATGACCAAGCCGCGGACCTGCCTGGACAGCTCGGCCAGGCTCATGCCGGTACGTTCGCAGAGCATGCGGCCTTCGTAATCGTTGGCCGTGATCCAGCTGGCCTGTTCGACGAAAGCCTTGAGCGCATCGCCGTCGAACATGGGCAGGCCCTGGCCCGGGTCGAAGACAAAAGGAATCCCGGCTTCGACGAACTGTTGCGCATGCTGCAACATGGCGTCGCGGCCGTCCGGCGAGACGATGCCGACCGCCGCATCCGGCCGGGCCTCGATCCGCGTGACATGCGCCTGCATCATGGCGCCCGGGTGGAAAGCCGTGATCTGGTTGTTGTCCTTGTCGGTCATGATCATCGCCTGCGCGGTGAAGCTGTCGCCGACGGTACGCACGTATTCGGAGGAAATGCCCAGCTCCTGGAGGCGCGCCAGGTAACCCGCGCCATCGCTGCCCACGGTCGCCATGGGCAGCGGATTACCGCCCAGAGCCTTCAATGCATAGGCGATGTTGCCGGCGCAGCCGCCGAAGTCGCGCCGCAGCGAGGGCACCAAAAAAGACACGTTGAGGATGTGCAACTGGTCCGGCAGGATCTGCTCGGCGAAGCGGCCCTCGAAGGTCATGATGGTGTCGAAGGCAAGGGATCCGCAGATGATGGCTGCCATGGGTTCGCTAACAGGTTCGGGTAAAAAAACGAGCGGCCGACTCGGGGTGGCGCGCTCAGGGATAAAAGGCGAGTACCCGGTAGCCGGCGACGCGGTCGGCACCGGCCACGGGTGCCACCATCTGCACCGGCAGGCTCCCGCTCCAGGCGCCTCCGGCCGACAGCACCGCATCGGCCCGCAGGTCGGCCGGCGCGAGCACACGGCGCACCAGCGGTACGTCCTGCCGGTCGGTCAGGGTCAGTTCCAGGGAAGGCATGGCCAGCGCGACACCGGCGGTGTTGCGCACTTCCACGTCGAATTGATACAGATCGCCGCGCACCTTGTTGAAGGTCGAGTTGTCGATCACCACCGCGTCGGCCTGCTGCAGCGCCTGGACCGTGCACAGCAGCGGCGCGCACAAGGCCTCCAGCGCCGGCTGCAGGCCCGGCAGATGCGCGGCCAGCCGGTCGCGCTCCACCCGGACCACCTGCAGCAGCAATATCGCCAGCAACACCAGGCAGACGGCGGAGCTGGCCGCCACCACCAGCGGCTGCTGCCAGAACGCACGGCGCTCGGCGACGCGAACAAAGTGCAGGTCGCTCAGCGTGGCGGCCGCTTCGTCCGGGCGGGATTCGGCTTGCGCCTCGGGTGTGCCGGCATCGGGGGCCGGCGGCACGAAGGCGGTCTGGTAGAGCGATTGCTGAGGTTCGTCGGTGTCGGCGGTCTGCAGCAGAAGCGCCGAGGGAACCTCGCCTTCGTCGTCATCGGCGTACCGCGGTGGCTCGGGGTCGAGCGTCGGTTCGGGTCGGTCGAGCGTCTCGCCGTGCAGCACCATCCGCGCGGCGGGAGAACGGCGCATCCAGACGGCCGGAGGCCCGGATACCGCCGGAGGCCCGGATGAGGCCGGAACGGGCCGCTGCCCGCCGACCGCTTCACTGACTGCCCGCGCCGGCGGAGGCTCCGGGAAATCCAGCGCGAAGGGCTCGGTGGGCGTCGGCGCAGCCTCTTCGTCGAGATCGTCATGCACGGCGTCGGCCGGTGCGGAAATATCGGCTCCATCCGACGACGGATCGGCACCGCCCGCCGGGCCGGGCGCGGAAGCCGGTGCCGACGAACCGCCCACGGGGCGCAAATGCGCATTGGCATCGAACACCTCTGCGCACTGGCCGCAACGTACCCATCCCTCGGAGACCTTCAATTGGTCTGGCACGACCTTGAATATCGTTCCGCAGGAAGGGCAGCGTGTGGACAGGCTCATCAGCGGGTCCCGGGCACCGAAACCGCTCAGGCCGGCCGGTTGGCCGTCATCAGGATCCAGCCGTCTTCCTCGTCGGTCACCGACAGCTCGAGATAGGGCGCGTAGGCTTCCTTGAGCTCGTCGGCCTGGCGCGACAGGATACCGGCCAGGACCAGCGATCCGCCGGCCGCGACATGGCTGCACAGCAGGGGTGCGAGCACCTTGAGCGGCGTGGCCAGGATATTGGCCAGCACGGTGTCGTATTCGCCGGCAGCGGCGTCGGGCAGCCCCACATTCAGCGCCACTCCGTTGGCGGCGGCGTTGTCCCGCGTGGACTGCACCGCGGCCTCGTCGATGTCCACCGCGTCGACCGACGAGGCGCCGTACAGCGCAGCACCGATCGCCAGGATGCCGGAGCCGCAGCCGTAATCCAGCGTGCGGCCCAGCTCGCCCGGCGCGCGGCCGGCGGTCCAGCGCAGGCACATGCGGGTGGTGGGGTGGGTGCCGGTGCCAAAAGCCAGACCCGGATCGAGCCGGATCATGCGGCGCGCCGCGGCGGGCGGTTCGTGCCACGTCGGGACGATCCAGAAGTCGGGCGTGATCTCCACCGGCGCGAACTGCGACTGCGTCAGGCGCACCCAGTCCTGCTCGGCAACCGGACCGATGCCCTGCACGCTGCAGCCTTCGAAGAAGTCCTGCGCCTGCAGCAAGGCGGCCGCCTCGCTGGCGGCGGCTTCGTCGGGAAACAGCGCCGTGATGCGCGAGCGCTGCCAGCCGTCGGCCGGCGGCGGCATGCCCGGCTCGCCGAACAAGGCCTGCTCGGCCGGGGTCTGCGCGTCGGCGTCCTCGACCCCCACGGACAGCGCTTCCAGCGCTTCCAGGGCGTCACTCACGGGCTCGACGCCCTCTTCCGGCACCAGCAGATGCAGTTCGAACAAGGACATGCAATGCTCAGCGGTTGTGCGCGGCCAGCCACTCTTCCAGATAGTGGATGTTGGTTCCACCCTCCTGGAAGCGCGCATCCACCATCACCTCGCGGTGCAGCGGCACGTTGGTCTTGATGCCTTCGATGACCGTCTCGAGCAACGCGGTGCGCATGCGCGCGATGGCCTGCTCGCGGCTGTCGCCGTGGGTGATGATCTTGCCGATCATCGAGTCGTAGTTGGGCGGCACGAAGTAGTTGGTGTAAGCGTGCGAGTCCACCCGCACGCCGGGCCCACCGGGTGCGTGCCAGGTCGTGATGCGACCCGGCGATGGCGTGAACTTGTACGGATCTTCGGCGTTGACACGGCATTCGATGGCGTGCCCGCGCAAGACGATGTCGCGCTGGGTGAAAGGCAGCTTCTCGCCTGCCGCCACCATGATCTGGGTCTTGACGATGTCGATGCCGGTGATGAGTTCGGTCACCGGATGCTCCACCTGCACGCGAGTGTTCATCTCGATGAAATAGAACTCGCCGTTTTCGTACAGGAACTCGAAAGTACCCGCGCCGCGGTAGCCGATCTTCTTGCAGGCCGCTACGCAGCGCTCGCCGATGCGCTCGATCAGCTTGCGTGGAATGCCCGGTGCCGGCGCCTCTTCGATCACCTTCTGGTGGCGGCGCTGCATGGAGCAGTCGCGCTCGCCCAGGTAGACGGCGTTCTTGTGCTTGTCGGCCAGGATCTGGATTTCGATGTGCCGCGGGTTCTGGAGGTACTTCTCCATGTACACCGCCGGATTGTTGAACGCAGCGCCGGCTTCCGCCTTGGTCATCTGGATGGCGTTGACCAGCGCGGCTTCGGTGTGCACCACCCGCATGCCGCGCCCGCCGCCGCCGCCCGCCGCCTTGATGATGACCGGGTAGCCGATCGCCTTGGCGATGCGTTTGTTGACCGCGACGTCGTCGCCGAGCTCGCCCTCGGAGCCGGGGACGCAGGGCACGCCGGCCTTGATCATCGCCAGCTTGGCCGACACCTTGTCGCCCATGATGCGGATCGACTCGGGCGTCGGGCCGATGAACTGGAAACCGCTCTTTTCGACGCGCTCGGCGAAGCCGGCGTTTTCGCTGAGGAAGCCGTAGCCGGGGTGGATGGCCTCGGCATCGGTGACTTCGGCCGCCGAGATGATGGCGGGCATGTTCAGGTAAGACAGCGCGGAAGGCGCCGGCCCGATGCATACGGCTTCTTCGGCGAGCTTGACGTATTTGGCGTCGCGGTCGGCCTCTGAATAGACCATGACGGCGGTCACGCCCATTTCGCGGCAGGCGCGTTGCACCCGCAATGCGATCTCGCCGCGATTGGCGACCAGGATTTTCTTGAACATTACGCGCTCAACCGATGATGAACAGCGACTGTCCGTATTCCACTGCCTGACCGTTCTCGGCCAGGATCTGGATGACGGTACCGGTCTTGTCGGCTTCGATCTCGTTGAGAATCTTCATCGCCTCGATGATGCAGATGGTGTCGCCTTCCTTGACCTGGCTGCCGACCTGCACGAAGGCCGCCGCGCCGGGGCTGGACGCGTGGTACAGCGTGCCGACCATCGGCGACTTCACGATATGGCCCGCCGGGACTTCCGGTTCGGCGGCCACCGGAGCCGCCGCCGGAGCAGCGGCCGCGGGGGCTGCAGGCTGGGCCGCCGCGACGGGTGCGGGAATATATTGCTGAACGATGGCGCCGCCGCCCTTTACGATACGAACCTTGCCTTCGGCTTCGGTGATTTCGAGTTCGGAAACGTTCGACTCGGAAACGAGATCGATCAGGGTCTTGAGTTTTCGCAGATCCATTGGGGGACTCCGGCAGCCGCAGAGGATGCCTTTAAAAAACAGAGCGCGAATGTACCGCAACTCGGTACTAAATTACGCTCAACAGCAGTCTTTTAACAAAACTGGCGCTTAACTTGGCGCAAGTATCGGTAAAACCCGAGTGTTGCGCCGCACGTTCATGATGCCCAGCTTTTGAGCTCGGCTTCGGTGACTTGCCCGATTTTACGGTGTAGTACACGACCGTTCGCAGCCAGGACGACGGTGAAAGGCAAACTTCCCTGCTGATTGCCCAATGAGCGCGAAAGGTCGGTCCCTTGCAGGCCGGCCATGCCGACCGGGAACGCCACGTGGCGGGTGGACAGGAACTTGCGCACGGAGCTCGGCTGGTCGACCGCCAGCCCCAGCACCCGCCAGCCCTTCGCTGCATGCTCCCGACCGAACTGGTCCAGCAAAGGCAATTCGGCGACGCAAGGTGGACACCAGGTGGCCCAGAAGTTCACCAGCAGCGGGCCGTTGCCGCGCACCGCAGACCATTCCAGCGGCTGACCTTCCGGGGTATCGAAGCGCTGCGCCCACAGGCTCTCCGCGCCGGCATCGGCCGACTGCCTTCCAAGCGACCACCAGCCTGCGCCCACGCCCGCCACTGCCGCCAAAGCTGCCGTCGACCACAGCACGGCTTTGCGCCGGGTCGGCGCGGCTTCTCGATTCGGGGAAGTGGGCATCTGGTTCATGGTTGTCGGATTGAGCAAGTCAGCTGTCGGCGAGCAGCGCACGCAATGCGCTGGTATCGCCACGCGGTGCGCGGCCACGACCGTCGGGCCGAAGCGCTCCGCGCAGGTCGTCCAGATCGTAGACCATCAGGTGCACCCCCACTGTCACGTCCAGTCCGGGGGGACGGCCGGCGATTGTCAGTGCCTCGACCGGCTCGCCGTGGAAACCGGTCACGGTCTGCGGGTCGTAGTCGATCCGGTGGTCGATCAACGAAATCTCCGCGGACTTGCAGTCGTCGCAAAACATCTGGATATAGATATCCGACAGGCGCGTGGCGGTGCCGTGCCACACCGCTCCGCCTACGTATGGCCGGAACTCGGCCATCCGCACCATCCACATCAGAGCCAGCTCGCGCATCGAGCGCAGTTCGACCGGCTGGGTGTCGGCGCAGAAGATCGCGATGTGCTCCCGCACCGCGTCCTCGACCATTTCGTTGTCGGGCAGGTGGCCCCGCCCGCCCAGCGCAAGTTGCTTGGCCGCCCGACGCTTGGCAGGGCCGTATTCCAGCCCCTCCTCCACGACGATGCGGGCGGCGGCGGCGGCGATCTCGACGGCAGTGTTGTCCATGCGTCCGATTCTCTGCCAAGCGCGCGGCGGCGCATCTCCCGGTCCGTAGAATCCCGCGCCATGCACATCCATATCCTCGGTATCTGCGGCACTTTCATGGGCGGCCTGGCTGCGTTGGCGCGCGAGGCCGGCCACCGCGTGACCGGCTGCGACGCGGGCGTGTATCCACCCATGAGCGACCAGCTGCGCGCCCTGGGTATCGACCTGATCGAAGGTTTCGGCAGCGATCAGCTGGACCTGGCGCCGGATGTCTTCGTCGTCGGCAACGTGGTCAGTCGCACCCGCCTCGCCGACGGTTCGCCGAAGTTCCCGCTGATGGAGGCGATCCTGGACGCCGGCGCCCGCTACACGAGCGGGCCGCAATGGCTGGCCGAAAACGTGCTGCACGGCCGGCACGTGCTGGCGGTCGCGGGCACCCACGGCAAGACCACGACCACCGCCATGCTGGCCTGGGTGCTGGAACAGGCGGGCCTGCAACCGGGGTTCCTCGTCGGCGGCGTACCGCTCAATTTCGGCGTCTCCGCACGGCTGGGCAAGGGAGCCCCGTTCATCATCGAGGCCGACGAATACGACACCGCCTTTTTCGACAAGCGCAGCAAGTTCGTCCACTACCTGCCCCGAACCGCGGTGCTGAACAACCTGGAGTTCGACCACGCCGACATCTTCGACAGCCTGTCCGACATCGAACGCCAGTTCCACCACCTGTTGCGCACGGTGCCCTCCACCGGCCGCGTGGTCAGCAACGGCGGCGAGACCGCACTGGAACGGGTACTTGAAAAAGGCTGCTGGAGCGAACTGCGCCGCTTCGGTCCCGTGCTTTCCGACTTCAGCGCGGAGGGCGAGCCGAGCGACTTCTCGGTGCTGGCCTACGGCCAGCCGGCCGGACAGGTGCGCTGGAGCCTGACCGGCATGCACAACCAGTACAACGCGCTGGCGGCGATCGCCGCGGCGGAGCACCTGGGCGTGGCGCCCTCCGCCGCCGCGCAGGCGCTCTGCGGTTTTCTCAGCCCGCGCCGCCGCATGGAGGTGCGCGGCGTGGCCCACGGCGTCACGGTGTACGACGATTTCGCCCACCATCCGACCGCCATCCGCACCACGCTCGACGGCCTGCGCCGACGACTCGACCGCGAACCCGGCGAAAACCGCATCCTGGCGGTCTTCGAGCCTCGCAGCAACACCATGAAGCTGGGCACCATGGCGGCGCAACTGCCGGCAAGCCTGAAGGATGCCGACCTGGCTTTCTGCCACACCGGCGGCCTCGACTGGGATGCCGCCGCCGCCCTGGCGCCGCTGGGCGAGCGCAGCCATGCGTCGTCCGCCATCGCGCCACTGGTCGCAGAGGTGGTCGCCGCGGCCCGGCCGGGCGACCACATCGTCTGCATGAGCAACGGCAGCTTCGGCGGCATCCACGGCCTGCTGCTGGCCGGGTTGCAGGCGAAAGGCGCTTAAGCCGGCACGACGGTCGCCGCGCGGCGGGTGCGCACCGACTCGGACAGCACCTCCAGCGTCTTCAGCGAATCGTCCCAGCCCAGGCAGGCGTCGGTGATGCTCTGGCCGTACTGCAGCGCCGACGCATCGTCCTTGCCGGGCGTGAACTTCTGGGCGCCGCCTTGCAGGTGGCTCTCGACCATCACGCCGAAAACGCTACGCGAGCCGCCGGAAATCTGCGCGGCGATTTCTTGCGCCACGGTCAGCTGACGCTCGTGCTGCTTGCTGCTGTTGGCATGGCTGCAATCGACCATCAGCGTGGCCGGCAGGAGAGCCTTGGTCAGGTCGGCGCAGGCCGCGGCGACGCTTTCGGCGTCGTAGTTGGGCGCCTTGCCGCCGCGCAGGATGACGTGGCAGTCCTGGTTGCCTTCGGTCTGCACGATGGCGACCTGGCCGTTCTTGTGGACCGACAGGAAGTGGTGCCCGCGGGCCGCTGCCTGGATGGCGTCGGTGGCGATGCGGATATTGCCGTCGGTGCCGTTCTTGAAGCCGATCGGCGCCGAGATGCCCGAGGCCAGCTCGCGGTGCACCTGGCTTTCGGTGGTGCGGGCGCCGATGGCGCCCCAGGAGATCAGGTCACCGATGTACTGCGGAGAAATCACGTCGAGGAACTCGCTGCCGGCGGGCAGGCCCAGGCGGTTGATGTCGATCAGCAACTGGCGCGCCATGCGCAGGCCTTCGTCGATGCGGAAGCTCTCGTCCAGGTACGGGTCGTTGATCAAGCCCTTCCAGCCCACCGTGGTGCGCGGTTTCTCGAAGTACACGCGCATGACGATCTCGAGGGTGTCGGCGTACTTTTCGCGCTGCGCGGCCAGTCGGCGGGCGTACTCGACGGCGGCGGCGGGGTCGTGGATGGAACACGGGCCGATAATGACCAGCAGGCGGTCGTCGGTGCCGGCCATGATGTCGTGGATGCGGCGGCGGGTGCCGGAAATCAGGGTCTCGACCGGCGTGCCCCCGATGGGGAAGAAGCGGATCAGATGTTCGGGAGGCGGCAACACGGTGATGTCCTTGATACGTTCGTCGTCGGTTCGGCTGGTTTTCTCGACGTGCGCATACCAGGGTTCGCTGGGGGTGTTGGCTTGGGCGTTCATGGGGCGGCTCCTTCGTGTTCGGGCTGATCGGCTAAAAAATCAAAACGGACTGAAAACGGATGGGACAAAAAAAAACCGCCGGGCTTTTCAGCTCGGCGGTTCCAGGGAAGAGTGTTTGCTTTACGCGCGCGCTTCCGGTCCGCCGGTGGACGGAAACCAGAAATAAAACGAGTAGGAGGCGCGGACTTGCATAGCGGCGGAATGTAGCACACGCACCCGGCACGCAGACGCGCTTTCCGGCGCCACGACGCGCGGGCGATTCATCAGGCGGTGCCGCCGACCGTCAGGTCGTTGATGCGCAGCGTCGGCTGGCCGACGCCCACCGGCACGCTCTGGCCTTCCTTGCCGCAGGTGCCGACGCCCGGGTCCAGCGCCATGTCGTTGCCGATCATGGTGACCTTCTTCAGGGCCTCCGGACCGGCGCCGACAATGGTCGCGCCCTTCACCGGATACAGGATCTTGCCGTTCTCGACCCAGTACGCCTCGCTGGCGGAAAACACGAACTTCCCGCTGGTGATGTCCACCTGGCCGCCGCCGAAATTGGTCGCGTACAGGCCCTTCTTGATGCTGGCGACGATCTCCTTCGGATCCATCTTGCCGCCCAGCATGTAGGTGTTGGTCATGCGCGGCATCGGGATGTGCGCGTAGCTTTCGCGCCGACCGTTGCCGGTGGGCGCGACGCCCATCAGGCGCGCATTCATGGCGTCCTGGATGTAGCACTTGAGGATGCCGTCCTCGATCAGCACGTTGCGCTGGCTGGCGTTGCCCTCGTCGTCCACGTTGAGCGAGCCGCGGCGGTCGGCGATGGTGCCGTCGTCGAGCACGGTGACGCCCTTGGCCGCCACCCGCTGGCCGATGCGGCCGGAGAAAGCGCTGGAACCCTTGCGGTTGAAGTCGCCTTCCAGCCCGTGGCCGATGGCCTCGTGCAGCAGGATGCCGGGCCAGCCGTTGCCCAGCACCACGGTCATCTCGCCGGCGGGAGCCGGGCGGGATTCGAGGTTGACCAGCGCCTGGCGGACCGCTTCGTCCACGTAATGGGTGATGAGCGCGTCGTCGAAATAGGCCAGGCCGAAACGTCCGCCGCCGCCGGCCGAGCCGACTTCGCGCCGGCCGCCCTGCTCGGCGATCACCGTCACCGACAGCCGCACCAGCGGCCGCACGTCGGCGGCCAGGGTGCCGTCGGCGCGCGCCACCAGCACCACGTCGTATTCGGCGGCCAGGCCGGCCATGACCTGCGCCACGCGCGGATCCTTGGCACGCGCCAGGCTCTCGACCCGCCCCAGCAGGGCGACCTTGGCGTTGCTGTCGAGCGACGCGATCGGGTCCAGCTCGGGGTACAGCGAACGGCTGCCGGCGATCTTGCGGGTAGCCACCTTGGCGCGCCCGGATTTCGAGGCTTGCGAGATGGAGCGAACCGTGCGCGCCGCGTCGAGCAGCGAGGCCTCGGAAATGTCGTCGGAATAGGCGAACGCCGTCTTCTCGCCGCTGACCGCCCGCACGCCGACACCCTGGTCGATGCTGAAGGAGCCGGTCTTGACGATGCCTTCCTCCAGGCTCCAACCCTCGCTGCGGGTGTACTGGAAGTACAGGTCGGCGTCATCGACCTTGTGCGAGCGAATCTCGGAAAGCGCGCGCGACAGGTGGGTTTCGTCCAGGCCGAAAGGCTCCAGCAGCAGCCGCTGGGCGATGGCGAGACGTTCGATGGTGGGTTCGCGGGAGATCATGGCCACATTCTAGGGTTGGGCACATGGCCCTGCCCGGGGCGGCTTTTCAGGCCGGACGGATTCGGCTGCGTCGAAGCTGCCGCAAGGCGAACGGCAGCAGGCCGAGCAACATCAGCACCGCCGCCACCGCGAAGATTCCGGCATAGACCGATCCGGCTTCGCGCCCCTGGCGCAATCCGTGCCGCACCAGCCAGCCGTATCCGGCCGAGGCCATCGCCATTCCCAGGAACACGAATGTGTTGAGCAGCCCCAGCGCACGTCCGCGCACCGCCGGCGGCACGGCGTTGCGGCCCACCGTCATGACGATCGGGTGCAGCGTGCCGGTCGCCGCCATCACGGCCAGCAGCGCCACGTCGACGGAAACCGCCGCGCCAGGCGCCAGCGCCAGCGACACACCCGCCAGCGCGCCCGTGGTCATCATGCAGACGATGACCGGCACGCTGCCCCAGCGTCGCGCGGCCAGGGGCAACGCGAAGGCGAATCCGAACGCCGCCACGCTGATCACGGCGATGGCGGAACCCCGGCTGACCGGATCCAGCCCGAAGACATCGGCGACGTACGGGCCGCCCCACGCATTGCGGAAAGTTGTGCCCGCCGCCATCGCCAGGCACACCGGCACCAGCGCCCAGAGGGCCGGCAGCTTCAGCAGGCCGAACGAGCCGCGCAGCAGCGCCAGCGACGACTGGCCGTGTGCGTCGGTATGACCGCCGTCGCGCACCGTGCGCCATACCGCCACGCAGGCCAGCGCCATCAGGCCGCACGAGACCAGCATGGCCGGACGCCAGCCGTAATGCTGTACAGCCCAGCCCAGCGGCGAAGCCGCCCCCAGCACACCGACCATGCCCAGTCCGTTGGAGACGGAGATGGTGCGAAGGTAGGCGCGCTCCGCCAGGTGCTCGGCGGCGTAGTGGATCAGGCCCATGAACACCGGCGCGCAGGCCAGGCCCAGTCCGACCTGCCCCAGCACCGCCCAGCCGCCACCCGGCGCCGACGCGAACATCAGCCCGCCCAGGACACCCACCGCCAGCAGCACCGCGGTCGGCCGCCCGGTGCCCCAGCGGTCGAAAGCCACGCCGACCGGCAGCTGCGCCACCGCGAATGCCAGGAAGAAAGCCGACGACAGTGCGCCGAAACCCGCGGGATCCAGCCCCAGGTCGTGCGACAGCTCGGGCGCCATCACCGCCAGGCAACTGCGGAAGAACTGGCTCATGGCGAGCGCCCCGGTGAGCGCGGCCAGCGCCGGCCCGACGCGCGCTGCGGCCGGCCCGGTCATCCCCCGGTCGCCGCGCGGCGCGAGCGCGCCACCGACATCAGCACCCCCAGCGCCATGCCCAGCGTGACCATCGCGGTGCCCCCGTAGCTGATGAAGGGCAGCGGCACCCCGACCACCGGAAGGATGCCGCTGACCATGCCCATGTTCACGAAAGCGTAGGTGAAGAAGATCATCGACATCGCGCCCGCCACTAGGCGCGAGAACATGGTCGGCGCGTGCATCGCCAGCCACAGGCCGCGCAGCACCACCCAGCCGAAGCCGAGCATCAGCACCAGGTTGCCGGCCAGGCCGAATTCCTCGGAAAAGGCCGCGAAGATGAAATCGGTGGTGCGCTCGGGAATAAATTCGAGGTGGGTCTGCGTGCCCGCCATGAAACCCTTGCCCCACACGCCGCCGGAGCCGATGGCGATCATTCCCTGGATGATGTGAAAACCCTTGCCCAGCGGGTCCTTGGTGGGGTCGAGCAGCGTGCAGATGCGTTGCTGCTGGTAGTCGTGCAGCACCACCCAGCGCACGCCGCGCGCACACAGTTCGGGCTCGTTCCACACCACCATGCCGATGCCGATGGCTGCCAGCAGCAGCGGCGGCAGCACCAGTTTCCAGCTCAGCCCGGCGAAAAAGATCACCGACAAACCCGCCGCCGCGACCAGCAGGGAGGTGCCCAGGTCGGGCTGTTTCATGATCAGCCCGACCGGCACCAGCAGCAGGGCGCCGGCGGCCGCGAAATCGAGCGGGCGCAACTGGCCTTCGCGTTTCTGGAACCACCAGGCCAGCATCAGCGGCATGGCGATCTTGAGCAGCTCGCTGGGCTGCACCACCACGCCCAGGTTGATCCACCGGGTCGCGCCTTTCTTGGTGATGCCGAACAACGCGACCGCCACCAGCAGCGTCACCCCGAGCACGTACAGCGGCACGGCGGCGAGCATGAGTTTTTGCGGCGGAACCTGGGCGATCAGGAACATGATGCCGGCGGCCAGGAGCATGTTGCGGCCGTGGTCCATGAAGCGGCTGCCGTGGTCGTAGCCGGACGAATACATGGTCAGCAGGCCGGCCGAGCACAGCAGCAGTACGCCGGCAGCCAGCAGCCAGTCGAAGCCCAAGAAAAGCGGCAGCAGGCGCCGGGCGAGGGAGGGCTTGTCGAATACGGCGGACATCGCGAAATTATCCGCGATGGCCGGGCGGGCCGGCCGCGCCCCGCCTACTCCGGGTCGGCGCGTTCGTAGAAGCGGACCCGACCGGTCGCGATGTCGTGCACCGCCGGCACGATGTCCAGCCGGCCGTCCCGCAACAGGGAGCGGATCACGTCGCTCCGGGCCAGGACACGGTCCACGCCCTGGCAAACGTTGCGCACCGTGACGCCCTCCACGAAAGCGCCGTCGTGCTCCACGCTGCCCGCCTGGCGCCAGGCACGCTGCTGCGCCTGCACCGCGGGCGCGATCCTGCCCAGCAGGCCGGTGAGGTGGCCCAGCTGCACGCCGTCGATGGCGCCCCGCACCGCACCGCATCCGCTGTGACCCATGATGACGATCAGTTTCGCGCCGGCGACCGCTGTCGCGTATTCCAGGGAGCCGAGCACCGTGTCGCTCACCACGTTGCCGGCGTTGCGGATGGAAAAGACCGCGCCGAAACCCTGGTCGAATATGAGTTCGACGGAGGTGCGCGAATCCATGCAGCTGACGATGACCGCGAACGGCGACTGGCCTTCCTTGGTCTTGTCGACCTGGTCGAGCAGATCGCGTGGCTGGTGAATGGCGGTGACGAAGCGAAAGTTGCCTTCCTTCAGGTATTGCAGCGCTTCCGCGGGCGAGACGTCGGCGGCCGATTTGCCGTGGATGTGCATGTCAGTTCGCGCCCAGCTCGTTCATCAGCTTGCGCGCGGCGCCCGCCGACCGGCGCGGGATTTCTTCCGGCATATCCACAAAGCCGCGCACGATATCGCGCTCGGTCGCCACCTGCGGCACGTTGTACGAATCGCGAAAACCGATCAGGGACAGCCTGATTCCCCTTTCGCTAGCACGCGAATGCGCAAAATCGCGAACAATTTCCAGGACATCGAAATCGATATATTCGGTGTGTGTGGCATCGATGATGACGGCTGAATTTCTGGGCAGATTTTCCAGCGTTTGCTTGATGGATGCCTTATTGAGAAAAGAAACCTCTTGCGCCAGCGACAGCTTGATCAGGTCGTTATTGGTAAATGACGAACGCTGATAATAATAAGGCAGCCGGGCATTATGCCGGAGTATGAAGAATATTGAGATCAGCAGCCCTACCGCCACGCCGCGCAGCAAATCGAGAAACACCACTGCCAATACCGTTACCACGAACGGGGCAAACTGATTCAACCTGTCGACGCGCCACATGCGTAAAAACATTTCCGGACGGGCCAGCCGGTATCCGGTAAAGATGAGAATCGCCGCCAGAGCCGCCTTCGGAATCAGGTTCAGCCATTGCGGAATACTCAGCACGCATACCAGCAGCAGCAGGCCGTGGAAAATGGTAGACCATTTACTCCGCGCACCCGCGTGCAGGTTGGCAGACGAACGCACGATGACGCTGGTAATCGGCAGGCCGCCGACCAGCCCGCTCAACAGGTTGCCGACCCCCTGGGCCCGCAACTCGACATTGGTCGGCGTTACCCGCCGCAGCGGATCGAGCTTGTCGGTGGCTTCGATGCACAGCAGGGTTTCGACCGAAGCCACCACGGCGATCATCAATGCCGTCGTCCAGACATCCGCCGACAAGAAGCCCCGCGGGTCCGGAACGGTGAACTGGGCCACGAATTCGTCCAGCGAAGCCGGCACCGGCAACCGAATGAGGTGGTCGTCGCCAGAGAGCGCGAGGGCCGATCCGCTCAAACTCAGGGTCTCGTTGAGCATGACCCCCAACACCACGACCAGCAGGCCGACCGGCACCAGCCGCAACCGGGCGAATGCCTTGCGGTTCCACAAGCCCAGCACGATCAGCCCGATCGCCGATATGGCAGCCGCTGCAGGTTCGAAAAACTGGGCGATGCCGGACAGATCGGCCCAGTGAAAACCGGTTTCGGTTTCGCCCAGAAAGGCTTTTCGGTCGAAACCCAGTGCATTTTCGACCTGGTTGACGACGATGGTAATACCGATGCCTGCCAGCATCCCCTCCAGCACGCTGCCGGGAATGTAATCGGCCATGCCGCCCATACGCAAGGCGCCGGCGATTATCTGGAATATGCCGGCCAGCATGACGGCGCATAAAAAATATGCATAGGGCATTTTGGCGACAGAGGTCACCACGATCGCGATCAGGCCGGCCGCCGGCCCACTGACGGATATCGGGGAGCCTGAAAGCACACCCACCACCACGCCACCGATCATGCCCGCCACAACGCCCGCAAATGGAGAAACTCCACAGGCCTGCGCAATACCCAGGCACAAAGGCAGGGCGACCAGAAAAACAATGAGGCCCGATCTTGCATCGCGGCCGTAGACGGAAATCGGCTGGTGGGTCATGGTATTGACAAGTGTGAATGAAGGTATTCGGCGCATAGGTGCGGCCGAAACCTCAGCGTATGCCGACTTCATTGCACGCCACTTGACTGTCTCTCACTGAATCCATTATTGGAATTCAGGCACGAGATAATTCATTCAGGCCATAAGCACAGGCACCGACACGCCCGGGCAATGCCCCGCCACCCGTCAGCTGGCCTGTCGAAACGCCATGGCTGCCTGGTTGCGCAGGGTGCGCAGCAGGGTGAAGCCTTTCTCGTCCATGACGATGCCGCCGGGGCTGGCGTGGTCGGCGTAGATCAGCCCCAGCGGCCGCTGCTTGTGCATCAGCGGCAGCAACACGAAAGCGCCGGCGTCGAAGTCGCGCAGGTACCACTCGGGGAGCCGGGCGCGCGAGCGCGGCTCGCTGGTGTCGGCAATCAACAGGTCGCCGCCCTTGCGGCAAACCGCGGCAAAAAGATCGCCGGCGGCCTCCAGCGGCACCCGCAACGCCTTCACCGCCTCGTCGCTGCCCTCGCCGAGCCCGAAACGGCCGCGCAGTTCGTCGGTGCGCGGATCGCGCAGGCACAGCAGCACCTGCCGGAAACCCAGTGCGCGGTACATGGTGTCGAGCACCATGCGCAGCAGATCGTCCAGGCGGGCGTTGCCGTCGGCCATGGCGTCGACGATCTCCTGCACGCCGCGCGCCAGCATGATCGAAACCTCGGGCATCGGCGTGGGGTCGGTCGGCTCGGTGCGCGCCGCCCGGGCCTGGGCGTACGCAGCGCGTTTCTCGTCCACGGTGCGTGCCTCGGCCGGCGTCGGCAGCGAAGGCGCGGGCGGCGCGGCAGCGGCGGGCGTGGTTTCGGGTGCGGACTGCAGCAGCCGGGCCGCCGGGGAGCCGGCCGGGACCTGCAGCTGGATCGCGTCGGTCAGGGCGACCAGTTGCCGATGGGCACGGCCGACCGCTTCGTTCAGGCCGTCGATACCGCCTGGAACGACGCTGGCGTAGCGGCGTGCGATGGCCGCCAGTCTGGCCGTGAGTTCGGACGGAGCGACCTCCATGGCCGTCGCCGCGACATCGTTGGCCGCCGCACCGATCCAGCGCAGGCGTTCGGTGGCGTCTTCCGGCGCCCGTGGCGGCGCATGGCCGGCGGGGCGGCGCATGGCGCGCTGCAGGCTTTCGGGCAGACTCCAGGCGCGGGCCACGCCCACGGCCAGGTCCTCGGTGCCCAATCCCAGCACCTGCAGCGCGGCGGCGTCTTCGCCGCCGTCGAAAGCCGGGTCGGCGAGCAGCCGGCGGATTTCGGTGTCTTCCTCGCGGAAATAGAAGGTCACCAGCATCCGGCCCAGGTTCTGGAACAGCGCGCCGATGAAGGCGCCCTCGCTCTCCCGGGTCACGGGGGCGATCTCGCGCGCCACCGCGGCGGCCATCAGCCCGCGCACGAACTGCTGCTTGAGCAACTGCGCGTGGCCCTTGTCTTCCATGTGGTCCAGCAGCACCAGGCTCAGCGCCAGGTTGCGCACCGTGTTGAAACCCACCAGGCTCACCGCCCGCGAGACGGTGCTGATGTTGCCTTGCCCCAGGTGCATGAACTGGGCGCTGTTCACCAGGCGCAGCAGCTTGTGGGTCAGCGCCACGTCTTCCAGGATCTGCCCGGTCAGGTGCGCCAGGCTGTCCTCTTCCGAATCGGTGGACTTGAGGATGCGGCCGACGGCCTCCGACAGGGCTGGGAAATCGCTGCGGTGACGCATGCGGCGCAGCAAGAATTCGAGTGCGGCGTCGCGGCCCGGGCCGGATGGGGAAGCGCCACCGGCCGGCGCGTCCACGGGTGTCGTGACAGTCATGAAACCATTTGTTTGTATTTGCCGAATTGTCGCCGGGAGCACTGGCAAACTGCCGTCTCATGCACACCACGCACCTGCTTTATCTGCACGGATTCCGTTCCTCGCCGCGTTCCGCCAAGGCCGCTCTGATGGCCGAGCGAATGCAGAGCCATCATTCCGGCGCGGTCTGGTGGTGCCCGCAACTGCCTCCCTCGCCCGCCGAGGCCATGGCGATGGTGGCGTCCGGCACCGCCGGCTGGCCGCGCGCCGGCATGGCGGTGGTGGGCTCTTCCCTGGGAGGTTTCTACGCCGGTTGGGTGCAGGCGGCAACCGGGTGTGCCCGGTCGGTGCTGATCAATCCGGCGGTGAACCCGGCGCGCGACCTGGCCCGCTACATCGGCGAGCAGACCGCCTGGCACGACCCCGCCGAGCGCTTTTATTTCGACCCGGTCTTCGTCGACCAGCTGCGCGCCCTGGCGCATCCCGCACCCGCCGGCACCGAGCGTTCCCTGGCCTACGTCGCCCAGGGCGACGAGGTGCTCGACTGGCACGAAATGGCCGCGTGGTGCGCCGCTACGCGGCTGAACGTGCTGGCGGGCGGCGACCACGCGCTGTCCGACTTTCCCGTGCACCTCCCGGAAATAGAAAACTTCCTCGACCTTCCGCCCTGAAAAGGCGGCTCCGGCAAATGGGACAATCGCGGCCATGTACGCATTGTTCGAAGACACCGGCAAATTCCTCGCGGGCCGCATCCTTTCCGAAGCCGAGTCCTCCTCCCAGGTCGAGCTGGCCTCGGGCAAACGGGTCAAGGTGAAAGCCGCCAACCTGTTGCTCAGGTTCGAGAAGCCCGAGCCCGAAAAGCTGCTGGCCGAGGCCCACGCCGGCGCGGCCGGCATCGAGCTGGAAATGGCCTACGAGTTCGCGCCCGAAGAAGAATTCGGCTTCGCCGACCTGGCCCGCGACTATTTCAGCGCTTCCGCCACCATCGCCGAGCAGGCCGCCATGCTGGTCAAGCTGTTCGAGGCGCCGCATTACTTCCGGCGCGCCGGCAAGGGCCGCTTCCGCAAGGCCGCACCGGAGATCGTGCAGCAGGCACTGCTGGCCATCCAGCGCAAGCAGGCGCAGGCGCAGCAGATCGCCGATTGGGCCTCCGCGCTGGCTGCCGGCGAGACGCCGGATTCGATCCGCAACGAGCTCTACAAGATTCTGTTCAAGCCCGACAAGAACGCCGCCGAATACAAGGCGGTGGTCGAGGCCTCCCGCGCCACCCAGACCAATCCGCTCGACCTGCTGCGCCGCGCCGGCGCCATCGCCTCGCCCTACCAGTTCCACTGGAAGCGTTTCCTGTTCGACTACTTCCCCAAGGGCACCGGTTTCGCCGCCAGCCTCGAGGCACCGCCGGTGCCCGACGAGCTGCCGCTGGCCGAAGGCGTCTCGGCCTTCTCCATCGACGATTCGCAGACCACCGAGATCGACGACGCCCTGTCGGTGCAGGGGCTGGGCAGCGGTGCGGTCACCGTCGGCATCCACATCGCCGCGCCCGGTCTGGCCTTCCAGCCCGGCGGCCCCCTGGACCAGGTGGCGCGCCACCGCCTATCCACCGTCTACATGCCCGGCAACAAGATCACCATGCTGCCCGACAGCGTGGTGCAGACCTACACCCTGGGCGCCGGCCAGGCCCGCCCGGCCGTGTCGCTCTACGTGACGATGGACGAAGCGACGCTGGAAGTCACCGCCAGCCGCACCGTGCTGGAACGCGTGCCGGTGGTGGCCAACCTGCGCCACGACCGCCTGGACGACACCGTCACCGAAGCCTGGCTGACCGACCCCGCGGCAATACCCGCCGCCCCGGCACCCGAAGCCGAGGCGCTGCGCGCCGAGATGAGTTTCCTGTTCCGGCTGGCCCGCCACCTCAAGGCAGCCCGCGAAGTGGTGCGCGGCAAGCCCGAGAACTTCAACCGCCCGGACTACAACTTCCGCCTGCAGACCGACGCCGAAGGCGAGCCGGTGGGCGACGAGACGGTGGTGATCACCGTGCGCAGGCGCGGCGCGCCGCTCGACCTGATCGTCGCCGAGGCGATGATCCTGGCCAACAGCACCTGGGGCCAGTGGCTCGGCACGCTGGGCGTGCCGGGCATCTACCGCAGCCAGGCCAGCATGCTGCCCGGCGTGAAGGTGCGCATGGGCACCCGGGCCCTGCCGCACGCCGGCATCGGCGTGCCCAGCTACGCCTGGAGCACCTCGCCGCTGCGCCGCTACGTCGACCTGGTCAACCAGTGGCAGATCATCGCCGCCGCCCGCCACGGCAGCACCGCCGCCCTGGCCGCGCCCTTCAAGCCCAAGGACGCCGAGCTGTTCTCCATCATCAGCAGCTTCGATGCCGCCTACAGCGCCTACAACGGCTACCAGCAGGCCATGGAGCGCTTCTGGACCTTGCAGTACCTGCGCCAGAACGGCATCACCGAACTGGTCGCCGGCGTCATCAAGGAAGGCCCGGCGGGCAGCCTGCTGGTGCGCGCCGAAGAATTGCCGCTGGTGTTCCCGGTGTTGGGTGCCCAGGGCCTGCCGCGCAACGCCCGCGTGCGGGTGAAGCTGGGCGAGATCGACGACATCGCCCTCGACATCGGCGGCACCGTGGTCGAGCGCCTGGACGCCCCGCCGGCCGGTGCGCCGGGCGACACGCCGGATGAGGAATCCGGCGCCGACGAGGAAGAAGAAGAAGTCGCCGGCCCGATCGCCATCGCGGTCGACGTGACCGACGCCGAGCCGGACGCCGGCGCACCCGCCGCCGCCGCCTGACCGGACCGCGCCCGCTTCCACACCGGACCCCTGCCGTGCGCCGCTTCAGCCCCCTGCAGATCGCGCTCGGCGTTTCGGTCGGGCTGCATGTCGCCCTGCTGGCGCTGCGTTTCGGCGCGCCCCAAACCTTCAACCGGGTGTTCCAGGACACGCCGCTGGAGGTGGTGCTGGTCAATGCGCGCTCCAGCGAGAAACCCACCAAGGCCCAGGCGATGGCGCAGGCCTCGCTCGCCGGCGGCGGCGAAGCGGCCGCCGGGCGCGCCAGCTCGCCGCTGCCGTATTCGGCGCTCACCAGCGAGGGCGAAAGCGCCGACGACTCGCGCCGCCAGATCGACTCCCTGATGCGCCAGCAAGAGCAGCTGATGGCGCAGATCCGCAAGGAAATCGCCGCCCTGCCCCTGCCGGACCCGCAACGCGCCGCCGAAACGCCGGAGCGCGCGGCCCAGGAAGAACGCCGACGCCAGCTGGTCAAGCTGCTGGCCGAAATCGAACGCCGCATCTCCGAGGAAAACGCCCGCCCGCGCAAGCGCTACATCAGCCCGGCGACCCGCGAGGTGGCCTACGCCATCTACTACGACCACCTGCGGCGCCGCATCGAGGACCGGGGCACGCAGTTCTTCCCCGAGGCCGGCGGCGAAAAGCTCTACGGCGAGCTGACGATGATCGTCACGGTCCACCGCGACGGCCGTGTCGTGTCCACCGAAGTCGTGCAGAGTTCGGGCAACCGGCAACTCGACCGACGCGCCGAGGCCATCGCCCGCGGCGCCGGCCCCTTCGGTGCATTCGACGCGCAGATGCGCCGCGAAGTCGACCAGATCGTGGTCGTCTCCCGATTCAAGTTCACCCGCGACGAAACGCTGGAAGCCAATGTCCGCTGACCCCTCCTCGCTGCTCGCAGCCCTCGACGCCGACCGCTACTGCGTGATGGGCAACCCCGTGGCGCACAGCCGCTCGCCCTGGATCCACGCGCGCTTCGCCGAACTCTCCGGCGACGCCATCCACTACGGCGCGCAGTTGGTCGCCCTGGACGGTTTCGCCGCCGGCGCACGCGCTTTCGCCGCCGCCGGCGGGCGCGGCTGCAACGTCACCGTCCCCTTCAAGTTCGAGGCGGCGTCCCTGGCCAGCCGCCTGAGCGACCGCGCCCGCATCGCCGGCGCCGCCAACACGCTGCGCTTCGAAAACGGCGAAATCCACGGCGACAACACCGACGGCGCCGGTCTGGTGAACGACATCGAACGCAACGCCGGCGTGCAGATCGCCGGGCGCGACGTGCTGCTGATCGGTGCCGGAGGCGCCGCTGCCGGCGTGCTGGGCCCGCTGCTCAACGCGGCGCCGGCGCGGCTGGTGGTCGTCAACCGCACCCCCGGCAAGGCCCGTGCCCTGGCCGACAGCCACCAGCCCCTGGCCCGCGTGGCCGACACGCTGCTGCAAAGCCTGCCGATCGACTCCCTCACCCATGCGTTCGACATCGTCGTGAATGCCACCGCCAGCAGCCTGTCCGGCGGTGCGGTGCCGGTGTCCGCCGCCGTGTTGCGGCCGGGCACCCTGGCGCTGGACATGATGTACGGCCCCTCCGCCGCCACCTTCCTGCACTGGGCGCGCCAGCATGGCGCCGTGCCGCGCGACGGCCTGGGCATGCTGGTCGAGCAGGCGGCCGAGGCTTTCTTTCACTGGCGCGGCATCCGCCCTCCGGCCGCGCAGGTGCTGGCAGAGCTGCGCGCCGTGGTGGACGGCGTCCGGCCGTGATCCGTCTCGCCTGGCGCTGTTTCGCGCTGGCCTGCCTGCTGCTGCTGGCGCTGCAGCTGTATTTCGTCGTGCGCATCGCCGCCATGGCGGTTTTCGATCCCGCGTCCACCGCTTTCCAGCGCTCCGAGGCCGCGCGGCTGGTTCGCGCCGGCGACATCGGCAAGTGGCAGCAGCAATGGGTAGACTACGGCGCCCTGCCCGCCGGCATCAAGCGGGCGGTCATCGCATCCGAGGACGCTTCTTTCGTGCGCCACGGCGGCGTCGAGTGGGAAGCCGTCCGGGGTGCCTGGGAGCGCAATTCACGCGCCGAGGCGCAGTGGGCGAAGCGACTGGAACAGGCCGAGGCGCGCGGACGTGCGGTCGACAAGGTGCCCGGCGCCAAGATCGTCGGCGGCTCCACCATCACCCAGCAGTTGGCCAAGAACCTGTTCTTCGCCGGCGAACGCAGCCTGCCGCGCAAGGCCCAGGAACTGGTCGTCACCCTGCTGCTGGAGACCCTGCTGTCCAAGCAGCGCATCCTGGAGATCTACCTCAACAGCGTCGAATGGGGCGAAGGGGTGTTCGGGGCCGAAGCTGCCGCGCAGCACTACTTCCACAAGCCCGCCGCGCGGCTGAGCGCCTACGAGGCGGCGCGGCTGGCGGTGATGCTGCCCCGGCCGCGCTATTTCGAGCGCATGCCGCAGTCGGCTTATCTTTCCGGCCGGGCCGCCACCATCGCCGCGCGCATGGGCGGGGTGGAGATTCCCTGATGCGCATCCTCGGCATCGATCCCGGCTTGCAGACCACCGGCTTCGGCCTGGTGGATGTCGACGGCCAGAAACTCTCCTACGTGGCCAGCGGCACCATCCGCACTACCCACCTCAACCTGGGCGATCTGCCGGGGCGGATCAAGGTGCTGTACGACGGCATCCGCGAAGTGGTGGAGCGGTATACGCCCGATTCGGCCACGGTGGAGATCGTTTTCGTCAACGTGAATCCGCAGTCGACGCTGCTGCTCGGGCAGGCTCGGGGGGCGTGTATCACTGCGCTGGTGTCGCGCGATTTGCCGGTGGCGGAATACACCGCGCTGCAGATGAAGAAGGCCGTGGTGGGTACCGGGCGGGCGGCCAAGAGCCAGGTGCAGGAAATGGTGATGCGGTTGCTGAAGCTGCCCGGCTTGCCGGGGCCTGACGCGGCTGATGCGTTGGGGATGGCGATTACACACGCCCACGCGGGGGCTTCGATGGCGCGGTTGGCGGGGGCTACTTCGCTGGCTCGCAGGCAGCATGGGATGTTTCGGGATGGGCGGAGTTATTAGGTTTGTGTTTTATACGGTTGCTTGGGGTAATTAGTTAATTTGAGTTGGGAATTGGGTGGGTTATTCTTTTACTGCCTTCGGCTTGGTTACTTCTTCTACTCCTACGGAGGGTGGAGGTGGGGCTTACGCCGCCCCACACCCGCGGTAACTTTCTTTTCGGGCAAAAAAGAAAGTCACCAAAGAAATTGCCTCGGGATCGGGTAGCCATACAAGAATCGGGCTGTCGCTTCGCTCAGCCTGGGGAATATGCCATCGAACACCCATATCCCGACGACTTGAGCATGCCTCAGGTCACAGCACCGCTCCCGACAGGCCAATAGTCCAGACTGCATAGATTTAATCGCTCCGGCCTTCAGGAATAATACAGGGCGGTGATTATTCCAATGCCGGCTGTGATCGGCGGGCGGTGCGCTTGATAATGACCCGGAATGATTGGCCGCGATCGGTGGGCGGTGCGGGTGAACAGGCGTGGTGCTTGTTGTGCGGCGGCAGTGCCGTGGTTCGTGCCTGGTCTGGACTATTGGCCTGTCGGGAGCGGTGAGGGTATATCAGGCATGCTCAAGTCGTCGGGATCTGGGTGTCCGGTGGCATATTCCCCAGGCCGAGCGAAGCAAATTCCCGATTCTTGTATGGCTACCCGATCCCGAGGCAATTTCTTTGGTGACTTTCTTTTTTGCCCGAAAAGAAAGTTACCGCGGGTGTGGGGCGGCGTAAGCCCCACCTCCACCCTCCGTAGGAGTAGAAGAAGAAAACAAGCCGAAGGCAGTCAAAAGATAATCTTCCACCCACGGAGTAACAAAACCCAATCACTCCAAATCCCCAACCTTATCCGAAGGAAACCGAAACGAGTCCCGCAGCATCGCCGGCATCGGCAATTCAAGGTTAATACCCTTAGGCGGAATCGGCTGCTGAAACCAGCGCCGATAAATCAGCTGGATTTCACCACTGATAATCAACCGCCGCATCTCCGAATCGATCACCTTCTTGAAAGCCGCATCCCCAGGCGGCAACATGATCGCGTAGGGCTCGATGCTCAGCGCCTTCCCCACCACGTCGAAAGACTGCGGCCTGGCCGAATTGGCCCTCAGCCCGTACAGCAGCACGTCGTCCAGTGCAAACGCATCCACCTCGCCCTTTTCGAGTCGCGCAAAAGCCTGGGCGTGGTCAGCCGCCTCGACGATCTTCAAACGCAGGTCGTGCTCCGCATTCTGCCGACGCAGCGTCGGCACGGTGGTAGTGCCGGCCGTAACCGCCACCGTGCGGCCGGCCAGCCCATCCAGCGCATGAAAACCGCTGTCCGAGCGCACCAGCAGCCGCGCTGCGGAAATGAAGTGCGGGATGGTGAAGGCCACCTGCTTGCGGCGTTCGGCGGTGTTGGTGGTGGACCCGCATTCCAGGGCCGCCTTGCCCTGCATGAGCGCGGCGATCCGGTTCGCCGAAGTAACCGAAAGGTAGCGCACCGCCAGCGTCGGCATGCCAAGTTCGCGCCGTACCGCCTCGACGAGCTTCAGGCAGATATCCATCGAATAACCCACCGGCCGCACCTTTTCGTCCAGGTACGAAAACGGCACCGACGCATCGCGGTGCGCCACCACGATCTCCTGCGCCGCCCGGATGTTCTCGAGCGTGGCGGCGCGCGCCGCGCCCGGTGGTAAGACTGCGCCCAGGAGGACGGCGCTGGCCAGTCCGGCCCGCCATCCCGAGAATTTGCTCTTGCTCATCGCTCAGACTCCCCGCCGGCCTCGCCGGAATATGGTGATCGACCCATGATGATGGCGCAGCCGGCGCCGGTTTTGGAAGGCTCGGCGTGGCTCAATCGAGACACGGCTGCAGGGCGCGCCCCGCGAGCGCCGGGGCCAGCGACTCCAGCGCCGGGCGCAGCGCTTCGTCGACCGCCGGCAGGCGCAGGCGCTGGCCCGTTACCGCGGCGCGCTGCTCCACCACCCGGGCGGTGCGCACGCCGCGCTGCGCCAGCGCGGCCAGCCTGGCGTTGGCCTCGGCCTGGGTGCCGAACCCGCCCAGCGACAGTCCGGGTTCCAGCGCGGAACTCCCCGGGGCCTCGAAAGAAAGGCGCAGCGCACGCAACTCGCCGCGCTTGCGGTCGAGTTGTTCGGCATTGGCGTAGCGGCCCATGTAGACGATCCAGCGGCCCGGCGTCGAGCCGGCCTCCAGCGACCAGCTTCCGACCGGCAGGACGGCTTCGGCGCGGCTGCGCAGCACGGCGGCTTCGGCCTCGCCGAACAGGCCGGCCTGCAGGCACTGCCCGGCGGCGGGCGCGGGAGCCGGCGCGGGCAGCGCGGCCACCAGGCGCCGGGCCTCGTCGGCACTGAGGAGCTTCATGGCCTCGGGCCGCAGCTGATGCGTCAGGCGTTGCGGCTCGGTCTGCGTGGGACGTTCCAGGCCCCAGGCCCGCAGGGCGTTCTGCGACCAGGCGTAGTACACGCCGTTGGCCAGGACGAGGAACAGCGCGAGGAGTCTGAGCAGCATGGTTGGTGCCTGTCCCGGTGCTTCAGGCGGCCGGCCGCACGCTGACTTCGGCGCTGCGCACCGCTTCCAGGCTGCCGTCCTCGAGGCGCAGTTGCAGCACGCCGTCGGAGTCGACGCTGGCCGCGGTGCCGCGGCGGCCGTCCGACAGCGTCACCGGCCGGCCGCGCAGCACGTCGCGCTCGGCAAAACGCGCCTGCCAGGGTGCGAAGCCGTGCCCCGCGAAATCGAGCATGGCGCGCACCAGCGCCGGCACGACGGCGCCGAGGGCGCGAGCGGCGGTGATGCCGGGTACCAGTTCGCGCAAGCCGGCGGGCGGAGTGCGCAGGCCTTCGACGGCTTGCGGCGCGGCGATGTTGAGGCCGACGCCGATGACGACGCTGCGCGGCGCACCCGCGTCGCCGGAGCCGGCCGTCTCGACCAGGATGCCGCCGACCTTGCGGTCTTGCCACCAAAGATCGTTGGGCCATTTGAGGCCCAGGTCCGGGTGCAGCGATTCGGCGACGGCGACGCCAGCCACCAGCGACAGGCCCGACCAGTCGCGCGGCGCCAGTGGCAGGCCGAACGAGAAGGTGAGCGCATCGCCCGGTGCGCTGCGCCAGTCGCGGCCCTGGCGGCCCCGGCCGGCGGTCTGGTGCTCGGCCACCAGCAACGTGGGTTCGGTGCGGCCAGCGCGGGCGCGGCGCATGAGTTCGCTGTTGCTGGAGTCGATTTCCGGAAGGATCTCGACGCTGAAATCCGGCAGCAGCGGATAGATCTCCTGCCAGATGGCTTCGGCGGGCCAGTGCGCGATGGTCGGCATGCCGGTCAGCGCCGTCCGCGCTTGGGTGCCAGCAGGGTGCCGCGGCAGTTGTCCGCGCCGCACCAGCAGGGGTATTCGGCCTTGAGCTTCTTCGTATATCGCTCTTCGATGATCAGCCCGTAGTCGTAGTTGAGCTCTTCGCCGGCCGAGATAGGCCGCAAGGCCTTGATGAAGATGCGGCCGCCGTCCTCGTCGGCAATACAGTTGGGGTCGCACGAATGGTTGATCCAGCGCGAGGAGTTGCCGCCGTAGTTGGCGTCGATCACCCGGTCGTCGTCGACGTGAAAATAGAACGTATGGTTGGGCTGTTCGGGGTCGTGCGGATGCCGGTCCTGGGCCTCCTGCCAGCTGACCACCTCGCCGACGTATTCGATGAGGGTTTCGCCCTCTGCGAGGTCCTGCACCGCGAAGACGCCCTTGCCGTGCACGCCGGAGCGGCGGGTCTGGATGCGGCGTCCGCCGGCGGCGGGGGCGGTTGAAGGCATGGCCGAAACTCTGTTAGTTTGAAAAAGCACAGGCATGCGTGCGTGCGCATGCGCGAGAAGCCCGGATTGTAGGAGGCTGCCGTTCCCGTTTTGCGGGTGCGCCCCCGGCCGGCACTGAACACAGCTAGATAGCGGAAAAGTAAACATCCATGAGCAAGACCCTGGTGATCGCGGAAAAACCCTCGGTGGCGCAAGACATCGTGCGCGCCCTCACGCCGGTGGCAGGCAAGTTCGAGAAGCACGAAGACCATTTCGAGAGCGACACCTACGTGGTGACCAGCGCCGTCGGCCACCTGGTCGAAATCCAGGCGCCGGAAGAGTTCGACGTGAAACGCGGCAAGTGGAGCTTCGCCAACCTGCCGGTGATCCCGCCGCGCTTCGACCTGAAGCCGGTCGACAAGACCAAGAGCCGCCTCAACGCGGTCGTGAAGCTGGCGCGCCGCAAGGACGTCGACGCCTTCATCAACGCCTGCGACGCCGGACGCGAGGGCGAACTGATCTTTCGCCTGATCGAGCAGTACGCCGCCGGCGCCAAGACCACGCTGGGCAAGCCGGTGCGCCGGCTGTGGCTGCAGTCGATGACACCGCAGGCCATCCGCGACGGTTTCGACCACCTTCGCAGCGAGCAGCAGATGCAGGGCCTGGCCGACGCCGCGCGTTCGCGCTCGGAGGCCGACTGGCTGGTGGGCATCAATGGCACCCGCGCCATGACGGCCTTCAACTCGCGCGACGGCGGCTTCTTCCTGACGACGGTCGGCCGGGTGCAGACCCCGACGCTGTCGGTGGTGGTCGAGCGCGAGGAAAAAATCCGCAAGTTCGTCAGCCGCGACTACTGGGAGATCCATGCGCAGTTCGCGGCACAGGCCGGTGAATACGCCGGCAAGTATTTCGATCCGCAGTGGAAAAAGCCGCCACTCGGCCCGGACGGCGTGCCCGACCCCGAGCAACGCTCCGACCGCCTGTGGAACGCCCGCGATGCACAAGCCGTCGCCGACGCGGCGCGCGGCAAGCCCGCCACCGTCACCGAGGAAAGCAAGCCGACCTCGCAGGCGTCGCCCGCGCTGTTCGACCTGACTTCCCTGCAGCGCGAGGCCAACAGCCGCTTCGGCTTCTCCGCCAAGACCACGCTGGCCCTGGCGCAGAGCCTGTACGAGCGCCACAAGGCCCTGACCTACCCGCGGACCGACTCGCGCGCGCTGCCCGAGGATTACCTGCCGGTGGTCAAGGACACCATGGGCATGCTCGCCAACAGCGGCATGCGCCACCTCGCGCCCTATGCGAAGCAGGCCGTCGAGCAGGGCTACGTGCGGCCCAACAAGCGCATCTTCGACAACGCCAAGGTGTCGGATCACTTCGCCATCATCCCGACGCTGCAGGCGCCCAGCGGGCTGAGCGATGCCGAACAGAAGCTCTACGACTTCGTCGTGCGTCGCTTCCTGTCGGTGTTCTTCCCCAGCGCCGAATACCAGGTCACCACGCGCATCAGCACGGTGCAGAACGAGGGCCGCAGCTACGCCTTCCGCTCCGACGGCAAGGTGCTGGTGAAGCCGGGCTGGCTGGCCATCTACGGCAAGGAAGCCGCCGACGAACTGGGCGACAAGGACAACAAGGACAGCAAGATCCTCACCCGCGTTCAGCCCGGCGAAAGGCCGCTGGCCGAACGCGTCGAGCCCAAGGGCCTGAAGACCCGCCCGCCCGCCCGCTACAGCGAAGCCACGCTGCTGGGCGCCATGGAGGGTGCCGGCAAGCTGATCGACGACGACGAGCTGCGCGAGGCCATGCAGGAGAAGGGCCTGGGCACGCCAGCCACCCGTGCCGCCATCATCGAAGGCCTGATCGCCGAGAAATACATGCTGCGCGAAGGCCGCGAGCTGATCCCCACCGCCAAGGCCTTCCAGCTGATGACGCTGCTGCGCGGCCTGGGCGTCGAGGAGCTGTCCAAGGCCGAACTCACCGGCGATTGGGAATACAAGCTGGCGCAGATGGAAAAGGGCGAACTGTCGCGTGCCGCCTTCATGGAACAGATCGCGCAGATGACCCAGCGCATCGTGCAGAAGGCCAAGGAATACGACCGCGACACGGTGCCCGGCGACTACGCCACGCTGCAGGCGCCCTGCCCCAATTGCAGCGGCGTGGTACGCGAGAACTACCGCCGCTACAGCTGCGTCGGCGTGCCCACCGACTCGGCGCCCGCACGCGCCGGCCAGCCGGTGCGCGAAGGCTGCGGTTTCTCGTTCGGCAAGTCGCCGGCGGGCCGCACCTTCGAGATCGCCGAAGCCGAAAAACTGGTGGCCGAGCACAAGATCGGCCCGCTGGAAGGCTTCCGCTCCAAGGCGGGCTGGCCGTTCACCTCCGAAATCCTGTTGAAGTTCGACGAGGAGGTGAAGAACTGGAAGCTGGAGTTCGACTTCGGCGACGACAAGAACGCCGAGGAGTCGGGCGAGATCGTCGATTTCTCGGGCCAGGAATCGCTCGGCAAGTGCCCGGTGTGCGGCGCCAGCGTGTACGAGCACGGCGGCAATTACGTCTGCGAGAAGGCTGTCTCCACCGCAGCGCAGCCGACGCCTAGCTGCAACTTCAAGAGCGGCAAGGTGATCCTGCAACAGCCCGTGGCGCCCGAGCAGATGCGCCTGCTCCTGGACACCGGCAAGACCCAGCTGTTGGAAAAGTTCATCAGCAACAAGACCCGCCGGGCCTTCAAGGCTTTCCTGGCCTGGGATGCCACCGCCGGCAAGGTGAACTTCGAGTTCGAGCCGCGCACCAGCAAGTTCCCGCCGCGCAAGACGGCTGCCGGGACACCGGCGAAGGCGGCCGCCAAGGCGCCCGCCAAAAAGGCCGCGGCCAAGAAGGCACCCACCGCCAAGAAAGCTGCCGCGCCGCGCAAGACCACGTCCGCTGGCGGCGGCGGCGGGGCCACGCCCAGCGCGGCGCTGGCCGCCGTGATCGGCGCCGAGCCGGTGGCCCGTCCGGCGGTCATCAAGAAGCTGTGGGACTACATCAAGGCCAACGGCCTGCAGGATGCGCAGAACAAGCGCGCCATCAATGCAGACGACAAGCTGCGCGCCGTCTTCGGCAAGGATCAGGTCACCATGTTCGAGCTGGCCGGAATCGTCGGCAAGCACCTGGGCTGATCTTCATGGGGCGCGGAGCCCCGTGGAAACGATGCAGAGCGGCCCCGTCCTGCGGACGGTGCCGTCAGGCGACGGCCCGTTGCGCGCCCTCGACTCCGCCGCCGTGGGCGCGCAACTCGGACGCCACCGCCGCCCCCAGCGTTTCCAGGTCGAAAGGCTTGGCCAAGACGGATTGCCGCCCGATGACCTTCTCCACCTGCGCCATGTCGGCGTATCCGGTGGCCAGCAGAATCGGCATTCCCGGATAGAGATCGCGCGCGGCGGTGATCAGTTCGGCACCGTTCATGCCGGGCATCAGGTAATCCACCAGGAGCAGGTCGGGCCGGTGCTCCTTCAGGGCTCCCAATCCCGCCACGCCGTCCACCGCCTCGCGTACCGTGTATCCAAGCAGGCGCAGGCATTCGACGATGCCCTGGCGCACCTGCGCATCGTCTTCGACCACCAGCACCTGCTCGCCTGAATGTGTCGGGCCGACGCTGGCCGGCTCTGCGTTGGCAATCGCTTCCTCGGCATCAGCGAGCGGAAATCTCAGCAGCACCGTGGTTCCGCGCCCGACCGTGCTCTGGATCTCGGCGCTGCCGCCGGATTGCCGGGCGAAGCCGTAAACCTGGCTCAGGCCCAGGCCGGTGCCCTTGCCGACCGGCTTGGTGGTGAAGAAAGGATCGAACACCTTGGCGAGCAGGCTCGGCGGTATGCCCGATCCGTTGTCGTTCACCTGCACCTGCGCGAACCGGGCGCCCTGCACGACCACGGTTTCGGTGCTGATGTTCAGCGTACCGCCGTCGGGCATGGCGTCGCGCGAGTTGACGGCCATGTTGAGCACCGCCATCTCGAGCTGGCCGCTGTCGAGCACGGCCGGCAAACTGCCGTCGGCCAGAGCCAGGTTCACCGTGACCCGGGAACCGGCCGACACCTCGATCAGTTCGCTCATGTTGGCGATGAGCGAGTTGACGTCGTTGAGCTTGGGCACGAGGCTCTGGGCACGTGCGAAAGACAGCAGCTGGGCGGTCAGCCGCGAGCCGCGAGCGACCGCCTCCCTGGCGCGGCGTGCATACACGCCCAGGCGTTCGTCGGCGGCCATGCGCACGATGAACTGCAGGTTCATGTTCACGACGTGCAGCAGGTTGTTGAAGTCGTGCGCCATGCCGCCGGTCAGCCGGCCGATGGCTTCCAGCTTCTGGCCCTGCACCACGCTGCCCTGCACCCGCTCCCGTTCGGCGATTTCGCGCATCAGCCGGTCGTTGGCACTGGCCAGGTCGGCCGTGCGGCTGGCGATGCGTGCCTCGAGTTCGTCGTTGAGTTCATCGACGATGTGTTTGGAGGCCTCGATCGCTGCCAAGTGGCGACGCGTGGCGTATTGCCGCGCCCGGGCCCGTACCGCGGAGCGTGCGGCGCTGGCCAGGGTCTCGGGGTTGACCGGCCTTTCGAGCAGCACGATATTGCCGAGCTCCTGCAGCGCGGCCACGGCGCGTGCCGAACGACGACCGGCCTGGCGCGTCGCCAGCACCACAAATGGAAAATCCGACCAGGCCGGCTGCGCCGCCAGGTAGGCGCCGAGAGCCGCGTCGAAACCCTCTCCCAGCACCTCCTCGGTCATGATCGCCGCTGCGGCATCCTCGGTCATGCCCGACAGCAACGTGGCGGTGTCGTCACAAACCAGGGAGGCGATTCCCTGCGCCGACAGCACGCTGGCGATCACCTCGGCGTCGCGACCGCGCGGTGCATGGATCAGGACCCGGTATTCCATCGTGGTCACGCATCCGGCCGCGGCGCATCGGGCGCCACGATGGATCGCGAAGTCAGGTCGCCCAAAAGCGGCCGGTCGCCGCCATAGCGGGAAACACCGTTCAGCACGCCTTCGAAATCTTCGAGACGGTCACCGATCTCCAGCCCGTCGGGCCCCAGGCGGAATTCACGGATGCTCGACTCCGGTGCCTGCGTACGGCTCTTGATCGCGGAAATCGCCTTGCGCAGCGAGCCGCGTGCTTCGAAATATCGAAACTGCAGCATCGCATCGCTGAGGTAGCTGAGATCGACGTCGGCTCGTACGTCGCCGACCACACCGTGCTGTGAAAGGATCAACAGCGTGATGGCGCCCCGGAGGTTGAGATATGCCAGCAATTCATGCATCTGCAGCAGCAGGAACTTGCTGCCGGGCATGGCCTGCAGGTAGGCGTTGAGGCTGTCGACGACGACCATGGTCGCCTTGTCCCTTTCGACAGCCGCCTGTACCGCGTGCGCGAACTGGCCCGGCGAAAGTTCGGCCGGGTCCATGGCGTGCAGCATCAGGTGGCCCGACTTCAAATAAGGGTCGATGTCCAGGCCCAGCGCCTTGGATCGCACACGTAATGTGCCCAGCCCTTCGTCGAACAGGTAGTAGGCAACGCGCTCGCCGCGTCGCATGGCCTCGACCGCGCAGCTGACGGCGGTGGTGGTCTTGCCGGTACCGGCCGGACCGGTCAACAGCAAATTGCTGCCGGGTACCAGCCCGCCGCCCAGCACTTCGTCCAGTCGGGGCGTTCCGGTCGTGACCGGCACGGCCTGGAAATCATGCGGGTGTTCGCTGGCCACCAGCCGCGGGAACACGTGCAGGCCACCCTTGTCCAGCAGGAAGTCGTGTTCGCCCTCCCGAAACTTGACGCCGCGGAGTTTCAGCACACGCAGGCGCCGCTTGTCGGGACCGTAGTCGCTGGCGTTCTGCTCCAGGCTGATCACGCCATGAGCGAGGCTGTGCAGATGCACGTCGCCGGGTGTGCCGGACTTGTCGTCCAGCATCAGGACGGTGCATCCCCGGTTGGCGAAGAAGCGCTTGAGGGCGAGGATCTGGCGGCGATAGCGCAAGGGGCTTTGTGCCAGCAGCCGCATTTCGGAAAGGCTGTCGAAGACCACCCGAGCGGGTTGGCGCTCCTGCACCATGGCCATGACTTCCCGGGTGGTTTCTCCGAGTTCCAGCTCTGACGGATGCAGGATGCTCTGCTCGGATTCCTCGCTCAGGCCTTCGTCGCTGACCAGATCGTAGATGTCGATGCCGTCCAGGTTCCAGCCGTGCGAGGCGGCCACCTGATGAAGCTCTGCGCTGGTTTCAGAAAGGGTGACATACAAGCCGCGCTCGCCGATTTCCCGGCCTTTCTGCAGAAACTGCAGGCCCAGGGTCGTCTTGCCGGAGCCGGGCGTGCCTTCGACCAGATACAGATGGTGCTGTGGCAAGCCGCCGGCCAGGATGTTGTCGAGGCCGGCGATACCGGTCGAGGCGCGGGCTTCGGTGGACACGATGGAGGTCACGCGGTCGAGGCGCGCTTTATGGATGGAGTTGCCCGATCATCGCCGCGCCTGGGCAACGCGCGGCGTCGCCGAGGGCGTCTCCAGGCGCGGGACCGAGGCCCACCGTGCTGTCGGATAGACGCTACTGTCGTGGCCTGGCGCCGGTGGTTACGCCCTCAGCCGGTCAGGCGTTCCAGCGCTTCCTGGTACTTGGCGGCCGTCTTTTCGATGACGTCCTGCGGCAGTCGCGGCGCGGGCGGCGTCTTGTCCCAGGGCTTGCCATGGACCCGGGCGGCTTCCAGCCAGTCGCGCACGAACTGCTTGTCGTAGCTCGGTGGATTGGTGCCGGCGGCAAACGCGGCGTCGTAGCCTTCGCGCGGCCAGTAACGCGAGGAATCGGGCGTCAGGACCTCGTCCATCAGCACCAGGGTGCCGTCCTGGTCCAGGCCGAACTCGAACTTGGTGTCCGCGATGATCATGCCCTTCTCGGCGGCGATGGCGGCGGCGGCCTTGTACAGCGCGATGCTGGTGTCGCGGATCTGCGCGGCCATCGCATCGCCTACCACCGCCACGACCTGGGCGAAGTCGATGTTTTCGTCGTGCTCGCCGACGGCCGCCTTGGCGGCGGGCGTGAAGATCGGTTCCGGCAGGGGGCTGGCGTTGCGCAGGCCGGGCGGCAGGGGCACGCCGCACACGGCCTGGTTCTGCTGGTACTCGGCCCAGCCGCTGCCGGCCAGGTAACCGCGCACTACGGCCTCTACCGGCACCGGCTTGAGGTGCTTGACCAGCATCGAACGCTTGCGCACCTGGGGAATTTCGGCTGCGCTGACCACGCTTTCGGGCGCCTCGCCGGTCAGGTGGTTGGGGCAGATGTGGCCGAGCTTGTCGAACCAGAACAGCGCCATCTGGGTCAGCAGGGCGCCCTTGCCGGGGATGGGCTCGCCCAGGATCACGTCGAAGGCCGAGATGCGGTCGCTGGCGACCATCAGGATGCGGTCGTCGCCGACGGCATAGTTGTCGCGCACCTTGCCGCGGGCCAGCAGCGGCAGGGAGGTCAGGGCGGAGGTATGGAGTGCGTCGGCGGTCATGCGAAGGAAAACCTGAGGGCTAAACGGGCGAACCCAAAAAAAAGGCCCGTCGCCTGCAAGACGACGGGCCGCCGATTATCGCGGCTGGCGCGAGAAATGGGATGTCAGTTGACGACTTGTGCCAGCGTGCCCTGGGCGTACTTGCCGGCGATGATCTGCAGGGATTCGCCCTTGATCTTGCCGGCCTGGCCTTCGCAGCCGAACTCGATGTAGCGCTGCTTGCAGATCTGCTTGGCGGCTTCGCGGGCCGGCTTGAGCCACTCGCGGGCATCGAACTTGTCCGGGTTCTCGAACATGAACTTGCGCACCGCGCCGGTCATGGCCAGGCGGATGTCGGTGTCGATGTTGATCTTGCGCACGCCGAACTTGATGGCTTCCTGGATTTCCTCGACGGGCACGCCGTAGGTTTCCTTCAGCTTGCCGCCGTACTGGTTGATGATCGCCAGCAGGTCCTGCGGCACGCTGGAGGAGCCGTGCATCACCAGGTGGGTGTTAGGGATGCGGGCGTGGATTTCCTTGACGCGCGAGATCGCCAGAATGTCGCCGGTGGGCGGGCGGCTGAACTTGTAGGCGCCGTGGCTGGTGCCGATGGCGATCGCCAGCGCGTCGAGCTGGGTGGCCTTGACGAACTCGGCGGCCTCTTCCGGGTCGGTCAGCATCTGGCTGTGGTCCAGCTTGACGTCGGCGCCGATGCCGTCTTCTTCACCGGCTTCGCCGGTTTCCAGGTTGCCCAGGCAGCCCAGCTCGCCTTCGACGGTCACGCCGACCTTGTGCGCCATGTCGACCACCTTGCGGGTGACGGCGGTGTTGTATTCGAAGTCGGCCGGAGTCTTGCCGTCTTCGCGCAGGGAGCCGTCCATCATGACCGACGAAAACCCGAGGTCGATGGCGCCCTGGCAGATCGACGGGCTCTGGCCGTGGTCCTGGTGCATGACCAGCGGGATGTTGGGATACGCCTCGACGGCCGCCTGGATCAGGTGCTTGATGAAGGCTTCGCCGGCATATTTGCGGGCGCCTGCCGAAGCCTGCAGGATCACCGGCGCACCGGTCTCCTTGGCGGCTTCCATGACGGCCTGAACCTGTTCCAGGTTGTTCACGTTGAAGGCCGGGATGCCGTAGCCGTTGGCGGCGGCATGGTCCAGGAGTTCGCGCATCGAGACGAGAGCCATGGGTGGATTCCGATTAAGTTGACGAATAAAAAAGCAGTTTCGAGCAATGTAATCGCTCGGTAACTGTCAATTTTAGCCCGCGACCCGTGACCGGCGTGCACCCGTGTTACCTGGAAGCTCCGCTTTCGAGGCCCAGGAATCGCAGGATGTCGCGCCGCACCGGCGCCAGCCAGCGCAGCGGAGTACCCAGGCTACCCGCCAGCGTCGCGTGGCTGACGCGCGGATAGAACCGGGCCGACACCTGCACACCCGCCTGCTGCAGGCGCTCCGCCAGCGCGGCGGTGTTGCGCTGCGGGTCGACCGTGTCGTCCTTCTCGGCTGCCAGCAGCAGCGCGGGCGGCGACTTCGGCGTGACATGGACGATGGGCTGCGAATCGGCCGGCGTGTTCGGCCAGTTGAAAGCCACCTGGGTCAAGGGTTCGTCGATCGGCAGGAACTCGTACGGCCCGGCCATGCCGATCCAGGCCGAAACGTTCTGCGGCGACAGGCCGACGGCGCCCAGCCAGCGCGGGTCCAGCGCCAGCATGGCGGCGTTGTAGGCACCGGCGCTGTGGCCCATGAGGACCAGGCGCGACGGGTCTGTGCCGTACAGCTCGGCATGGTCCACCGCCCAGCGTACCGCCCGGGCGCAGTCCTCCAGGAAGACCGGATAACGCACCGCCGGGCTCAACCGGTAGTCGGGAATCGCCACCACGGCGCCGGCACTGGCCAGCGCCTCGCCGACGAAGCGGTAGTCGGCGCGGTCGCCGTTGCTCCAGTTGCCGCCGTAGAAAAACACCACCAGCGGCGGCTTCGGGGCGCCCTGCGCGGCTTCCTCGAGGGGACGATAAACGTCGATGCGTTGGCGGGAATCGTCACCGTAGGGCAGGCCGGCATCCAGGCGGTAGTCGTGGTCGGGCACCAGCGCGTCGAGCGCCTGCACCCCGGAGCAGCCGGACAACAGCGCGGCGCCGGCGGCCAGCAGTCCGTGGCGGCGCAACGGTTTGAAACCGACGCCGGGGCTCGGGGAGGCCGCCGATGGGGCGACGTTTTCAGGGCAGGGGATCAAACGCTTCATTCGGGGCTTACGCAAGAGAACGGCTGCTGGATGTGGGTCGGTGGCGACCGGGTGATGCGCCACGCGGAGCCGCCACGGTTCGGTCGATTTGTACGTCTCCCTGGTAGATATAGACAGACGCTTACCAGGCGCCTGGATTCTTACTAAAAAAGCCCGTACCCACTCACGTTACAAATTTAAATAATTGGCGCAAGGCGTCGGTGGCGCCGTCGATGTCCGACACGTCGCCGCGACTGCCACGTCCGAGGATCCACCGTGAAATCCCTGCTGATCGTCCTTACGCTGGCGGCTGCGCTCAGCCATGGTCCAACGGCCGTGCACGCTGTTGCCCCGGACCGTTCGACGTCTGCGCCCGCAGGCAAAACCGGGATGACCTCTGCGCGCGCACAGGATCCACCGGTCGCGGTCCCCATCGCCGCGTAGCAGGCCGTCTCTCCCACCAGTGGCTTCACTCACACGGGCGCGATGCTTGTGGCGGGCCTGGGCTTCATGGGGACGGTGACCTCCCGCCGCCTGCGTCCGCGCGCTACGACTTGAAACAAAACCGGAGGGGTTTTGCTGGCCCGGGTCGCCTGCTGCGATGCAACATAAAGCATTCCAACCCCACTCCTGAGGAACCGGCCCATGCCCTTGTGCAAGCCCCTGCGTCATATCACCCTGTTGGCCGTCGCCGCGGCTTCCTGCGCCGCCCATGCGCAAGTCACCCTGAAGCCGGACGGCAAATGGCGTTATCTGCTCACGGCCGGTGCCAACGCGACTTCCGGCAACAGCGACACGACGCAGTTCAACGCCACCGGCGAGGCTGCGAAGGTGACCGACCACGACAAGCTGGCCTTTCGCGCACAGGGCAATTACGGCAAGGTCAACGGCACCACCTCCACCCAGCGCTATCTGGCCGGCGGCCAATACAACCGCGACATCTCCCAGCGCAGCTTCTATTTCGGCTCTGCCGACTTCCTGCGCGACCGGCCGGCCAACATCGCCAACCGCTACTCCCTGGCAGGTGGCGTCGGCCGCCACATGATCCGCAGCGACAACCTCACCTTCGACATCTCCGTCGGTCTCGGTCGCACCCAGGACGACTATGTGGCGCCGGTCAGCGTCCTCGGCCAGACCCGCAACTCGTATGGGCGGACCGAACTGGTGCTGGCCGAAGAATCCAGTCACCAGCTGACCGGCACGACCAAGCTGCGCCAGAAATTCACGCTGTATCCCAACCTGACCGACACCGGCGCCTACCGCGCCCTGCTCGACGCCGGCATCTCGGTCGCCATGACCAACACGCTGAGCCTGACGGCCGGCGTCAATTACCGCTACGACAGCGATCCGGGTGCCGGCCTGAAGAACGGCGACGCCTCCTTCGTAACGGGCGTTTCGCTGCGCTTCGACTAAGCGGCGTCGCTGGCCCGCGGGCAATCCCTAGGCACTCGCCAATTGATATTTATGGAACTCAGTTTCATAATTTCATCCAATGACTCAAAAAAGACGGGTGGTAGCCCGTCGCATTGGATGAAAAATGAAAACCATCGAAAGAAGTAACGAGCGCATCCTGTCTTCCGACATTTTCGAAGGCGAGCGCACCTATCAAAAGCGACGCGGTGAAGGCGTCTACGAGGAGCCTGCGCGCAGCGTGCCCCTGTACCACCGCTGCGACGTGCTGGTGGTGGGCGGTGGACCGGCCGGCACCGCGGCGGCCATCGCCGCGGCGCGCCAGGGCGCCGATGTCACCCTGCTGGAGCGCTACAACCATCTCGGCGGACTCTCCACCGGCGGCCTGGTGATCTGGATCGACCGCATGTCCGACTGGTCCGGCATGCCGACCATCCGCGGTTTTGCCGAAGACGTCTTCCACCGCCTGCCCAAGGACGCCGTCGCCGGCCCGCCACCCGGCGAATGGGGTTCGCAGGACCCGACCCGCGCGGCCTACTGGGCGCAACGCACCGCCGCGTACCACGGCGTGGTGACCTGGTCGCCCACCATCGACCCCGAGCGCCTCAAGCTGCTGTCGCAGGACATGGTGCTCGAGCACGGCGTACGGCTGGTCTTCCATTCGTGGGGCTCGGTGCCCATCGTCGAGGACGGCGCCGTGCGCGGCATGGTGTTCGAGAGCAAGGAAGGCCGCATGGCGATCCGTGCCAAGGTCGTCATCGACTGCACCGGCGACGGTGACGTGTTCGCCCGGGCGGGTACCGCGTTCGAGTCCGACATCGAGGCCGACGACGTGCATCACTGCATGAACACCTCCTGGATGTTCGGCGGCGTCGACATGACGCGCTGGATCGAGTTCAAGGCCGGCCAGCCGGCGCAGTTCGCGGAGTTCATGCAGCGCGGCCGCAAGGCGGTCGGCCTGTTCGAGCGCCCCTTCGTCTCGTGGCGCAACGACGTCGCCCTGTTCATGGGCCCGCGCCAGTCCGGCTATTCGGCGCTGAACGTGGACGACCTGACCGAAGTCGAGGTGCGCTCGCACCGCCTGATGGCCAAGCACCTGGATTTCTTCCGCGACAACGCGCCCGGCTTCGAAAACGCCTTCCTGATGACCAGCGCGCCGCAGATCGGCGTGCGCCACTCGCGCCGCCTGGTGGGCGTTGGCAAGATGCTGCGTTCGCAATGGGCCTCGGGCCTGGCGCTGCCGGACGAGGTCGGCATCACGCCGGCCGTGTCGCCCAAGTTCCCCAACATCTCCATTCCCTACGGAGCGCTGGTGCCGCAGCAGCTCGACGGCCTGCTGGCGGCCGGCCGCCATATTTCCTGCGATGCCAACTCGCACGGCTTCATGCGCGAGATTCCGCAGTGCTGGGTCACCGGCCAGGCCGCCGGCACCGCGGCCGCGCTGGCCGTGTCGCAAGGCGTGGAGCCACGCGCGGTGAACATCGCCAGCCTGCAGCAGGCCCTGGTCAAGCAGCATGTGCACCTGCGGCCGGCCGGCAGCCAGGCGGTGGCCGAGCCTTTCGTGGCGCAGGCGGCCTGACACTCGGGGCCTCTTTTTCCGATCGTCACACCATGGCTCGAACCTCTCTTTCCAACCCCGGCGACGACGTTGCTGTCGGCACCGGCGGTGTCTCCGCGCTGGAGCGCGGCATCGCCGTGCTGCACTGCTTCACCGCCGATGTGCGTGAGCTGTCGAACACCGCGCTGTCGCGCCAGACCGGCATCCCCAAGCCGACCGTTACCCGCCTGGCCTCCACCCTGGTCGGCCTGGGCCTGCTCAAGCAGGACGCCGGCACCGAGAACTTTTCCCTGGCCGCCGGCGTCGTGTCGCTGTCGCAGGCCTTCCTGGCCGGACTGGACGTGCGGGCCTGCGCCCGCCCGGTCATGCGCGGCCTGTCGGACGCCACCGGCGGCACCGGCCTGCTGGCGGTGCGCGACGGCCTGGAGATGGTGGTGATCGAAGTCAGCCGGCCGCGCATGTCGATGATCTCCAGCACGCTGGACGTCGGCTCGCGGGTGCCGCTGGCGAACTCGTCGCTGGGCCGGGCCTATCTCGCGGGCATCGAGCCGCCCGAACGCGAGCAACTCATCGAGACGCTGCACCTGTCGCGCGGCTCCGAGTGGGCGCGCCTGGCGCCTGGCCTGTCGCGCGCCCTGCGCGACGCCGCCGCCAAGGGCTATGCCTCGTCGCATGCCGAATGGCACCGCGAGATCGCCTCGGTGGCGGTGCCGCTGGTCGGCCCCAACGGCGAAGTGATGGCGCTCAACTGCGGCGGCGCGGCCTACACCTTCACCGAGCAGAAGCTGGCCGACGACGTGGCCGGCCGGCTGGTGGAGGCCGCGCAGGCCATCGCCCACGCCATCGGCGGGGTGGTGCCGCCCATCGCGCCGGCACTGAGGCCGACCGGCGCGCTGGGCTGACACGCCGCGCACCGACAAGAACAAAAGAGACAAGAAGGACGACACGATGAAACTCAACGACGACGAACGCGCCATGGCCGACGGCCGCGACGGCCCCGCCGTGCAGCGCGCCATGAATTTGCTGATGCGCTACGGCGAGGCCCTGGGCGCGGAGCGGCTGGTGGACACCAACAACGTCTGCGGCACCGTCAGCGCCACCACGCCCTTCATGCGCGATTTCGCCCTGCAGAAGGGCGGCATGGACGCGGTGTTCTCGGAGTTCAACCTCGACAGCGACGACGTCGTCGAGATACCGCCCGCCAAGACCTTCACCAGCCACCTGCAGCTGGGTTTCGACCCGGACAACGCCGAGCTGATGGGCATCTCGGACGAAGTGGTGAAGTTCTATCGCAAGGGCGAGGGCTATATCGCCGGCCACGGCATCCAGCTGATGAACACCTGCACGCCCTACCAGGTGGGCAACATCCCGACGCGCGGCGAGCACTGCGCGTGGATGGAGTCTTCGGCCGTCGTGTATTGCAACTCGGTGCTCGGCGCCCGCACCAACACCGAGGGCCGCGAAAGCACCGGTGCCGCATCGCTCACCGGCAAGATCCCGTACTGGGGCTACCACGTGCCGCAGAACCGCCTGGGCACCCACCTGATCGAGCTGGACGTGGAAGTCACCAGCACCTCCGACTGGGGCCTGCTGGGCTACTTCATCGGCGAACAGGTGCAGGACCGGGTGCCGGTGGTGCGCGGCCTCACCGCGGTGCCCAACCTGCCGCGCCTGAAGCATTTCGGCGCGGCGGCGGCATCGTCCGGCGGCGTGGAGATGTACCACCTGGTCGGCACCACGCCCGAGGCCCTGACGGTGGAGCAGGCCTTCGGCGGCAACCGCGTACTCGAGACGCTGCACTACGGCGAGGCCGAACGCCGCCGCGCCTACGAACAACTCAACCACACGGCCGACGACCACGACGTCGACTACGTGATGCTCGGCTGCCCGCACTACACCATCGAGCAGATCTGGGAGGCCGCGCGGCTGCTGCAGGGCCGCAAGGTGCACGCCAACAGCGCCCTGTGGATCTTCACCCCGCGCGCCATCAAGGCTCTGGCCGACCGCAACGGCTACACGCGGATCATCGAGGACGCCGGCGGCGTGCTGCTCACCGACAGCTGCTCGGCCATGAGCCGCGCCGCGCCCAAGGGCACCAAGGTGGTCGCGCTGGATTCGGCCAAGCAGGCGCACTACCTGCCGGCCATCCTGGGCATCCAGGCCTGGTACGGCTCCACCGCCGAATGCATCGACGCGGCCTGCACCGGCCGCTGGTCCGGGAGGTACGCATGAACACGATCGCAGACCAGGTTCTGGTCGCCACGCTGCACGGCCGCAAGGTGGTGGGCGGCATCGCCGAGGGCGAAGCGCTGGTGACCGACGCGCACATCTCCGGCTGGGGCGGCATCGACTCCCGCACCGGCACCATCGTCGAGATGCGGCATCCGCTGCGCGGCCAGAGCTTCGCCGGCAAGGTGCTGGTGTTTCCCGGCGCCAAGGGTTCGTCGGGCTGGTCCAACGCCTTCCACCTGACCCGCTCGATGGGCGTGGCCCCGGCGGCCATGCTGTTCAACGAGATGACCACCAAGATCGCGCTCGGCGCGGTCGTCACCCGCGCACCCGCGCTGACCGATTTCGACCAGGACCCGCTGGCGGTGATCCGCACTGGCGACTGGGTGCGCGTGGACGCGGATGCCGGCACGGTCGAGGTGATCCGCCGCGCCGAGCCGCCGCCCGGCGCCGGCTAGCCCCGAGAAAAAGCCCCCGACGCAGGCCTCGCAGAAGGCCGACGTACCCAGAAGAACACCGGAGACAAGAAATGAATGGACAGAAAACGTCCAGGGCGTTGATCGCCCTGGTAGCGGCCGCCGCATGCCTCATCGGCACCGTGGCGCAGGCGGCCGAGGACTTTCCCGTGAAGGGCCGACCGATCCGCGTGGTGGTGCCCTTCCCGCCGGGCGGCGGGGTGGACGGCCAGGCGCGCACCGTGGCGCAGCGGCTGGGCGAGATCCTGGGCACGCCGGTGGTGATCGACAACCGGCCCGGCGGCGGCACGCTGGTCGCCGCGCAGGAGGTCATCAAGTCGAAGCCGGACGGCTACACGCTGTTCTACAGCGCCTCGTCCACCTTCGCGCAGAACCCGCACACCATGCTGGCGGTCACTTACGACCCCGAGAAGGACTTCACGCCCATCTCCCTGGGCGGCCAGGGCCCGCTGGTGATGGTGGTGAATTCGGCGCTGCCGGTGCGCAACGTGCAGGAGCTGGTCGCCTACGGCAAGGCCCACCCCGGCACCCTGAGCTACGGCTCCTTCGGCACCGGCACCTCGGCCCATGTGTTCGGCCAGATCTTCGCGCGCCAGACCGGCCTGGACCTGGTGCACATCCCCTACCGGGGCGGCGCCGACATGTCCACCGACCTGCTGGCCGGCCGGGTGCAGATGGCCTTCGACGCGGCTCCCGCCGCGCTGCAGAACGCCCAGACGGGCAAGGTGCGGATCATCGGCGTGGCGGCCCCGCAGCGCAGCGAGTTCCTGCCCGGCGTGCCGACCCTGTCCGAGCAGGGCATGCAGGGCATGGACCTGACCAGCTGGCTGGGCTGGTTCGGCCCGGCGCGTTTGCCTCAGCCGATGGTCGAAAAACTCAATGCAGCGCTGGTGCAGGCCATCGCCGACACCCGGGTGCAGGCCTTCTATCGCACCGGCGCCTACACCGCCGAAAGCTCCACCCCGCCGCAGCTCGCGCTGCTGGTGCGCGACTCGTACAGCCGCTGGGGAAAGCTGGTGAAGGAAGCCGGCATCGCCCGGCAATGAACACGCTTCTTCCGACCCACCACAGGTACGCCCCATGACGACCACACCCCCCCGCAAGCTCCGCAGCAACTTCCCGCGCGGCTCCTACCTCTGGTCGGTGCGCAACGCGCACTGGCAGGCCCTCGGCATTCCGGAGGAGGACTGCGAGAAACCCAAGATCGCCATCGTCAACAGCTCGTCGGAGCTGGCGGCCTGCTTCAGCCATCTCGACCGCGTCGCCGCCGAGATCAAGAAGGCCATCCGCGCGGCCGGCGGCGTGCCTTTCGAGATCCGCACCGCCGCGCCCAGCGACTTCATCACCGGCACCGGCGCGCGCGGCGCCTACATGCTGGGCGCCCGCGACCTGGTCACCAACGACATCGAGGTCGCGGTGGAAGGCGCGCAGCTCGACGGCATGGTCTGCCTGACTTCCTGCGACAAGACCGTGCCCGGCCAGCTGATGGCCGCCGCGCGCCTGAACATTCCAACGCTGCTGGTGCCCTGCGGCTACCAGCCGAGCGGCGAATACAAGGGCCATTCGGTGGACATCGAGGAGGTCTTCATCGGCTCGATGCACGCGGTGACCGGCCACCTGCCGGTGGAGGAACTCATCGGCATGAGCCGCCAGGCGATCCGCGGCCCCGGCGTCTGCTCGGGCCTGGGCACGGCCAACTCGATGCACATCGTCTGCGAGGCGCTCGGCCTGGCGCTGCCCGGCAGCGCGCCGGTGGCCGCGCTCAGCGCCAAGATGATGGAAGACGTGGCCGCCGCCGGCGCCCGCATCGTGCAGATGGTGTGGGACGACCTGAAGCCGCGCGACATCCTGAGCCCCGGCGCCTTCGCCAACGCGGTGCGCGCCATCCTGGCCATCGGCGGCTCGCTGAACACCGTCAAGCACCTGCAGGCCGTCTCCACCGAAGGCGAGTGCGGCGTGGACGTCTACGACCTGTTCGAAACCCTGGGCAACCAGACCCCGGTGCTGGCCGGCGTGCGGCCCATCGGCGAGCACACCATCGAGGCCTTCGAGGCGGCCGGCGGCTGTCGCGCGCTGATGCGCCAGCTGCAGCCGCTGCTCGACAACGACGCCATGACCGTCACCGGCCATCGCGTGGGCGAGAACCTGCGCGACGTGACGGTGGCCGACACGGAAGTCATCCGACCCATCGACCGCCCGGTCGCGCCGCTGCCGGCCATCGTCGTGATGCGCGGCAGCCTGGCGCCGGATTCGGCGCTCATCAAGACCGGCATCGTCGAACGCAAGGTGCGGCAGTTCACCGGCCCGGCGATCTGCTTCTGGACGTCCGACGAAGCCATCGCCGCACTGAAGGACGGCCGGGTGCGCCCGGGCCACGTGCTGGTGATGCGCGGCGCCGGCGTGCGCGGCGGCCCGGCCATGGGCGGCGGCGCATCGCGGGTGGTCTTCGCGGTGGATGGCGCAGGGCTCGGCGAGGACATCGCGGTGCTCACCGACGGCCATCTCTCCGGGCTGGTCTGCAAGGGGCTGGTGCTGGCCGAGGTGTCGCCCGAGGCGGCGCTGGGCGGCCCGCTGGCACTGGTGCAGGACGGCGACAGCATCTCGATCGACCTGGACACCCGCCGCCTCGACCTGCTGGTCGACGACGCCGAAATGGCGGCGCGCCGTGCCGCCTGGCAGGCGCGCCCGCTGATGCACGACACCGGCTGGCTGCAGCAATACCGCCGCAATGCCGGCCCGCTGTCGGAAGGCGCGGTGCTGGTGCGGCACGACAAGGTCCCGGGCTGACCCGGACGCGACACAAGAACCACCAACGAGGAGACGACACCATGCAGAACAAGACATCTAAAAAAGCCCCGGGCAGCCACGCGGCCGCCTGGATCGCGGCACCGGCGCTGGGCCTGCTGTGCCTGGGCGCGCAGGCGCAGAGCAGCGTGACGCTGTACGGCGTCGTGGACAACGCCATCCAGCGCACCACGGCCGGCGGCGTCGGCTCGGTCAACGCACTCTCGACCGGCGGCAACGCCACCAGCCGCATCGGCTTTCGCGGCACCGAAGACCTGGGCGGCGGCTGGCGCGCCGGCTTCTGGCTGGAGAGCGGCCAGAGCACCGACACCGGTACCGGCCGTGCCACCAACTCCAACAACCAGGTCAACGGCGCCACGGTGGCGGGGGCGCTGACCTTCGACCGGATGTCCTATGTGTCCCTCGGCCACGACCGCTACGGCGACCTGCGCCTGGGCCACGACTTCGTGCCCACCCACTACAACAGCATCATGTTCGACCCCTTCACCACGGTGGGCGTGGGGCGCATCGGCAACTTCACTTTTTCCGGCCTCGGGACCACGCCGGTGCCCACCGCCATCACCGCCAGCAATACGGTGAGCTACTGGCTGCCGAAAAGCCTGGGCAGCGTGTACGGCATGGCCATGGTGGCGAGCGGCGAGAACTCTTCTGCCGCAGCCAATTCGAACGACGGCAACCTGGTCGGCGGCCGCCTCGGCTATTTCGCCAACGGCTTCGACATCGCCGGCGCCGTCAGCCGCACCCGCTATGTCAGCACCGCCACGCTGGGCAACTTCACCCACGCCAACCTGGGCGCCAGCTGGGACGGCGGCTTCGCCAAGTTCTACGGCCTCTACAACGTGGTGAAGGTGGAGCTGCTGACGGGCGACGTGCGCAAGCACACCGCCGAACTGGGCGTGCTGGCACCGGTCGGCCCGGGCAAGGTCAAGGCCAGCTACGCCCGCCTGGAAGACCGCAGCGCCGGCGGCGTGCGCAACACCAACGGGTCGGCCCGCAGCGACAACGATGCGCAGCAACTCGCCGTCGGCTACGTGTACGACTTTTCCCGGCGCACCGCCCTCTACGGCACTTACGCGCGCATCAACAACAAGGGCCAGGGCGCCTACAACGTTTCCGGCGGGCTGGCACCGCTGCCGGGCCGCAACTCCTCCGGCATCGAGATCGGCATGCGCCACTCGTTCTGACCGCGCACGGCGGCCGGCTTCACCACGACACGAAGGAGACACGAGATGCGAGACAAGCTTGAGAGGGCACCCACCTGGGCGCGCCAGCGCGTGCTGATAGGAGGGCTGGCGGGTGCGGGCCTCGCCCTGTCCGGCGGCGGCGTCGGCGCGCAGCACCTGCCGGACCGGCCGATCCGCCTGATCGTCGGCTTCGCGCCAGGCGGCGCGGCCGACGTCATCGCCCGCAGCATCGGGCAGGCGCTGGGCAAGGTGCTCGACCGGCAGGTGCTGATCGACAACCGGCCGGGCGGCGACGGCATCATCGCCGCCACCGCGGTGCGCAACGCCGCGCCGGACGGTGCCACCCTGCTGCTGGGCACCAACACCGCCATGGTGGCGGCGCCCACGCTGCGGCCGGTGCCGCCCTTCGATCCTTTCAAGGACTTCAGCCCGATCAGCAGCGCCGGCCAGTTCACCATGTTTCTGGTCACCAGCCCGCAGGTGCCGGTGCGCACCGCGCCGGAGTTCCTGGCCTGGGCCAAGGCGCACGCCGGCAGCCTCAATACCGCGTCGAGCAACAGCGCCTCCGAACTCGCCCTGCTGCAACTGCTGGCGGGTGCCGGCGTGCGCGCCACCAATGTCCGCTACAAGGGCGATACCCAGGCGCTGGTCGATGTGATGGCCGGGCAGATCCAGGCCATCTTCACCACCGGCACCTCCGCGCCGGCCCTGGTGCGCGACGGCAAGGTGCGCGCACTGCTGACCCTCCAGCCCGAACGCAGCCCCCTGCTGCCGGATGTGCCCACCGCCAGCGAGCTGGGCATCCGCGAGCTGACCATCCTTCCCTGGGCCGGCTTCTTCGGGCCGCCCGGCCTGCCGGCCGCGGTGGCGGGGCAGCTCAGCGACGGCCTGCAGAAAGTGCTGGCCGACCCCACCGTCAAGGGCCAGCTGGTGCAGCAGGGCTTCGAGGCCTACGGCATGTCGCCGGACAAGTTCGCGGCCTTCTTCAAGGCCCGCTACGACGGCTGGGTCGAGACCATCCGCAAGTACGACGTGAAGTTCGACTGAAGGACATGGCCATGCAATCCACCCCTTACCCGGCAGGCCGCCGGCGAGTGCTGCAGACGGCGCTCGCGGGCGCGGGCCTCGGCCTGCTGCCGCGCGCGTTCGCCCAGCCGCAGCCGAATCCGCACGCCTCGTTCCCGACCAAACCGATCACCATCATCGTGCCGGTCACCGCCGGAGGCCTGCTCGACGGCTTCGTGCGCGGCAGCGCACGGCTGGCGCAGCCCTGGCTCAACGACCAGCCGGTGGTCATCGAGAACCGGCCCGGCGCGCAGCTGCTGCTGGGTGCCGACGCCATCGCCCGGGTGCCGCGCGGCGACGGCTACCTGCTGACCGCCTTCGTGCAGATCCAGCTGCGCGCGCCGCACATGCGGCAGGTCAACTACGACCCGATGCGGGACTTCACCTGGATCATCGAACAGGTCGGCACGCCCTTCGGCGTGGCGGTGCGCGCCGAGTCCCCGTACCGCACCCTGGCCGACCTGGTGGCCGATGCCAAGGCCCGCCCCGGCGCGGTGAGCTACGCCACGGTGGGCGTGGGCAACGGCGGCCATCTGATGATGGAAGAGCTGGCGCGGCTGCAGGGCATCAAGGTCAACCTGATCCCGGTCAAGGGCAGCTCCGAGGGTGTCCAGGGCGTGCTCGGCGGCCACTTCGACTGCATGTGCGACGCGGCCAGCTGGGCGCCGCACGTGGCCAGCGGAAAGATGCGCCTGCTGGTGCAGTTCGGCGAGGAGCGGCTGAAGAAATATCCCGACGTGCCCAGCGCGAAGGAGCTGGGCATCCCGCTGGTCTACACCTCGCCGATCGGCCTGCTCGGGCCCAAGGGCATGGATCCGGCGGTGGTGAAGACGCTGCACGACGCCTTCCGGCAAGCCGCCGCCACGCCCGAATACCGCCAGCTGCTCGACCAGCTGGATCTCTTTCCCCTGTACCGCAACAGCACCGACTTCGCCGCCCATGCGCGCGACGAATTCGGCCGCGAGCGTGAGATGGTGCAGCGCCTCGGCTTGAGCAAGGCCTGAACCCCGACCGACCAGGATTCTCATGGACCAGAACAGAAGACAACACCTGCGCGGCCTGGGTGCCGGCGCGTTCGCCGTCGCGGGCCTTTCCATGCTGGCGTTGCCGGTGCGCGCCGCCGACGCACCGTTTCCTTCGAAGGCGGTCACGTTGATCGTGCCCAACGCGCCGGGCGGCGCCATCGACCTGCTGGCGCGCCTGCTCGAGCGCCAGCTCAACGAGCGCTGGGGCCAGCCGGTGCTGGTGGTCTACAAGCCCGGCGCCGGCACGGTACTGGGCACCGACTTCGTCGCCAAGGCGGCGCCCGACGGCTACACGCTGGGCCTCGTCGTCACCTCGCACGTCATCAATCCGGCGTTGCGTCCGAACATGCCTTTCGACACCTTGAATGACCTGACCGGCATCACCCAGCTGGCGAGCTCGCCTATCGCCATCTCGGCGCGGCCGGGCCTGCCGGTGCAGAACCTGAAGCAGCTGATCGACTACGCGCGCCGCAACCCGGGCAAGCTGAGCTATGCCTCGCCCGGCAGTGGAAGCTCGATGCACCTGGCGGCCGAGCGGCTGAAGACGCTGGCCGGCATCGACCTGCTGCACACGCCGTACAAGGGCAGTGGCGGGGCTTACCAGGACGTGTTCGGCGAGCGGGTGGATCTGATCTTCGACCCGTTGTTTTCGTCTCTGCCGCACATCAAGTCCGGGCGCATGAAAGCCCTGGCGGTGATCAGCGCGCAGCGGTCGCCCATCGCGCCGGAGTTGCCCACGGCGGCGGAGACCTTGCCCGGCTTCGTGGTGGACAGCATCTTCGGGCTGGTGGCGCCTGCGGCGACGCCGGCGGCGGTGCTGGCACGGATTCATGCGGACGTGGTGCAGGTGCTGCGGACGGACGCCATGAAAGCGCGCATGGCGGAGGTGGGGTTGACGCCGGTGGGTAGTTCTTCTGCCGAGTTCAATGCGTTCATTCGGGCGGACATGGCGCGGTGGGCGCAGGTGGTGAAGCAGGCCGGGGTGACGTTGGATTGAATCGGTTGGGGTGGGGGTTTTTCCTTGCTGCGGCCGGGGTGGGGTGAACCTGCGCCTGCGATGTGCGCCTGCTTGATCTCGCGGTGCCTGCGAGGCGGGCTTTGCGCTTTTTGCGGTGGTCGCCTGCTCGATATCGCCGTGCGCTTGCGGAATGCGCCCGGCGTTGGCAGTGGTCGCCTGCTTGGTCGCGCTGTGCCTGCGAAGCGGGCTCTGTGCATTTGCTCTGGTCGCCTGATCGATATCGCCGTGCGCTTGCGGAGGGTGCCTTGCACTGGCGGTGATCGCCTGCTTGATCGCGCTGTGCATACGAAGCGGGCTTTGTGCCTTTGCGGTGGTCGCCTGCTTGATACCGCACTGGCGATTGAGATGTTTCTTTTCCACTGGCGTGGAGCAGAGGCCGGGAGCCGCCCGGCGGCGGGTCACTTTCTTTTGCTTCGCCAAAAGAAACTAACGAAAGAAA